>ENA-OWPP01000953-OWPP01000953.1-human-gut-metagenome-genome-assembly--contig:-NODE-953-length-28541-cov-3.420031_pt1 | contig 28541 bp, 26 predicted proteins | sample MGYA00248265_ERZ651848 | MGnify/ENA primary metagenome ERZ651848 (study PRJEB26924, sample SAMEA4378233) | human gut metagenome | biome: human gut; feature: human-associated habitat; material: faeces...
ACCATTGGAATAATAAATTCCCTTGCTGTTTTTCTCCTGGCTGCCGCGTTCCGTATTCCGGTAATCCGAAGCCGACTTAACCACTTTTCCTGCCTTTTTCCGCTTCGACGCCGCTGCCGCCAGCCCCGCTCCAACTGCCAGTGCCGATACCGCACCCGCTTTCCATGCTTTCTTATTCATGTCCTGATCGCCCCTGCCTTTCTTCAACTTTCAAACCATTTCTTTTTTACGTTACCCCGATATCTAGTTTTTGATACTATCTAATAATGATTTGATAGTAAAACTTTTTTGAAGAAAAGTCAAGAGCATCGCTTCTCTCTCATCATCTTCTGTCACTTCCCGTTTGCCTTTGGTCAGGACAAGTGGAAGGTGCTGATCCTGCGTGACCTGCTGCCGGGAACGAAGCGGTTCAGGGAGCTGAAAAAGTCCGTAGGCAATGTGTCTCAGAAGGTTTTGACCGCCCAGCTCCGGGCGATGGAGGAAAACGGGCTTCTCCACCGTGAGGTCTACGCCGAATTAGCAAATATTTTTGCTGGGCGGCAGCTCTACTTTCTGCCAAAAATGGCATCGAATGGCACTGGCATACTGAATTGGAGTTTATTTATATTGAATCCGGAACTGTTACTTTGTGGATTGGAGAAGACCAATTTCATTTAACCGAAGGAAATGGCATATTCATTAATACAAAGGTACTCCATCGCCTTTATTCTCCCTCAAAAGCCCTCATTCCCAATTTTGTATTTATGCCTTCTTTTATTGCCCCTTGCGACAGCCTGATTTATCAGAAATATATTCTGCCGATCATTTCTTACCCATTGCCATTTCTCATATTTCATATTAACCCCAACGGAATACCGGAAACAGAAAAGCCGTTGATTGGGACGGCGCTGCATTTCCGGCTGCCATCCGCGGGATTCTGGTCCCTGCCTTGCCGAAACTCATGCATCCGACACACAGCTTGGAGATATGAATATCCTCTGCACCAAAAATGTCGATTTCCATACTTGTATTTCAGATTTGCGTGTCGATCAAATATCATCAATGAACTCTTTCCTTTCAGATATCCCATAACTTGTGCTACACTATATTTTGGCGGTATTGATATCAGCATATGGATATGATCCGGACACGCTTCTGCCTCTATGATTTCGATTCCTTTCTGCTCACACAGTTTTCTCAGTATTTTTCCAATGTCTGTTTTTATTTGGTTATATATCACCATTCTTCTGTATTTCGGTGCAAATACCACATGATACTTGCAATTCCACTTTGAATGTGCTAAACTACTTATATCGTCTCTTTTCATGACGATACCTCCTTTGTTTTTTATTGTTAGGTTGGCAGACCTTAACCTTATTATAACTCTGGAGGTTATTTTTTTCTACCCATAGCTTTAAGCTTTTTGAACCCCCAGTTAAACTGGGGGTTTTCATTGTACAAAAAGAAAAAAGTGCCGAGAAATCAGCACTTTTTCATCTATTATCCTTGCTTCCTTGACATCAATACCACGCACTCAACGTGCCCCGTCCCCGGAAACAAATCCACCGGCTGCACCCGTTCTGCCGCATACCCCATCCGGCTCAGCATTGCACAGTCTCTGGCTGCCGTTGTGGCGTTGCAGGAAATCATCACGATTCGCTCCGGCTGCATCTGCACCATCGCCCAGAGCGCTGCCTCATCGCATCCCTTTCTGGGCGGATCGACGACGATCACATCCGGCGCAGTCCCCTGTTCCGCCAGCTTTCCGGCAATGCTGCCTGCATCGCCGCAGAAAAACGCCGCATTTTTCACGCCAGCTCTCGCAGCATTTTCCTTTGCATTCTCCACAGCCTCTGGAACAATTTCCACGCCAACCAATTCCAACACCGCATCTGCCATAGACAGCCCGATCGTTCCGGCGCCGCAGTACAAATCCAACAGCCGTTCTTTCCCCGTCAGCTGTGCAAATTCTTTTGCCGCACCATAAAGCCGCTCTGCCTGTATGGTATTCACCTGGTAAAACGACTCCGGCGAAAGATCAACAGCATTGCCGCACATGGTGTCCGTAATGGTATCTTTTCCCCACAGCGTTTCCGTGGAATCTCCCAGAATCACATTGGTTTTCTTCGGGTTGCAGTTCATGCTGATACTCTTGATCTGCGGATACTGCTCGGTCAAAATCTCAACTAACGGCATCAGCTTTTTCCGAATTGGCTTGCGCACGATAAAGCAAACCATCACCTCTCCGGAATGCTGTCCGCACCGCAGATACAAGTGCCGCATATCCCCTTTTCCGCTGGATTCATTGTATACTGAAATCGAATTGCGCCGCACAAACTCCAGCACTGTACCGGCAATTTTCCCAAACAATTCCGGCTGCAGCAAACAGTCCTTCACCGAAATCACCCGATGACTTCTCCGGGCAAAAAAGCCCAGAATCGGCTGTCCTGTTTTGTCCAAAGCGAACGGATACTGCGCCTTGTTGCGGTATCTGGTACGGGACTCAGCGCCCAGAATCGGCAAAAATTCCGGAGAAAGCTTTCCCAGTCTAATAAAAGCATCCTGCACCGCCTTTTCTTTCACACGCAGTTCTGCATCATACGTGATATGCTGAAACAGACAGCCGCCGCACTGGGATAAACCGCAGGCAGGCACAATGCGGTCTGCCGAAGGCTCCAGCAGTTCTTCCACGATCCCAAAGGCATAGCTCTTCAGTACTTTTACGATGCGCACCCGAATCCGGTCACCCACTGCGGTGTGCGGCACAAACACTGCCATATTGTCCACCCGACAGACACCGCTGCCTTCCGTGGTCATATCCATGATTTCTGTTTCAAAAATGTCGTTCTTTTTCAAATTTCCATCGCCTCGTATTGAAAAACCTGTTCTGCATTTTCACATACCCTTGCACAGAACAGGTTTTTGATTGATTTGCAGCGCACCGGCGGCTATAGTACATCTCGCACCGGCACAGCATTCTTGTTTCCCATCAGAAATTCGAGCTGTTCCAGCCCCAATTCTCTGTACACATATAGCTTACATAAATTCTGTCTGTTGGAATTTTTAGTGTATCCAGCAGAATTCCGGTAATGTTGCTGGTCAGCGTATTCAGCGCATTGGACGATGCTTTTCCGTACAGCTGAACCTCTACCATTGCTGCCGGCGCATCTGTTCCCTGAAAGAAAAGCTGCTTGTCGCCCTCTGTCTCCACCATCAGCCAGTTCTCCGTTTTTCCGGGAACTGCTGTAATTGCAAGTCCAAGATGTGTCTTAATATTTTTTGCCTGTTCGTCTGTGATTGCTGTATTTGTCTGAACATGAATAAATGGCATATCTGTACTCCTTTTTACTCCGTTTCCTGTTCCCGAATCCGCTCGCAGATCTCCCGTACCTGCTCTTTCTTCTGCATCAGCTGGTCAAACTGACGGATATACTCATAGGGAAACTTATAGTTATGGATTCGTGTGATTCTGCCGCAGGGTTCTACCAGCTTTGTGGACGCACCGCATCCAGCGCCAAAAATGGACTGACTCTCATCCATAATAAGGATGTTGTACAGCGATTCCTTTCCTGCACGGGCATATCCCACGTTTTCCTGGTTGTCAATGGTGTTCTTCTGCCGGTACATATAATAGGGCGCATAGCCGTGTTCCGGCAGACGGCGCATACTCTCCTGCACCATCTGTTCCACCGGGTTATGTACCTGACTCTCTCCCTCAGCAAAAAGATTTGCCGCCCGTTTCAGCGTCAGCGCATGAACAGTAATGCTGTCCGGGTCTAACGCCAGGATCTTCTCCAGGGTATCATGAAAGCCCTCCGGTGTATCCCCTGGCAGTCCGGCAATGAGGTCCATATTGATATTGTCGAATCCTGCCGCACGAGCCATCCGGAATGCCTCCACCGTCTGCGCCGTAGTATGCTTTCTTCCAATAGTTTCCAGTACGCTGTCCTGCATAGTCTGCGGATTGACAGAAATACGATCAACCCCGAACCGTTTCAGTGTTTTCAGCTTTTCCGGGGTAATGGTATCCGGTCTGCCAGCCTCAACGCAGTATTCCCGCAGATGCGAAAGGTCAAAATTGTCCTGCACAGCCGTCAGTACCTGTTCCAGCTGTTCCGCCGTCAGCGAAGTTGGCGTACCGCCGCCGAAATAGACCGTATCCACCAGAAGTTCCTGTTCCCGTACCAGCTGCCCCCAGATCACCAGCTCTTCGCACAGCTTTTCCAGATATCCCGGAATCAGCTTGTGCGCCTGTTCTATGGAATGGGATACAAAGGAACAATAGCTGCAGCGTGTGGGACAAAACGGAATCGACAAATACAAACTGATGCCACGCTTTGGCGTTTTCTCCAAAAGCGGCTGCTGTACGATCGCCGTATCGTAGACCAAAGACAGCTTTTCCGGGGAAATCCAGAACTTCTCATGGAGTTTCTCACAGACCTCTGCCTTGGTATACCCTTTGCCCAGATAAGGCTGCACCTTTTTTACCGGACGAATCCCCGTCAGCAAGCCCCACGCCGGATGCAGATCTGTGATCTGTTCCAGCAGCCGGAACAGCATGGCACTGAACCGGTATTCGCACAGCTGCTTGTCTGTTTCCGGCGAACAGGCCGGGAAAAACTGCTCCTGCTCCAGCGTCTTTCCCAGGTACTGCACCCGGACAAAAAAGCGGCTCTGACTGCCCTGCTGTTCCAGCGTGAGAACAGCACCCTCTTCTGCATCCTCCGGCAGCTGCGCCGTATCATAGAGAAACGTAAACTTTCGAATCGGCAGGAAAATCTTGCAGATACATTCGATTTCATATTTCAGCGTGTGTCCCGAAAAGACAACGGGAAACGGCTTTGTCAGATTGGTTTCAACATTTGGCATGAATTATAGTCCTCGCATCGTTGGATTGTGTTCCTTTTCAAAAGAAAGTGTCGATTCTTCATTATGCCCCGGCAATACCCGAAAATCGCCGTCCAGCGCTTTCAGTTTCCGGAAAGATTCCAGCATCTGTGCATCGCTGCCGCCTGGAAAATCCGTTCTGCCACGGGACATCCGGAACAGTGTGTCTCCGGTGTACAGCACATCGCCGCTTTGCAGGCAAACGCTGCCCGGTGTATGCCCCGGTGTATGAATCACCGTGAACGTATTGTCCCCGAATTGGAGCGTGTCACCGTCCTCCACCGTTTTCCATTCCTGAACAGGCTGAAACGGCTGGGTAGACAGCCAGTCGCCCAGATTGGCACGGCTGTCAGTCAGCATATTTGCATCAAGAGAATGCACATAGACCGGAATCTGATACTTTTCCCGTACCTGCTCCACACCGGCAATGTGATCGTAATGCCCGTGCGTCAGCAGAATTGCCAGGGGTTCCAGCTGCATCATTTCCAGACGGCGGAACACGATAGGCGCATCACCGCCGATGTCCACGATGACACACTTCTTGTTGCCCACTTCCTGGATATAACAGTTCGATGCCAGTTCTCCCAGCATCAGCGTTGTAATTTTCATTGCAGCCACCTCACTTTTTTGCACGTTCCACAGAGATCACGCCCCGGATCTTCCGCAGCTTATCCATGATTGCCTGGAGCTGATCTGTTCCGGCAACCTGGACGCTCGCCTCAAAAATCGCATTGCCGTTGCGCAGATTCCGGGATGACGAATGCACGATCAGAATATGCGATTCCGAGAGAATCTTCGTAATATCAAACACCAGCCCCACACGGTCTGACGCAATCACTTCGATGCCGGTAGGAATCAGCGCAGAAGTGTTGTTCGTCCACTGCACCGGCAGCCAGCGTGCCATTTCCTCCGGGTTGTTCCGTTTCAGCGCCGCCTGGTAGTTGACGCAGTTTTTCGTATGCACGGAAATGCCGTGTCCCCGTGTGATAAAGCCCACGATATCATCGCCCGGCAGCGGATTGCAGCACTGCGCAAACTTGAATACGCAGTCGTCGATCCGATCCAGGACAATACAGTCCTTACCGGATGGTGTCTCCGTCTGCATCACCGGTGCAACCGGATTTGTCTCTTCTTCCTCTGCGCCGTGCGATTTCACATACAGTTCTTTCAGTCTCGGCATGATCTTGGACAGCATAACGCCGCCGTATCCGATCGAGGCGTAGAAGTCCTCCAGCGTGTCGCAGTTGTGCCGTTTCAGATCATCTGCCAGGAATGCGCCCCATTCCGTTTCCGGCAGATTGATGTGACAGCGCTTGAACTCCTGCTCCAGATTCGCCTTGCCGGTAGCAATGTTCTCTTCTCGGCACTCTTTCTTGAACCAGGAACGAATCTTGGACTTTGCCTCGTTGGTCTTGACAATACCCAGCCATGCACGATTGGGTCCCTTGTTGGGGTCTTTGCTGGTCAGGACTTCGCAGATCTGTCCCGTCTGGAGCGGATAATCCAGCGGAACCATCTTGCCGTCCACCTTGCCGCCGATGGTCTTGTGTCCGATTTCCGTGTGGATGCGGTATGCAAAGTCGATCACCGTTGAGCCAACCGGCAGAGAGATAGAATCGCCACGGGGCGTCATTACCACAATATCCTCCGGAGACAGGTCGTTCTTGATGGCACGGACAATTTCTTCTACGTCGTCCGAGGTCTGCTGTGCTTCAATTACCTTGCGCACCCATGCCAGACGCTCTTCCATCTTATCCTTGCCCTGGATACCCTCTTTGTACTTCCAGTGGGCAGCGATGCCGTATTCCGCAGAGACGTGCATATCCCAGGTGCGAATCTGAATCTCAAAAGGAATGCTCTCCCGTCCCAGAACTGTGGTGTGCAGGGACTGATACATATTGGACTTCGGCGTAGAGATATAGTCCTTGAACCGGTTCGGCAAAGGCCGGAACATATCATGAACGATGCCCAGCACCATATAGCACTCTGCAACCGTAGAGACAATGACACGGACAGCATACTTGTCATAGATCTCATCCATGCCCTTGTGGTTGACATAGACCTTCTTGTAAATGCCGTAGATGCTCTTGACACGTCCCTCGATGATCGGTTCTTTCGCAAAGTGTTCCTGTGCCAGGCGTTTCCGGATACGTTCCTTAATGGATTCGATGAACTTTTCCCGTTCATCCTTTTTGATCTCCATAATATGTTCGATTTCCGAATACGCATAGGAGTCCAGGTAATAGAACGCCAGGTCTTCCAGCTCGTCCTTTACAGTACGGATTCCCAGACGGTGTGCGATCGGCGCATAGACATTCATAGTTTCCAGCGCAATGCGGCGCTGTTTTTCCGGCGGCAGGAATTTCAGTGTACGCATATTGTGAATGCGGTCTGCCAGCTTGATAATCATGACACGGATGTCATGGGACATGGCAAGCAGAATCTTCCGGACATTCTCCGCCTGCTGCTGTTCCTTGTCAAAAATCGGAATGCGGTTCAGCTTGGTGACGCCGTCCACCAGCATCGCCACATCCTGTCCGAACTTCTTCCGGATATCATCCAGCGTATATTCCGTATCCTCTACCACATCGTGGAGCAGACCCACGCAGATCGTATCCGTATCCATTCCCAGATCCAGCAGAATATCTGCCACCGCCAGCGGATGGATAATATACGGTTCTCCGGAAGAGCGTTTCTGCCCGGCGTGTGCCTTTTCTGCCAGCTGATACGCAGACAGGATCTTGCTCAGATCGTACTGTTTATCCGTCGCAAGAATCTTCTTCGCCAGATCCGAGATCGTGACCTCATTCTGAGGAATCTGCGGTTTATCCTGTGCAGCCGAACGCACATCTCCGCTTGTGTTTTCCTGTGTCATACAACATCCGCTCCTTTTTTCTGTAATCCCTGCAGCAGGACGGAACTTTGGAGATTCACCTTTTCCTTTACCGGATTCCGGTGTACCCGCTGTGTCCAGAGATCCTGCTGCACCAATCCCAATTCCGAAAAAATATCCAACGCCAGCCGAAGCTTGCAGTAGTTCATCTGCGGCAGATCCTGCACGCTCCCGAACAGCCCATCCAGCGCAATATCCGTCTGAGGGATCCGCTGATAGATCTGCACCAGCACATCTCTTGCCGGTGTAATTGCCGGATAAAAGTTCTGCTGCAATGTCTCGCCACGGCAAAATTGTTCATATGTACTCTGTGCGGCAAAATATTTCGCCTGTTTCAGACCGCTTTTCCGATAGTCCTTGACGATCACAGAAAGCTGCGGTCTGCCCTGAAAACTGCCCACCTCTATGTTGACCAGAAAATCGCAGATATCGCCGTTTTTCAGCGTCACATCCTCCGGTTTCGTCCGAAACAGCAGCAGATCCATTGCCATGCCACCGTAAGTAATTTTAAGCTTGGAATGCGCTCCGCCGGACAGCGGCTGGATGCCCTGCATCACCGCATGACAAAGCGCAAACACCGGCGTAGGATTTCCCTCACCGAAAGGCGCAAGCACCGACAGGCTGGTAATATTCTCCATGGTGATCTCCTGGGGCATCAGCAGCCGGTCTGCCTCTAAGGTCAGCACCGGCATGGTGGGATGTGCCTCTTTCGCATAGTGCTGCACTGCCTGTCGAAACAGTTCTACGTGGTCTGCCGGCAGAGAAAAGCCGCCTGCGCCGGGGTGACCGCCGTACCGGGACAGCAGATCACTGCAGGCATGGAGACAGCGAAATGCAGAGAATTCGCCGAACGACCGCATTGACCCTCTCGCCTGATCGCCTTCTATGGTAATCAGAATGGTCGGCTTGCCGAACTGTTCTTCCAGACGGGACGCCGCAATGCCGATAACGCCGTGATGCCAGTTTTCTCCGGCAAATACCAGTACACGTTCTTTCAGCAGCTGCGGCTGTTCTGCCGCCTGCAAAGCGATCTCTTCCAGGATTCTGGATTCCTCCGCTTTTCTCGCCTGGTTGCGCCGTTCCAGCTCTTCCGCCAGTTCTGCCGCCTCATCCGGATCTTCACATAACAGCAGTTCCACCGCCGTTTTCGGAGAGCCGAACCGTCCGGCGGCGTTGATTCTCGGTGCAATGCCGAATGCAATGGAAGTAGAAGTAAACGCCTTTCCCGTCAGTCCGCTTTTGTCCAGGAGTGCCAGCAGTCCGGGACGCTCTGTGTTCGCCAAAAGCCGCAGTCCCAGCTGCACCAGATAGCGGTTTTCGCCGGAAAGCGTTACCACATCTGCCACAGTTGCGATTGCCGCCAGTTCCCCGAATTGCTCCAGCGCCATTGCCGTATCGCCGCCGTCCAGCGCCGCCACCAGTTTCAGCGCCACGCCCGCACCGCAGAGGTCGTGAAACGGCGAAGTATCATCTGCCCGGTGTGCGTCCACGATCGCTGCCGCTCTCGGCAGCGTTTCCAGCGGCTGGTGGTGGTCTGTGATGACCAGCGTCATGCCCAGCTCTGCAATCAGTTCCGCCTCTTCCAGCGCAGTGATGCCGTTGTCCACCGTAACGATCAGTTCCACGCCGTCCTCGTGCATTTCCCGGACTGCATTGGTATTCAGCCCGTATCCCTCATCCCGTTCCGGAATGCGATAGGTTACATCTGCGCCCAGTTCCAGTAGATAAGAGTACAGGATCACCGTGGCTGTTACACCATCACAGTCGTAGTCTCCGTAAATGCAGATGCGGCTGCCGCTGTACATTGCCTGGTTGATGTAATCTGCCGCCGTTTCCATATCTGCGGTGAGAAACGGATCTGCCAGACCGTCACACTGTAAAAATGCCGCCGCTTCCTGCACATTGTGCATTCCACGGGATGCCAGAACCTGTGCACACAGCATGGACAGATCGCTGCCGCTCCGGATCTGTTTTGCCGCCTCTTCCGGCGGCTGGTGAATCAGCCACTTCTTCATGCTCTTTCCTCCTGCTGACATAGTGTCTTACTTTATATTATACCCGAAAAAGTGACAAATTGCAATACCGGGAAGAAAAAAATCGTTTTTCCGTCCTGTTCTCTGCATTTCGAAGAACACTGCGTAAAGCTTGTGCCTCAGATATGCCTTATCCAGCGTTTCTTTAACACACTGGACACAAAAAGAACCAGTAAAACCGAAGAAGTTGTGCTATACTAAAAAGAAAGTCTTTCTGTGTCCACGGAAACAAAAAGGGAGTTTCCGGAAACACATCCGAAAAAAGGAGTCCGTATTATGGAAATCACACCGTATACCCGCATGGTATTTTACCATGAGACAGACCGCATGGACATCGTGAACCACTCCAACTACATCCACATGGCAGAAGAGGCAAGAGTTGATTTCATGGACAAGATCGGCGTCGGCTATAACCAGATGGAAGAAGAAGGCATTATGCTGCCGGTGCTGGGCGTCACCTGTGAATACAAGCACTCCCTGCACTTCGGTGAGCATCTGGCAGTTTACTCCTACATCACCAAATACAACGGTTTCAAGCTGGAACTGCGGTATGATATCCTCTGCGTGGAAACCGGGCAGCTTTGTGCAGTTGCCACCTCTTCCCACTGCTTTACCGACACCAAGATCAAGCCCATGCGCATCCGGGACAAATTCCCGGAGATGCACGCCTTTTTCCAGAAGGCAATGGAAGTCACTTATCCGGAACACTAAAACTTTGACTTACAGAATACAGCAAAAGGCAGCCATGAACGCATTTCAGCGTTTTCACGGCTGCCTTTTTTCAATGTGTGCTTATTTCTTCCAGCAGATGCAGAAGTACGTGATACCCGTACATTTTCTTAGATAGAAATACCTTTTTGTTTTGGAAATACACCTTTGTGCCACGTTTCCTCTGCCGAACCCAAGTGACACTTGTCACCGGTATTGCCTGGATAAAGGCATATGCAGTTTTTCCGTTTAATATATCCTCCAAAGCCCCGGAATCATTCAAAACGTTCAGCGATGCGTCCTGCAATTTCAGCGAACTGGAAATCCGTCTGGAAGAACCGCTTGCTCTGACATTTGAGGCACTCGCAGACACAAAATACAGTTTGCCGCCTTTTTTCACCCACCGCACAAACTGTCCTCTCACTCGCCGGGACAGCACAACCCCTGCAACCGATAAATAGACAGCTGCCAAGACAAACACAGCGAAAACAATAATCGCCCACAATTCCGTCTCCGGAGACGTGACTTTATGCAGCGCATCCCGGTTCTTTCGGGAATCTCCAGCCATGGAATAAAACAACCCAGCCATGGAAACCGCCAATGCTGCAAAAGCCGCAAAAACATGAAACAGCATTTTATAGGCAGTCTCTTCCCGTGTGATCCGGGGCGGCTGAAAAACCTCAATCATTGATGCTCCTCTTCCCTCACAAGATTCTGATACAATTCCGTATAAAACGGCAGTTTCACATCCCGGCAGGTGGGAAACGCACGCCGGAATTGTTCCGTGTCGTTCTCCACAGTCACAAATGCCAGTTCCGGTGCATCACCGCAGACACAGCACATATTTCCCTCCGGGTCTGCCAGACAGCTCTGCCCGTCAAAGGTGTAGGACTGCTGCTTTCCGACGCAGTTGACACCCAGCACATACACCTGGTTTTCGATGGCTCTCGCCCGGAGCAGCAGCCGCCAGTGTTCCGTGCGCTGGTGCAGCCAGTTCGCCGGGACAACGATCAGCCGGCTGGTCTGTGCTGCCGCCCGGAACAGTTCCGGAAAACGCAGGTCATAGCAGATCAGCGTGCTGACCGGAAAATCTTCCAGCACTGTGTGAACAATTTCCGTGCCGCTGTCGTAAAACTGCTCTTCTCCGCCGTAGGAAAAGGGATGTATCTTCACATAATCCGACAGCACTTCCCCGGATTTTCCGAGAATCGTGTAGTGATTTTCCCCTTTACCGCCGGGCTTGCAGGAAGTCCAGCCGTATCCCACAGCAATGTGTTCCTGCGCTGCCAGCCGGCACATTGTCTGCCGAATCGGGTTCGCATACGCTGCCACTTTTTCCACGTGCATGGAAAATCCGGTAAAGCTCATCTCCGGAAAAAATATTGCATCTGCACCTTCCTGTGCTGCCTGTTCGATCCAGCTTTCAGCAGTCCGCAAATTCTTTTCCGGTTCTTCAAAGCAGATCTCTGTCTGCGCAATGGCGATCTTCATAACAGCATCCCCTTTATCTTCGGTTTGCGCCTGTCAGCTCTTTTTCCTTTTCTTCTGCATTTTTCTGTGCATCCGGATCGTGTTCCGTTCTGGACTCCGGACCATGGTAGAATACTGTGTCAGAGCGTTTCCAGTTCCGCTGCGGACGGTCATGAAATTCCGTTGCGTGAGGCACCAGATGGATCGGGTCTTCCGGTGTGACATTTTTCTTTGCCCGATAAGAGGCATAGATACACAGCGCAATGTACAGTGCTGACAGAACAGCACCGGCGACGATTCCCACCGTAAACCACGGCGAGTTCGGGAAATTCTCCAGCGCATAGGCGTTGAACTTGGTGAACGACCGGTCTACATCAGCAACCGCCACCAGCGGCACTTCTGCGATCACTTCCCCGGAAAATTTCAGTTCCATCGTTCCCAGCTTGTCGCCTTTTTTCACAGGTGCCATGACGTTTTGATCCAGGTGTATCACCTTCTGCACCGCAGAAACGTCCACATCCTTGCACCAGAGCAGGATGCAGTCCTCCTTCGGATGCACCAGCACGTAGGAATTGCCGTCCGAGTTCATCACTTCCACCTCATCCTCCAGCAGTGTGGTATAGGCAAACGACTGGAACGCCCAGTTCAGCAGTGTTGTGGCATCCTCAATGTGATAATATTGCAGCTTGCCGTCCGAATCCTCAAACGGCGCATTCATTGCAATTACAAGATATGTATTTTCATCCTGCGTTGCCTCCGTAATGATGCTTCTTCCGGATTTGCTCAGATTACCTGTTTTGATGCCCTTTGCCCCTTCATAGTAGTAGGAGCTGTCCTCCAGCGCCATGGAATTTGCCTGCGTCCAGTTCCAGGCAGACGCATCCGGATGATTCATCGGATTCGCCGTTTTCGGCGTAAATGAAGTCGCCGTTGCGATCTCTTCGAACCCATCCAGAGAAAGGGCATAGTTGGTGATGGTCAGCATATCCCGTGCTGTCGTCTGCTGCCGGTTGTCACACAATCCGGTAGGATTCGTAAAGGTAGTTGCTGTGCAGCCGATTTCCGCAGCAGTATCGTTCATTTTCGTCACAAATGCGTCAATGCTGCCGTCCCCGAACTGGTTCGCCAGAATCAGCGATGCCTCGCAGGAAGAGGTTAGCATCATGGCATAGAGGTATTCCCGTACAGTCAGCGTGTCTCCGTCGTCAATGTCCGCATAGCGCAGGTCATCCGGTTCGTCGTAATTGTACAGTGTCTTATACAGCGCATCATCTGCCGTAATGGTCGTGCCATCCAGGTCGGAACAGCTCTGCATGACCACGATCGCCGTCATGATCTGTGCCAGGTGTCCCGGCATCTGAGGCTGATCCGGATTTTTCTCGTATAGTACCTGCTCGGTATCCCGGTTGTACAGAATCGCCGCCTGGCTGTGCAAGGTTTTGTCCGGCGTAAAGGTATATGCCTGTGCCGAAAGGAAATTGCCGCACAAAATCACAGTGCTTACAATACAGGTCACTGCGGCGGCGCTCATACGTTTTATCAAATGGAACAAGTGCATAAGATGCAATCCTCCCGAAAATTCTTTATTCGTGAAAGTTTTCAAACTCCACTTTCTTATTATAGCAAAAAAAATCCGATTCGAAAAGACTTTTTTCGAAAATTTATTTACCTTTCACGGAAAATATGATAAAATAATATAAGCAGCGAAAAAATGCAGAAAAACAAAGGCAGCACTCCATAAAAATTGCCCCATCGGACACACCGCAATCATTTTTCAGTGCCGCCATGCAAATAAATCATAACCGCCTGCCATTGACATTCGAAAAAGCAGCAGCAAAAGGCAGGGCGCAAGGAGGTTTTCCTTTTGGTATACATTACAGGAGATATGCACGGAGATCTGTCACGATTCAAAAATCCCATTTTCAAAAAGCTGAAAGCCGGCGATGTTCTCATTGTCTGCGGTGACTTCGGTTTTATCTGGGACGGTTCCCGCCAGGAAAAACAAAATCTGAAAAAACTGCGTGAAATGCCGTTCACCATCGCTTTTGTAGACGGCTGCCACGAAAATTTCGACATCCTGGAACAGAGTTTTCGCACAGTCAGATGGCGTGGCGGCAGGGCGCATCTGATCGCACCGAATATTTTTCACATGATGCGCGGCGAGATCTTCACCATTGATGACCGCACCTTTTTCGCATTCGGCGGCGGTCACAGCCAGGACTTCGAATTCCGGCAGGGTCGGAACTGGTGGCAGCGGGAACAGCCCACACACGCTGAGATCCGCCGTGCCATCCACAATCTGAATGAGCACAACGCCCAGGTGGACTACATCATCACCCACGAACCGCCGGCATCTCTGAAGGACTGCCTGGGGGTAGATGTCCAGCAACGTCTGGAGATCCACACCTTTTTCGAGGATATCATCAAACAGTGCCAGTACCGGAAATGGTTCTTCGGCAAGTGCCACATGGATCGTTTTATCCCCATGAAGTTCTACGCCATGTTCGAGGACGTGCTGCCGGTAGAATCCGAAAACCGCAGACGCAGCCGAAAGCAGGCACCTCCGGAAGAATAAATCCAGCAAATGTAAAAAAACAGCCCGATGCTTTCTCACTTTGAGAGTATCGGGCTGTTTTAGCTTATTTGGATTTTTTCTCTTTGGCTTTTTTGGATGGCAGCCGAATCCACTTTCCCTGGGATTTTTCCCGTGAGAAGTGCTGCTTTACGTACTGATCCAGCATTTCCCGCACCGGCACGCCGCCGTGCATAGGGAAAAAGAACCGGCGCACATTTTTCTTTTGCAGCGCCTGGTGAATGTCCTCACGCAGTTCCTCTACACGTACCACGATATTGGTCTCCGCTGCAAACGCACGAATCTTTACCATCAAATGGGTAGAATATCCTACGTCAATTAAGAAGATACCGTAGAAGAATCCGATGCAGAACGAAAATGCCAGATTTTCTGCCAGCCAGTGCAGCGCCGACAAAATATGCGGATGGATGAGGAAATAGTATACAGCACTCAGCACCAGCCAGAAAAACGTAAACAGCGGACAAATAATGCCCTTGACATTTCCCCAGCGGTCGGAATAATCCCACAGCTTGATTTTCATGCCGTGAATAAAGATCATCCCTGCCACATATTCCAGTGCCGTGATTGCCAGCGCCATTACCACAAAAAGCAGTATCTTTTTCAGCCAGGGACTGTCGCCCGGCATGAGCGGTTCCAGCATCGCCAGCAGATACAGCACGCAAAGACTGGAGCCGTACAGCGGCAGGTAGGGACCGACCAGAAAGCCCGGATTCACCCAGTGGTGCGCCGAGAAAAAGCGGCGGAATATGACCTCCAAGCCCCATCCCAGCACGCTGCCAATGCAAAATAAAAATGCCAGCGTTAAAAAGAGATTCATCACATTCTCCTTTCCGTTTCAGCCTGTCAGGCGATGTGCGTTCCCAGGTCGTACAGCGACTGCTCACCCAGTGCCTGTTCAATGGTGTCATAGTGTTCCCGGACAGCATCCAAGCCCATCCTCAGATCACCGATGAGAAAGCTCTTATAGAACCGCTCATGGATGCTCGCCTGCACCTTTCGCAGTTCCTCCGTACCGTCCGACAAGATCAAGTTGATCTGCGCCGAACAGATGCCCCAGATCCCCTGCGTCACGCACTCCATCAGCCGGTTTCCGGATGCTCTTATCAGCCAGCGGTGCATCTCCTCATCTGCCCGGATGCTGTCCAGACCGTTTCCATAGCGGAATTCATCCAGCAGATTTTTCAGTTCGTCCAGATCCAGATGATCCCGGCGTGCATATGCCATCGGAAAGGCAGAAAGTTCCATAGAACGGCGCATCTGACACACCTCAAACGGCGAGATGTTCTGCACCAGAAACATCACGTGCATCAGTTCACGCATACTGTCCGACATTTCTTTCGCCAGCGTATATGTACCATCCCGGCTGCCGGACAAAATCCCTGCAATCTCCAGATTTTTCAGCAGCGGACGCACTTCCCTTTTGCTCAGCGAAAGCGCTTTCGCCAGTTCTGCCTCTGACGGAATTGCACTGCCCGACTGCAACTCGCCGTCCTGCAGCCGCTTTCGCAGTTCCTCCACCAGGCACAAATATTGATACTGTTGATTTTTCACCTTGTTTCAGCTCCTATCACAAACTTTTCAGGGCTTACTGACGCTCCTACATACGTTTTTAGTATACCATTATAATTATAACGATTTCCACTGTTTTTATTGTTGAGATGTAAATTGTTTTGTACACATTTTCAGCTATCCGAACTTCTGCTGTATTATGTTGTTTTTCCAACGACTTTTTTTGTGAGATGATGCTGTATGACTTGCTTTTTTGTAAGAAATATGTTAAAATAGTAGGGACACTTCAAAATGACTGCTGTGAGCCTGTCCGGAAACGCTGCGGTACAGACTCTTGGATTGATTTTCAGAACCTGGACTTCTCAAAAATGCCGGGAACTACAAGTACAAGAAAAGGAGCGCCAAACAAATGCACAATATCACACTGATCGGAATGCCGGGATCCGGAAAAACTACGCTGGGAAAAACGCTGGCAGAGGGACTGTCCTACCACTTTATCGACACAGACGATGTCATCATCGAGACCTACGGACAGCCGCTGATGGAACTGATCGACAAGCACGGCACAGAGGGTTTCATCACACTGGAGGGAAAGATCCTGCAATCCATCCACACCAACCGTGCAGTGATCTCCACCGGCGGCAGCGCTGTCTACAGTGACGGCGCCATGCAGTACTTAATGTCCACCGGCATCGTTGTCTATCTGCACCACCAGCTGGACGTTCTGGCACAGCGTGTGGGGAATTTGGTCACACGTGGCGTTGTCTGCCACAGCGGCTGCAACACCCTGGAAGACCTCTATGAAGAGCGCTGCCCTCTGTATGAAAAATACGCAGATCTGATGGTGGATTTCACGGGCTGTACTGTGGAGCAGTGCCATGAAAAGCTGCTGAAAACCGTAAAAGCTTACCTCAGTGAACACCCGGACTGCTGAATATTTGCAAAGAAAAGCGGAATGCCGACTGTAACTGGTCGGCATTCCGCTTTTTTGGTTTCTGAAAACTTTATGCAATTTTATACAAACTGATTGCGTTCCGGCTGATAGACAAAGCCTACTGTTTCCAGCTTTGCTCTGATCTCCGTCTCGTCCAGGCACATGGACTTGCAAAGTTCCTCCAGGGACGGGTAATTGTCCCGGAGCTGTGTATTCAGATAGCTCATCAGCATGATCGGGTCGTTGGGAAGATTCATCTTGTTTCACCACCTTCCGGAGACTGTTCCAGCATATGCGCTGTGTGTGCAATATACAGTGCCTGCACAGCCGGGTATGCGCCCAGTCCCTGCAACTGCGGCGTCACGATATAGCCGTACCGTTCCAGCACCGACTTCCAGGAATCTGAATCATCCCCAGCCATGTCGTTCTGCGCATGGTCACCTGCCACCAGCATCATCGGCACCAGTACAACCTCTCGATAATGATGCTCTTTCAGCAGTTCCAGCAGCGTTTCCAGCGTCGGATAGCCTTCCACCGTTCCGACAAATACATTGTCAAAACCGCTGCGTTTCAGCCAGTAATCGAATGCCGGATACGCCTGGTTGATGATATGCGGCGTGCCGTGTCCCATCAGCAGATATGCCTTTTCCGCAGATTTCCGGATAACGCCGTCCTGCTCCATTGCCTGTACCAGCGCCGGATAATCTGCTGTCTCTGTCAGCAGCGGTTTTCCAATGCGCATTACCGCAAATGCACCGGTATACGCCGCCGCATCTGCACAGAGTCGGTCGTATTCCTCGCCGGGAATCACGTGGGTGGGCTGTAGGTATACGTGGGTATAGCCCTGCTGTTTCAGCTTTTCCAGCGCCTCCCGAACCGTATCGACTGCGTTTCCCTGCCGCCGCATTTTCCGGATAATCATGCCGCTGGTAAACGCCCGGAAAACATCCATCTCCGGAAACGCCGCCTGCACTGCACGCTCTACAGCACCGATGGTATGCTCCCGGGTGTCTGCATAGCTTGTCCCAAAGCTGACCATCAGAATCGCTTTCTTGACAGCCGGCATTTCACCATCTGCCAGCGAAGAGGCATACGCCAGATAAGCGCCCTTTCCCTTTTCCTGGAACAGTTCCAGCGCCTTTGGCTCGGTCAGCATCCGGAGCAGCTGCATCCGGTGAAAATCGTCCGGTATGGTCTCTTTCCACGTCCGCCGCAGAATGCCCAGGCAGGTACAGATCTCACTGTACGATGCCAGTTTCGGTTCCAGTTCCCGGCAGATTGCACCGGCAAGCGCCGGCGCATCGCCCTCAGTTGCCACCGAGATCGTCACATCCCCGTGGCGGCGGTGTGCCGGGACGGCAAAATCCGGTGTGCTGTCCGGACTGACGGTTGCAGAGGAGACAAGCTTTCCTGCCGCCTGGGCATCCCGGACGATGCGTGCATTTTCCGCACTGTCATCCGTTGCCGCAAACACCAGGAACTGCTCTTCCAGCAGCTCCGGTGCATAGGCTTGTTCCAGATAAGTCAGACGTGCCGTTTCCCAGCACGCCGGCATTTTCTCCGGTGCAGCGACAGTCACTTCTGCGCCGGCATCCAGCAGACCCCAGACACGGCGCTGCGCCACCTTTCCTGCCCCGAAAACAATACACTTTTTCCCTTGTAAATTCAGTGAGATCGGATACATTTTTTACACCTCTTCTTTGCATATACATTGTATCATTCCGTCAATATCCGCCTGTGCCGCAATATGCGTTACCGAAATCTCAGCTGCTGCGGCAGCTTTCGCCGTGGCGTCTCCGATTGCAACGACTTCTGCGGAATATGAGATCTCTCCCGTCATTTCCGCAAACGCTCTTGCCGCAGATGCACTGGCAAGGAACACATAGTCTGTGCGTTCCAGTTCCTGGCGCAGCAGTTCCTGCTTTCGCCGGTCGGTTTTCACCGTGTACAGCGGCACATTGTCGAACGCCTTTCCTGCCTGTTCCAGCAGCTGCGGCAGCAGAACAGAACCGTTTTCTGCACGCAGCAGCAAAACCCTGTCATTTTCCGTCAGTTCCGGAATCAGCGCCTCTGCCAGGCTGCGGCTGTCGAAATGCTCCGGCACGCAGTCCACGAAAATGCCGTGGTCTGCCAGCGCCTGTGCTGTGCCTTTTCCGATAGCGGCGAACCGCAGGTGCAAAAGACTGCGCAGATCCACCCCAGCCTGCCGCATGGCGGCAAAGAGCATCTCCACGCCGTTGGCGCTGGTCATCACCGCCCAGGTATAGCTTTCCCAGGACAGCTGTTTCAGTTTGTCCGGATGCAGCAGTGACGGATAGATCAGACTGATCTCCGCAGATGCCGCACCATACTGCCGCAGCCGTTCTGCGGCTTTTCGGTTGTATTCCGGCGTTCCGGTCAGCAGAACGCTTTTCCCGGATAAGATACTGTTTCCATACCATTGCAGCTGTTCCCGCAGACCGACCACATCGCCGATCACCGTCATTGCCGGTGTATGGATGCCCTGCCGTCTGACCTCTTCCGCAATGTTTTCCAGAGATGCAGTCACGACACGCTGGTGCGCTGTCGTTCCCTCCTGGATCACTGCCGCAGGGGTCTCCGATGGCTTTCCGTTCTGTATCAGCGCTGCGGCGATCTGCGGCAGGTTGCTGAGACTCATCAGAAATATCAGTGTCCCGTCCAGCTTTGCCAGCGTGGCATAGTCCAGTTCAGCGTGCTGTTCCGTCTTGCAGTGTCCCGTGATAACATGAAATGCAGGCGCATACGCCCGGTGCGTCACAGGGATGCCGGCATATGCCGGTACACTGTAGCAGGAGGACACACCCGGCACAATGGAAAACGGAATGCCGTTTTCCTGCAATACCTGCGCCTCTTCTCCGCCACGTCCAAAGACGAACGGATCGCCGCCTTTGAGACGCACCACCTGCTTTCCCTGCTCTGCAAGTTCCACCAGCAGCCGGTTGGTCTCACTCTGCTTTTTGTAGTGATTCCCAGCCATTTTTCCGGCAAAAATCAGCGAACAGTCCGGCTTTGTCAGATTCAGCACAGACGAACACGCCAGCGCATCATAGACCACGGCATCCGCCTGCTCCAGGCATTTTCTTCCCTGTTCCGTCAGCAGCGCCGGGTCTCCCGGACCGGCGCCCACCAGAAATACACGTCCTGTTTTCATGGATAGTTCTCCTCAGTTTGCTGCGTGATGCAGCAGTTCTTTTCTTGCGCCGGAAATGGTAGATACCGAAGCATCCACATCCCAGCCGTCCTCTTTTTGCAGAATCTCCAGCAAATGTGAAATTCTCGGCAGCCGCAGATGATGCGACCGGAGCAGTTCCGGCTGTGCAAAGATCTCTTCCGGCGTGCCGTGTGCGATCACATGACCCTGATCCATCACGTCGATCACATCTGCATAGATCGGCACAACATCAATGTCGTGGGTGGATAAGATGATTGTTGTGTTCTGCTGCCGACAGACGTCCTGCAGCAGGTGCATCAGCTCGCTGACCCCCACCGGATCCAGCCCGGCAGTGGGTTCGTCCAGAATAATCACTTCCGGCTGCATTACCATAATGCCGGCGAATGCCACACGCTTTTTCTGCCCAAAACTGAGGGAATGGGTGGGACGGTCTTTCAGATAAGTGATTCCAATTTGTTCCATCACCACATTCACACGCCGATGCACTTCCTCTGACGGCAGTCCCATGTTCACAGCACCAAAGGAAATATCCTGGTACACGGACGCCGAAAAAAGCTGGTCGTCCGGGTTCTGGAACACGATTCCCACTTTGGAACGCAGCTGCCGCAGCCCTGCTTTCTTAAAGACGCTGACCCGGCGTGATGATAACTTCTCCGCTCGTCGGTTCAAGCTGGCCGGACAGAATCTTGAGGAACGTAGATTTTCCGGCGCCGTTTGCACCCAGGATCGCTGTTGTCTTACCCTCTTCAAATGCAATGGACAGATCTTCAATGGCGTGACGCTTTTCGTCATAGCCATATGTCAGATGCTCTGCCTCTAAAATAATCCCCATCTGCTGCCTCCTATTCTGCAAATCAGCACTGCCGCCGTCAGCAATACGCTGTACCCGACGGCAAGCCCTTTCTGCCAGCCCTTTGTCTCATATGCCAGTCCCAGTGTCCGCACTTCGTCTGTATACCCTCTGGATTCCATGGCGGTATATGTCCGGTCTGCCTGCCGGTATGCCCGGAGAAACAGATTAGAGATCAGCTGCCCGGTGGAATAGAAGCCGGTTTTCAGCGTAGCATATCCCAGACGGCACTCCTGTGCATTTCGTATCTGAGATGCCGCCTCCAGCAGCACGAAAATATACCGATAGACCAGTTCCATCATCTCCACCAGAAATCCCGGAATGTGCATCCGGCGCAGCGCCGTAAACAGCTCCGTCATCGGGGTGGAGGTTGACAGAAAGTACAGACAGCTCACCGCCGCCAGACACTGGAGAAATACCTGCCCGAACTGATGCACGCTCTCTGCCGTCACGCCGAAATACCAGCTGCCGACGGGAATCGCCAGCAGCATTTTCTCGCCGTGGTGTGAGACCTGTAGCAGGATCATGATACATCCCAGTATCACAAACGCCAGCGGAATCTGCATCAAGCGGATAATATGATGCCACCGGGTTTTCCCGATGGCAGTCATAGCGATAAGCATGGCGCATAAGATCAGCACGCTTATCACCCAGGTATGTGAGGACAGGCACAGAAACAGACTATACAGGGACACAAAAATTTTCCACATCGGAGAAACCTGGCGCAGTGCCGAGGCATATGCGATCTCATCGATCAGAATGCGTTCTCCGTGGGTATGGCTGTGTGTGTGTCGTTTCATCTTGTGCCTCCTGTGTTAGTCAGAAGTTTCGGATGGTTCAGAATCTGTTGGTGCAGATACCGTTTCCGCCTTTGGCTTTCGGCTGATGCGTCCCAATACAAAGCCGCAGATACCTGCGCCGATCGCCGACTGTACACAGAACAGCAGGGATTCGATCTCACCCGAAGGCGGTTCCCAGAAGGATTCAAACCACGGGGTATAGCCGCCGTTGATCTCTTCTACCACAGTAGAGCCTGCATCATCCGAGCCGCCGAATTCACTGTTGCCCAGCAGCATCAGCGGAATGGTCACCAGCAGGACAACGCCAAATGCCAGAACCAGATTTCTTGCCCACAGCTTGCCACGTCCAGGGTTGGAAACTGTAATGCCGGACAGTTCCTTCAACTCCTTTGCGCAGTTCTTCTGGATGACATTGTACACAATGACAGTCAGAATGCCTTCTGCAATGGCAATCGGGACTTGAGTCGGTGCAAAGACAGCGATAAACTTTCCGAAGGATGCCCAGAAGTTATCGCCGGGATATGCTGCCGCCAGCTGTACCGAAGTCAGACAATAGGTTGCCATGTCTCCGATGGTTGCCGACATGAATACTGCCAGACCCATAGGCGCTTTGCACTTTTTCAGCAGCCGGAACAGCCCGTAGGAAACGAACGGTCCGAAAATCGCCATGGAAAAAGTATTTGCGCCCAGTGTGGTCAGACCGCCGTGTGCCAGCAGGATCGCCTGGAACAGCAGCACGATAATGCCCAGCACGGACATGATGGACGGTCCGAACAGAATTGCACCCAGTCCGGTACCGGTGGCATGAGAACAGCTGCCGGTAACCGACGGGATCTTCAAGGAAGAAATGATAAAGACGAAAGCTGCGCACAGGGCGATCAGCAGCTTCACTCTTCCCTGATAAGCGATCTTCCGTTTCAGGCTGACTGCACCAGCCACCAGGAACGGAATACAGAGTGCACCCCACGCAATACACCATCCGGCAGGCAGATAGCCCTCCATGATGTGCATTGCGGATGCACCGAATTTGCCGCTTGCTGCCATATCAGACAGCAGCAGACAGACTGCCAGGGCAGACACCAGCACACGACATCCCGTCATGCCTCCGGTGCTGCGGTTCTGCAAAGCAGAGCCATTTTGTTTGTTCATATGAAAACCTCTCCTCTCGGAACCCCTCTCCGTTGGCTCCCGGCTGAGAACAGAAAGAGGTTCTCAGTTTCCGCTGTGTGCAGCGAAAAATTCGTCTGCATCTCCCAGCGTTTTATCTATCTCACGCAGCGTATGTGCGTTCGATACAAAAATTGCCTCAAACTGGCTGGGACCAAAATAATTGCCCCGATCCAGCATGAAGTGAAAGTACTCCCGGAACTTTGCGGTGTCTGCCTTTTTGGCATCCGCATAGTTCCGCACCTTTTCCGGTGTAAAGTACAGGCAGGACAGCGAACCGATCCCGTTTACGGTACACGGCGCATGGTGCCGGCGGATGATATCCTCCAGACCGCTGCGCAGCCGGTGAGACAAAAATCCCACCTGGTGATATACCTCCGGGTGTGCCTGCAAATAGCGCAGCTGTGTCAGTCCGGCACGCATTGCCACCGGATTGCCGCTGAGCGTACCTGCCTGGTACACAGACCCCAGCGGTGCCACCAGCTGCATGATCTCCCGTCTGCCGCCGTAAGCGCCCACAGGCATACCGCCGCCGATGATCTTGCCGTAGGTCACCATATCCGGCATAATGCCAAAGTGACCCACAGCGCCGTCCAGCTGTAACCGGAAACCGGTAATGACTTCATCAAAAATCAGAAGTGCGCCGTACTGGTCGCACAGCTGCCGCAGTCCCTGCAAAAAGCCCTTTTCCGGTGCGACAACACCCATATTGGCTGCCACCGGTTCTACGATCACGCAGGCGATCTCCTGCGGATACTGCCGGAACAGCTGTTCCACGCTGTTCAGGTCATTGTACACCGCAGACAGCGTGTCCTGGGTGCAGCCCTTCGGCACGCCGCTGGAATCGGGGATTCCGGCAGTCATGACACCGGAACCAGCCTTCACCAGCATGGCGTCTGCATGACCGTGATAGCAGCCCTCGAACTTGACGATCTTGTCCCGTCCGGTAAAGCCCCGTGCAGCACGAACCGCACTCATCACTGCCTCAGTACCGGAATTTACCATGCGCATCATTTCCACACAGGGAACGATCTCGTGAATGAGTTCTGCCATTTCCACTTCCAGCGCTGTAGCAGCGCCGTAGCTGAGACCGTTTTCCAGCTGGCTGCGTACTGCCTCCAGCACCACGTCCGGGTTATGCCCCAGGATCATCGGACCCCAGGAACCAATATAATCAATATAAGCGTTGCCGTCCTCGTCGTAGAGGTACTGATCTTTGGCACGCTGGATAAATCTCGGCGTTCCGCCCACGGACTGAAATGCACGTACCGGCGAATTGACGCCGCCGGGCATCAGTTCTTTGGCACGGGAGTAGAGTTCCTCAGAATGTGTGATCTGCATCTGTTCCATTATCCGATTCTCCCTTCCCGAATATACTGCGCCAGTTCCATAGCAAAATAGGTGATGAGCAGATCTGCGCCGGCACGGTACATACAAACAGCCGACTCACAGATCACAGCCTCCCGGTCGATATAGCCGGCAGCCGCTGCCGCCTGGATCATGGCATACTCACCACTGACGCTGTACAGCGCCACAGGCTGGTGAAACTTTTCCTTCAGCGACCGCAGCACATCCAGATACGCCATGCCCGGCTTTACCATCAAAATATCTGCACCCTCCTGCACGTCCAGTTCTGCCTCCAGCAGCGCCTCCCGTGCATTGTGGGGATCCATCTGATAGCTTTTCCGATCGCCGAACGCCGGCGCAGAACCTGCCGCATCCCGGAACGGGCCATAGAATGCCGAGGCATACTTGACGGAATAGGACATGATGGGCGTGTTCACATAGCCGTTTTCGTCCAGCACCTGCCGGATGCGTGCCACTCTGCCGTCCATCATATCGGACGGTGCGACCATATCCGCTCCTGCCTGTACATGGGACAGCGCCGTTTTCGCCAGAACCTCCAGCGTCTTGTCGTTATCCACATCGTGACCGCAGAGAATGCCGCAGTGTCCGTGAGAGGTATACTCACACATACAAACATCAGTAATGACATACAGCTGCGGATATGCCGCCTTGATATGATGCACTGCACGCTGTACAATGCCGTCCGGCTGCCATGCGCTGCTGCCGATTTCATCCTTTTCCGCAGGGATTCCGAAGAGTAGAACGCTCTTTACCCCGGAATCCGTCACCTGCTGCAAAAGCTCATCCACACGATCCAGACTCCAGCGATACTGTCCGGGCATAGACGGGATCTCTTCCCGGATATTCTCCCCGTCCTGTACAAACATGGGATAGATCAGCGTATCCGCAGAAATACGGGTTTCCCGCACCATGCTGCGCAGCAGTGCGCCGTTTCGCAGCCGGCGTGGACGATTGATCAAATTCATATGGACACCTTCTTACTCAACTGCGCCGCCAACGCCTGTACCAGCGCCTCGGCGTCCTCTCGTTTGCCTTGTACTTTATCGAATCTCGGCGTTCCGTCAATGCCGGAAAAGCCATAGAGCGTGAAATCGTCCCCGTGCAGCTTTGCATAGCACCCCACCGGTGCAGAACAGTCACCGCCCAGCAGTCCGGACAAGCGCCGTTCCGTTCCGGCACAGAATGCAGCATCTTCATGGTTCAGCTGCCGCAGCAGCCCGGCATATTCCCCTGCACGGGTCTGGATCGCCATGATGCCCTGTCCGGCAGCCGGCACCATTTCATTCGGTGAAAAGCGATAGGAGATCCGCTCTGCCAGTCCCAGCCGGATCAGACCAGCCTCCGCCAGCAGCAGCGCTCCATATTCGCCACGATCCAGTTTTTCCAGCCGTGTCAGAACATTGCCACGCACCGGCTTTATGACCGCATCCGGGAACAGTTTCTGAAACTGCATGGCACGCCTTGCCCCGGCACATCCCACAGGCAGCGCCGGATCACGCCGGGTTTGTCCTTGCGGAAACACCAGCACATCCGCCGGCGCTTCCCGTCCGGAATACGCTCCGATGGGCAGCAGCGGATTTTCCTGCGCCGGCACATCTTTCAGACTATGGACACAAATGTCCACCTGTTTTTCCAGAAGTGCGGCATCCAGTTCCTTTAAGAAAAGTCCCTTTCCGCCGATCTTGTCCAGGGTCTTGTTCAGAATTTTGTCACCGGTGGTTTTCATGGTCACCAGTTCAAGCTTTACCGCCGGCTGAATGCGCCGGATCTCTGCCATCACCAGTTCACTTTGTATGACCGCCAGACGGCTGGCACGGCTGCCGATACGAATCGTCTCTTCCATGGCTTTCAAAATCTTCCTCTGTCTCTGATCTTCGCACAGCTCTGCTGTAACAGCTCCGGCGTGATCTCTGATTTCATGCTGCCCATCAGCATATCCACCGTCTTTTCCGTCACGAGCCGGACGATCTCTTCCAGCTGCGGCAGTTCCGCATAGGGTGCGGCGGTAGTACTGTGCAGGATACGCTGCGTGGTCAGTTCTTTCAGCTGCTGCATATACGGGACAGAATCCCGGTAATTGCGCCACATCTGAAAATTGTCCGCATACTGTTCTGCGATTTGGTGCAGCGCTGCCAGAGCGGCAGCGTCCGGCGCAGCATCACTGTGCAGGTCATCCAGATCCCACAGGGTCACGCCGTCTGTCTCGCCGCAGGTCGGCTCAATGTCTCTGGGCATTGCCAGATCCAGCAGAAACCGTGGCTTTCGGGAAAGCGCTTTCAGCTGATCGCTGAAAATGGTATAATGCGGACTGCGTGTTGCACTAATGACGATTTCCGAGTTTTCCATCTGTGCAAAGCGCTGTTCATAGGGAATCGGTTTCACCCCAAAGGGGATCACCGTTTCCCCGTGATGATAGGAACGCAGTGTCATAAACACCCGGCAGCCACGCTGTACCAATAGTGATGCCGCCAGTCGTCCCATGCTGCCGTTTCCGATCACAAGGCAGCTTTTTCCATCCAGTTTTCCGATGCACTGTTCCAGCTGCTGCACTGCCCCATAAGAGACAGAGAGCGGCACCTGTGAGACCGACACCTGGTTCTGTGCGTCCTTTCCGGCAGAAACTGCCGTCCGGAACAGCGTGTCCAGCACACTGTCTGTGGTATGGCATTCTCTTGCCAGTTCCACCGCACGTCCCACCTGCGTTACGATCTGTTCCTCATGCAGGATCTGGGAATGCAGACCGCAGGCAACCTCCATGAGGTGCTGCGCTGCGTCCAGTTCTGTTCGCACCAGGATGTGCGGCGGTTCTGCCGAAGAGCCTGCATAGTACTGTAGGAGCTGCGCCGGGGAAATCTGCTCTGCCGGCTGACGTTCTGCTGCATTATTTTCCGTCCGTTCCCGGTCAGACTGTACGGAGAGATACAGTTCTGTCCGGTTACAGGTCGCCAGCAATACTGCGCCGCTGATGCCGTCTTTCTGCACCAGTTCCTGCAAGATATGCCGCACCTGCTCTTCCGAAAATGCAAAGCGTTCTCTTTCTGAAACGTCTGCGGAATGCACGTCCACGCCTGCCATATAGATACACATTTCTTTTCTCAGCTCCTTTCCGTCAGCTGCTGCCGCAGCCGCAGTGGTTCTGTACCAGTCACAGTACAGAGGATCGGTTCACAGTGTCCTGCCTGCCACGAAAAGTACGGCTTTTGCTGTTCTTCCAGTGCAGAAAGCACAGCCATGATCGTACCGCCGTGTACCACTGCGGCAACTATCTGATGCTGCTGCCGCTGCAAAGCCTGTTCCAATGCCTGACAGCATCGCTGCAAAAATGCCGCTCTGGATTCTCCGCCGGGAAAAGCCAGCGTTCCGCCGCTGTCGATCCATGCCTGATACGCCGGATCTCCGGACAGTTCTGCATAGTTCTTCCCTTCAAAGTCTCCGAAATCGCACTCCTGCAAACCATATACTATTTCTCTCGGCGTGTCCGGAAAAAGGATCTCCGCCGTCTGGACACAGCGCCGCATGGGACTGGTCAGAACCACTTCCGGCATGGGAAATGTCTGACGAATTTCCGCCGTTTTCTGCTGTGCCAGAGAAATGCCTGCTTCACAGAGCGGCTCATCTGTCCGGCAGCCGATATAGCGCCGTTCCAGATTGCCGGCAGTCATGCTGTGCCGGATAAATACGATCTGCATCACACGCCTCCGATCCGCAAACATCAAAAAACCCGTGATTCCAGAAGAACACGGGAAACAGCATATGGGTACACAAAGCCTTGCCTTTGCAGTATAGCCGCAAAGCGCAGGAAACCGGATGCACCAACAATTTCTTCTATTCTTGTAGATGGGATTTTATTCCAAAACAGCAGACCGGTATCCCGGCTTCGGTTCACCGTATTCCATGCGCCTTCCCGGAATCATAAGATTCCAGTGGCATCTGCATGGGCACTCCCCGACACGGTAGCGGAACTGTGCAGGATTCTCACCTGCTTCCCTGACATCTGCTGCCAATTGTTCGTAAAACAGAGTCCCCGAAAGAACTCCTTTGTCACTGTACAGCACCAGGATGATGCCGTACCATTCTACTATACCATATTTTCTGTCAATTGGCAAGCCTTTTTGCAAAAAAAACACGCAGTTCATTTTTGCGGCAGCACCGCACCT
>ENA-OWPP01000957-OWPP01000957.1-human-gut-metagenome-genome-assembly--contig:-NODE-957-length-28454-cov-5.627733_pt1 | contig 28454 bp, 22 predicted proteins | sample MGYA00248265_ERZ651848 | MGnify/ENA primary metagenome ERZ651848 (study PRJEB26924, sample SAMEA4378233) | human gut metagenome | biome: human gut; feature: human-associated habitat; material: faeces...
TCGGTTGTATTTCCGGTGAAAGTAGAACATCGCCAGACTCCCCATTCAAGAACCCCCGGTGCTTCGGCATCGGGGGTTTTTGTTTTTTCGGACGGTCTGACGGACCCCATAGCTCCATACGGATGGATTGAGATCCCGTCGCTTGAGCGCGCGGCGGTGACGCTCGACGCGCGCAGTACCGCGCTCGAAATCGCTCGGGCTCCGAAGGAGGCGGGGGAGCCTTCTATTTCCTCGTGACGAACGACAATTCGCCGGTCGGCGGCAATACCATTCGTCGGAATTCGAAAGCGACAAAGCTGCTTCGGATGTGCGACGACCGCCGCTTGTCCTCCTGCCGGAGATGAGTCGTAACAAAGCAACGCGATTCGTTGTTCTCGTACCGTTTCCCGTTTTCGGACTCCCGAACTCAGCGGAGCGACGACCATGCGATGCAACCTTCGTCGAGACACGACCAATGCCGCGTGACCGCGTCGGGAAGCCGGGAGACGGGAAGAAGGCCTCCAACCCCCAGTCGCTCGACCCCGCAGTTCTTGAGATGTGTGACGGGCGAAACCTTTCTTACATTTCGAAATGAGAATGGATTGCATTTGTCGGACCCCTTGTGCATAATGAATCTAACGGGAAACAACATCCGTCACACAAAGGAGTCAATGGGGTCGACTCCGGCGGATCGGTCCGGACTGACGGGAAAACAGTCCTGCGGCCGGCGTATCTCCTGCGCTTGTTGTTTTCCGGGGTCTCTCCGAAAAGGCCGACGGCAGCTTGGTGTCGTCGGCCTTTTTCCATTTTCTCGTCGGTACGATGTCGACGCTTCGGTGCGAGTCGCAACTGCGTACCGACTCTCAGCAAATGCAAATGAGAACCACTTGCATTTTGTGCGCAACTGCGGCATAATGATATCAACGAAGACGACATGTGCTCGCACCAAGCCGTTGCGGCTCGCGCGGGGCGACCTTCGGGATCGGGGTCATGCTCGAGGGTCGCGGTTCTCCTTCCGCCCGTGTTGTTTTTCGGGGTCTCCGACAGGGCCGGCAACCGATTGAGGTTGTCGGCCCCTTTCTCCATACGGTCCTTCCTTTTTACCTCTACGTTCCGTCTCCGTTTCGATAAGCTTGAGGGATGGTTGCAACTTCTTCCTCCCCTCTTTTCGACGCTTTACCGCACGCGGGGCCTCCCTTGGAAGTCAATGCGTTGCGCCGCCTCGCGGAGCCTCTTCTCCAGCTTCTCGTCGGGCGGGGACTCGTCGTGCGCTTTCGCGGTACGTCGGTCGACACGCAGTTCGATGCCGAAGGTCGGCCGGCGGAAATCACGCTGCCGCTTCTTCCCGACAGCGTCGACGAGGCGGTGCTCGAAGTCTTTCAAGGACATATCGACCGCGCGGCCGCCCGTGCGCTCTTTACGCGCCGTACGGAGGCGACGAGCCGTCTGACGCACGACCCCGTTGCGGCTCGCATCTTTCGCGCGCTTGAAGATGCCCGAACGGAGCGCCTCATGCAGAAGCGCTTTCCGGGCTCCGCCTACAACCTCGAGCGCTATTACGAGCGGCTCTTCGCGGGTGCAGTCGGGACCGAAAGGGAAGAGGCGGACTTCGCCTGTGCGGTGAGGGCGGCGGTCGGGGATTCGCTCTTCGAGGCACTGGCCGACGCGCAACCGGACGAGCGTCGATCGACCGCAGGCGATGCGGGCGAAGAGGGAGACAACCGGGAAGACAACGAGGAGGACCTCGACCGAGGTGCCGAACCGGGCGGGTTCGATCTTTTCGCGCTTTGCACGTACCTTTGCCGCTCGTACGCGCAACGCTTTCCGGGCAACACGCTTCCGGAGGCGTTCGACGGTCTCACCTCCACCGAAGACGCGGCACGCCTTGCGGCGGTTTTGGCGGGTCTCCTGACCGAAAACGACTCCGACGAGGAGTCGGATGCGCTTGAGAACGGTGCCTCCGGCGGTTCCGCAAAGGCCGACGAGTCAGGGAATACCGAGAAGGAGGAATCGCGGACGAATGAGGAAAACGGTACGGGGCCGGGCGACGACTCGACGGAGGGTGCCGATGAGGGGCCGGACGAAGGGTCGCAAGCGAATTCGGATGGGACCTCCGGGAATCGGCCCCCGAGCGACGTCGAAGACGACCGAGAGTATCCCGGGGACGAGGAAGGCGCAGAGGACGAAGGCGGAGGCTCTTCGGGGAGCGACGAGCGCGAAGAAGGCGACGCCGAGGCCCCCTCGAACGCCGCCCATGCACCGCACGGACAGAGGGGTTTCGCGTCCGTAGTCGATTTCGGTTCCGACTTCGGTCTCGATTCCTGCGATTCGAACGATTCGGACGAGGGGACTCTTCCCTGGACGACGGAAGCCGTGCACGCGTTCGATGCGGCGGATACGACCGACGACGTCTTCGAGCGGATCGCGGCGCGTCTTCTTCCCCGGGTGGCGGAAGCGGCGCTTGCGCGTTCGGTCTATCGCGTTTATTCGACGGACGACGATCGGGCGGAGCTCGTGCGCGTGCGAGGGGAGGCGCCCGTCGAAGAAATCGAACGGCTCACCGCCTCAATGACGGGAACGATTCAGAAAAACCTCGAGCGCGCCTTTGCCGCCCGGAAGCTTTCTCACGTGACGCCCGGTCGAAGGAGCGGGAAGTTGCGGGCCTCGGCTCTCCATCGTCTTGCTTCGGGCGACGTGCGGGTTTTTGAAAAACGCGAGCCCGCGTTCGTGACGCATGCGGCGGTTTCGCTTCTCATCGATTGTTCGGGCTCGATGGCGGGCGCTCCCGTGCGGCTTGCAGCGGTATCGGCCTATGCGCTCTCGACGGTGCTCGCGCGCCTCGGTGTTCCCTTCGAGGTGGCGGGCTTTACGACTCTGAAGCTTGCTTGCGTTCCGATCGACTGGGAGCGCTGGAGTCGGTTCGAGCCCCTTTACATGCCGTTATTCAAACGGTTCGAGGACCGGTGGGACGCGCCCGCGCGCGAGCGTCTGGCGTCGCTTCTGACGTTTCCCGTCTCGCGCATGCGAAACAACGTCGACGGCGAGTGTGTCGAACGGGCGGCCGCTCGTCTCGCGCTCCGTCCCGAGGGGCGGCGCATTTTGATCGTGCTCTCCGACGGAGAGCCCGCGGCGGAAGGGCGGCTCGCCGACCAGGAGGCGCACCTAGCGGCCGTGACGGCAAGCCTTCCTCGACGCGGGATCGATGCGATCGGGCTCGGGATCATGTCCGAGGCGGTCGAACGGTTCTACCCGAAGCACGTCGTCATTCACCGACTCGAAGACCTGCCGGGAACGGTCGTGCGCGAACTCCACGCGCTCATCTTGGGGTGCTGAGGGGGACCGCAATACCCGGAGAAGATGCGGGATAGACTTTGTGTCACTTTAATCATCTTCTTTCCGATAGTGCGATGTTGCGTTTTCAACTTTTCGATCGGATCCGTCGATTTCTGCGGGCAGAGGCCGAAGGGCGCGGTTTTCCCGAGGCGTATGAGAAGGCCTTGATGCCGGGCGGTATCCGAAGGGCGCTTCTCGTCGACGGCGAGAACGTGTCGCCGAAAGCTCTCGGTTTCGTCGTCGAACGGTTGGGCGAAGCCTGGGACGGTTTTGAGGTGCGGCGTGTCTACGGCGACTGGCGCAAATCGGTGTTTTCCTCGGGCTGGCACCCGATATATCTGCGGCGGGGCCTGCGCGAAATTCAGCAGTTGTCGGCCGTGGCCGGCAAAAACGCAACGGACTTCGCGATCGTGATCGACGCGATGGAGTTCGCGGCCGAAGGGTTCGGGGAGATCGTCGTCGTCTCGAGCGATTCGGACTTCATGCCGCTCGCTCAGCGTTTGCGCGAGCGCGGCGTGCGCTACGTGGGGTTCGGAAAAAAGCAGACGCCGATCGGCTACAAGAAGAGTTGCGCGGTCTTTCTTGAGTTTCTGGAGGAGGCGCGAAAGCCTGAAACGATTCGATCGGTTGAAGCGCCTGCTGCGCCCCAAGTATTCCAAGCCCCGGAAACGTCCGTGAGTCCCGAGACGCAGGAAACGCCAGAAATCCCCGCGATGGCGGCGGATAAAGCCGTCGAGCCTGCGGCGGTCGGCGTGAAGCCTCTCACCGTGAAGGACGATGTTCTGCTTTTGAAAGCGATCAACCGGCAATTCCATGACGAGGACGGATTTACGAACGGCACTCATGTCGCCCGCTATGCCGAGATGCTCGGCTTCCGTTGGGAGAAACGCTCGAAGGCGCGCAAGCTTGGGACGATCGTGCGCAGACATCCGAAGATCTTCGAATGGCGCATCCGGAAGGGGCTCTTTAACTTTCGAATCCGCCCCGAGCCCAAACCGAAGCTCCCGGCTGATACGTTCTCCGCCTTGCCGCTTCCTGCCCATCGGCTTGCTTTGCCGCGGCCCGCTTCGAGGCGGCTACTGCCTGCGCCCGAGCGGCTGCCGTTGTTGCCGTTCTTTCCGTAACCTCCGCGACCTCGGGTACGATATGGAATTCCATCGTCATCTTCCCGGTTCGGGCGGCTCTCAACCTCGCCCGAGCCCGGGAAACCGGCATTGTTCCGAGAACTTTTCATGACTGAAACTTCACGCCCCGATTCGCCCGACGGCCCCGCGTTTCGCTCCGAGGCCGGAAGGGGGAACTCGGGCTTTGCGACGCAAGCTTATCTGCACGAAGTCTTCGGGTTGCGCGGCAACCTCGCGCGCTCCACGTGCGGGCGTCGTCCCATTCCGATCACGGTGTGTCGGCCTGCGGCCGAAGACATCGATCTCGTTCCCGACGTGCGCGAAGACTACGTCTGGAACGTGCAGGAATTGAAGTACGTGCTCTCCGCCGTGGAGATGGGGATACCCGTTTATATCTGGGGCCATAAGGGCGTCGGGAAAACCGAGATGGTCGAGCAGATCTGCGCCCGAACGCGCCGACCGCTCGTGCGCGTGCAACATACGTCGAACACCGAAGAGTCGCAGATCGTCGGGCAGTGGACGGTGAAGGACGGGAGCACGGTTTTTGAGTACGGGCCGCTGCCGACCGCCATGAAGTACGGTTGGGCCTACCTCGCGGACGAGTACGATTTCGGGCTTCCGAACGTGCTCGGGGTCTATCAGGCGATGCTCGAAGGAAAGCCCCTCATGATCAAGGAAGCGCCCGCCGACATGCGGGTCGTGCGACCGCACCCCGATTTTCGCTTTTTCGCCACGGGCAACACGAACGGCACCGGGGACGAGACGGGGCTCTATCAGGGGACCGTTCTTCAGAATGCCGCCAACTTCGACCGCTTCGGGCTCGTACTTCAGAAGGGCTATATGGCGCGCAAGGACGAAATCAAGATTCTCGAGCGCTCGACGGTCGTTACGAACGAAGAGGCGGGGCGCCTCGTCGACTTTGCGGCGCAGGTGCGCAAAGCCTTCGACGCGGGGAAAATCTCCGACACGATTTCGGTGCGTACGCTCATCTTCGCCGCACGTCTCGGGGTCGCGCACGCTTCTTTCCGTGCGGGACTGCAACTTGCGTTTCTCAACAAACTCTCCGCCACCGACCGCGCGGCCTGCGACGCGCTCGCGATGCGGATTTTCGGCATGAAAGAAAGCCGTTCGGACGAGGGTGTGTGATGGACGTTCGCGACGTTTTTTCTTCGGGCGTCTATCGCGGGAAGACCTTTGCGGATCTGTGTGCCACGACATCGGGCCTTCAGTATCTGGAGCGCTGGGTGGAAGAGCGCGACAAAACGCCCGCCGCGCGCGCATTCGAAGACGCGGCCCGGGTGGCGGTCTCGGGGTCGGGCAACCGCTCGGTCGAAACGCTGTGGTTCGTTCTTGACGCGACGGCGGAACTTTCCCGCACGCGCTTCGGCGTGGAGCGTCGGGAGGATATTCGTGCGGCGCTTCTCGCCGCACGTACGGCGATCGCGCATGCGGGTGCTGTGGAGGGGCCGGCACTTTCCGTTCTGGGCGGAAGCGGGGGCGAGTCCGGGGACTTCTACGTGCTTACGGCGAAAAAGAGCATGCGCAAACTCTGCGCGATCGTCTCCGAGGCCGTTCGAAGCCGACAGATCGAAACGCACGGTCTCGCCGCCGACCGCGTGACGATCCTCGCGCGCCTGGCGGATTGGAAGATTGCCGAAAAGCGCCCCGAAGGACTGCGGGCGCTTCTCGCGGCGTTCGATCGGCTGCTTGAAAACGAGACGGACGACGAGGCGCCGACGTTTGCCGTTCGTCCGGTCGACCAGGCCTCCCTCAAGACAGCGAAGGCAACGAAGACAACCAAGGCCCTCAAGACTTCCGAACGTCCCGAAACAACTCCGAAAACGGAGAATCTCTTCGACGCGGTGCATCTCCCCTATGCGAGGGGCGAAGCGGAGTTTGCAACGGAAGGCGCCGTGAAGCCCGACGCCGAAAGTTCCGAATTTCCGGATGGTCGGGAAAATAGGAAAGAGGAGACCGGCCTCGAATCGGGGAGGGCGCCCCTCCGTGCGACGACAACGGGTGCGCGTACGAGCTCTCGAAAGACGTCCTCGTCAACCGCAAACGACGAAGCCGAATCCCGGCCGCTATGCAGTTGGGAGATTTGGGGTGGATGGTGAGTAAGACGTCGGATCTCGCGTTGGTGCCCTTGACGGTTGAAGAGTTTCGAGCAGCCCTCAACGGATGCCCGAGTTCTCCTACGTCTCTTCCGAACAACGCGTCCGCTCACCTCTCGGCGCTCGCGCGCCTCGCGTGCGAAGCCGACGAACCCGAGCATGCACGGACGCTGCTCGCGCCGAAAGCTCGAGGACTCGTTCATATCGACGAGCGTTCGGGCCTTCCCGCGGCTTTCATACTCTGGGGCCCCGTCACGGAGGAAACGCGTGCGTGGCTCGCGCCGCAAGGGCTTGCGGCCGACTTTGAGGTGCTCCTCATTGCGGTGGAGGCCGCCCGTCGCCGTCGGGGGATCGGGCGGGGACTTCTCGACGCGGCGATTGAGAGCGAAGCGAAGGGCGCTCGGTGGGTGCTCGGGACGGGAAACGTTCCCGCAACCGAGCGCTTTTATCGGGCGTCGGCGTGGGAGCCGGTCGGTCTTGAGCCCGGATACTTCGAACGCACCTACGGGCACGCGATCTTTGACGGGGAGAGCCGCTTGACGGCATGCGCCTACTTCATGAAGACGACGAAGCACACGTGAGGTCGTCCGGGAAAAGCGGGTGTCCGAGGCCGTTTTCGATCGACGAACTCTTTGTTTGAAAACCGCTTCTCTTTCGAAAAACGTCCGGGTCTTCTAAAATGGCGCGCGACGGGACCGCACGCAACGGTGCGGTCCGTTTGTTTTTTAGTTCGTGCGCCCGGGGACCCGCCTCGCGCGTCACCCTTTCTGGAGAGCTCTTTGATGCCCCGCGTCCTCAATATCGGTTCGATGAACATCGACTACGTCTATGCCGTGCCGCACTTCGTGCAACCCGGCGAAACGCTTGCCGCCTCGGGGCGGGCGTTGCACGAAGGGGGCAAAGGGCTGAACCAGAGCGTGGCGATGGCTCGTGCGGGGCTCGCGGTCGAACACGCGGGGTTCCTCGGGATCGACGGGGTCTTCCTGAAGGATTTCCTCGCGGACCAGGGTGTCAGGGTCGACGCGGTCGGCGTGAGCGACACCTTCCCCTCGGGGCACACGATCATTCAGGTTTCGCCCGACGGTGAAAATTCGATTCTCTACTTCCCGGGCACGAACCGCATGCTTGAGGAAGCGCGCATCGACGAACTCCTCTCGGGTCTCTCGAAGGGGGATTTCGTCGTGCTTCAGAACGAAGTGAACGACGTCGCGCTCTGGGTTGAAAAGGCGCTCGCGCGCGACCTTCGCGTCGTTTTGAATCCCGCGCCCTATACGGCCGACATCGCGCGACTGCCGCTTAATCGTCTCCACGCTCTCATCGTCAACCGCACCGAAGGTCGCGGGCTTCTCGAAGACTTCACGAAGAGCGAAGCGATCGATACCGGGGAAACCATTCTCGAGGCGCTCGCCGATCGCTTCATTCGCGACGAGCCCGCGAGCGGTCCGGTCCTCATCCTCACCGAAGGGGCCGGAGGCGTTTCCTTCAAGATCCCGGGCGAAGCGCCCCGCCACTTCCCGGTCTTCCCCGTGACGGCGGTCGATACGACGGGAGCGGGCGACACCTTTGCGGGCTACGCCGTCAAGGCTCTCATCGAGGGCGTTGAAAAGGGGAACGCGGCGCTCCTCGAAGGGATCGCCCAAGCGACGCTTGCGGCCGCGCTTTCGGTGACGAAGCACGGTGCGGCCGCCTCGATCCCGACGGCGGACGACGTGGCGCGCGAGCGCCTCGTGCGCGTCGAGCGGGGCGAATGGCCGCTTGACTGACAATCCGCACAGATCATCCACACCACCTCCGAGGACTTTTTTACGATGACGGACGTGACGAAAATCATTCTCGACTGCGACCCCGGCTACGACGACGCCGTGGCGCTTTTGCTCGCGGCGGGGGACCCCCGCATCGAGCTTCTCGCCGTAACGACGGTGGCGGGCAATCAGTCGATCGAAAAGGTGACGGGTAACGCGCGCCGCATTCTGCGTGCGGTCGGGCGTGAAGACATCCCCGTCGCGGCGGGTGCGATTCGCCCGCTCGTGCGCGGGGGTGCGGCCTTTTGCCCCGAAATCCACGGCGAATCGGGCTTGGACGGCACGACGCTCCCCGAAGCGGTGACGCCCGTCGACGCGCGCGCCGCGGCGCAGCTCATCGTCGACACGATCATGCGCGAACCCGCAGGGACCGTGACGCTCGTTCCCACGGGGCCCCTCACAAACATTGCGCTTGCCGCCCGACTCGAACCCCGCATCGTCGAACGCGTCAAAGAAGTCGTTCTCATGGGCGGCGGCTGCAAGATCGGGAACGTGAAGCCCTTTGCGGAATTCAACGTCGAATTCGACCCCGAAGCCGCCTACGTCGTCTTCAACGAAGCGTGGAAGGTGACGATGGTGGGGCTCGACCTCACGTACCAGGCCCGCGCCGACGAAGCCGTGCGCGCCCGCGCCCGTGCGATCGCGACGAAGCCCGGGCAGCTTTTGGCGGACATTCTCGACGCGTTCGCGCGCAACTACAAGAAAAAGAGCCACTTCGACGCACCTCCCGTGCACGATCCGTGCGCCGTTGCGGCCGTCATCGACCGCTCGGTCGTGAAGTGCGTGCCGGTGCCGATCGACGTCGAACTGCGCGGTGCGCTCACCTACGGGATGACCGTGGCGGACTTCCGTCGTCCCGCTCCCGAGGGGTGCCGTACGTTTGCCGCGGTCGAGCTCGATCAGCCCCGCTTCTGGGATATGGTGATCGAGGCCGTGGAACGTATCGGCGATCCGCTCAAGGACGTCGAGTACTGACGTACCTTTCGGCCCGCATCCCCGCGGCCTTTTTCGGACCTTTTCGACTTTTTCTTAAGGTATTACCGTATGAGGCCGCCCGCGGGCCGTTTTGGGGTTGCAGGCTCGGGCGCATAATTCGAAAACGTCCGATGCATTCGAACGGGCGCTCCCGAAAAAGGGAGCGCCCGTTTCTTTCCGGCTTTTCCAATCCATCCGCATACCCCCCGAAGAGGAGAATTCCATGGAACGCATTCTTCCGCCCTACCGCGCCGACGTCGTCGGCAGCTTCCTTCGTCCTAAGTGCCTGCTCGAAGCGCGCGCAGCTTTCGAAGCGGGGAAGCTCACGCGCGACGAGCTCTCGGCCGTCGAAGAACGTGAAATCGCCGCGCTCATCCGCAAGGAACGCGAAAACGGTCTGACGGCCGTGACGGACGGCGAATTCCCGCGTGCTTTCTGGCACCTCGACTTCCTGGCGGGCCTCTCGGGGATCCGTCACGTGAAGGCGGAAGCCTGGTCGGTGCACTTCGAAGGTCACCAGCCCAAGGCGGAAACGGTCGTGATCGAAGATCGGATCGGCTTCCCGAAGGATCATCCGTTCCTCGCGGCTTTCGACCGCGTGAAGCGTCTCGCGGGCGACGCGCCCGTGAAGTTCACGATTCCCTCGCTCTCGATGTTGCACCTCATCTGCTGCGTGCGCGAGGCGAACTACAAACCGATCGCGGCCTATGCGGAAAATCCGGATCTCCTCTTCGAAGACCTGGCCGCTGCCTGGACGGACGCGATGTTGGCCCTTTACGAACGCGGCTGCCGCTACCTTCAGTTCGACGACACGAGCTGGGGCGAATTCTGCTCCGCGGAAAAGCGCGCGGCCTACGCGGCCCGCGGGATCGACGTCGATGCGGTGGGTCGCAACTACGTGAGGGCCCTGAACGCCGTCCTCGCCAAGAAGCCTGACGATCTGACGGTGACGATGCACATCTGCCGCGGCAACTTCCGCTCGACCTGGTTTTCCTCGGGCGGGTACGAACCCGTGGCGGAGATTCTCTTCGCGAACTGCAACGTCGACGCCTTCTTCCTGGAGTATGACAGCGACCGCGCGGGCTCCTTCGAGCCCCTGCGCCACATCAAGGACCAGACGGTCGTGCTCGGTCTCATCACGTCGAAGTTCCCCGAACTCGAAGACCCCGAAGCCGTCAAGGCCCGCATCCGCGAAGCTTCGGCCTACGTGCCGCTCGAGCGCCTCTGCCTGTCGCCGCAGTGCGGATTCTCCTCGACCGAAGAGGGGAACATCATGACGGAAGAGGAAGAATGGGCGAAGGTCCGTCTCGTGAAGCGGATCGCCGACGAGGTGTGGGGCAACAGCTGATCCCTTTCAAGGGCTTCACGGGTCCCGAAGATTCGCGAAGATTCGTGAAGTCCCGCACGCAGTCTCCCAAAGCGAAACGCCCGGTCTCCTGCGCGGAGCCGGGCGTTTCGTCGTTTCTCGGGTGTTCTTATCGAATCTCAGTGCTTCGGCACGATCGGAATCACCTTCGGCCCCGTGTTGCGGCGCGCAAGGCGTTTCATCACGAGAAGGAGCACGAGGAGAGTGACGAGGCACCCGCCGATCGCAACTGCGGCGTACGCGGGTGCTTCCGCGAAGTGCGCGAGCCGGTAGAAGACGGTCGCGGCGGAGTAGCCGAGCACGGTCGTCCAGATGCCCGAGAAGACGGTCCACACGAAGCCCACTTCGCGCAGAATCGTCGCCATGGCGGCCACGCACGGGCAGTAAAGGAGCACGAGGAGGAGGTAGGCAAAGGCGGCCGATTGCGACGCGAAGAGCGTGCGGATCGTGTCGATCGTGCCCGTCGAGACTTCCTGCTCTTCGGCGGCCGACGTTTCGTCGGAGAGGTCTCCGACCGAAAGCCCCAGGGGGTCGGTGAGAGCCGCGCCCAGACCCGCGAGGTTTTCGCCCGTGACGGAAAGCGCTTCCCCGAACGTATCCGCAAAGGAGAAGCTCGATTCGTTCGTTTCTTCGTCGGAGGCTTCGGTTGCGGCCATCTGGCCGTAGAGCGAATTGAGCGTCCCCACGACCGCTTCCTTGGCGAAGATCCCCGTGAAGATCCCGACCGCGGCGGGCCAATTTTCTTCTTCAACGCCCATGGGTTCGAGTACCGGAACGATCGTGCGACCGATCGACGACAGGACCGACTTGTCGCTGTCCTCGTTCCCGAAGGAGCCGTCGGTACCGAGGGAATTGAGGAACGTCAGGCAGGCGACGATCACGATGATCGCCTGACCCGCGCGGACCGTAAAGCCCGAGACGCGCTCCCAGGTGCGAAGCATCACGCCTTTCAAGGTCGGGATGTGGTAGGGGGGAATTTCCATCACGAAGTGCGCGGCGCTCCCGGGGAGTACCGTGTTCTTCAAAAGGAACCCTGTCAGCACGGCGGCCGCGATCCCGATCACGTAAAGGGCGAAAATGAGGTTCTGCCCGTTCGTGGGGAAGAAGGCCGTGGCAAAGAGGACGTAGACCGGAAGTCGCGCGCCGCAGCTCATGAAGGGCGCCATCATGACGGTGATGATGCGGTCGGACGCCCGGTCCATCGTGCGCGTCGCCATGATGGCGGGGACGTTGCAGCCGAAACCGACGATCAAGGGCACGAAGGCTTTGCCGGGCAACCCCAAGGCGCGCATCAGGCGGTCCATGACGAATGCGGCGCGTGCCATGTAACCCGAGTCCTCAAGGACGGCAAGGAAAAGGTAAAGGAAGAAGACGACCGGAATGAAGGTCGAGACCGTCTGAAGGCCCCCGCCCACGCCGTTTGCGAGGAAGACGCGCAGCCAGTCCGGAGCGCCGAGCGAGGCGAGGAGTTCGCCGACCCCTTCGACCATGACGCCGCCCACGAGAATGTCGAAGAAGTCGATGAAGGCCCCGCCCACGTTCTGCGTGAAGAGGAACATCACGTACATGACGAGGAGGAAAATCGGCAGGCCCAACCAGCGGTTGAGGACCACGCGGTCGATTTTCTCCGTGAGGCTTTGCGTCACTTCGCCGACGCGCGTGATCGCACGGTCGGCGACCTCCTGCACGAAGGCGTAGCGAGCGCTCGCAACGAGAATGTCCGTGTCGCCTTGCGTTTCCTCGTTCAGAGCCCGAACGCGCGCCTTGACGGGTTCGAGGTCGATCCCGGGGAGTTTGTCGTCAAGGCCCGCCGACTCTTCCATGAACTGCATCGCAAACCACTCGGGGCGCGAGACCTTCGCTTCGCGGAAGTAAGCGGCCGTTTCGGCGACCGCGCGCTCGATCCGTTCGTCGAAGCGGGTCTTCACGCGCGGCACCACGGGGTGCTCGAGTGCGGCGAGGATCGCGTCTTTGAGCGCGTCGATCCCGTCTTCGCGCGAAGCGATCACGCCCACCACGGGGCAACCGAGTTCGCGCGAAAGCGCGTTGAGGTCGATCGAGAGGCGGTGCTGCTTGGCGATGTCGAGCATGTTCACGACGACGAACATCGGGACCTGCATCTCGATCAGCTGCGTCGTGAGGTAGAGATTGCGCTCGAGATTCGAGGCGTCGATGATGTTGACGACGAGTTCGGCCTCGCCCGTCAGGATGTAGTCGCGGGCGATGCGTTCGTCTTCGCCCGAAGCGTCCGACGGGGTGATCGAATAGATGCCCGGCAGGTCGACGAGGTCGATCGAAACGGAACGGTGCGTGAAGCGGCCGACTTTCTTGTCGACGGTGACGCCCGGCCAGTTGCCGACTTCCTGGTGGGAGCCCGTGAGGGCGTTGAATAGCGTCGTCTTCCCGCAGTTCGGGTTCCCGACGACGCAGACGGTGCGAGTCTGCATGAAAAGGGTTTCTCGGTAGGTGGATGGGGATAAACGTAAAAATGCCGCAGGGGGCCGCCGGGGCGCGATGAAGCGGGGGTGCCAAAAAAATCGGGCCGCCCGACGCCTCGGCGTCGAACGGCTCGCAGGCGACTACGCTCGACTCGGTTTCGAAAGCCCGGTCTCAGTCGCTCAGGCGTTCGATGCGCATCAATTCCGCTTCGTCTTTGCGAACGCTGATGAAACTGCCGCGCACGCGGATTTCGATCGGATCGCCGAGCGGCGCGCGACGCACGACTTCGAAGGTCGTCCCCGGGGTGGCCCCGAGCATCAGAAGGCGCCGACGGTATTCGCGGTGTTCGTTGTGAAAGCCGACGATGCGACCGCGAGCGCCGATGGGAAGTTCCTTAAGCAAAAGCATTGTGCGAATCCTGCGGCCGACTTGCGTGTTGTTGTGACGAAAGGCGGCGCGTCGGCCTCGTTGCGCCCTTTCTTCCGTGGGGTGGACTATAGCGCGATTTCGCCCGAAAGGGAATGAGATTGTGAGTGTTTCTCACTTGTGAATGCACCTCGGAAAGCCCGATTTCCTCTTGGGCGGTCCTCAGGACGACCCGCGACGCGCTTCTTCGGCCCGGTTTCCTTCCCCGAAACGGGCGGTGCATGGGGCAAAAAGGCGTAAACCGAGGCGAAAAGCCCTCCGGAGGACGAAGAGGCGGCCGCCGCGTCTGCGTTTGCGGTCGAATTCACGAGTTCCTTCGCCGACCCGATGCGATAATGCAAAACTTGAGAGCCCGAAAGGAGCGCCTTCGAACGGCTTCGCTTTCGGTTTTCACGGTCGGCCTTCGCGGCCGTCGTCGTTTTCTTTTTTTGCGGGCTCGCTTCCTCCAAGCTCGGGCCCCTTCGAGGAGCTTTGCGTTTCCATGTCGTCCACCCCGTGTGCTTTTTCAAACCGTTCGGAAAAAGAGCTCCGGCTCTTTGCGGGCGACGCCGAGGCGCGCTCGAGCTTTTTCACGCGCCTCGAAGGCTTGCAGGCGTCTCTTGCGCCCGATGTGACCGAAGCGATCGATGCCGTTTCGCCCGAAGCCGCGGCCCGAGCCGCCGTCGCCCGTGCGGCGCGGGAATTGGAGCGCGCACTGAGGGCATACGGAGAAGTCTGCGAAGACACTCATGAAGCGATTCATGAAGAGGCACCGTCTCCGGAAACCGTGTCGAGCGCGAACGAAGCGAAAGCTCCCGTTGTCCTCGTGGGCGGTGCGGGCGGCATGGGGCGGATTTTGCAGCGCCTCTTTGCGGCCGACGGGCGCGAAGTGCGCATTCTTGAAAAAGACGACTGGGATCGGGCCGACGAGATTCTGCGCGGCGCGAAGCTTGTCGTCGTGTCCGTCCCGATCGACGTGACAACGGACGTGATCGCTCGACTCGGACCGATGCTCGACGCGGACGCCGTTCTTTCGGACGTGACGAGCGTGAAGCGCGCGCCGGTCGAGGCGATGTTGGCGGCTCATGCGGGACCCGTGGCGGGTCTGCACCCGATGTTCGGGCCCGACGTTACCTCTTTGGAGCGACAGGTCTTCGTCTACGTGCCCGCCCGAGACCCGGAAGCGAGCGCCTGGCTTGAAACGCTGCTTCGTCGGGAGGGCGCCTCGGTCGTCACGACGAGCGCCGAAGAGCACGACCGCGCGATGGGGATCATTCAGGCCCTGCGCCACTTCACGACCTACGCGTACGGGGTTTTCCTTGCGGAGCTTCATCCCGATCTGCGTCAGATCATGGCGATGAGTTCGCCCATCTACCGGCTGGAGTTGGAGATGGTGGGGCGACTCTTCGCACAGGATCCGCACCTCTATGCGGACATCATCATGGCCAACGACGAGAACGCGCGCCTCATTCGCGCTTACGTCGAAAGCCTCGCGCCCGAACTCGAGCTTGTTCTTCGCGGCGACCGCGACGCCTTTGTCGAACACTTCGGCCGGGCGCGCGACTACTTCGGAACGCTCGCGTACGATTTCATGAAAGAAAGCGGTCGGATGCTTGCCGCCGTACAGTCGGAACGAAACGGGCACTCCAATGCCCGAAAGGCTCAATGAGCATTCCCGACATCCGACCGATCACATCCGCGACACTCAAGAAACCAAGGATCACAGCATGGAAGTCACGATTCTTCTCGGCAGCCCCCACCTCAACGGCAACACGGCCTCGCTTGCGGCCGGCTTTTCGGACGGTGCCAAATTGGCCGGTGCCAACGTCGTTCGGATCGACGTCGATCAGCTCGGCGTCTCGCCCGTCGACGCGAAGCTCTTGAAGCGCCTCGAAGCGGGTGAAAACGTGGATGCGGACGGCATGGACCGCGTGATCGACCGACTGCTCGCCTCCGACGTCGTCGTCTTTGCGACGCCGCTCTATTACTACGGGATGAGCGCGCAGCTCAAGATCGTTCTCGACAGGTTCCTCGCCAGGAACGGCGAACTCCAGCAGCATCCCGCGCGTCTCGTTCTCCTTGCTACGAGCGCGGGTCCGGGCGAAGCGGCGATGCGTCCCATGATCGACCAGATGCGCTTGGTCTGCGGCTACCTCAACTGGACCTATGCGGGCGAAGTGCTCGCGACGGGTCTTGCGGTCGAACCCCTCGCAAAGGCGCACCGCGAAGCGGCGAAGACCTTCGCCGAAACGCTTCTCAAGGCGAACTGAGCTGCCGGTTCGTCCGCGGGTCTCAACGGGCTTCAAGAAGGTTTCGAACGAGGCTTCCTTGAGACTCTCGAAGTTGCTCTTCCGGTTCAACCCGAGCACGCGGCACACCGCGTGCTCATCCATCTCTTTTGAGAAATCGAATGACGCGCATGCAACGACGCGATCTCGCGAAACTCGGTTTTGCCTTCACGGGCCTTGCGGGCGGATTGACCGCTCTCAGCGCCCCCGTCCGTGCGGCCGAGGCTCCGGCGACGGGGTTCGTTTCGGTTTTGGAACCCGTTTTCAAGCGACTCCTCGAAGACGACGTGCCCGAACGCACGTCGCTCGACGACCGACTCGCGAATCTTCTGCAAACGGCCGCGATGACGGTTCTCCCCGCCCACGGCGGCTCGGAAGCGTTGGCGGAAACCTTCCGCCGGGCGCTCTTTGCGGGTGTCTCCGCGGAGGAGCTCCTTGAGGTGCTCGTACAGACGATGGCCGTCGCGGGGATGCCCGCCGTCATCTCGGCCGAGCGGATTTTGCACGCCGAACTCGGCGAAGCCGGGATGGGCGCGCCCGAGACGCGTCCCTCGACCGCCGGGGCGGCGGAGCGCTTCGAGCACGGCCTTGCAGTGGAAGAAAAGCTTTTCGGGCGCGAGTACCTCTACGCCTTCCACGCGGGACTGCGCGAGGACGAGCGGCCGCTTCAGCTGTCGCTTCTTTCCTCCTGGGCCTACGGGGAGACGTTCGGGCGGGCGTACCTTACGGACCTGGAGCGCGAGCTCGTGCTCTTGGCCGCCCTCGTCGCATCGGGCGCACGGGAAGAAATCGAAATGCACGTCCGTGCGGCAAAAACGCTCGGCGCGACGCGCGCCGATTTGATCGGGCTCCTGACGGTGCTTCTCCCCTATACGGGCTTCCCGAAGGTGCGCGCGGGGTTGGCGCTCGTCAATGCGGTCGAAGCCGAAGACGAACGCCGTCGCGCGATCGCCGAAGCGCGCGAAGAGGCGTTGAAGCGCCTTGAAGCCAAACGCGAAGCGAAGCGCAAGGCCGAGGAGAAGGCGAAGGCCGAAGCCGCCGGGGCCGTTGCGGGCGAAAAGACGGAAACAGAGGAAACGACCGAAGAAACCGAAAAAACGTCGGAGACCGACAAACCCTCGGAAGAGAACACGGAAGCGACTTCCGATGAAACCGAAGAGGGCGCTCCGGAAGAAGAGTCGGACAACGGGACGAACGTGCGGAAAACGGAAGGAGCCGAGGGCGCAACCGAAACCGAATCCGATACCAACAGTGTCGACGCTCCCGAGGAGCCCGCGATTTCCGAGTCCGCGGAGCCCGCCGGTTCCGGCGGTGCGCGCCCGTCCGACACGTCGAACGGCACGAGCGTGCAGGAAGCCGCACGGACGGAATCCGCGCCGGCAACGCAACCCGCCGAGGGTGCGGGCGACCGGGCGAAGATCGTTTCCGATTGGAGCGAAGCCGACGAGCAGGCCTTCAACGCGGCGCTTGAGAAGCTCTCGAAGGCAACCGAAGCGGGCGACGATGCGGCCGCGGCCGCCGCTTTGAAAGAGCTTGACGCACTCGGCGCTTCGGGCGGGGATTTGCCCGTCCTCTCGACGACGCCCTGAGGTCCGTCCGCACGTTCGAACGTTCGGACGAAAGGCTTTCAATCGAAAAACCGCACTCCGCCCGGGGTGAGGTTTTTCGCTTTTTCGATGTCGGATCGAACGCGTTTCGGGGTAGGCGTTGTTGGATTTACGGTCCTTTTTTGAGGGTTTTTCTGAGGTGCCGACACCCTACCAATAGGGTTACGCCGAGAGGAGGGTGTCGATAGACTTTCCGCACGACGTTCGGAGGGGGCTTGCGCTCCGTCGGGACGCACTTTCGACCTGGTTCCAAAGCGGAACGGGACCTTCGCGCCCGTTTTCTCTTTGCAACTCTCAGCTTCAAAGGAGCAAAACAATGACCCAGATTTCCCGTCGTTCGCTCTTCGGCACGGCCGGCGCCGGCGCTCTCTCGCTCGGTCTCGGCGGCTTCGTCTCGACCGTTTCCGCCGCGGAAGCGAAGAACATCAACTGGAACGAAACGACCGGTTTCGTCATCGTCGGCACGGGCTTTGCCGGTTTGGCCGCCGCTCTCGAAGCGCACGGTCTCGGCATGAAGAAGGAAGACATCCTCATTCTCGAAAAGATGCCGAGCGCTGGCGGCAACTCCATCATCAACGGCGGCGCCGTGGCCGCTGCGGGCACCGACATGCAGGAAAAGGACGGCATCAAGGACAGCGCCGACCTCCTCTACGCGGACATTCTGAAGGCGGGCGGCGGTCTTGCCCACCCGAGCCTCGCCCGTCGCATCGCCGACGAATCCGTTGAAAACTTCTACTGGCTCCGCGACAAGATCGGCGTGCAGTTCAAGGCCGTGACCTTCCACGGCGGCCACTCCGTCAAGCGCAGCCACGCCGTGACGAACAACTCGGGCTCGGGCTTCATCAACCCGATGCTCGCCAAGCTCAAGGAATACGGGATCGAACCGCGTCTTCGCACGAAGGTCGAAGAACTCATCGTCAACGACAAGGGTTGCGTTCTCGGCGTGAAGGCCCGCACGGGCTACCGCTTCGGTCGTGAAGAATCGGGCAAGGTCACCTACATCCGCGCGACGAAGGGTGTGCTGCTCGCCTCGGGCGGCTTCGCGAACAACGTGAAGATGCGTACCTCGCACGACCCGCGCCTCACGGCCGACTTCACGTCCACGAACCATCCCGGCGCCACGGGCGAAATGATTCAGGAAGCCCAGATGGTCGGTGCCAACACCATTCAGATGGACTGGATCCAGATGGGTCCCTGGACCTCGCCCGACGAAAAGGGCTTCGGCGTTGCTCCGCTCTTCGTCGAATCCGCCCTCGGCTACGGTCCGATGATCGACCCCGTCACCGCGAAGCGCTTCGTTCAGGAATCCGGCAACCGTAAGGTTCGCGCCGACGCCATCGTCGCCATGGGTCACCCCGCCGTCATCTACACGACGGAAGAAAACGCCCGTACGGCCATCATCGGCAAGAACATGACCGAAGAGCTCTACGAGCGCGCCCTCAAGAACGGCGTCGTCAAGAAGTACGACACCCTGAAGGCGATGGCCGACGACCTGAAGATCCCGTTCGCCGAACTCGAAAAGACGAACAACACCTTCAACCAGTACATCAAGGATCAGAAGGACCCGGAATTCGGTTGCATGATGTTCCCGAACGCCAAGCCCAACGAAAAGGGCCCGTTCCTCGCCGTTCGCCTCTGGCCGCGCGTCCACCACTGCATGGGCGGCCTCGAAATCAACGACAAGGCTCAGGTCCTCAACGTCTACGGCGACCCGATCAACGGCCTTTATGCCGCGGGTGAAGTCACGGGCGGCGTGCACGGTATGGTCCGTCTCGGTACCGTCGCCGTGGCCGACTGCATGATCTTCGGTCGTGTGGCCGCTCGTACGGCGAACGAATTCAAGGGCTGCTGATTCCCGAATTCGATCGCTTGAACCGCTCGATTCGACCGTGCTTCGACTCGGTCGAGCCGGGCGGAGGCGGTAGGACTTGGTCCCCGAGCCCCCGATCTTCTCGATAGGGGTACTCCGTGGTTTCCCTGCCGCACCACGCCCGGAGGAGCGCGTCTCTTTCGGGCGTTCCTTTCGGTTCCCCGACCGAAAATTCTTCCTCTTTTCCCTTTCCTCGTTCTCACTCGTTTCCTCAAGGAGACCCCTTACCATGATGCGTTTTGCCGCCATCGCCGCTTCGCTTTGCCTCGGCCTTGCCGCTCTTTCGAGCGCCGCCACCGCCGCCGACTTCGGTGCGGACCGCCACGTCGCCCGCGGTCTGAAGTGCGAAACCTGCCACGGCCCCGACATGAAGAATCCGAACTACCCGGATGAAAAGACGTGCCTTGCCTGCCACAACCGTGACGATGTGGCAGCGAAGACGAAGGCGCTCGAACCCAATCCCCACAAGGCGCCGCACAACGGCGACTGCACGCTCTGCCACATGCAGCACGAACCGGAAGTCAATTACTGCGAGCAGTGCCACCAGTTCAATTTCAAGATGAAGAACGGCGCGAAGTAAGCCGAGTCGCTTTCTTTTTGCTTCTCACATCGAAACGTCCGGAGGGGCTCCGCACCCTTCGGGCGTTTTTTTCACCCCGAAGTCAAGATTTCCGGACGTCCTCCGCGTGTCGGTCGATGACGGCCCAGAAGGCTTTCATCCGGTCGATATAGGGCTGAAGCGACGCTTCCGTGAGTTGGTCCGGCGGGAGAGGCACGCCCGCTTTCTCCAGGGCGCGGGTGAGCGCCGCGCAGACGATCAGCGTGGGCCAGGCCTTCTCGGCCTTGTCGTCGTCCATCAGACGAACGGTCTTCGTGCCGATCGACGCGTTTCGCCAGCTCGAATTGAGACTTTCGGCGATGTGCGCGAAGTTGTGGGGCACGTTCAGCAAACGATCGAGCTCCTTGCGTTGCTTCTGTTCACCGCGTTCAAGCGACACCCAGTGCTCGATGGCTTGGCCGGCCCAACGGTCGGGCAGTTCGTTTTCGAGACGAGGCGCTCTTTGGCGGACAAGGTCGAAAAAAGCCGAGGTCGCACTCTCTCGAAGGACTTCCTCGGACGCGCAACCCGCCTTCGCCCACGCATCGATCGCTTCCTTGACGAAGTCGAAGTAGGGTTCCGTCCGGCTCCAGATCCCGCGCAACAGCACCCATTCGCGCCACAGGAGGCGGCGCCGGGTCTTGGGGCCAGACGCATCGGTATTTTCCTTGTTGTTCTCCATTTCGTCCCGCGCCTGTCGGGCGAGCCAACCTTCAAGAGCGTTGAGCGTCTCTCGGACACGTTCCTCGGGGCTCGCCGTTTCATCGGTGAGGCCGGAAACGACGGTGGCAAAGGCCCCGCTCTCGAGCCATCGCTCCTGGTAGTACCCGTGAAGGAAAGCTTGAAGCTGAAGGAGCGCCAGGGCGGTGGAATCCGATTCTGGCTCGAAGAGAAGCGTTTCGTCCTCCTTGTTACGAGCAAGGAGCAGGCCCGAACGCAACCGTTCACGCCGCGCATTGCTATCGTCGGAAGCGGTGCTCAAGTTGCTGAAGGTGCAAAGTTTTTGCAGGAACTTGTTGCGGTTTTCCGGAGTGTCGAGCACGAATCGGTCCCGAAAAGACGCGTCGAGATCCTCCGGATCCACGGTGAAGCGTCGGGAGTCCTCTTCGTGAACAGCCGTCCGCCGAAGCGTCAGGAGAATCTGCATGAAACGCCGCTCCTGGCGCTTGAGCATCTCGGGCGAGCGCTTTTCCTTGAGACCGAGGCCGTCCATCGTCCAGACGGTTCGTCGTAGCTGCTCCCATTGTTCGGCAACGGATATGCTCTTGTCATCGGCCCGATCTTTGTCCTGCAGATCGAGTACGAGCCTCGCCTTGGCCTCGTCGAGCGCCGAGAGCATCCGGCGTTGACGGTTGAGACGCGTGAAGAACTGAGCGCCGAGACGACTCGCATAACGTGCGTCCGCCTTGTCGGGTTCCAGGATCGTCACCGCGAACCTAACCGCCTTCGTCCAATCGGAGGGACGTTTGCGCAGGTAATCGACCGCTTTGCGAAAGGCATCCGTAAAGCCCTTGAGGTCGTCGGGCGGCTCGATGGCTTGGGGAAGGGCGAGCCGTCCGCGGGAAAGCGGCAGTCCTTTCTGCTTGAGAAGAAGAGAGAGCAGGTGGTGGAGCGTTGTGAGCCGCTGCTGCCCGTCGACGACATCGAATACGAAGGACGGTTGCGGGTCGCTCGCGGACGAGCCCCCCGTCTGATCCTGCCGTTTCACGAGAACGATCGTGCCGAGAAAGGTCGGTTGCTCCGGCGAGGCCGAGCAGAGGGTCTCCGCGAGCGACGTCCATTGCGGTTGCGTCCAGTCGTAGTCGCGTTGCCAGAGCGGAATCATGAGTCGCTCGGCGTAGTCTTCGAGTTGACCGAGCGTCATGAGTTTGTGATGGACGGTGTAGCTCATTCGGAAGCCTCCGACTCAAATCGTTTCAGGGTGTCGCGAACATAACGCGCTAAGGCACGGGCCTCGTCGGAACCCTCTTCGGACGGAGGTTCAAGAAGCGAGATCCATGCCTTCAGCGCGTTGGAATACCAGTGTTGATAACGGGCTCGCCTTGCGAGAAGCCACAGGGCGCTTTCGGGCGTTCGGCATTCGCGGGCCGCTTCAATAGAAGGTTGCAGAAGGAGTGCGTTCTGAATCGAGTTGTAGCGCCCGCCGAGCGCGCCCGACGCGTTGAAAAGAGCCAGAACCAAGGCGGCGAGCAACGAAGAAGCGTCGCGCTCGGGGAGTTTGCCGTTCGCTCCGAAGCGGTCGGTCCAGATGAGCGCCGTGGCGAGAAGCCTCGGAAGGATGGATCCTCGGGACGTGTCGATCGCATCGCCCGCGCCGGGCCTCAGGCCGAGAAGCCATCGTGAGGCGCCCGGCTTGGTGAGGAGCTCGTTGAGAAACGGGATGCCCTCGATACGGAAGGGCGTCGCTTCGTCGTGTTGCGTATCGGACTCTCGAGAGGCTTTCGTCGAGTCGAGCTCTGCGGCAGCCAGGTAAAGGGCGGCGCGAAAGATCACCACCGCCGTCATGACCAGGGCTTCGGGCGTGCGCGGGTGTTTGGGCGAGAGGACGAGCCCGTCGGTCCCGGAAAGCCTAGCAAGGCGCAAATGCCTCGCGAGAACGGTCTCGTCGTTATCCTTGTCTCCGTTCCGGATGTGTTGCGTGTCGTCGAAGAGTTCCTGTGCCCGGCGGATTTCCTCCGTGATCCCCCGAACATGCGTCTCGAGTCTCCGCACGACTTTGAAAAACCCGAGACCGGCTGCGAAATCGAGCGGTCGGTCGGCACGCCAACAGTCGGGCGCCTGTCCGGAGCTCATCCCGTCGTAGGGCTCGAGCGGATCGAGGTGCAGATCGGTTTTCTTCATGATCGGCAGGTACCACCCTCCTTTTTCGCCCGCCAGAAGCCCGAAAAGCCCTTGGATGAAGCCCTGCCCGAAGGTCGTCCATGCGTGGCCGTCGGCAAGTTGGTCGAGACCGAACGGGATTTCGGAGAAAGGCGTGCGGTACTCGGTCTCGGTGAAATCGTCCTTCTGGGATCCGGCGAGCTCGGCCGGAACGCGGTTCTTGCCGCGCCAGGCCTCGAGCTTCTCAAGCAGTACTTCGGGATCGGGCGAGGGACCCTCGCGAAGGATGTGCCCGTAGTGACGCGCCTTCAGTATCTGCCAGCCCGTAAGCGGCAGGCCTGTGGTGTTCGCATCGTCGAAGAGCCGCTTGACGGTTTTGACGGCGTCGGACGACCGAGGCTGATAATAGACGGCGGCCCGCGCCTGTTCGATGCGACCGCAAAGATGCACGCTGCGTTCGGCGTTGAGAAGTTGCTTGAGCGCGCGTTCGGCTTCGGCGATGCGGTAGATGCTCTCGGCATTTCGCTTGGCATCGTGGAGAAGCGTTTGCAAGCAAGTCGGAATGCAGTCGCCACATGCGGCGCGAAGCAACAGGCCGAAGGTGACGAGCCTTTGCTGACCGTCGATGACAAAGAGCGTCCCGTCGTCCGGGTCGGCACGCTCAAGCACCATCACCCCGAAGTCGACGGAGGAGGAATCCTCTGTCGACTCTCCGAAAACATCCCGAAAAAACGCGGTGACGAGCGATTCGTCCCATTGGTACGGGCGCTGGTAATCGGGAAGCCTGAGGTTGTCCGTTTTGCGCAACCACTCGCAGAGGCACACCGACTGGAAATCGGCGGAGGATTTGACGGCTAGGGCATCGACGCTGAAGGTGTTGGTCATGGCGTAGTTCTTCGTGCAAAGACGGCTCTTCGGGGAGAAACTTCACGTGTCAACTGTAGCACGCAGGTTTCGGGCCGCACGGGGCGTACTTTCCCGAGTGCGACTGCAAAGAGGTCATATAGAGCGACAGGTATGTCAACGAGTCTGAAACGATCCGAGCGTTCTTGTTACATCTGCAAATGAGAATTACTTGCATCAATAGGGGTGTTTGAGGCATACTTCACCTCAACGGGAAACAACACGTCGCCCGCGAAAGAGCCAAGGGGTCGGCTCGGGCGACGCGTCTTGCGATCGACGGGAAAACGATCGCCGGACCGACGCTTCTCCTCGTCGCGTTGTTTCTTCGGGGTCTCTGCTTGGGGCGACGGTTGCACGTACCGTCGCCCCTTTTTCTTTGCCGATACGTCCTGCGGCAGGTGCGGTTCGGAGCAGTTTCGGGCTAGGATCCGCGGGTTTTTATGAAACGGGATCCGCTCCCGCTTCGGTAAGATTGAGACGATCCGCATGCGGAGCCGCCCGAACCCATAGAAGAGCGGCCGCATGTCTCTCGTTCGGTTTTGAGGAGATTGCAAACCATGCAGCCTTTTTCGCTTTATCTTCCGACCCGTCTGATTTACGGCAAGGATCGCATCGAAGAACTTGACGACCTTACCCGCAACTACGGCACGCGCGTGTTGCTCGTGGCCGGTACGGGTTCCGCCCGCAAATCGGGGCTTGTCGACCGCGTGAAAGCGGCGCTCGTCGGGCGTGAAATCGTTGAACTCGAGGGCGTGGTGCCGAATCCTCGCATCGATTCCGTCCGTGCGGGTGCGGCGCTTTGCAAGGAACACGACATCGACTTCATCGTCGCGGTCGGGGGCGGCAGCGTCATCGACTGCTCGAAGGCGATTGCGGCCGCGGCCGTGAGCGACGAAGAGGCCTGGGAGCTTGTGCGTCATCCGGATCGCATCGAAAAGGCGTTGCCGCTCTTTACGGTATTGACGCTCGCCGCTACGGGCAGCGAATACGACAACAGTGCGGTGATTTCCAATACGGCGACCTCCGAAAAACTCGGCATGGCGAACGACCTGCTCGCTCCCGTGGCGTCGATTTGCGACCCGTCGCTCACGTTCTCCGTTCCCGCTTACCACACGGCGGCGGGCATTGCCGACATCATGAGCCATACGTTCGAACAGTACATGGTGATGGAAGGCAATCCCGTGAGCGACGGCTTTTGCGAAACGATTTTGCGCACCTGCATCGAGTACGGTCCGAAGGCCGTGAAGGACCCCGAGAATGAAGAAGCACGCTCGGCGCTCATGCTCGCAAGTTCGTTCGGTTGCAACGGCATGCTTGCTCTCGGGCGCACGCCTTCGCCCTGGCCCTGCCACGGGATCGAACACGAAATCTCGGCCTTCCACGACATCACGCACGGCGTGGGTCTCGCGATCATCACGCCGCACTGGATGCGCTACAGCCTCACGGAAACGACGCTGCCGCGCTTCGTGCAGTACGGCGTGCGAGTCTGGGGGCTCGACCCCGAAGGCGATCCGATGACCGTTGCGCAGACGGCGATCGACAAGACGGCCGAATTCTTCGCGTCGATCGGCATTCCGTCGCGTCTTTCGGAAACGGGTGTCACGGACGAGCACTTCGAAGCGATGGCCGAACACGTCGAAACCTGCTGGTGGAGCCTTCAGGGGGCGCTGCGTCCGATCGATCGTGCGGGCGTCCTTGAAATCCTGCGTGCATCGCTCTGAGGCACGCGCCGAGCCTTGAGCCGAGTCCCGCGGGCGACGTAAGCCGCCCGGGGGCTGACGGTTTCAAGTGTTCGGTACAATCGAAAAGCGAGCCGGTTCCCGAAAGGGACCGGCTTTCTTTTCGTCGGCGCGTTGCACGGGGCGGATGTTCGGCGGAAAGCGAACACGGCGGGCGGCCGAACATCGTACGGATTAAGATGGGCGGTCCGACGTCGAAAGCCGCACGGTGCGCCTCGACGGTCGGAAAGACCCGCCAGCGATTTCCGTACGACCATGACCTCCGTTTTGATACCGCCGACTTCGAGCGCTCCGAGCGCCATTGCTATCGAGCACCTCGGCAAAACCTACCGCACGGGCGTTGAGGCTCTGAAGGACGTCTCCTTTACGGTCGAAGAAGGCGAATTCTTCGGCCTTCTCGGTCCGAACGGTGCGGGAAAGTCGACCCTCATTTCCTGTCTCGGGGGATTGGCTGCGCCCACGAGCGGACGCATTCGCGTGCGCGGGTTCGACACGGCGACGGACCGCCGTGCGGCCTCGTTGCAGCTCGGGATCGTGCCGCAGGAGATCACGTTCGATCCGTTTCTCACCGTTCGCGAAACGCTTCGTTTTCAGTCGGGGTATTGGGGCGTACGCAAGAACGACGCCTGGATCGACGAAATCCTCGAGCGTCTCGGCTTGGCCGACAAAGCGGATGCGGGCATGCGGTCGCTTTCGGGCGGCATGAAGCGACGCGTTCTCGTCGCACAGGCGCTCGTGCACAAGCCCGCCGTCATTGTTCTCGACGAACCGACGGCGGGGGTGGACGTGGAACTTCGCGAACACCTCTGGGCTTTCATCGGGAGTTTGCACGCGCAGGGGCACACGATCGTTCTCACGACGCACTACCTCGCGGAAGCGCAGGCTCTCTGTCAGCGGCTTGCGATCATGCAAAAGGGGGAACTCGTGGCGCTCGACCGGACGGAGGCGCTTCTCTCGCGCTTCGAAGGGCGGGTGTTGCGCTGTCGCCTTACGGCAGGCGATCTTCCTCCCGAATTCGAAGGGGACCTCCTGCGCAGGCACGGCGCCGACATCGCGCTTCGCGTCGCGGACGCGTCCGACGTCGCCGCCAAGCTCGAGCGCATGACGCGCTTCGGCACGACGATCGAAAACCTCACGGTCGGGCAGCCCGACCTGGAGGACGTCTTTTTGCACATTACGGGAGGTGGAAAGTGATGTGGACGCCCTTCGCAACGCTCTTTCGCAAGGAGCTCCTGCGTTTTCTGAAGGTGTGGATCCATACGATAGGAGCTCCGATTCTGACGGGATTTCTCTATTTGGTGGTTTTCGGCGAGGCGCTTGCAAAGCATTTGCCTGTCTATGAAGGCGTTTCATACACGGAATTCATCATCCCGGGCCTCATCATGATGTCGGTCTTGCAGAACGCCTTTTCGAATACGGCATCGAGCTTTATTCAGTCGAAGATTTCGGGAAACCTCGTTTTCATTCTGCTTCCCGCCATTCCGGGGCCGCAGCTCGCCGCCGCCTACATTTGTGCGAGCTTCGTGCGCGCGGCGTTGGTCGGCGTCGGCCTCTACGCGGTATGCGCCTTCTGGGCGGCACCGCCCGTCGCGTCGCCCCTCGTCCTTTTCTCCTTTGCCTTTTGCGGCGCGGCGATCATGGCCTCGCTCGGCCTCATCACGGCGCTCTGGGCCGATAAGTACGACCAGATGGGGGCGGTGATGAATTTCGTCGTCATGCCGCTCACGTTCCTTTCGGGCGTTTTCTACTCGGTTGAGTCGCTCCCGCCCGTCGGGCGTACCTTGAGCGCTTTCAATCCCTTTTTCTACCTGGTCGACGGCTTCCGGCAGGGCTTCTTCGGGCGCGGCACGACCGACATCGGTACGAGCCTCGTCGTCGTGGCGCTTACGGCCTGCGTCGTCACGGTTGCGGCGGTGGTTCTCGTGACGCGGGGGTGGAAAATCCGGGAGTGAGGCGGGGCGGCGAGGGGTGCCGCCCGAAGAAGACGGTGCGGTCTTCGACGACTTCCGTCGACGCTCTCAGCCGTAAAACTGCGGAAATTCGGCGCGAAGCCGTTCGAGTTGTTTTCGTTCGGTGTCGGCAAGCCACTCCAAGAGAAGGCGAACGCGTCGCCTTTCGTATGCTTCTTGCGTTGCGAAGACGAAGCACGAACCGCTGGGCGTCCGCCAGCCTTCCATTACGGGAACGATTTCTCCCGAACGCAGTGCTTCGGCGGCGTGAAAGAGCGGCAAATCGGGCATGATGCCCGCATCGAGCAACACGGCCGAGCGCGCGCTCAAGAGGTTTTTGAACGTCATCTTCTGTTTCCAGACGAGCTCTTGTCTGAGACCGTTGTGTTCGAGCGCGGTGGCCGGGCGACGCATCATAGGCTCGAACACGAGTCCCGTGTGCGACCTCGCTTCGCTCGGATGTACGGGACGTCCGTACTGCTTCACGTAGAGGGGTGAAGCACAACAAATGAAAGGCATGTCGCCGAGGTAACGCGAGACGAGGCCGTCGAGCGGTTGATGCGGTCCGTAGCCGAGGGCGATGTCAACGAGCGGTTGCTCCGTCGAGCGAAATATCTCGGGAATCGGAACATTGAGGTCGACGAGTTCGAACTCGATCTCGGGATACACCTTGCGAAATTCGACGAGCGAAGGCGTGATTTCGGTCGCGGTGATGCCTGCGTTGGCGGCAAGACGCACTTTCCCGGAGAGACGGTCGCGGTCGCCGCGCAGCTCTTCGATCATGGCGCGGTGTTCGGCGAGAAGCGCCTGTGCGCGCTCGTGAGCCCGAATGCCGAGCGTGGTCAGCCGCAGTTGCCTTCCTTCCCGCCGAAAGACGGGAGCGCCGAGTTCGAGTTCGATTGCCTTCAGCGCGCGGCTCACCGTACTCGGTTCGCACCGAAGCGTGTCGCACGCCGCGTGAACTCCGCCCGTTCGCACCACTTCCACGAAAGTTTTCCAGGTGCCGAGATCATCGATCTTTCCCATGCAAGCCTCTTTCCGACATTAGGTATCACTCTTTGTCAGAATACTTTTCCGTTTCACACTACAGGATAAGTATCAATGGCAAAATACGCCACCGAGCTCCGTGAGGCTGTCCTTCGA
>ENA-OWPP01000963-OWPP01000963.1-human-gut-metagenome-genome-assembly--contig:-NODE-963-length-28308-cov-6.737621_pt1 | contig 28308 bp, 15 predicted proteins | sample MGYA00248265_ERZ651848 | MGnify/ENA primary metagenome ERZ651848 (study PRJEB26924, sample SAMEA4378233) | human gut metagenome | biome: human gut; feature: human-associated habitat; material: faeces...
ACCTGACCAAAGCGAAGGAAATACCGCCAGAATCTATGAATTCGAGGTGTATTGAGAATCAAAACAAAACTACACTAGAAAGTTGATCAAAAAACAAGTTCCGGGAACTTACCTGCCCGGCACCTCGACCTTCTGGCCGGAAAAACTTGAGTCACCTAATTATAAACCTTTTACTAACCACCAAATCAAAATGCCTATGTTCAAGAGATCTACCCAAAAGAGTGGGAGAACCGCTCTTTCCAGGTCTTTGCATTCCCTGATTGCACTGGGACTTGCCAGTACAATGGGAATATCGGAAGCTTTTGCAAATGAAACCAACAAACAGTCTGCAGGCACTGCTACAGCTGTCCGAACTGACATCCAAAGCAAGAAAATGGTCAAAATCAGCGGTAACGTCATGTCGTCGGACAACCAGCCCCTGGTCGGTGTAACCGTCATCGTGGAAGGCACTGTCCTGGGCACCACCACAGGGCTCGACGGGGATTATACATTGAGTGTCCCTGCCGGGAGCGTCGTAACCTTCTCACTATTGGGCTACGAAACAAAAAAGTTCTCAGCCGATGCCCCAGCCCAACTGCGGTTCGTCACCCTCTATGAAGCAGCGACCAACATCGACGATGTAGTAGTAGTCGGATTCGGCACCCAAAAGAAAGAGAGTCTCGTGAGTTCCATCACCACCATCAGCCCTAAAGAACTGAAAGGCCCCACCAGCAATCTCACCACCATGCTCGCCGGCCGCATCCCGGGCATGATCTCCTACCAGCGCAGCGGCGAACCCGGCCAGGACAACGCACAGTTCTTCATCCGCGGTATCGGTTCATTCGGCACCGGTAAGGTCGACCCATTGATCCTGATTGACGGCATCGAATCGTCATCGACCGACTTGGCACGCCTGCAACCCGACGATATCGCCACATTCTCAATCCTCAAGGATGCCACCGCCGCCGCCGTATACGGAGCCCGCGGTGCCAATGGGGTAGTCCTCGTCAACACGAAGAGCGGCGAGGAGGGAGCTACGCGCTTCACCTTCCGCGCCGAAAACTCCATCTCGTCCAACACCCGCAATTTCAGGCTTGCAGATAACATCACCTACATGGAACTGGCCAACGAGGCTGCGTTCACCCGCAACCCCCTTTCGCCGCTGACCTATTCACTGAGCAAGATCGAAAACACCCGCAAAGGAGCAAACCCGATTCTTTATCCCAACAACAACTGGATCAAACAAATGATCAAGGATTACACGATGAACCAGCGTTTTAATGCCAGTCTGGCAGGCGGCGGTAAAGTCGCCAGGTATTACATATCGGGCACCTTCAACATCGACAATGGTGTACTCAGAAACAACGATGCCAACAACTTCAACAACAATGTCAAACTGAAGAATTACTCCATCCGCAGTAATACCGACATCAACCTCACGAAATCGACCGTAGCAAAGGTGCGCGTATACGGCCAGTTCGATGACTACACAGGGCCAATCGGAGGAGGATCCCAGATCTTCAACTCAGCCCTCCTAGCCAACCCCGTGGCTTTTCCTGCCTACTACCCGTCGAGCTATTCGCCCAACACCTCGCACATCATGTTCGGTAGCGCGCTAGTTCCCAATTCCACAAATACCCTCTATGTCAACCCTTATGCACAAATGATTTCCGGCTACCAAACATACAGTAGTTCGACGATTATGGCGCAGCTTGAGTTGGAACAGGATTTCAGTTTCCTGACCGAGGGTCTCTCGGCGCGGGTCATGGGCTACACCCAACGTTACAGCTATTTCTCCTCCAGCCGCCAATACAACCCGTTTTACTATCAGGCAACCGCCACCGACGACGGTGTCCAATTAAGGTGCCTCAACCCGGGCGGCGACGGATCCATCGGAACCACTGGCACCGAATACCTAAACTATACTCCGGGAGAGAAAAAACTGAACACGGTTTTTTATGGGGAAGCTGCAATCAACTACAACCGCACCTTCGCTGAAAAACACGCGGTTGGGGGCATGCTCATCGGTACGATACGACACTCCGTCACGGGCGACGCAGCCACATTGGAGGCTTCGCTGCCCTCACGTAACCTAGGCCTTTCCGGGCGCTTCTCCTATGCGTACGATTCGAGATACTTCTTGGAATTCAACTTCGGATACAACGGTTCGGAGCGTTTCGCCCAGCATAACCGCTGGGGCTTCTTCCCTTCGGTCGGGGCCGGCTGGACAATCTCCAACGAACCATTTTTCGAATCTGCCAAAGACATAGTGAGAAACCTCAAGATCAGGGCTTCCTACGGCCTGGTCGGCAACGATCAGATCGGCGATGTGAACGACCGCTTTTTCTACATGTCAAACGTGAATCTCAACGATTCGAACCGGGGACATTCTTTCGGCGACAATTCTCCTTACACGACTAAACCAGGTGTATCGATCTCACGTTACGCAAACTACAAGATCGGCTGGGAAGAATCGCGCCAGCTGAACGTCGGCCTGGACGTAGGGCTCTGGGATCTGACTCTTATGGTGGACGTCTACCAGCAAAAACGCTCGAACATCCTGCTCACGCGCTCCTATGTCCCCAGCACGATGGGTCTGCAAACCAACGGTTCGGCAAACGTAGGTAAAGCCGAGACCAAGGGCATCGACATTTCGCTTGATTACGCCAAATTCTTCAGTAACGGCTTTTGGACACAGGTAAGGGGCACCTTTACCTTCGCCACGAGCAAGATAACGAGATACGATGAACCCGCCTATGCAGCCAACGAGTACTACCGAAGCGTCGTGGGGCAACGCATCGGTCAGCCCTATGGCTATATTGCCGAGCGCCTCTTCATCGACGATGACGAGGTGGCCAACTCGCCGCTGCAAACTTTCGGAGAATACGAGGCTGGAGATATCAAATACCGCGACATCAACGGCGACGGACAAATCACCGAAGCTGACAAAGTACCTATCGGACACCCCACCACACCCGAAATCAACTATGGATTCGGTGCGACCATGGGGTACAAGGGATTCGATTTCAGTTTCTATTTCCAGGGATCCGGTCGCTCTTCGATCTTCATCGACGCAGATGCCTGCGCACCCTTCATCGACCGGGGCAATGGTCTGCAGAGCGGCCTGCTGAAAGTTATCGCCAACGACCATTGGTCCGAAGATAATCGCAATTCCTATGCATTCTGGCCACGCTTGAGTGATAAAACGCGGGCCAACAATAACCAAACCTCTACCTGGTGGATGAGAAACGGAGCATTCCTCCGTCTCAAATCAATTGAAATTGGCTACAATCTGCCCGATAAGGTTGCCCTCAAGATCGGCCTGAAAGGCCTGCGCGTATATGCAAACTGTTCGAACCTGTTTTCGATCAGCCAGTTCAAACTTTGGGATCCCGAAATGGGCGGAAGTGGCCTTGGCTACCCAGTACAGAGAACTTACAATATCGGTTTGAACATTACCCTTTAAGAATAAGTTAACCGTATCAAGATCAATCCGAATATGAAACAAATATCGAATATAAAAATTATTTCCATCACGGTTCTACTAACTGTAGGATCGCTGTTCTCGTCCTGTAATTATCTGGACATTGTGCCCGACGACGTAGCCACGATAGACCACGCTTTCGCGAGCGAGATCGAAGCGGAAAAATACCTGTATACCTGCTACTCCTTCCTGCCCGACCTTGCAAATCTGGCGGCCAACCCGTCCCTCGTAGCGGGCGACGAGATATGGATGGCATATCCCCGTTTACAACCCCAGGCATACACATGGGATTACATCGCACGCAACATGCAAAATTCCAACGACCCCATAGCCAACTATTGGGACGGATCGATGGAGGGACAACCCTACTTCATGGCGATTCGCGAATGCAACACTTTCCTCGAAAACGTGTCGGACATGAGCAAGGTCAAAGACTTAACGCTGGACAAGCGCAGTCGCTGGCTGGCTGAGGTTAAATTCCTGAAAGCCTACTATCACTTCTTCTTGTTGCGCATGTATGGCCCCATTCCCATCGTCGACAAGAACCTCCCCATCTCGGCCACGGCCGAAGAAATGCAGATCAAGCGCCAACCCGTCGACGAGTGTGTGCAATACATATCGGATCTACTCGACGAATCCTATGCAGACCTGCCGACCTCCATCCGCGTGAAGGGTGAGTATGGGCGAATCGACAAGGCAATCAACCGCGCATTAAAGGCAAAGTTATTACTGATGGCCGCAAGCCCGTTGTTCAACGGCAACCCGGACTACGCCAACTTCAAGGACGAAGAAGGTAATCCCTATTTCAATCCTGTCGAAGACGCCACAAAATGGGAAAAAGCAGCTGAAGCGGCCAAACAGGCCATCGACGATGCTACCAACGCTAGCCACGACTTATTCTACTTCGACCAGTCAATGTCTGGGTTCAAACTCTCAGAAACAAGCCTTATTCAGATGAGCATCCGGCATGCGGTCTGCGAAAGGTGGAACAAGGAGATCGTCTGGGGACTGTCCGACAGCCGTGCGACCACCATGCAGAATTATTGCATGCCGCGCCTGACAAATGAAATGACACTGACCCTCTGCTATGCGGCATTGGCCCCGACCCTCAAGATCGCCCAACAGTTTTACACCAAGAACGGCGTGCCCATCGAGGAGGACAAGACACTCGATTTTTCAACTATCAACGAACTGCGGACAGCCACCGACGACGAGGTTTACAATTTTGATGTACGTTTTGAAACAGCCCGTCTGAATTTCGACCGGGAAAACCGTTTCTATGCCTGCATGGGTTTCGACGGCGGCAAATGGCTGATGTCCGACATCGCATCCCGAAACGACGCCGAGGCCTATGTGGTCAAGGCAAAAAAGAATCAGCTTGCGGCAGGCAATCCCCTGGGACTCCACTCTGAGTCGGGCTATTTCATCAAGAAACTGGTACATTGGGACTCTTCATTCACCAACACGAACAATGCCATCAAAGAGTACCCGTGGCCAGCGATCCGCCTGGCCGACGTATACCTGATGTACGCCGAGGCGCTGAACGAATGGCAGGGCCCCGTAGACGACGTACACGAATACGTCAACCGTGTCCGCAAACGCGCCGGTCTGGAGTCCGTAGCCTATTCCTGGACGAACTTCTCCAAGAACCCGGCCAAGCCGACCACCAAAGAAGGCATGCGTGAGATTATCCGCCGCGAGCGTCTCAACGAGCTATGTTTCGAGGGCAGCCGCCTGTGGGATCTCCGGCGATGGAAAACCGCAGCGACTGAATTGAACAACCCGATCACCGGCTGGGACATCAACCAGACGGAGGCGATCGACTACTATCAAGTTCGCACCCTTTTCCAGCAGAAATTCGTCATTCCCCGCGACTACCTCTGGCCAATCAAAGATTACCAGCTGACCGTTAACCCCGCCTTGCGCCAGAATCCAGGATGGTAAAAAACATCAAAATACGTTTTATCATGAAAAAGATCATAACATACTGCATCATATTCCTTCTTCCCGCCTTCTTATCTGCCTGCGCAGACGACAAGACTGGGCCGATGGAAAACAACACGACCCAGCCGGGCGAGGTGAGCAACGTGCTGGTTGAGAACATGGCCGGCAAGGTCGCTATATCCTACACCCTGCCCAAAGACCAGGATCTGCTTTATGTCAAGGCCGTCTACCAGCTCCATTCGGGAGCCACACGCGAGGTCAAAGCCTCATACTACACCGACCGGATGGTACTTGACGGATTCCGGGATGCCAAGGAGTATGAAATACAGCTCTACGCCGTCAACCGGAGCGAAGTCGCTTCAAACCCCGTAACGGTAAAAGTTTATCCTCTCGAAAACCCGATTTGGGGCGTACGCCGGTCGATGGAGATCTCAGGCGACTTCTCCGGGGTCAATATCCAGGCCAACAATCCCGACCGGTATGAGGTGTCCATCGAACTGATCATCCAGGACACCACTGGCAAGTGGCGCCAACTCGAAAGCATCCACTCCTCCGCGGCCAAGATCAACCGCACGCAGCGAGGGCTGGATACATTGCAATACAAAGTAGGAGCCACCGTTCGAGATCGCTTCTTGAACTATACCGACACCTTGTATACCGACATCGTGCCGCTTTACGAGCAACTGCTCGATAAATCAAAATTCTCGGAACGTACAATGCCTGGCGATGCCGCCATCCAGGATCCACAAAACCTGCTCAATGTCGGCAAGATATGGGACGGCGACGCCAGCTATACCGCTCCGTACCGTCTAGTAACGCAGGCCAGCGACTCCCCACAATGGATTACGTTCGACATGGGGCAGACCGCCCGGCTAAGCCGTCTGAAACTCTGGAACTACGGCGCCGATCCCAACGGAGTGCGGTGGTTCTACTATCAGGGCCACATGCGTTATTTCCAGGTGTGGGGCACCCTCGAGCCCAACCCCGACGGCAGTTGGGATAACTGGACGTTACTCGGCGATTTCGAAGTCGTAAAACCCTCGGGGCTACCTGCGGGCGAGGAGTCGAACGAAGACTTTGAGGCCGGGGTTGCAGGCTTCGATTTTAACTTCGACTACGGCCCCCAAGTCAGGTACATTCGGATAAAGAACCTCGAGAACTGGGAAGGCACCTACTGGTTCGAGATCAAAGAGATTTCCCTATACGGCGATCCGCGTTGATTAATTAACTGACAAAAACGACCAATTAAAATGAAAATACATCTGATATACAAGCTATTATTTCTATCCGCGTTTACCATTATGGTATCGGCGGGCTGCACGGATATGAACGAATATACCAAATTCCTGGAAGGCGGTGAGATCGAATACACGGGTAAAATAGACACTGTAGCTGTGTTGGCCGGTGACGGACGTGTTGCCGTGACGGGCAGGTTTGGTTCCGACCCCAAGGTAGTGAATTGCCGCATATACTGGAACCTGCGTGCCGACTGGGTCGAGGTACCGGTCGATTTGAGCCAGAGCAACCAGCTATATAAAATAATCGAACTGCCAGAGAACAGTTACAGTTTCGAGATCATGACCTACGACAAGCTGGGCAATAGCTCCATCCCGGTAACTGCGACGGGCTCTTCCTACGGCGATTCCTACAAATCGAGCCTCTCTAACCGGCTGATCAATTCGGCCAAGGAGGAGGAGGCCGACGACGGTACGGTCAACGCCGTCATCGAATGGCGGGCCATCGACACATCCCGGGGCGTCTATGCGTCAGAGGTAACTTACACCGATACCGATGGCATCAGCCATACCGTCAGCGTTCCTGTAACAGAAACCACCACCACGCTTCCTCGCTATAAAAGCGGTACGGATATTACCCACATATCCCTCTACAAACCCACCACAGATTGCCTAGACATCTTTTATTCGCCGAGCACTACTTATGTAGCCGTAGCCCCTGAAGCAGAGCTGAAGGAACTGGACAAAACGATGTTCTCCGTCCTGACGCTGCCCGGCGACGCCACACCGGCTGCCGGAGTTCTCGGCCTCGAAAAGATCTGGGACGGCATCACGCAGGAAGATTGGACGCAGCGTTTCGTCTCGAACGGCACCGACCCTGCAACACCACAGTGGGTAACCTTCGACACGGGACAAACGGTCAAACTGACCTCGCTCAAACTTTGGAATTACGGCGACGACGGCACGACGCCCGGCGTCCGATTACACTACGCCCCAATACACATGCAGCACTTCCAAATATGGGGTTCGCGCGAACCGAAGGCCGACGGTAGTTGGGACAGCTGGACGTTGCTTGGCGACTTTATAATCACCAAGCCTTCGGGATCACCCGTTGGGGTCGAGACTGAGGAGGATCGAGCCAAGGGAGTAGCTGGATTCGACTTCGAGTTCACAGGCGAACAGCCCAAGGTACGCTACATCCGGATCAAGAACCTCGGTAACTGGGACGGTCAGACCTACACGTTTGACATTGAGGAGATCTCACTGACCGGCTGGGTATATTAAACGGCCCTTTCTATTTCAATGCATTCGAGCCGGCGGGTATTCCCTGTGAATATCCGCCGGTGCGAATCCGCACGACAAACCTTAATAAATTCCAATTACGCCATCTGCCTATGACTACCTACAAATTCGCCGCAACGCCTACCCGCCTGCAATCCGTAGGCGGACTCCTGAGAAAAGTTGCCCTGTTACTCCTCATTCTACCGCTAGGAGTCTTTCAGGGGTGCGAAAAGGACTCTGACACCCCGCCCGAAACCGATAAACCAACACCTCCTTCGGGGACATATTCGGTGAGAATCGGCGCATCGAACCAAAACCTGCCTGGCCCGGGAACGCTCACATTGGAATATTCCGATTTCCTTTCGGGAGGAGACCTTAATCGCGCCGTCGACAACAATCTCGGCACGAAGCTGATCCTTCCGCACGACAAGTTTTACATCTTGTGGAAAGGTGACAGCGGCTTTGTAGCCAACAGCTACTACCTGACTTCCGCCGACGATTCACCGCAAAGTGACCCCAAAACATGGACGCTCTCAGCCTCCATAGATGGCACCTCGTGGATCGTACTGGATACCCGAACAGATCAGACATTCACTGAAAGAAAAACCACGCTTGAATTCCCGATACCAGAGGATGATACGGCCTACATATACTACAAACTGGAAATAGTATCCAATAACGGGAGTGCTAACACCCAAATTGCCGAATGGGGCATCCGTTACTTGGCGGACATCAATAGCCCCACCAGCATTACCGTCAATTCGAACAAAAACATGCCTGGTTCAGGACAACTCTCCGTCGCTTATTCCGACGCCCCTGAAGCCCACAGCCTGGATAAGCTAATCGACGACATGAAATCGACCAGCTTCCTCACTTACCATGATGAATTCGACATCACATGGACGGGCGACGCGGAAACGGCGGTAACGGTCTACTCCCTGATGTCGTCAGTTAACAAACCGGAGAACGACCCCAAATCATGGACACTTTACGGTTCCATCGACGGCGAGGCGTGGACGGCACTCCATACCCAGAAGAATTACACATTCATCGCCCGGAAACAGAAAAAATGGTTCCGGCTAGACAACACGACCGCTTACAAATACTACAAGCTAAGCATCGAGGCAAACAACGGCGGAGGTTTCACCGAAATAGCTGAAATGCAACTTCTGAACATCGACATGGACATTTCATTGATCCTGGCGAAGGCTAAGGCCCATACCAGCGAAGGAGCGCTCACGGCGATGGGACATTTCTTCAATTTCCGAGCAAATACCCCCACCACCGCCGAAGAGCGGGCTTGGTTGGGCGACCCCGCACAGGAACCAACCGGTGAGCGATGCAACGTCCCGAACGACTACCCGCCCCTGATCAATTTCGAAGTCGACCTCTACCCATTCGGGAAACCGATGATGGCCGATGCCAACCAGCGTGGCATCGGTGACTGCTGCGCCATCGCAACCTTTTCGGCGCTGGCCTACTGCTATCCCGACTTCATTCAGAGCATCATCACTGACAATGGTGACGACACCTATACCGTAAAGATGTACGATCCCAACCGGGAGCGTATCGACGTATGTGTGAGCAATAAATTCTGGGCAGGCGACCCAAGCTACCTCTCCGCTGCAGCCGGCAAGGGAGCTACCCAAGCCACTTGGGCCACCGTGCTTGAAAAAGCACTGATGAAATACCGCGAAGTCTACTACGGCAACCCGAATCTGGGCGGCATCGGCACGCCCGATGTCGCACCTCCCTTCACGGGTTGTGGATATGGCTACGCCTACAATTTCAACTCGGCGGTGCTGACACCCGAAGACTGGCACAGGCTGGTTCAAGTATTGCTCATCGAGGGGCATTATTTGGTAGGCGGATTCTGGGTGCCCAACATTCCGCTGGGTGGTGGCGTATCGATAACCGGCCATGCATTCGCCTTCATGCACTCGACCGATCCTACCGCACTCTTCGCTATGCGCAATCCGTGGGGCAACGGTGATGCCGACGGACTACTGACTATGCCCTCCGGCAATACGGTGCTCACAGCACAAACCAACGTTTGGATATTCGAACCAGGCGAAGTAGTCTCGGAATTCGGCATCGGCGTCATCGACGGGTACAGCTACCCCTACGACCTGTAACACCAGTCAAACCAAGTCCGCAGGGAACAAACGCCCGTTTCTTGCGAACTTGGCTTGGCAAATTCCCTGTTTCCCTGTAACTTTATACCCTAAAATACAAATTCCGCATGAAGCAAAAAATGGCTCTCGTCTACTGTCTCCTGGCGTGCCTCATCCTGTCGGGCGCAGCCGAAGCTAAACAAACCAATTCCCCGGTCTACAAAGACCCCGGCCAGCCTATCGAAGAACGGATCAAAGACCTAATATCGCGCATGACCGTCGAAGAGAAAGTCTGGCAGTTGAGCCAATACCCTGTAGGAATCAACGACAACGACAACAATATTATCGACGTCGTAAAAAACATCCCGGCAGAACTGGGTGCCATTCTGTACCTAAACACCACTCCTGCCGTCCGCAACCGGATACAGCGCCGGGCAATGGAGGAGTCACGCCTCGGCATACCAATGATCTTCGGCTACGATGTCATACACGGATTCCGTACCATCTACCCGATTTCGCTGGCACAGGCATGTTCCTGGAACCCGACACTGGTCAGTCAAGCCTGCGCCATAGCCGCCCAGGAAGCCAGGATGTCGGGTGTCGACTGGACTTTTTCACCCATGATCGATGTGTCGCGCGACGGACGCTGGGGACGGGTAGCAGAAGGCTATGGTGAAGACCCTTACACTAACGCCATTTTTACCGTGGCATCGGTGCGAGGCTACCAAGGCGACAACATGGCCGACGGACATCAGATCGCCGCCTGCCTGAAGCACTATGTCGGGTATGGTGCCTCGGAGGGAGGCCGTGACTACGTCTATACCGAAATCTCGCCGCAGACCCTGTGGGATACCTACATGCCTCCTTACGAGGCCGGAGTAAAAGCGGGCGCCGCGACCCTGATGAGCTGCTTCAACAACGTCAGTGGAATCCCGGGCACAGGCAATCGTTATCTGCTGACCGACATCCTGAAAAAAAGGTGGGGCCACGACGGGTTCGTCGTTTCCGATTGGGCAGCCATCACGCAGTTGGTTCCGCAAGGCTACGCATCAGACAAAAAGGATGCAACCCTAAAAGCTTTTAATGCAGGCGTCGAGCTAGATCTCGGCAACAGTTGCTACGACAGCCATCTGCTCGAACTGATCAACGAAGGCAAAATCTCCATGCAACGGCTCAACGACGCAGTGGCACGTGTACTGCGCATAAAGTTCCGGCTTGGGTTGTTTGAAAACCCCTACATTCCCGTCACCACGGACGAAGAACGCTTTATGCTGCCCACAAGCCTAGCGACAGCAGAACGGCTGGCCGAGGAGTCAATGGTATTACTTAAAAATGAAGGCGAGATATTACCACTGCAAGATGCGGCACGAATCGCCGTCGTGGGGCCTATGGCTCGTGAAAAATGGGATTTGCTGGGCTCCTGGCCTGGCCACGGTTCTGGCGAGCACGTCGTAAGCATCTACGAAGGGCTTGAAAAGGAGTTTGCGGACAAGGCCGAACTGCTGTACGCACGAGGCTGCGATTTCGAGAACGGAGACACTTCAGGTTATGCCGAAGCTGTGGCACGTGCCTCTGAAGCAGACATCGTACTAGTCTGTCTCGGTGAGAAACGGCAGTGGAGCGGCGAAAACGCATCACGATCTTCGCTGGCGCTACCCTCCGTGCAGGAAGAACTCGTATCCGAGCTGGCAAAGACCGGCAAACCGATCGTACTGATACTCTCCAACGGCCGACCGCTCGAACTGCGCCGATTGGAACCCGCCTGCCAAGCCATTGTCGAGATGTGGCAACCAGGGCTGCGCGGAGGTAATGCCCTTGCCGGCATCCTTTCGGGACGGGTGAACCCTTCTGGCAAACTTGCCATGACCTTCCCTTACAGCACGGGGCAAATCCCGATCTATTACAACCGACGGCCAAGCGCGCGTCCCAACCAAGGGCAATACCAAGACATCCCTGCAGAGCCGCTTTACGCCTTCGGCCACGGGCTGAGTTATACAGAATTCACCTACAGCGAACCGACGATCCCCACAGGCCGCCACGCCGTAAAACGCACGGAGAAGTTGACCGTCGAGATCGAGGTTTCGAACACGGGCAGCCGCGACGGATACGAAACCGTACATTGGTTCATCATGGATCCCGTCTGTTCGGTCACGCGCCCAGTAAAAGAACTTAAATACTTCGACAAACAGCTGATCCGCACCGGGGAGACAAAAACCTTCCGTTTCGAGATTGACCCTCTGCGCGACCTGAGTTTCGTCGACGGGCAGGGCAACCAGTTCCTGGAATCAGGCGACTACTATGTGAAGGTAAAGGACAAACAGCTTAAAATAGAGATCACCGATTAATACCGTCCTTCCCATCGACATGCTCGACAGAAAGGCAGCGGCTTAACCAAACCACGCTATGAAAAAACATTTTTACGGGCTATGCCTGCTGGCGGCCATCACGATAGTACCTTGCACAACCTTTTCCCGGGGTTCTCTCACCGGCAAGAAGCTGTCCGCAGGCTTCCGGATACCGCCTCCTTCAATCCAAACAACGGTGTATTGGTACTGGGTCGCAGACCACATCTCAGAAGAAGGCATCATCAAAGATCTGTATGCCATGAAAAAGGCTGGGATCAACCGAGCTTTCATCGGTAACATCGGATATAAAGAGGTTCCGCTTCCGGGCGGACAAGTAAAATTCAGGACAGAAGCATGGTGGAAGGCGCTGCATACGGCGCTCAAAACTGCATCCAAACTCGACATCGAAATAGGTATCTTCAATGGGCCGGGTTGGAGCCAGGCCGGAGGCCCCTGGGTTATACCCGACGAGGCAATGCGTTATTTGGCTTCCGTCACCGCAAAAGTGACGGGAGGGAAAAGGGTCGAACTCGAACTGCCGAAACCGGGGGACAATTTCCGTGATGTGAAAGTAATCGCCTTCCCCGATCCGACCGACCGTGGCGAGCTACTGAATAGCACCAACTGCACGGTCACCGCCACCCCTGGGATAAGTGACGCTACGTACTTGATCGACGGGGATATGACCACCGAAGCTATGCTCGTCTCCGATGAGCAGCGGGAAGTCAGCATAAACTTTACAGCAGACAAGCCTTTCACAATCCGCTCCATAAAACTTTTTCCTGTACATCGGCACATGAACGTCCCAGTCCGAATCGAGGTGAAGGAAGGCGGCGATTACCGCCCGCTGGCCGAGACGCAGGTCGACCGTTACAACTCCGAGAACATCGTTGGGTTCGACCCATTCGCCCCCATAGCAATCGCTGTACCTGAAACAACCGCCACGGAATTCCGGATCGTGATTTCCCAAGCAAGTCCGAATGTCGGTTTCAAAGATATAGCCCTCTCATCAGTGCCCCTAGTGGAAAGGTACCCGGAAAAATCGCTAGCAAAAATGTACCAGCAACCCTTGCCCTACTGGCACGATTACATGTGGCGGGAACAGCCGTATGCCAAGGATTCAACCGCCTGCGTCCCAGCCAGTCAGGTTTTGGACATATCCGGCTGCTTGAACGGTGATAGGCTGGTCTGGAATGCCCCAGCGGGGAACTGGACGATCATGCGCACCGGCATGATGCCCACTGGGGTGAAAAACTCCGCATCCAGTCCCGAAGGCTCCGGGCTCGAAGTGGATAAGATGAGTAAGCAACATGTCGCCTCGCATTTCGAGTCTTACATGGCAGAAATACACCGACGCATTCCTGCCGAAGACCGGAAGACATGGAAAGTCATCGTACAAGACAGCTATGAAACCGGCGGGCAGAATTTCACCGACGAATTCATCGAAGAATTCAGGATGCGTTACGGCTACGATCCCGTACCATTCCTGCCGGTCTACCAAGGTATTGTCGTAGAAAACGAAGATATCTCTAACAGGTTCCTGTGGGATCTACGCCGACTCATTGCGGACAAAGTTGCTTACGATTACGTAGGCGGCATGCGTGAAATCAGCCACAAGTACGGATTGACCACCTGGCTCGAAAACTACGGACACTGGGGATTCCCTGCAGAATTTCTGCAATACGGCGGACAATCTGACGAAGTGGGCGGCGAGTTCTGGGCCGAAGGACATCTCGGCAGCATCGAGAACCGCGCCGCATCGTCGTGCGCCCATATATACGGTAAGACTAAGGTCTCATCAGAATCATTCACCTCGAGCTGGAATCCCTTTGCAAGACATCCGGCCGGCATCAAACGACGCGCAGACCGCTTCTTCTCCGAGGGTGTGAACAATTCCCTGCTACACGTCTATATCCACCAACCCTATGAGAAAAAACCCGGCCTCAATGCATGGTTCGGCACCGAATTCAACCGTAATAACATCTGGTTCTCGCATATGGATCTGTTCTCGGCTTATCTCAAGCGAGTGAATTTCATGCTCCAACAGGGAGTGAACATTGCTGACGTCGCCTATTTCATCGGCGAAGACACCCCAAAGATGACAGGCATAAACGAGCCAGAACTACCGACCGGATACCAGTTCGACTACATTAATGCCGAAGTTATCAAAACACGTCTGTCCGTACGAGACAATATGCTGACCTTGCCGGACGGCACGCAATACAAGATTCTCGTCCTGCCTCCGGTAAAGACCATGCGTCCAGAACTTCTTGCCAAGATCGCATCACTGGTAGAAGAGGGAGCCATCGTGTTAGGCCCTGCGCCCGAACGCTCGCCCAGCTACGAAAATTACCCACATGCCGACCACGAGGTCGCACAGCTTGCAGAGCGACTGTGGAGTGGCATCGACGGTAAAAATGTAAAATACAAACGTGTCGGCAAAGGAATGGTGATCAATGGCATGAGCCTCACCGAAGCCTTTGCGCTGACGGGTTGCCCCCCTGACTGCAAGATTGCAGACAGCGATCCTGTGCTGTACGGGCACCGCACGGCGGGACAAACGGAAATCTATTTCCTGACTAACCAAAGCGATCGGCAGATAACCGTATCACCCGAGTTCCGAGTAAGGTCGAAGCAACCGGAATTGTGGGAACCTGTATCGGGAATCACCCGAAAACTCGCCGCCTACACCCAAACTGGTATCGGCACCATCGTTCCGCTGCAACTGGCTCCCAACGAAAGCGTTTTCATTGTTTTCCGTAATAAAACGACCAGAAACGGAGAGCAAAGAGTTGAGGCAAACTACCCGAAACTGCAGGCGATCGCCGAACCGGATATCCCGTGGACAGTACATTTCGAAAAGGAGCATCACGGGCCGGAGCAGCTGACCCTGAGAACACCAATCGATCTCTCCAAATCGCCGCACTCCGACGTACGCCACTATTCAGGCAAAATCACTTACCGTTCGGGGTTCAGCCTGAATAAAATACCTCCGGGTCGTATCTACCTCGACATACACGAAATACACGTCATGGCCAAGGTATGGATCAACGGCAAATATGCCGGTGGGGTTTGGACTCCGCCCTACCGCATAGACATAACCGACCTGATACACAAAGGTGTCAACAGGGTCGAAGTCGAAGTGGTCAATACGTGGGTCAACCGTCTGATCGGCGACGCCCAGCTACCAGAAGCGGAACGGACGACCTGGACTTTTATCAACCAATGGGGCCCGGATTCGAACCTTCCGCCGTCAGGACTGGTGGGCCCCGTCGTAATCGGGAACATCCGCTATTGACCGATGGCGACAAACAGATCAAAACAAACACGAAAATTCCGTAAAACGCATAAAAACATTATAGAGCATGCGAAAGACATACCTGCTTTCCACCGTTTTGGTGGCCATGGCTCTGGGCACAAACTGTCACATCGCGGGTACCCACCCGAGCATATCCTTCGAACCGGAGAAAAGATCGCTTGACGGCTGTAAAAAGATTGTTTTCGACGCGCCGTCCGGGAATGCCGTCCGAGGCTACTGGCTCGTGAATACGGCTCATCCCGAAGACGATCCCCGCAATTGGTCGCTCTGGGGTTCGGACAACGAGAAAAAATGGGTCAAGATCGACCAACGCCTCGACCAAACCTTCTGGGCACGCTACACGGAAAGGGAATATGCAGTTCAGCTCCCCGGGAAATACAGTAAATACGCATTCATCATCGAAACCGTCTCGGGAGACACACTCACCACGCGGGGATCACACGGATTCCGGTTTTTCGACAGCAATCCCCACGAAGGATGGGAGGATTTCACATATCCTGACGTGGTGTTTCATTACAGCTCACCCCATACGGACGGTTCGCGCATTTATCGGGAAACGATAACCGATCCAGAATCCTATATCCGCTATCATGCCCGCAAAGTTTGTGAAATCCTCTTCTGGACGGACGACAACCCGGAAAACCGAAACAGAATCGACCGAATAACTTATGAACTGAAGGACTACGACGGCATCTCTGCCAAAAGTGGCGAGGCACCCGACATATTCATCAGCTTCAGCACTCGGTACATCGAACGCACCGCCCGGAATTCAATCCTCGAATTTTGCGACGAAACCAGAGGTATCCTCTACCACGAACTCACCCACGGTTATCAGCATCAACCCAAAGGGTGCGGGAGATATGACGGACAATCGGAGTACTGGGCCGCCATCGAAGGCATGGCCGATGCCGTGAGGATCGACGCAGGCTTCCACAAGCAGCGTCGCCCCGACCCCGACGGGAATTGGATGCAGGGCTACACGACCACTGGTTTTTTCCTACAATGGTTTCGGACAAAAGACCCCGATGCTCTGCGCAAGTTCCACGATACGATGCGCACTCTATACCCGTGGAGTTTCGACGCAGGGGTCAAAGCCGTCTTCGGCAAGGATACTACTATCCAAGAATTGTGGGATGAATACGCCCAGTTTATAAGGGAAAACCCCGGCTACCACCACTATACCGAACGTTAGTTATCACCAGGCCGCTGCCGCATGCCCAGTAAAAATCCATCAGCCCCGGCGAACTCCGGTTCCCGTCATCCTCAACCGAATCAATTTTTACTAATTTTAAGCCCATGAAATTCAAATTTATATCCCTTTTGACACTGCTTCTGGCAATTGTATTCCCATTGCATGCAGAAATCAAACCCGCCACCATTTTTGGCTCCAACATGGTACTTCAGCGTGGTGAACCCGTCAAAGTATGGGGCACCGCCACGCGCAATGAAAAGGTACTTCTACTTTTTAACGGTCAAAGCCTCGGCACGAAGGCGGACAAAAACGGCAGGTGGAGCGTAACACTAGCGCCGATGGAAGCCGGCGGCCCCTACACCATGACGATTCGCGGAAAAGACAACACCCTCGAATACAGTAATGTGCTTGTCGGCGAGGTCTGGCTCTGCAGCGGACAGTCCAACATGGAGTGGACACCGGCACAAGGTCTCGACAACCTCCAACAAGAGGTCACTGCAGCCGACTACCCCCAAATACGTAGTTTCACCGTCAAGAAGGCGATGTCGGCCGACCCACAGGAGGATCTTTCCGGGAAATGGGAAGTCTGCTCACCAGAAACCGTTCCTCATTTCACCGCCGTAGGCTATTTCTTCGCTCGCAAGTTATGGCAGGAATTGGGTATCCCCATCGGCATCATCAATTCGTCATGGGGCGGGACTGATATTGAGGTCTGGACAAGCCCAGAATCCTACGAAGCCCTCGAAGGCAAAGTCGCAACCCGCGGGTATAACCCTGCTTTCAAACGGGTATTGCGCGACATGACACGTGTTACGGGCGAGCCAAGGCAGGCGGAGTATGCCTCAGCATTCAACAACGACCCGGCACTTGCAGCCCGATGGTACGACGACCCGGGTGACCTGTCGCAATGGTCAACGATGGCCGTCCCTCAAGAGTGGGTTACCACGCCGCTCGGTATGTCCGACGGGCACGTATGGTTCCGTTACGAACTCAACCTCCCCGAAGAGGCAGCAGGCAAACCTGCGAAACTATCACTGGGCATGATCGACGACAACGACATCACTTGGGTCAATGGCGTCGAGGTCGGGCGCATCAACGGTCATACCTACCTGCGCAACTATGACATCGGCGAGGGCATCCTGAAAGGCGGCCATAACACGCTCACTGTCCGAATAACTGATATCGGCGGTGGTGGCGGCTTCTGGAGTGACCCGGAAGAACTTTCCCTGCATGTCGCGGGGAAATCCTACCCACTGGCCGGAGAGTGGCAATACAAAGGCTCCGTCCTCAATACCGACTACGGAATCGTCGCCCACAATCCCAATGTCTACTATTCAACACTCTACAACTCAATGATAAATCCTCTCGTCGGATTCCGCATCAAAGGTACGATCTGGTATCAGGGCGAAAACAATGTCTGGAATGCGCTCAGCTACCGCACCCTGTTTCCCAACCTGATCCGGAACTGGCGTAACAAATGGGGCTACGATTTCCCGTTTTATTGGGTGCAACTGGCCGATTTCATGGCTGAAGACACTCTCCCGGCCGAAAGCCAGTGGGCCGAACTGCGCGAAGCGCAAACTATGACTCTCTCGCAACCCCGTACCGGGCAGGCCGTGATCATCGACATCGGCAATGCCAACGACATACACCCGCGCAACAAGCAGGATGTCGGATTACGGCTCGCACTCCAGGCATTGCATGAGGAGTATGGCCGCACGGGGACGGTGTGCTCGGGTCCGACATTCATTTCGGCACGCTTCGTAGACGGGCATACCGAGGTGACGTTTGACACCCCGGCCTCCAAGCTGATCGTACGCGACAAATACGGGTACATCCGAGGCTTCGCTGTGGCTGGGGAAGATCGCATCTTCCATTGGGCTAAAGCATGGATCGAAGATGGGAAGGTCATCGTAAAAAGCGATGCCGTCACCGTGCCCGTAGCGTTACGCTATGCATGGGCCAATAACCCACAGTCCAACCTGTTCAACGCTGCCGGACTTCCTGCCGGGCCATTCCGTACGGATGATTGGCCGGGAATCACCCAATAAGAGTCGCGAAATAAACCACGGCCACTCGGGATCGACATATAGACATAAACAACAAAGAGAGCAATCCGCTCTCTTTGTATTACTTCCTCTCCAAAACTGCAGCACCCTTTTGTGTCGGCGGCACGGAGTAGGAACGCAGCACGAGCGCCACGCCGACGAAGATCACCAACGCGAAGACCACCGTATCGGCATGCAGCTTGTCCAACCCCATCCCGACCGAAATGGCGATCGCCAGCACGGGCTGCAGGTAGGTGTAGATGCTCGACACCGTGGCCGGCACGCTCTTGAGCGCATAGTTCAGCATCAGGTTCGGCAGATAGGTCGGCACCGTCAGCACGAAGAGCGTCGGGAAAAGCGCATGGCCGGCTATGGCGGCATAGTCGGTGTGGATGATCTCCTTTAGCCCGAAGGGCAGCGCAACGACGGCCGCCACGCAATATACCCAGCGCAGCACGGTGGTGATGCGGTACCTGGCAACCAGGGCTTTGAACCAGACCATGTACAGCGCCGTGGCGCAGGCGCACAGCATGATCATCACGTTGCCCCAGACATGCGAATGCTGGTGCGACGACGAGGCGCCCGTCAGCACCACCGCCACGGCGCCCGCCATGCCGAGCAGCAGCCCCGCGACCTTGAGCTCCGTGAAGCGATCCATGCCCAGCAATACGGAGAGCAGCAGCACCAGCAGCGGGACGATGGTGTCGATGATCGATCCGTCGATGGGCGAAGTCATCGAAAGTCCGTACATGATGAATACCTTGCGCAGCACGCCGATCAGCAGCGCGGCGCCGATCAGCTTGCGGATGTCGGCGCGCGCGACCCGTTCGGCCTTCTGCCACAGCAGCGGCACGAGCGAAAAAAGCGCCGTGACGACCAGCGACCCCGCCACCATGGCCATCGGGTGGACATAGTGCGGCAATACGATGTTGTAAAACGGGTAGTCCATGGCCCATACGATATTGCATATCAGCAGGGCAATGTGGGGCTTGAATCTGCTCATTCCGTCTCGGAGTTTACCCTGCGGGAAACAAAAACAGTGCCTTTCCGTTCGGAAGGGCACTGCCGTTATAGCGGTGGCGGCCATTTCTCACCACCCGTCGCGCGGCACCTCGAACGAACCGGGCGACGCTCCCGGCAGCTCTTTCCCCCGGTAATAGACTTTCCATGCGTCTTTCCCGTATCCTTCCCCGAGTTCTTCGAACGTCTGTGCCGAGGCGCCCTTCACCTCACCGCCCCTGTAAAATACCTTCCAGGCATCCTTTCCGTATCCGTTCCCGAGGCTCTCGAAGGTCATCGCCGACGCCCCGTCCACCTTCCGGCCGCGGTAATACACCGTCCAGCTGTCCTTCGAGTAACCGCCGCCCAGCCTTTCGCCCGACAACGCGCTCCCGTCATACCGCTCCCCGTAGTGGTCGGTATGCCAGTTGTCTTTCCCCATCCCGTTCCCGAGGCTCTCGAACGACGAGGCCGACGCCCCTTCCACCTTCCGGCCGCGGTAGAACACCGTCCAGTCGTCCTTACCGTACCCGCCGCCGAGATCCGTGAACGACGATGCCGAAGCGCCCTTCACCTTCCTGCCCTCGTAATACACCGTCCAGTTATCCTTCGAGTAAGCCCCGTGCCGCCTCTCCCGGTTGGGCTGCGACGCCCGAACCTCCTCGGGGGCAGGATTTCCCAGGCAGTGCGGGACACCCGCAAACACCGAAAACAGCGAAAACAGGGATAATATCAGCTTTTTCATAAGGCGCGGTATCCGTTCTTGATTATATTTAGTTCCTGATTATATTTTACGATCCGACCCGAAATATACGGAGTTATCGCCACGCGTCCAAGAAATCGGCGGCAAACTTTCCCGGAGTGGGGCGAAAAGCCCTGTCCTCCGCCTCAACCCGCCGCAGTCCTTCACCGCTCCCGGCCTATCCTTCGCCCAGGTCTACCCGCACCCCGCCCCGCAATCCTTTTCCCAACCGCGACCAACTGCCCCTCCTTCCCCTGCGCCCACAAACGCGCCCACAAAAAAAGAACCGCAGGCGTTACGCCTGCGGTTCTTTCGATATATCGGCGGACGGCTGCACCGTCCCTCCGTACGGGGATTACTCCTCGGCCTTCTCTTCCTTGGCAGCCTTCTTGGCGTTCTTCGCCTCGGCAGCCTCCATGGCGCTCTTCAGCGCGGCCAGACCTGCGATGTCGCCCAGCGTCGTCTTCTCGACCGAAGCGTTGATCTTCTTCACGGTCGACTTCGTAGCATCGGCGGCGGCACGCTTCTCAGCCTTCTCGGCTGCCACTTCGGCACGCTTGGCCTCCTCGTACGTACGCAGGTGCGAAAGGGTGATACGCTTGGTAGCCTTCGAGAACTCGAGCACCTTGAAGTCGAGCTTGTCGCCCACCTTCGGCGTCGTGCCGTCCTCTTTGGTGAGCTGGCGTGCGGGGCAGAAGCCCTCCACGTTCTCGCCCAGTGCGACGACTGCGCCCTTGTCGGTCATCTCGGTGATCGTACCCTCGTGGATGCTGTCTACCGAGAACTGGTTCTCGAACTCGTTCCAGGGGTTCTCCTCGAGCTGCTTGTGGCCCAGCGACAGACGGCGGTTCTCCTTGTCGATCTCGAGCACCACGACGTCGATATCAGCGCCCACCGACGTGAATTCGCCGGGGTGCTTTACCTTCTTCGTCCAGCTCAGGTCGGAAATGTGGATCAGGCCGTCGATACCCTCCTCGATCTCGACGAAGATACCGAAGTTGGTAAAGTTGCGCACCTTGGCCGTGCACTTCGTGCCGACGGGATACTTGGTTTCGATATTTTCCCAGGGATCGGGCGTAAGCTGCTTGATGCCCAGCGACATCTTGCGCTCCTCGCGGTCGAGCGTCAGGATGACAGCCTCGACTTCGTCGCCGACCTTCATGAACTCCTGCGCCGAACGCAGGTGCTGGCTCCACGACATCTCCGACACGTGGATCAGTCCCTCAACACCGGGGGCGATCTCCACGAATGCACCGTAGTCGGCCATCACGACCACGCGGCCCTTGACCTTGTCGCCGACCTTGAGGTTCTGGTCGAGCGCCTCCCACGGATGCGGGGTGAGCTGCTTCAGGCCCAGTGCGATACGCTTCTTGGCGTCGTCGAAATCGAGGATGACGACCTGGATCTTCTGGTCGAGCGCCACGATCTCTTCGGGGTGGTTCACGCGGCCCCACGAGAGGTCGGTGATATGGATCAGGCCGTCCACACCGCCCAGGTCGACGAATACGCCGTACGAGGTGATGTTCTTGACGGTACCCTCGAGGATCTGGCCCTTCTCGAGTTTCGACATGATAACCTGCTTCTGCGCTTCGAGTTCGGCCTCGATGAGCGCCTTGTGCGAAACGACCACGTTGCGGAACTCCTGGTTGATTTTCACCACCTTGAACTCCATGGTCTTGTCCACGTATACGTCGTAGTCGCGGATGGGCTTCACGTCGATCTGCGAACCGGGCAGGAACGCCTCGATGCCGAATACGTCGACGATCATACCGCCCTTGGTGCGGCACTTGATGTAACCCTTGATGATTTCGTCCTTTTCGAGGGCCTCGTTCACACGATCCCACGATTTGAGCTGACGTGCCTTCTTGTGCGAAAGAACCAGCTGTCCGCCCTTGTCCTCGGCCGACTCGACATAGACCTCGATCTTATCGCCGACCTTCAGGTCGGGGTTGTAGCGGAACTCGGAAACGGGAATGACACCCTCGCTCTTGTAGCCGATGTTCACGAGAACCTCGCGCTTGGTAATGCCCGTAACGGTACCTTCCACGACCTCGCCGACGTTGACGTTCGAAAGCGTCTTGTCGTAAGCCTCTGCGATCTCCTCCTTGGGATGGTCATAGACCCCCAGGTCGTTCTCATACGCGTTCCAGTCGAAATTCTCGTTCGTGACTACATTTTTCGTTTCTTCCATGATGGAAATTCTTTTTGCGATACAATCGCTCGTTAAATGATTAATAATTAAACCCGTAGCCCCCACAGCGCGCCTTACGCGCATACGTGAGGGCTACAAAGGTAACGGTTTTTTGCGAATCTGCAAAAAATCAGGCGGTTATTTGCGTTCCGCGGACGACGCCCGGAGGCTTCCGCGGCGCCTATTTGCGCACCACCCGCTGCCGCGGGGTGTTGTCGATCTTCAGCGGGCTGTCGTCCCTGAGCTCTTCGAGCAGGATGTCGGCCACCTTCTCGACGGTGATTTCCCCGCCGGTATATTCCATATCCTTGTAATTCCGGTAAATGTAGTCGCTCACGGCAACCTTGTACTTCCGCCCCTCGCGCAGCTTCGGGAACTGCACGTCGAGGGCGTTGTCCGCCGCATCGGTGACGATCACATAGGGCGTGGTCGAAATCAGGTCGATACGGTGCGCCTCCTTGGCGTTCACCGGGTCGTTGTACTTCGACACGATCATGCGACGCATCTGGGCGGGCGTCATCTCCATCCGGGCCACCAGCGTCCCGAACGGCTCCAGCCCGTATACCTTCGCCGCGCTCACCCCGCCCGCGGGGATCGAATCGAGACGCACGCCGCCGATGTGGTAGAAACCGACGTCGGCATCGGCCTCGTCGGCTACCGCCGCAGCCATCCAGTTGGCAAGTCCCCACTTGTCGGCGGCATTGCCGAAGCGCCCGACGGGTTTGTTCAGCCCCGGGTCGGCATAGTAAGCCTCGACCTGCTTCTGGTAGAGGATATCGGGTTCGTAATCGGCCAGCGGGACGATCCGGTAATCGACCCCTGCCACCTTATGCCCCTTCATCCGTACGGTCGTCACGCCGATGTTCCGCAGGTCTTTGCCCGTCTGCGTCAGCAGCGTGCCGCCGATGAGCGTATCGACCTCTTCGTGCGTATGCCCGCCGATCACCACGTCGTACTGCGACTGCCCCTTGGCGAGCAGTTCCGCATCGCGGTCGTCGCCCATGTGCGACACGAGTACCAGCACGTCGCACTCGGGCCGCAGCTCCGCGGCATATTTCAGGGCCATCGCCTGCGGATCGGGAAACTCCAGCCCCGCGAAACTCGATTCATTGCCCGCCGGATGCCCCGGGCCCTCGTAGTTGGTCACCACGCCGACAAACCCGATCCGGATCCCGTCCCGGTCGACGATCGTGTAGGGCGGCAACTGCGGGAAGGTGCAGGTGTCGCTCACCACATTGGCGCAGACCACCTCGAAGTCCATGCTGTCGATCATCCGCCCCAGGAACGCCTGCTCGTGGTCGAATTCATGGTTGCCCAGCGTCGCCACGTCATACCCCAGTTCGTTCATCAGGGCAATCATCGGCATACCGGGCGTCGGCGCCATGTCCACATAGGCATTCCCCGTCCAGCGGTCGCCGGCATCGACCAGCACCACGAGTTGGGCCGTATCGCGGCACGCCTCGACGGCCGACGCCAGCCGCGGGAAATTCTGTATCTTTGCATGCATGTCGTTCGTCGACAGCAACACGAGCGTCCTTTCGCGGGGTGCGCAGGCCGCGGCGAGCGCCGCAACGGCGACCAGCCCCATCCTCAGTATTCCTTTCATAACACAGGTTTTAGTTTGTCAAAGTTATAAATTATTCATATCTTTACATGTTTTCAAGCCTGAAAATCTTATGACAAATATCATCGAAATCATATGCGAAAACCTCGGCGGCACGGTCGAGGTGCCGATGGGCACCCCGCTTTCCGAGGTCGCAAAGCGGGTCGCGCCGGGGCCCTACCCGTTCCTTGCCGCCCTGGTCAACAACCGCATCAAGGAACTGTATTACAAAATATATACCCCGGTGACCGTCCGTTTCGTGGACATCACCTCCTTCGCCGGCATCCGCGTCTACCAGCGCACGTCGTGGTTCATCCTGCAGAAAGCCGCCCGCGATCTCTTTCCGGGCAAGACGCTCCATATCCGCCATTCGATGGGGCAGAACGGCTTTTACTGCGAGATCGAGGGCATCGACGAATTCACGCCCGGGCTGGCCGAGGCACTCGAAGGGCGCATGCGCGACCTGGTGGCGCAAGACCTGCCGATCAGCCGCATGAAGATCCTCACGAGCGAAGTCCGCGCCCGCTATGCGGCCCAGGGCCTCACCGACAAGATCGCCCTGCTGGACACCCGCCCGCGGCTTTACAGCGACCTCTATACGCTCGGCGACACCGACGGTTATTTCTACGGCGCGCTGGCGCCCTCGACAGGGTTCGTCGACCTGTTCGGCATCGAACCCTACTACAACGGGTTCTACCTCGCCCTGCCGCTGCGCACGGCGCCCGACCGGCTCAACACCAACGTCGAACAGGAAAAGATGTTCGGCATCTTCCAGGAATACCAGTCCTGGGTGCGGATCATGGGCGTGCCCACCGTGGGCGCCGTCAACTCCAAGGTGCTCGCGGGCGACGCGGGCGGCATGATCAAACTGGCCGAAGCGTTCCACGAACGCAAGTTCGCATGGGTCGCCGACACGATCTACGACGCCAACATCTCGCGCGGCGTACGCATGGTGCTGATCTCGGGGCCCTCGTCGAGCGGCAAGACCACCTCGGCCAAACGGCTGGGCATCCAGCTCGGGGTACTGGGGCTGCAGCCGGTGCTGATCTCGCTCGACGACTATTTCGTCGACCGCGAAAAGACCCCGCGCGACGCCGACGGCGATTACGACTACGAGGCGCTCGAAGCCATCGACCTCGACCTGTTCAACGACCACCTCTGCCGCCTGATGCGCGGCGAAAGCGTCGACATCCCGCGCTACGACTTCATCACGGGTCGCCGCACGTGGCACAACAACCCGCTGACGCTCAACGAGCGTTCGATCCTGATCGTCGAGGGCATCCACGGGCTCAACCCGCGCCTCACCCCGAGCGTCCCCGAAGCGCAGAAATTCCGCATCTACATCTCGTGCTTCACGTCGGTGGCGATGGACAACCTCTCGCGCATCGCCACGACCGACAACCGCCTGCTGCGCCGCCTCACGCGCGACTATACGCAACGCGGCGCCGATGCCGTGGCGACGCTTTCGCGCTGGGGCTCCGTCCGCCGCGGCGAGGAGAAACACATCTTCCCCTACCAGGAAAACGCCGACGTCATGCTCAACTCGTCGCTTTTCTACGAAATCTCGGTGTTGCGCCCCTATGCCGAAAAGATCCTCCGCGAGGTTCCCGACACGGTACCCGAGTACGACGAGGCGCGGCGCATGCTGAAGTTCCTGAAAAACTTCACCCCCATCCCGCCCGACGAGATCCCGCCCACGTCGATCATCCGGGAATTCATCGGCGGCAGCAGTTTCAAGTACTGACCCCGAAAAGCCCCGCCGGGCTCCCCGCCCCGTACCCCGCCGATGCCGGGACACCGCCCGGCAGGATGCGGCGCCGCAGGCCGCATGCGGCGGAAAATATAAGCCCGGCAGGCGCTTGCGGTCTTCGTAAAAATAGTATTTTTGCATGGGAATTACGCGCCGCCCGGCGCATCCGACGACAATAACCAATTGATGATAACTATGTTCGACAAGTTTTCCGAACGCCACATCGGCGTCAGCAACGAAAAAGACCTCAAAGCCATGCTCGAAGTGATCGGCGCAAAGTCGGTCGACGAACTGATCTCGCAGGTCATTCCCCAGTCCATCCGGCTCAAGAAGCCGCTCGCACTGCCGGCCGAAGGGATGAGCGAATACGAATTCGCCGCCCACATCCGCTCGCTGGCCGACCGCAACCGTTGCCTCAGATCGTTCATCGGCATGGGCTACTACCCCTGTGCCGTCCCGGCCGCCATCGTGCGCAACGTCTTCGAGAACCCCGCCTGGTACACTTCGTACACCCCCTATCAGGCCGAGATCAGCCAGGGCGTGCTGCAGGGCACGTTTGAATTCCAGACGATGATCTGCGAGCTGACCGGCATGGACGTCTCCAACGCCTCGCACTACGACGGCGCGACCGCCGCAGCCGAGACGATCCCCATGTGCAAGGACCGCAAGCGCACGAAGGCTTACGTCTCCGCCTGCGCCCATCCGCAGGTCATTGAGGTCATGAAGACCTACTGCTTTGCCTCGAATACCGAGCTTTTTGTCGTCCCCGCAAAGGACGGCAAGACCGATCTCGACGTACTCAAGGAAACCCTCGGCGATGATGCCGCGTGCTTCTACCTCCAGCAGCCGAACTACTTCGGCCAAATCGAAGACGCGAAGGCGGCCGGTGAGATCGTCCACGCCGCGGGCGCAAAGTTCGTCATGGGCGTGAACCCCATCGCCTGCGCCATTCTGCCCACGCCGCGCGCGATGGGCGCGGATGTCGCCGTCGGCGACGGTCAGCCCCTCGGCCTCGACACGGCGTTCGGCGGCCCGTTCCTCGGCTTCATGGCCACGACATCCGCCATGACGAGAAAGCTCCCCGGCCGCATCGTCGGCCAGACGAAGGATGTGGACGGCGAGGTTGGCTACGTGCTGACGCTGTCCGCGCGCGAGCAGCACATCCGCCGCGAAAAGGCCAGCTCCAACATCTGCTCCAACCAGGCGCTATGCGCCTTCGCCGCCGGCGTCTACATGGCCGCGATGGGCGAAAAGGGCATGAAGCAGTGCGCGCGCCTCTGCACCTCGAAGGCGCACTATTTCGCCTCTGAACTTGAAAAGATCGGCTGCACCTTGAAGTACAAGGGTGAATTCTTCCACGAGTTCGCCACCGAGGTCGAATGCCCCAACTGCCGCAAGAAGATCCTCGACGCGCTCGAAGCAGAGGGCATCCTCGGCGGCGCAGAGGTCGAGGGCGGCATTCTCTGGTGCGTGACGGAGCTCGTCTCCAAGGCCCAGCTCGACCGTGCCGTTGCTATCGTGAAGGAGGTGCTATGAAATGAAGCTTATTTTTGAACTTGGCGTCGAAGGCCGCGGCATGACCCTCATGCCGGAGTGTGACGTCCCCGAATATCAGCTTCCCGAAGAGCGCAGCGAGGCGTTGCACCTGCCCCACGTGAGCGAAAATGAGCTCACCCGCCATTACACCGCCCTCTGCAAGCGCATCCACGGCGTGAACGACGGCTTCTATCCCCTCGGCTCGTGCACGATGAAGTACAACCCCAAGATCGACGAGGACATGGCGGCGCTGCCGGGCTTCACCCAGCTCCACCCGCTCCAGCCCATCGAGACCGCGCAGGGCGCGCTCGAGGCGCTGCACACGCTGGGCGCTGAGCTTGGCGAGGTCTTCGGCATGGACGCTGTCACGTTCCAGCCCGCGGCGGGCGCGCACGGTGAGTTCACCGGCGTTCTGCTCATCAAGGCCTATCACCATCATCGCGGCGACAGTGCCCGCACCAAGATCATTGTCCCCGACTCCGCCCACGGCACCAACCCCGCCTCGGCGGTGATGGCCGGCTTCCAGGTCATCAACATCCCCTCCGG
>ENA-OWPP01000968-OWPP01000968.1-human-gut-metagenome-genome-assembly--contig:-NODE-968-length-28196-cov-17.469848_pt1 | contig 28196 bp, 17 predicted proteins | sample MGYA00248265_ERZ651848 | MGnify/ENA primary metagenome ERZ651848 (study PRJEB26924, sample SAMEA4378233) | human gut metagenome | biome: human gut; feature: human-associated habitat; material: faeces...
CCGCAGTTGCGATATCTGCCATCCATGGCGAGCTCGTCCTGTCGGAGCTTTTCCAGCCAAGCCAGCAGTTCCTCTTTCAAGGGTCTCGTCAGATAAAGGGTGCGGCTGGATTTCTTGGTTTTCGGCTTCTTCAGCACCAGTGCGGAGCTGCTGCCCTCACGCTGGTCGGGGAAGATGTGGTAGATCTGATTCGGGTCGGTCTTTTCCAGTGCAGCCTTTTCGGTGCGCTGTAAGCTCCTGCCGACCGTGATGGTCCCACGTCCATCCGCTGCATCGAAGTCGATGTCTCCCGGCTGCAAGCCAAGGATCTCTCCGACACGCAGCGAGAGAATCATGCTCAGATGAACAGCAAGGTGGAGCGTAGGGTCGGTCATGGTCTGCAACGCAGCAAGCATGGTCTTTTCGTCCCAGATGGCACGTTCTTCCGAGGTCGATTTCGGGGCTTCTCTCGGAATCGGTGACTTGAGGAGCAGACCCCACTCAACGGCATAGGAAAAAGCAGTCTTGAGCATGGCGTGGACTTCCCGGATGGAAGCACCCGTAAGAAACTGCCGCTTCTGTTTGTCGGTGAGCGTTTGCTTGACACCCTGCTTATACAGTCCGCGCGGTGTCCGGCTCAGCGTGGCGTAGAACTGTTCGAGGTCATACGTCTGAACCTTCTGAATCTGTTTCTTGCCAAGATAGGGCACGACAAGATTCTGAATCATGGCTACCGTGTGGGTGTAGGTTTTGGGTGCCCACTTGTGCTTGCTGGACTGGATGGGAAGCCACTTGTACAGCATTTCCGCTACCGTCATTGCATCGGGTATGAGGAACGTACCGTCCAAGAGTTCTTTCTCTACCGAGATCTTGCGGTCTTGCGCTTCCTTCTTGGTTTTGAAGCTCTCCCAGCCTTCACAGATCCGGCCAGCATGGTCTTTGTATTTGAAACGAACGGAGTAGGAATCTCCGCGCCTGAGAATAGATGCCATAGATGTTCCCTCCCTCAGACCGCTGCAAACCAATCATCGAAGCTCTGCTTGCTTACCCGGATGCTGGTACCGAGGCGGATCACCTTGAAGTCTTTCGTGGTGTTGCACAGATTGTACGCAGCACGGTTGGAGATCGCCAACAGTTGGGCGATCTCTTCCACCCGGTAAACGAGCGGGGCGTGTCGGACGGTTTTGCTGGTCTGGTCAGAAGGTTCTACGGCAGGGGTTTCGGACAATTTCATTGTAGGGGATTCGGGCGCGATTTTCAAGTCCTCACGGGTCAGTTTGGCGGAATTTTTGCGGACATTCGTCATAGGCATGTCTCCTTTGCACTTCTCCAGACCCGGCGCAGCTCCGGTTGAGTTGCACCCTTGTGGGCCGGTAAATATGTAAGGGCCTGCCGCTCCTGACCCGAAGCAGCAGCCCCAAAAAAGTGCGAGAACTTGAATTTACGCGCCCCACGCGCCCCAAACCATACAAAAGTACCTTCCTGTGTTGATTTTATGGGGCGCATGGCTGGGATGGACGCGCCCTTTTGGGGCGCATCTTGGTTTCTCTCCCGCCCCGAAGGGCGTGTTGCCGCCCCACATCCGCCCGGAAGGGGCGGACACGAACCCGAAGAAAACAGCGATAACAAGTCGAAACCACTGATTTGGGGCGCGTAGGGCGGGAGATTTTCACTTTTCGTGTGTTTTATGCCGCAGCAAAGGCGGGGTGGACGCATACGCCCCGGAAGCCGCGATACTTTCCCTCGATGTGCTTGGAGAAGGTCAGGCCATACTTCCCTGCATTTTTCAGCAGAAACTGGCTGAACTTCTTTTGCGGAACAGGCGATTCCAGATTATCCTCGCACCACTTGGTGTAGGCGCGGTAGAGATAGGTGGAGCGTTCCTCGGTGTCGGGCTTGAAGCGGACATACGCCGTTGCCTGCATGAACTGGGTCAGGTTGTCGCTGTCCGCCATGGCTGCTTCGAGGTTCTGGATAGAGCGCTCGCTGATGGTAAACTGATAGCGGTTCGCCAGCAGACGGTGCAGCCCCTCCAGCATCCACAGCAGGATGCCGGGACGCTCCTCGGACAGCTCTTCGATGAGGAAGGGGTTATCCACCCGGACAGGGTCACGGTCTTTTACCGTGATGAGGATCTGTCTGCGCCAGAAGCCGTCGCTGTCATCGTGAGCAGCCACAAGGTTGCCATTGCCGAAGCAGATGAAACGAACGTACAGCAGGCCTTGGACAGCCTGCTTGTTTTTCCGCTCGATGCACAAACGGTCTTCAGCGGTGACGATGGACTTGATGTTCCGTGTTTCGGGCAAAGCCACCATGTTCAGGTCGTCATCGACCATGACCAACTTGTACTCCAGATTTGCACTGGCAAAGCGGTTCGTTTCGATGCGGAGGATGGATTCGGAGTGAGAGGCTTCCCCGAACAGCTTCTTCAGCAGCAAGCCGATGCGGGATTTTCCTTCGCCGCCCTTGCCGGTCATGACCAGCATCTTCTGCGCCTTGGTAGACGGGATCAGAAGATAGCCGAGATATTCCTGCAAGGTCAGAATGTCCTCCGGGATCAGTAGACCGTCCAGAAATTCCAGCCACTTGGTCGGTGCGGGGGCATCGGGCTGGTATTCCACGGGGAGCCGGTTCAGGCAGAGTTCCTTTTCCGGCACAAAGCCCCGCTCGTCCAGAAAGTAGGTTCCGTTCTGGAGATGGATGCGGTCAAGCTGGGGTTTCCATTCGGGGGTATAGGTTTCGATACGGAGTGCGTCCAGAACCTGCTTTTCCTTCTTGGCAAGGTTGTCGAGCACAAAGTCACGGAGGTCGCTGTGGACTTCGTAGAGCAGTGCGTCCTCGTCTACCTCGCCGTTCTGGTCGAACAGCTTCTGTTTCAGGCACATCATGGGGTGTTTCTCTAAAAGGTACTGGCAGTAAGCGGTTTCACGCACTTTGCCCTTACTGTCTACCCAAGGGCATTCGCATTCTTCCTCTTCTTCCAGTTCGTCCTCATCACGCCAATCGTCGTTCCTCTTTTTCCAGTCGCTCATGCAATCCCTCCCAATACTTCCGTAGCTCGTCTTCGGTCTTCGGGTCCGGGAGCACCGAACAGTCCAGATAATATTCAACGATGTCAAGGTTCTTTATCGCTTCAAGGAAGCAGGGGTGAAGTTCTTCTGTGGGTGACTGCGGTGCGTATCGGATCCGCCAACGCTGCAGACAGCGGTAATAGTCCAGCAACTGCTGCCGGACGGTGGGCGGTCTGCGGGGAGCAAGCCGCACCTTGCCGTCGGCAAGTGCCATGCCGAAATCGTTCTTCAACTTTTCCACGGCCTTATAGGGAGAAAGTTGAAAAAGTCTGCCGACAAAATCGATCACATCGCCATCTGCCTGACAGGCGAAACAATGGAAACGGCTGTCCACCTTCATGCTGGGGTGTTTATCCCCGTGGAAGGGGCAGCACATCATACCGTTCCGGTTTACGGCTAAGCCGTACAGCTCCGCTGCCTGCCGGGTCGAGATGGCGTTCTTTACGTCCGAAAAGACAGAGGTGCTACCCTCCGTCCCAATGGGTGGGGTACAGGCGAAAGGACGAAGCCCGGTGAGGGGCGTGGGTGAGGTTGGGTTTATTCACACATCGATCCGTCAGAGTGTTGTTCATTTGACCTCCTGCTGCGGTACGGCGTGGCTGCGCTCCTCCTTGCGGAAGAAGGTTTCCACGTTCTGTTGTGCGGTGCGGAGTTCACGCAGTTCGATCTGCGCTTTCTTGTAGCGGGTGTAGAAACCGTTTTTCTCCGAGGAAAGGGTCTGGTATTCGGCATCCAGTTTTTTGAGGTCCGGCAGAGTCCGAAGCCCATTGGCCTTGAAATAGGCGCAAGCGGCCTCGTACACAGCAAACTCTGCACGGTGCTGCTCCTTGAACTTGGCGGGATTCCGCACAGTCTGGAGCTTCTGTGCAAGAGGCTTGTACTGCCGATAGACCACAAGATGCCCGCGCAGCTCCTTGAGGGAGACCATGCGGGCATCCATGTCTTTGACCACCGCCAGTGCATCGTCGTGCTGGGTTTGCAGTTCGGCAATGCGCTGGTTCAGGGCATCTTCACTGAGCAGCTTTTTCTCCTGCAGGAGACACAAGGTCTGCGACCAGCGTTTGAGGTTGAACTTTTTCGCCCAACGCTCATAGCCGATGCCCTTGCCTGCAGCAACGTTCGCCTGAATGTCAACCAGTTTCCTGATCTTATCCGGTTTCTTCTCGCTGCTGGGCTGGATGATGGCGGCAAGCTGGATGTTCTGGGCGAGGGCGGTCAGCACCTGCTCTTTTTCCAGCTTCTTGCTCAGTTTCTTGGCGGTGATGAACTTTGTCCGGCCGGGCGGGCAGTAGCTCAACCGACCTCGGCTCTCTTTCACGGCGATGCCGTGTTCCTGCATGAGCAATGCAGAAAATTCCTCGAAGGTGGTGGTCTTGTTCAGCACAGCGTAGATCTGCTTTCGCAGCTTGTCCAGCTCGGTCTGGTAGACGGTCTGGGTGGGCTGCTGCCCTTCGGCGGCAAGTTTGGCGTTGGCATGGTCGAGGCGGCGCTGTCCGCGCCGCTGCGCCCAATACTCGCGCTCCGAAACATGGTCGCCTTGGGCTTCCAGCAGGTTGATCTGGTTCAGATCGGCTTGCTCGCACATTTCCATGACCGCGACACGGAGGTGCCGGAGCATGGCAGAGGTGCAGCGGTGCTTCTTGCCCGCTTCCCAGTCGCACGGCTTGTCCATGAAGGGCTGCCGTTCCACGGTGCGGACGCGCAAGCTGCCGATGACGATGTGGACGTGAATGTTCCCGGCACTGTTGTGCCCGTCCGGGTGGGTACAGACGATGGCGGGATGACCGGGGAAATTGTCCCTGCAGAACTGCAAGCCAAGGGCTTGCGCCCGCTCCATGGTCAGGCCGTTCTCTACTGCGTCCTTCGGGTCGAAGCTCACAATATAATGGTGGGTCTTCACGTCCTCCCGCCTGCCGTTCTTGCCGTACTTGCGATTGGCAATCAGGCAGGCCATAGCGAACGAGGATTCGCCGCACTCAAGGGTGTCGAGCAGGTACGAATCCCGCAGCTTGGGTCTGCCCTTCTCGTCCAGAATGGGCAGACCAGTGTACTCGTTGTGCTGAAAGGTGAGATAGCTTTCGGCGGCGGCATAGTTAGAGTTTTTCGAGGTCAAATGCTTGATGGTTGCCATACAGTTCACCAACCGTTTCTTCGGCTTTCAGCCGAAAGTTCGTGAGTGCGGACAGTTCCTCCAGAATTTGCGCCCGGAGCTGCTCGGTGTCTTTGCCGCCGGAGTTTAAGTGCCGTGCAAGCTGGTTGAGGTTGCTGCCTACCTTGCTGCACTGGGCAGACAAGGCAGCAAGCGCCGCCAGTACATCCTCGCCGCCCTGCGCCACCACAACGGTGTGCTTGACGTTCACGCCGTACAGGACGCGGCGGACGAGTTCGGATTGGGTGAGGTGGAGTTCTTTGCAGGCGTATGCGATCCGCAGTTTTTCTTCTGCGGTCACTCGGACTTTGATGATGTGTGTCTTTCGTTTTCGCGGCGTGTCATTGCGGTTCTCTCGTGCGTGTACGTTCGGACTTTTCATTTCAGTCATATTCGACCTCCTGTGAAAATGATAAATGCCCACTCCGGGATGGAGAGGGCTATGTAAAGCGACACGCCGCATTCGCACCAACGGTGCGAAGCTAGAGCAGGGTTTGGGGAAGGCACTCCCCAACAAGACCGCGGTTGCGTAGCAACGAAAGCCCCAGTGGGGCTTTCGAGTGGCAGCACGGTTTGCGTAGCAAATGGAGGAGTCTCACTCCGACAAGTGCTAGACCATGTGACAGAACATTTTCAAGCATTGAAAATTTGTGGCCACAGGTCGATACTTGCTTTCGCCCTTTCCGTGCAACACTGAAAATTTCAGAAGTCGAACCGCAATGCACATTGAAAATTTTGCAGAGCAAAACGTGTGAAAAGGCAAAGCCCCTGCTCATGATCACCGTTCACACCGAACGCAGTTCCTGCCCCTGTTTTGCAGCGGCGTTGTCCGGCTCGCCCACAGAAAGTGTGAGGTCATGGCGCAGTATCTCGTTCAGACGGCTTATGTAAGATTCAAGGTACAGTATGAAGAAAGCCGGACGCAGTGCGGACACTACAACCTGCTTCTTTCAAGCACAAGAATAACACTTTGCGGTTGTGCAGTCAACAACCAAAAACAAATTTTGGAAGATTGAACAACTACATAAGATTTTATTTGTGAAAAAGAAAAATACCGCCCACGCAGCGCAGCGATGATTTTGTCGGGTGAATCGGCGGCAAAATGAATCGGGTGTGTTGCGGGGCGGTAAATTTTTCAGGGATAATCCACGGCGAGGCAGTGTTCAAAATGAACACGACCACATCTTGTGGATGGTTTCAAACCAATCCACAAAATCAGTGAGATTTGTGACAGAGAATATCATGTTTCGCAAGGTGCGTCAAGATGATTTTGAAAAATTTATGACGGTAAAGCATAAGAAGTCTTACTATTTTGCTCAAATTGAAGTCTACTTGACTTTTTTATTGAAGAAATGTCCGTTTTATGCTGCTGCATCTGTAACAGCCTGACGATAAGCACTTGCAGCGTTGTTATTTTATTCAACTGGCTGGGGGATAGTCCTCTGCACCGGGCGAAGTATTCCTCAGTACAGTTTCCACTGCGCACAGAGCAATCTTGGCAAGATTCAGCGTGGTATGGGGATTCATGGCGGTATGCCTCCGTCTATTTTTCTGTGTATAGAATACCACATAAACAAAAAGAGAACGGACGGTCGTTTCTGTTTACGAATTGAGCGCCTGCCACAGCTCATCTGAGAAATCGAACACCGCCACGCTGTACCCGGCAAAGCGGCTTTGAACATCCACAGTCTGGCTGCCGTCGGCGGCAGTGGCATAGCTGCCCAGTTCCAAGCCGGAAAGGGCGGGCAAATCGCTCCACGGAATAAGCTTTGTCTGCCAGTCGGCGCCCAGCTTTTCGCTCAGCGCCCCATAAGCCTGCTCAAAGCCCTCTGGGTCTTCGAGGATCCAGATTTTGCTCTCGCCGTTGGCAAGGTCGGTGTTCAGTTGGGTAGCACCTGCCATCTGGCCGTTCATGTCGGTCAGGGAGGCGTTGGCGCTCCAAGTGTAATTGTTCACCTGCACCACCACAGCACCATCACCGTTGGCATCCTCCGCATAGTCTGCCAGTGCAGTCTGCAGGCGCTGCACGGCCTCGTCCGGCAGGGCCTCCGCCGTGACCACCGCCACGGTGTAGTCCGGGTCTACGGTGGTCAGCAGACCGTGCGCCACATACGCCACGCCCACAATGACCATCGCCGCCACCGCCACGATGCCCCAGTTGTAGTACCACCAGTTGGCGCGGGCTTTTTTCTTTTGCTCCTGCGCGGTCAGGGGCTTATCGGGCGCTGCCGGGCGTGGAATGGTGCGCACCGGTACGCCGTACTCTTGCCGCAAGACCGGGAACAGGGTCTGCATGGCCGCCAGCCCCGGCAGCCAGAAGCCGAACAGCACCGCCCAGAACACACTGACCGGGAACAGCAAGATCATGCCGCCGATGCCCGCCAGCAGGATAACGCCTGCCAGTACGCAACGTGCCGGTGCGGCGGCCAGCAGCCTGCCCGCCCGGCGCAGCAGGCTGTCCGGGGCGGGGACTTGCAGCGGTAGCACGGCGGCACAAAGCGTAGCCAGAACCGCCAGCACCAGAAAATCCAGCGCCAGAAATACAAGCACCGCAAGCCCGGGGTAGTAGCCCTGTTGCGCGGCGGCTTCAAACACAAAGGCCGATACAAAGCACAGCAGCCCCAGCACCAGCGTGCCAATGCAGCCAAAGCCGCAGGCGGCTTTCCAATGGGCGGCAAGGGCCTGTTTTGCCCGGGGCAGCCACTGAGAGGGGTCGTTCTGCAAGCTGCGCAGGGCACAGTCTGCCAGCAGCACCATGGCAGGGCCGGTCAGCAGACCGGTGACCGCGCTGCACACCACCGTCAGCGGCAGGGAGAGCAGGGTCACGCCCAGCGAGACCCCCAGCGCAGCGGGCAGGCAGAGCACGCAGACCATCAGGTTGGTGCCCAGCAGCTGGCCAAGGTCGCGGCCGACCATCTGGCAAAAGCGTGCAAAGCCTTTTTTCTCCGGCTCGTTTGGGCCTACGCCGTGGCCGTCCCGCCCATAAAGGGCATTGTAGATGCTCATTTTACTTCACCTCGGTGCCAAAGGCTTCGATCTGGGTCAGGGCAGGGAAGGGGGAAGTCCCCTCGGCCTGAATCAGATCCTTCAGCACAAGGCTGCGCACCCGCTTGGGTTCAAAGGTCACGCTCTGGGGCTTGGCGCTTTTCACCAGCGGGATGTCCAACCTGCTGCCGTCGGAAAATTCCACCGTGGCCTTTACCCAGTAGTTGTCGTGGGGGAAATCTGCCCGCTCGGTGATGCGCAGCTCATCCAGCAGTACTTCCCTGCCAAAATCCAACGTCAGGGCAGCGCCCGGGTCGCGGTTGATGCCCCAGCTCTGGTAGGGATACTCGCCGTGGGCGCTGTTCTCAAAAATGCCGTCGATGGCGTTGCGGGCGGCAAACACTGCCTCGCCGCGCGTTTCCACGTTGGCGCTGGCGTGGGGGTAAAAACCAGTGTCGCCGTGCTCGTCATAACAGTTGAAGGCCAGATTCCGCCGGGCAGCGATCTCCTCCGGCAGCGCAAGGCGCGCCCGGATGACATGACGGCTGCCCACAAAGCTCTTGGGCGAGTAGGTGATGGCCTGCTCCCCGAAGGGAATGTGGAAATTGATCTCCCGCTTGACCACATACACAAGGGCTTCGGGCATGGTGTCCTCGAACTGGATGACGCAGTACTGCCCGGGATGGTCGATCTCCAGCGCCACCCGGTCGCCGGGCTTGTAGCAGTTGGTGTAAACAAGGGATACGGCGGTGTCAGCGTCACAGGTCATCAGGGTGTGACCAGCTTCCTCCAGAATTTTCAGCTTGATGGTCTCCATGGCAGTTCTCCTTAGTACAGTTCGAGGTTCAGCATTTTTTGGAAATGCAGGGTGATCTTATAAAGCGTTTCCGGCCATGCGGTGCGCAGGCGCGGGTCGGTGATGGGCACCGCCGTAACAGCAGCCGTTGCGGCAGCAGGGGCAAAGCGGATGCCGCCCAGTATGCCCACCGCAAAGCCGTCCGCAGTGGGGGCAGGCTTCTGCTCGGTGAGCAGGGTCAGCTCCACCGTGCCGGGATAGTCAGTTTCGTCCCGCAGGGTGACGCCCTGTTCGCTGACAGATACGCTGCGGTGGTAGGTAGTAAGCCCCGGGATGGGAGGGTACGCGCCCGCCAGTTCGCCGGTGATGCCGTTTTCAGTGGTCTGGATATCCCGCGCAGCATACTCCGCGCCGGGCAGCTGCTGCACGCCGTCAAAGGTGGGCAGATTGTGCCATGCGCTCTGCATCGTCCAGATCTCATACCGCTGGGGGCTGAAGGTCTTTTGGGTGTAGCTCTCCACTCCGGTATCAATCAGGAACGGCCTGCCGTCCTTGTACACGGTGATGCTGCCGGTATCGTTGTGGTTGTGGCTGTCGCCGTTGGAGCCGAACTTTGCACCCAGCACCCAGCTGCCCTGCCGCGCGGCATAGACGCCCACACTGGGGTACCACACCGTTAAATGGTGCCGGGGCGCTGCGGAGTACGCCATCATTTCATCTTCTGCAAAGGCGGTGGTCAGCCGGTACCACAGGTTGATGTGGGTGCTGCCGTCCGGGTTCTGCAAATGGTCGGGGTCGGCATCGGCGCGGAAGTCTGCCGCCGCAAGGGCTTGCAAAGCATCGCTGCCCACAGCCTGCCCAAAGAGGTATTCCCGCGCGCCGCACCGCCCGGCAAGGGGGCTGCAATCGCCAAAATTCAGGTAGTAAGGGCCTTCCACATGGACGTTGCAGATGTACTCCGCGATATTTTTGATTTTAGGTTCATGGAACAGGGGAGAGAAGGCCTCCGGCACAATGCTGGACAAAATTTCAAGGCAGCCCCACAGGGTCAGCCCGGCGTGGCGGTAATACTGCGCACCCTCGTTGCAGCAGCCGTCCGCGCCGTAGTCCTTTAAAAAGCAGTCGAGGCTGTACGCTGCTTGTTTGACGGCAGCTTGCCGCTGCTGCTGCGTGGTGGGCAGCAGAAAAACGGTGAGCAGCACATTCTGGGTGCACCAGCTCGTCCAGTTACACATAGGCTCTTCGCCGTTGCCCATCCACCAGAAGTGGCTTGTAAAATAGGGCGTCAGGATGCGGGCGTTCAGCTCCCGCTCCATCCGCACCGTGATGCCCGGTGCAGCGGCGTCCAGCTCGTCCGGCAGTAAGTACCGGGTCAGCGCCAGCAGCGCGCCGGTCTCGGCGGCAAATAAATCTATGATGGGGCGGGTGGTGTCCGGCAGGGGCAGCTGCGGGGTGTCCCGCACATAGCTGTTGTGGGCGGGCAGCTGCCATGCGCTTTCCTCGCAAAGCGCCCATACGGTATCTGCAATGGCGCCAAGAAAGCGCCCTTTGTGCTCCACACACTCGGCACTTACCAGCGCGCACAGCCGCGCCCGGCGGGAGAAGTAAGCCGTCTCCCATGGCGTGCGCCGCCCAGTGTGGGTGAAATCCAGCCAGAGCGAGAGCGGCAGGGGCGCAATGGGCGTTTGCAGCGCGGCTTCCCCCGCCTGCAAAAAGCGCTGCTTTGCCCGCAGGGGCAGCCCCTGCCATGCGGTGCATTCCTGGGCAGGGGGGAAGGGCCGATAGCCGGGAAGAAATTCCGGCAGATGGGCAAGTTGTTCCTGTATCATAAAAGCCTCCGATTTTAAATACTTTGCTGGTATTCCCGCGGGCTGAGCCCCGTAACCTTTTTGAATACCTTGGAAAAATAGAAAGCGCTCTCGTACCCCAGTTTCTCAGCAATCTCGTATACTTTCAAATCGCCCTGTTCCAGCATCTCTTTCGCCGCAGCGATGCGGGTCTCGGTAATGTACTCCACAAAGCCGCTGTCGCCGTATTTGCCAAACAGCTGGCTGAGGTAGTTGGGCGAAAAATTGAACACCGCCGCCACATCTGCCAGCGTCAGTTTTTCCGAAAGGTGATTCTTAATATACTCCTGCACCTGTGCCACTACCTGCATCTTCCCGGCGGTGGCGTCGCCCTCGTTGACCTCCACGAACTGGATGGGCTGCTCCACTGTGAGCAGGGGCTGCAAATGGGCGTTTTCCCGGCAGCGGCGCGCCAGCCCCAGCAGGGAGCCAGTGGGGCGACCTACCGCCCAGAGCAGCCGTACCGTGAAATAGTTGTATAGAATTTGGCTGGCACGTTCCAGCAGCGGGCGCAGCACCGTCCGGTAGTTCTGGCACTGGGCATCGGTCAGGCAGAACAGCACATTGCAGCGCATGGCATCCGCCCCGGTCACATAGCAGGGCAGGTAGTTTTGCAGGGTGGTCTCCAGCATCCGCCCGCAGGAAAAACTCAGCTTCAGCTGCTGGGCGGGGGTAAGGGCGGTGTTGGCGATGATCTCGCAGCTGGCTACAAGGTAGGCGTCGCTTGCAAGGTTCAGCTCCATGTGCTGCAAAGGCTGCTCCAATGCGGCTTCGTCCGGGAACAGCCCGGCGTACAGCCGCACGAAAAAACGCTCCTGATAGCTGCGCACACTCTCGGCAAGGTTTTCCTGTGCCGACAATTCGCCCAGCAAAGCACGCTCCTTTTTTACTTTTTCGGCGGCCTTGGCAAGGGCGGTTTGCAGGTTTTCGGGGGTCAGGTCCAACTTGACCAGATAATCCACCACCCCGGCGCCCATGGCCTGCTTGATGTAATCAAATTCTTCAAAGCTGGTCAGCATGATAAAGGCGGGCAGGGCGCTGCGTTCCCGGCAGGTGCGGGCAAGGGTAAGCCCGTCCATCACCGGCATTTTTACGTCGGCAATAACGATATCCGGCTTCTCCCGCTCAATGAGTTCCAGCGCCAGCTTGCCGTTGCGGGCGGTGCCGCAGACGGTATAGCCCAGCTTTTCCCATTCCAGCATCCCCTGCAGGCCGATGAGCACCAGCGGCTCATCATCCACCAGTAATATCCGCAGCATGGCTGTCTCCTTTCTGTTGATAGGGCAGCCGGATGGTGACCTCGGTGCCCACGTCCTCTTCGCTTTCAATGGTCAGGCCATAACCCTCGCCAAAGGAATACCGGATGCGGCGGTTCACGTTCCACAGGCCGACATGACGGAACTTTTCAGCCTTTTCGGCACCCTCGGCGGGCTCGTCCAGAAGGTGCGCCACCTGCTCCGGCGACATGCCCACGCCGTCATCGGTAATGCGCAGCAATACGTCCCCGGTATCCGGGTCGGTGGAGATATCCAGCAGCACGCTGCCGTGGCCGCCCTTGGGTTCCAGCCCGTGGAAGATGGCGTTTTCCACCAGCGGCTGCAAGGTGAACCGGGGGATCATGCAGTCCCGGCAAAGGGTCTCGCTTTCAATGCGGGAGACCTCAATTTCCAGATCGCCGCCGTAGCGGTACTGTTGGATGGTAAAGTAATCGTTGAGCAGCGCCAGCTCCTCCTGCAAAGGCACCAGCTTCTGGGTGCCCTTGGAGATGCTCTTAGTCAGCCGCGCAAAGGCGGTGACCATCTCGGCAATGCCGGGCGCGTGCTGGATGGTGGCCATCCAGCGGATGCTGTTGAGGGTGTTGTAGATAAAGTGCGGGTTCACCTCGTTTTGCAGCATCCGGTATTCCAGCTCCTGCTTGCGGCGTTCGTCCTCCACACGGCGGGTCATCAGGCTATCCACGTTCTCTGCCAGCTGGTTGATGCCCCGGCCGATGTCGCCCAGTTCATTGTTCCACTCCACCGTGCGGTCCGGGGCAAAGTTGCCGCTGCCCACGGTCTCGATGCGCTTTTGCAGTGCCTCCACCGGGCGGGTGATGACCCGCTCCAGCCAGTGCTGCATCAAAAAGCTCAGTCCCCAGATGATGGCAGTACCAAGGGCGACCAGCCACAGGTACACGCCGTAGTGCAGCAAAAAGGTATTTGCGGGCAAAAGCTGTATCAGTGCCGCGCTGCGGCCGTTCAGTGTTACCTTGACTATATAATACTTCTGGCCGTCCAGCTGCACCTTGCCCTGCCATGCGGTCTGCTCTGTCACGCCGTTATTGCTGCCGGTGCGCAGGGTGTAGTCCACCTCCCGCAGGCGGTTTTCGGTCTCGGTCAGGCTGCCGTTTTCGATCTGCCACAGGCGGCTGCCCATCTCCCAGTACAACGCGCTGCCGTCGGTCAGGCTGTAGCCCGCAGCCGGGTCGGTGATGATGGCAGTGTCCAGCGCAAGGTAGGTGCTGCCCCGGTGCAAGGTGCCCTTGCCGCAGCGGACAGGCTGGCTGAGGGCGATGCAGTCCGGACTGCCGGGCAGCAGCGGGTCGGTGGTGAACTGCATCCCGTACCCCTTGGTGAGAAACTGATTCATGCTGGTGCGGTTGAGCGCCGCCGAGGAGTTCAGCGTGCCGAACTGCAAATGCCGGTCGTTCTCATTGGTAATAAAGAAGCGGAGGATATGGCTGTACAGGGTGCTGGAATAGTATTTTTCCTGCACGGCTTCGTAGGCGGCAATGGTCTGGGTGCCGTTGATATTTTCCTGCGAAATGTACCGCCGCACGGTGCTGTCGATGGAAGCCCAGTTCAAAAGAGCATCGGCGCTTTTCAGACTGGTCTCGATGGAGGTGGCCACCAGCCGCAGGTTGAACTCTGCCGCCTGCAGGGCGTTGGCGCGCACATATTGGTTGGAGAGGATGAACAGTGCTGCGCCCACAGCCAGCGAGGTAAGGATGGTAAAAAAGCGCATCCCCCACACGATCTGCCGCCGCAGCGGGAAACGATGGCTGCTCTTCATAGCGGAGCCTCCTTTCCGGTAATATTTTGCATTCTTTCCTTTATACAGTACTGATTCCGGTGCGGTTTGTCAACGACTTTTTTCATGAAAATTGTGTACTTTATACGCTTTTTTCTTGCACCATGGATGTAAACTGTGCAAGAGAACAAGAAAGTGCAGACTCCAGTGTAAGAAAGTGCATCTTTTTTTTAAAAGATACAGAAAAACTGCAACTCTTCCCGGAATTTTTCCATTCCGGTTTTTGCGTTTGTGCGGTATCCTAGTGTCAACAAAAGCGAGCGGCTCCCCGGCACGGGGGAGAACGCTGCACGCAATACACACACTGCCCTGAAGGAGGACACACTTATGAAAAAGATCTCTCGTCGTTCGTTCCTTACCGCTGCCGCTGCCTGCGGCGCTGCTGCTGCCCTGAGCGCCTGCGGCGGCTCTTCTGCAAGCTCCACCGCTGCTTCCTCCACTGCCGGTTCCACCGCTGCATCCGCAGCCGCAGGCCCTGTTACCCTGCAGTGGTCGGTGTGGGATAAGGAGTCCACCCCCTACTGGCAGGCCATGGCCGACGGCTACATGGCAAGCCACAAGGACGTGACCATCGAGATGGTGGATCTGGGCTCTAGCGATTACATGACTGTTCTGGCTACCCAGCTGGCCGGCAGCGCCGATCTGGATGTCGTGACCGTCAAGGATATCCCCGGCTACGCAAACCTGATCAATCTGGACTACCTCAAGCCCCTGAACGAGGTGCTGACCCGCGACACCGGCGATTTCAACGGCACCATCGAGCAGCTGACCACCGATGACGGCAACTTCTACGCCGTGCCCTTCCGCAGCGACTTCTGGGTGGTGTACTACAATAAAGACCTGTTCGATAAGGCCGGTGTGGAGTACCCCTCCAACGATATGACGCTGGAAGACTACGATGCTCTGGCACGCAAGATGACCAGCGGCTCCGGCGACACCAAGGTCTATGGCTGCCACTACCACACCTGGCGCTCCGCCGCTTCTCTGTTCTCCATTCTGGACGGCAAGAACACCATCATCGACGGCACCTACGACTTCATGAAGCCCACCTACGATATGGTCATTGCCCAGCAGAAGGACGGCATCTGCATGGACTACGGCTACCTCAAGACCTCTTCTCTGCACTACTCCGCAGCCTTTGAGAACCAGCAGTGCGCAATGGTCAACATGGGCAGCTGGTTCATCTCCACGCTGGAAGCTTACATGAAGGATGCCGAGACCAAGTTCAACTGGGGCATCGTCAAGTACCCGCACCCCGCCGGTGCAGAGGCTGGTTCTACGCTGGGCACTGTGACCAGCTTGGCCATCAACGCCGATTCTCCCAAGGCAGAGGCCGCTGCCGACTTCATTAACTGGTGTGTCTCCGAGGAGGGCGCACAGGCCATTGCCAAGACCGGCACCTTCCCGGCCTGCGGCTCCGATGCCACCGCCGACATCATCAAGTCCACCGAGGGCTTCCCCGAGGACACCAATTCTGTGGATGCACTGACCACCTCCAACGTCTATCTGGAAATGCCCTACACCCAGTACGCATCTGATATCGAGACCATCCTGAACGCCGAGCACGATGCCATTATGACCATGAGCGAGACCGTGGACGAGGGCATCCAGAATATGAACGATCAGGTTCCCGCAGTTCTCGGCTGATAAAGCGTTTTCCGCAATACGTTGCGGTTCTCCTTCTTCATCATTTTCAATCCCCATTCATTTTCCGATGAACGAGCATCGGAAAAAAGCCCTGTCTGAGCGGGGCGGGTATGCACAGCGCCCGCTCCGCTCGTTTTTTGGAAAAGTTGTTATACTTCCGGGAAAGGAGGCTCTTTTATGGCGAGTGCTGCTGTCCAGAATAAAACTCCCCGTAAAGTGCTAAAAAAATCGACCCGCGATTCTCTGATCGCGTATTCCTTCATTGCGCCAAACTTCATCGGCTTCTGCGTGTTTACGCTGGTGCCCATGGTGTTTGCCATTGCGTTGGCTTTCTGCGCATGGGACGGCCGCCACGCCATTGAGTTTGTCGGTCTGAAGAACTTTGTAAAGCTCTTCACCACCGATAAAATTTTTCAGGCGGCTTTGAAAAACACCATCGTCTATGTCATCGGCACCGTGCCGCTGACGCTGGCCTGCTCGCTGGCGATGGCGGTGCTGCTGAACCAGAACGTGAAGCTGCGCAACTTCTTCCGCACCGTGGCGTTCTTCCCCTATGTTGCCTCGCTGGTGGCGGTGGCAGCGGTGTGGAACATGATCTTCAACCCCTCCATGGGCCCTATCAACATGATCCTGAACCAGTTCTTTGGCGTGGCGGTGGAAAACCTGCCCCGCTGGGCTGCTGGTAAGGACACCGCTATGATCACGGTCATCCTGTTCAGTGTGTGGAAGAACATGGGCTACTACATGGTCATCTATCTGGCGGGCTTGCAGGGCTGCAACCCGGATCTGAACGAAGCCGCCGAGCTGGACGGTGCAAACCGCTGGCAGCAATTCTGGCACATCACCCTGCCGCAGCTGCGCCCCACCACCTTCTTTGTGGTCATCATGCTCACCATCTCCGGCTTCAAGGTCTACGATCAGATGTACATGATCACGCAGGGCGGCCCCGGTACTGCTACCATGACGCTGGTGTACTACATCTATAATGTGGCCTTCGTCAATACTCCGAAATACGGCTACGCAAGTGCAATTTCCATGGTGCTGTTCGTACTGGTGCTGATCGTTACCATCATCCAGTTCCGCGGCTCCAAGGGCGAGAACTGAGAAAGGAGGAAGAACGATGTCTGCTGCTATTATCAAGACCGAAGCCTCTCAGAAGCGCCGCAATTTCATCTCCAAGTTCCTGATCTATTTCTTCCTCATCGTCATCACAGCCTGTATGCTGCTGCCCTTTTTGTGGATGCTGTCCTCCTCCTTTAAGCTGAATAAGGATGTGTTCGGCTTCCCCATCCAGTGGATCCCCAAAAATCCCCGCTGGCAGAACTATGTGGACATCTGGACCCAGATCCCGCTGCTGACCTTTGTGAAAAACACGGTCAAGATCACCGTGGTGGTCACCCTGTTGCAGCTGTTCACCTCTTCCTTTGCAGCCTACGCCTTTGCCAAGATGCAGTTCAAGGGCAAAAACGTGCTCTTCCTCGGCTACATTGCCACCATCGCAGTGCCTTGGCAGGCCTACATGGTGCCCCAGTTCATGATGATGAGCTCTTGGCATTTGAACAACACCCATCTGGCCATTATGTGCCTGCAGGCCTTCAGCGCCTTCGGCGTGTTCCTGATGAAGCAGTTCTACGAGGGCGTGCCCACCGAGCTGTGTGAGGCTGCCCGCATTGATGGCCTGAGCGAGTATGGCATCTGGTGGCACATCATGCTGCCGCTCAGCCTGCCCGCCCTGTCCACTCTGACCATCTTCACCTTTGTGAATACCTGGAACGACTTCCTTGGCCCCCTGATCTACCTGACCAAGACCGAACTCAAGACCATCCAGATCGGTCTGCGTATGTTCATCACCCAGTATTCTGCAGAGTATGGCCTGATCATGGCGGCCTCTGTGGTGGCACTGATCCCGGTGCTGATCGTGTTCCTCTCCCTGCAAAAGTACTTTGTGCAGGGCGTGGCATCCACCGGCATCAAGGGCTAAACAAATCACCCGTAAGCGGGGCGTGGGCAGTACCCGCGCCCCGCATTTTTTGCGGAAATAGAGGGAAAGTGCTATGTTATATCCTGAACAAAATGAAGCACGTCTGAAGCTGAGCCTTGACGGCACATGGACGTTTGCGCTTGGCAGCTGCGCAGAAAACCAGTTCGACCCTGCAAAGCCCCTGCCGGACGCTCAGCCCATCGCCGTGCCCGCCAGCTACAACGACCAGAACGACCAGACCACTGCCCTGCGCCGCCACTACGGCTGGGCATGGTATCAGCGCAAGGTCACCCTGCCCGCCTTCTGCGCCGGGCAGCGGGTGGTGCTGCGGTTCGGCTCGGTGACCCACACGGCAAACGTCTGGCTGAACGGCCAGCTTATCGCACAGCACAAGGGCGGCTTTACCCCCTTTGAAGCAGATGTTACCGCCCTGCTGCGCCCCGGCGAGACCGCACTGCTGACTGTAGCCTGCGACAACCGGGTGAACCACAGCACCCTGCCTGTGGGCAACGAGGACGGACAGCTGGCCTTTTTTGGCTCGGACAATGCGGGCATCCCCAGCGTGGAAGCCGCCAAGCGCACCGCCGCACCACAGAACCGCCCCAACTTTGATTTCTTCAACTATGCGGGCATCCACCGCCCGGTGGTGCTCTACACCACCCCCAAAGAGTACATCGAGGATGTGACCGTAGTGCCCGCCGTGGACGGCACGGTGCAGTACGCGGTCAAAACTACCGGCAGCGCGCCTGTCCATGTCACGGTGCTGGACGCGGACGGCAACGCCGTTGCAAGCGCCGAGGGTGTAGAAGGTACCCTGACCATTCCGGAGGTGCATCTTTGGGAGCCGAAGCCCGGCACACCCTACCTGTACACCCTGCACATCACCTGCGGGGCGGACGTCTACGACCAGACCTTTGGCGTGCGCAGCATTGAGGTGCGGGGCACACAGGTACTATTGAACGGCAAGCCGCTTTACTTCAAGGGCTTTTGCAAGCACGAGGACTTTACCGCCCATGGGCGCGGCTTTGACCCGGTGCTGAACGTGAAGGACGTGAACCTGATCCACTGGGCAAACGCCAATGCCGTGCGCACCAGCCACTACCCCTATGCTGAGGAGTTCTACGACCTGTGCGACCGGGAGGGCATTCTGGTCATGGACGAGACCCCGGCGGTGGGCATCGGCGGCGGGGCGGCGGTGAATCCTTATAAGGAATACCCCCTCGCGGAACATCACCGGCAGGTGCTTGCCGAGATGATCCGGCGGGACAAAAACCACCCCTGCGTGGTGCTGTGGAGCCTTGGCAACGAGCCGGATCTGGAGCACTTCCCGCAGGACGCCTACGATTACTGGCACCCGCTGTATGAGCTGGCGCACCGACTGGACCCGCAGAACCGCCCGGTCACCCTCGTCTGCTGCCAGAACGACTATACCAAGGATATCACCACCCGCACCATGGATATCGTCTGCATCAACCGCTACTACGGCTGGTACAACCTTTCCGGCGACATGGACGCTGCCTGCTACGGCTTGAATCAGGAGCTGGATTTCTGGGCAGAGCAGCACAAGCCCGTGATGATGAGCGAGTACGGTGCAGACACTGTGGCAGGTCTGCACACCGCCGGAGCCGAGATGTTCAGTGAGGAGTTTCAGGTGGAATTCTACCGCCGCCTGAATGCAGAGTTTGACAAGCGCCCGTGGTTTGTGGGAGAATTTGTCTGGAACTTTGCAGACTACGACACCGTGCAGGGCCCCATGCGGGTGGACGGCAACAAAAAAGGCCTGTTCACCCGGGACCGCCGCCCCAAGCTGGGTATGCACTTTCTGCGCCAGCGGTGGGCAGAGATACCTACGTTTGGATTTAAGGAGTAATCATGATGAAAACCTACCAGAACCACGCTATGACCGACGCCGAGGCACGGCAGGCACTGGCCGATGCCTGCAAACAGGTGGAGATCAATCTGCCCCTGTACACCTACCAGTGCCAGAACCATTCCAGCGTGAACAATATCTACCCCGGCTGCGCCAATAACCAGTGGACCTGCGGCTTCTGGCCGGGGGAAATCTGGCTGGCCTACGAGGCCACCGGGGAGGAAAAATTCAAGACCGCCGCCCTCATTCAGGTGGACAGCTTTGCGGATCGCATTGCCCGCAAGGTGGAGGTGGACCACCACGACATGGGCTTTTTGTACAGCCCCACCTGCGTGGCAGCGTGGAAGCTGGTGGGCAGCGAAACCGGCAAAAACGCCGCCATTGCCGCCGCCGACCAGCTGCTGACCCGCTACCAGCCCATCGGAAAATTTTTGCAGGCATGGGGCACTATGGACGACCCCGGCAACTACCGCTATATCATTGACTGCATGCTCAACGTGCCGCTGCTGTACTGGGCAGCGCAGGTGACCGGCAGCGACCACTACCGCGAGATTGCCGCCGCCCACACCGCCACCACGCTGGCAAACTCCTTCCGGCCGGACGGCAGCACCTACCACACCTTCTTTATGAACCCGGACGGCACCCCCAAGGGCGGCCGCACCTGTCAGGGCTATAAGGATGACAGCTTCTGGGCACGGGGACAGGCATGGGGCGTGTACGGCAGTGCCATCGGCTACACCTATACCCACGATGAAAAGTTCCTCGAGGTGTTCCGCAAAGCACTGGCGTTCTACCTTTCCCGTCTGCCAGAGGATATGATCCCCTGCTGGGATATGCTCTTTGCCCCGGAAAGCGGCGAACCCCGGGATTCCTCCTCCGCTGCCATCGTGGCCTGCGGCCTGCTGGAAGCAGCAAAGTATGTGGACGAAACAGAAGCCGCCCAGTGGCGCACGCTGGCGCGGCAGATGCTGGCCAGCCTTGCCGCAAACTATGCGGTAAAGCCCGGCACCCTCGGCTCCGGCCAGCTGCTGCATGGCACTTACAGCAAAAAAAGCCCCTACAACACCTGCACCCCGGAGGGCGTGGATGAATGCACGAGCTGGGGCGATTATTTTTACATGGAGGCGCTGACCCGCCTGACAAAAGACTGGGAGATGTACTGGTGATGAACTTGCAGACCAAAGCGGATTTTACCGCACTGATGCACAAATTTCTCGACCCGCTCAAGCCCTGTTATTCCGCAGGCTGCGCCCGGCTGCATCTGGGCGAGACGGGCGTGACCTACAATCAAAATGCCATTGAGCTGGAAGCCTTCAGCCGCCCGCTGTGGGCGCTGGTGCCCTTCTGGGTGGGCGGCGGCTCCGACCCGGAATTTGAAAAAATCTACCGCAAGGGTCTTGTCGCCGGTACCGACCCGGAAAACCCCGAATACTGGGGCACCACCGGGGAGTACGACCAGTGTTATGTGGAGATGGCGGCTATTGCCTGCGGCATCCTGACTGCACCGGAAAAGCTGTGGACGCCGCTTTCTGACACCGAAAAACAGAACCTTGCTGCATGGCTGGGGCAGATCAACGCCCACACCATCCCGGACTGCAACTGGCAGTTTTTCCGCATCCTTGTAAACCTTGCCCTGAAAAGTGTGGGGATGCCTTACAGCCCGGAACTGCTGGAGGACGGCCTTTGCAAGATCGACAGCTATTACAGCGGCGACGGCTGGTCCACCGATGGCGCCTCCGTGCAAAAGGATTACTACATCCCGTGGGCCATCCAGTATTACGGGCTGCTCTACTCTAAATTTGCCGCAGACACCGACCCCCGGCGTGCTGCCCTTTACCGCCAGCGCGCCCAGCTGTTCGCACAGCAGTTCGTCTACTGGTTTGATGCCAACGGCGCAGCGCTGCCCTTTGGCCGCAGCCTAATCTACCGCTTTGCTCAGAACAGCTTCTGGGCGGCCTGCATCTGGGCAGGGCTGGAGCCGCTGCCCCTGCCGGTGATGAAAGGGCTCATCGTCCGCAACTTCAACTGGTGGCTGGGGCAGAAAATGTTCGACCGGGACGGCATTCTGACCATCGGCTATTGCTACCCGCAGATGTACATGGCCGAGCGGTACAACGCCCCCGGCAGCCCCTACTGGGGCATGAAGAGCTTTTTGCTGCTTGCTCTGCCGGACGACCATCCCTTCTGGACTGCCGAAGCCGCGCCTATGCCCGCATTGGAGCGGCTCAAGCCCATGCCCTACGCCAATATGCTGGTGCAGCGCCGGGCGGGGCGGGTAACGGCCTATGCCGCCGGTGTCAACGAGGGCCACGGCCACGGACAGTTCCCGGAAAAGTACGCAAAATTTGCCTACGATACCCGCTTTGGCTTCTGCGCCTCCCGCAGCCGGGAGGTGCTCAATCAGGCCGCGCCGGACAGTATGCTGGCCTTTGTCATCGACGATAACGTGTTTGTGCGCAAGGTGAGCAAAACGTGGGAAATTGAAGCCGGGGCTGTGACTGCGCAGTGGTCGCCTTTCCCCGGCATTGAGGTGACAACTACCATCACCCCCACGGCTACCGGCCACAGCCGCCATCACGAGATTGACAGCAGTTTCGACTGCGATGCCTACGACTGCGGTTTTGCTGTGCCCAATTTTGCACCGGGCTACGCCGAAAGCGTGGAAAATGACACCGCCGAAGCCCATTGCGACACGCTGCGCTGCACCGTGCGCGGCAGGGGAGAAGCAGTGGTCATCGGCTGCGACCCCAACACCAGCCTGTACTTCACCAACGTCCATCTGCCCGCCGTGAAGTACCACATCCCCAAGGGGCACACGGTGCTGGACACCGAGATCCTTGACGAAGCGGACTGATGCCGCTTCTTTCCAGAAAAACAGTCGTTTTGTGCGGCTGTTTTTCTTATATCCTGTGCTATAATAAAAGCAGAAAATGCTGCGAGGTGACATGTATGCCTTTGAATCATCCCATTACTCCGGCGCTGCTGGCCGACCCGGAAATTTTCCAGCAGAACCGCCTGCCCTTCCACGCCCATTTTGCGGACCAGACAAGCCCCGAACTGCCCTTGACCGTCAGCTTGGACGGCGAATGGAACTTCCGCTATGCGAAAAACCTGACTGCACCTTTTACGGACTGGGACACCCTGACCGTGCCGGGCTTCATCCAGATGCAGAGCCTGCAAAAGCCCGGCCAGCCCTACGGCACGCCCCATTACGTCAACACCCAGTACCCGTGGGACGGCCGCGAAAAGCTGCACCCCGGTCAGATTCCGCAGGATTATAACCCCATTGGAGAGTATCAGCGCAGTTTCACCATGCCGGAAAGCTGGGCAAGCTGCTACCTGCGGCTGAACGGTGCCGACAGTGCTGCCGCCGTCTGGTGCAATGACGTTTACATCGGCTACACCGAGGATACCTTTACCCCCGCTGAATTTGACATGACCGCCGCCGTCCACCTCGGCGAAAATACTCTGACGGTACAGGTGTACCGTTTCTCCTCCGGCAGTTGGCTGGAGGATCAGGATTTCTGGCGCATGAGCGGCTTATTCCGGTCGGTGGAACTGTTCACAAAACCGGAAATTCACCTCGAGGATGTCTTTGTGAAGCAGAGTTTTGCAGATGATTTTTCCAGTGCCACCGTCACCTTTGATTGCAAGGTCAGCGGCGCGGGAACGGTGTCGGTGGTGTTCAATGGGCAGCAGCAGTCTGCTGAGGTGGGCGAGCCTGCCGAATACGACAGCGGCGTGGTGTTCGGCAAGGGCGAAGCCGACCCGGACGTGGAAGAGGACGTGCAGGATGTCTCCTTTACCTTTGCGGTGACTGACCCCGCCCTGTGGAGTGCCGAGCAGCCGAACCTGTACGAGGCAGAAATTGCCCTGCTGCGCGAGGGTGCTCTGGTGGAGCGCACCGGCCTGAAAGTCGGTCTGCGCAAATTTGAACGGAAAGACCGCCAAATGCTTTTGAACGGCAAGCGCATCGTGTTTAAGGGGGTCAACCGCCACGAGTGGAGCTGCCGCACCGGACGCACCGTCAGCCGGGAAGAGATGCTGTGGGATGTAAAGAACCTGAAGGCCCACAACGTCAACGCCGTGCGCACCAGCCACTACCCGGACGACCCGTATTTTCTGCAGCTCTGCGATGAATATGGCCTGTACGTCATCGGGGAGACGAATCTGGAAAGTCACGGCACATGGCAGAAGCTGGGTGCAGACGGTTCGGACGAGTGGACGCTGCCCGGTGCGCGCCCGGAGTGGCGGGAGAATGTGCTTGCCCGCGCCGAAGCCATGCTGGAACGGGACAAAAACCACCCAGCCATCCTCATCTGGTCTTGCGGCAACGAGAGCCACGGCGGCAAGACCCTGTGGGAGATGAGTGAATACTTCCGTCACTCTGCCCCCGGCCGTCTTGTACACTACGAGGGCATTTTCTGGAACCGGGAATACCCCGCTACCTCCGATATGGAAAGCCAGATGTATACCCCGGTGGCAGACATCAAAAAGTTTCTGGCAGAGCACCCGGAAAAGCCCTTTATCATGTGCGAGTACAGCCACGCCATGGGCAACAGCTGCGGCGGTATCACCGACTACACCGAGTATGCCTACGAAGAGCCCCTGTATCAGGGCGGGTTCATCTGGGAGTACATGGACCACGGCATCGCCGTGACGGGTCCGGACGGCAAGCCCGGCTTTGCCTACGGCGGCGACTTCGGCGACCGCCCCACCGACCGAGAATTCTGCGTGGACGGCCTTGTGCTGCCCGACCGCCGCAATACTCCCAAGATGGATGCGGTCAAGGCGGCATACGCACCGCTGAAAATCACCCTGACCGACACCGAAGCTGTGATTGAAAACCGGAACCTCTTTACCGACCTGAACGCCTACGACCTTGTGTTTGCATCCTCGGTCAACGGCAAGCTGGAGCGTCGCGCGGTACTGCGGGCAGACTGCAAACCGGGTGAACAAGTGCGCATTCCGTTCCCGTTCGCTCTGCCGGAGACAGGGCTTGCCTGCATGACCGTTACCGCTATCCAGCGGGCTGCAAAGCCCGGTATCCCGGCGGCGGGCTATGAAGCCGCTTTTGGGCAGGTATGGCACAACCACGCCGCCGCCCGGCTGACCCTGCCCGCCCCGCAGCTGGTGGAGATGGACTGCAACATCGGCGTAAAGGGCGAGGGCTTCGAGTATATCTTTGGCCGCGGCAAGGGGCTTGTGTCCATCCGCTATAACGGCGTGCAGCTGCTGGACGATATCGCGCGTCCCAACTTCTGGCGTGCGCCTACCAACAACGACGAGGGCTGCGCAGAGCCGTTTGCATTTGCCTTCTGGAAAACCGCCGGTCTCTACGCCCGCTGCGATAACCTGACCGCTGAAACAAAGGGCAAATTTGTCAACGTCTGCGCAAACTACACCCTGCCAGACGGGCAGACGCTGCCCATTGATTTTGCCATCGACGGCGCAGGCCGCTGTGATATTACCATGACATGGCAGGGCGCGCGCACTGAGCTGCCGGAGTTCGGCTTGCTCTTCCCCCTGCGCCGGGAGCTGACCGAGGTCTCTTATCTGGGTCTTGGCCCCCGGGAAACCACCGCCGACCGCACTGCAGGCGGCAAGATGGGCGCGTGGAACTACAACGTCCGGCAGGACTTTGCCCAGAACACCCCGGTCTATCCGCAGGAGTGCGGCAGCCGTACCGGCGTGTACAGTGCAACTGTCACCGGCAGCGGATTGAACATAGGTATCGGCTTTGCAGGGGACAGCATGACCTTCTCGGCGCTGCCCTATACGCCCCATGAGCTGGAAAATGCCCGCCATCTCTATGAGCTGCCCCGGGATGACAATAAGACGGTCGTCCGCTGCGCTGCCTTCCAGCGCGGCGTGGGCGGCGACAACAGTTGGGGCGCAAAGCCTCATGCAGATGCTTGCTTTGCGGTAGAGAAGGGAACCTCGTTCCGTTTTTCGATTCAAAAATAAAAATTTACTTGACCAAAGTGGTGGGTATCATCGTGATACCCACCACTTTGATCTTATTGCGAAACCGTAACAAGACAAAAATCAGCGCAATATTCAAATAGTATATTTGCGATATGCAATCCAACGTTGTAGCTGCTGCATTAAAAAGTTGAATTTTTATGATTTATGGAGAAATAAGGAATTGTGTCAAAATGACACAATTGCTCCGGGCACCTTCATAGAACCATGAAATGTGAATATTTTGCTTTCATAGGAGTTCATGTTTTTTTGCTGAATCTCGTGAAAAGCGTATAAAAAGCTTGCAATCATCTGTAAAATGTGGTATATACATTATGCGAAACATTGCCTTGAAAGAACGCTCCACCGTTCAATGATGTATAAATAGGAGGTGCTTGCCGTGACCGCCGTAATCTACGCCCGTTATTCCACTGACAGCCAGCGAGAAGAATCCATCGAAGGCCAGATTCGTGAATGCACCGCCTATGCGGAAAAGAACGGCTTCACGGTGGTGAAGCATTACATTGACCGTGCCATCTCCGCCAAGACCGATAACCGCCCGCAGTTCCAGCAGATGATCAAGGACAGTGAGCGTGGCATCTTTGACATCATCATTGTCTGGAAGCTCGACCGCTTTGCCCGGAACCGCTACGACAGTGCCCGGTACAAGACTCAGCTGAAGCGAAACGGCGTGAAACTGGTATCGGCAACGGAAGTCATTTCGGCTGGCCCGGAGGGCATTATTCTGGAATCGGTGCTGGAAGGCTACGCCGAATATTACTCGGCTGACTTGTCTGAAAAGGTCGTGCGTGGCATGACCGAAAACGCTCTCAAGGGTATTTATAATGGCGGCACGATTCCGTTCGGATACATGATCGATGAGACCCGGCATTACCAGCCAGACCCGCTGCTGGCTCCGTATGTGGAGCAGACGTTCCAGAAGTATGTGGACGGTGCAACCATGACTGACCTGCGGGATTGGTTGAAGGCGCACAACATCAAAAATTCGATGGGCGGGGAGATGTCCTATAACACGATTCAGCGGATGTTGAGTAATCGCCGGTACATCGGCGAATTGCGTTTGCGGGATGTGGTACAGCCCAATGCGATCCCGGCACTGGTGTCAGAGGACTTGTTCAACAAGGTGCAGGAAAAGCTGGCGAAAAATAAAAAGGCCCCTGCCCGTCATAAGGCAGAGGAAAGCTATCTGCTCACCACCAAGCTGTACTGCGGCAAGTGCGGTGCACTGATGTTCGGAGAAAGCGGTGTCAGCCACACCGGGAAAATGTATACCTACTACAAGTGTGCTGCTGCCAAGAAGAAAAAGACCTGCGATAAAAAGGCCGTGCGGAAACAGTGGCTAGAAGATTTGGTGGTCAATGAGACCATGAAACTGGTGGAAGACGATGCTTCCATGAACGCCATCATCGCCAAGGTAATGGAACTGCAAAATCAGGAAAGCACTGATTTGCCCATCTACGAAAAGCAGTTGAAAGAAACGGAAGTCGGCATCACCAATATGCTGAACGCTATCCAGATGGGGATTGTCAACCAGTCCACGAAACAGCGCCTTGACGAGCTGGAGGAACGGAAAAAGGAAATCGAGTTGCATATCATCCAGGAGGAAATCAAAAAGCCCCTGCTCTCCCGTGAAGATGTGACATTCTGGATTTGCCGTTTCCGAAAATTCGATGTGAGCAAACTGGAAGAACGGCGGCGGCTGATTGACAGTTTTGTAAACTCCGTCACCATCTTTGATGATTACATTTTGATAACGTTCAACTACAAAGATGGTGAAACAAGGCTTGATTTTAAGGATATTGAAAGTTCGGATTTACAATCGGTCAGGGGACCATGGGTGAGTCCTATAAGGGCCCACCCATTTTTTAATAATTTGCAAATTAGTTTTGAAAGTGGTACAGAAATGTACTACTTTTTTCTTTTTGCTGCCTATATGTAGAAGTCTGATTTTACATGATAGGTGGAAATATGATATACTACAAACGACATACAGGAAAGCTGCTGCCGCAGAAAACGGCAGAGTAGCCAAACTGGGTCCAATGGACGCACCATTCAGAGGGCGAAACCCACTGTGAAGAGTGCTTGATACTGGATGGTTGCTGGTTTTTGGAAGGAAATGCGCCGCCCTGTCCACATCATCCCTACTGCCATTGTACATTAGACCCAATTCCTTATGTCATGGTTTTGATGAATGCAACATCATATAGTGATTACAGAAAATTTGACCCCTATCTATTTGACCCAGAAAATACGTATAGGCATGGAAAAAATCGAGCATTTGAAAGTTGGGGCTATTCTGTTTTGGATTCCGTTTGGCTTAAAAACGAAATCGAGAAACAGGCACTTAAAAAGTACCTATCCGGTGACTATACGTTAGGTAAATTAGACAGACGAGGCCAGCGAATTAACATCAGAGTTACGATTCCCAGAAAAGACGGATCAGTCAGCGTATCATTTATTACGGGATGGATGATTATGCCGAACGGAAAACTCAAATTGAACACGCCGTACGGAGGAAAATAAAATGAAGATGATGGATTGTGTAGAAGTGATTGTAGAAAAAGACAGCTATGCAAAAGAAGGTGTTCACAAGGGAATGCAAGGGATCATCTGGGAGGATGAACCTAAAGACGGTTGCTGGGTCGTCCTTTTTCCTCAATGTGGAGACAAGGAAGATATTGCTGATCTCTACATGAAAGAGGAAGATCTAAAACGGATCCCTGCTATGTCCGCAGATGTGAATGAGCAAATCAGGGCACAGTTTGATTCCTTGGAAAAAGGCAGAAAGGCGGAGGATGTTTCCAATTATATGATTTG
>ENA-OWPP01000977-OWPP01000977.1-human-gut-metagenome-genome-assembly--contig:-NODE-977-length-27950-cov-155.746191_pt1 | contig 27950 bp, 20 predicted proteins | sample MGYA00248265_ERZ651848 | MGnify/ENA primary metagenome ERZ651848 (study PRJEB26924, sample SAMEA4378233) | human gut metagenome | biome: human gut; feature: human-associated habitat; material: faeces...
GCAGCCGTATTCGTGAATAAGTTTTATGTAATCATCTATCATCCATCACGATTTGTATCTCTAAACATCTTAATATACTAATATACAGGCGTTTAAACAGTGTGATGGATACTTCAAAAACGGAAATATCCATCACGCTATCCATCACGATTTGGGGTTATCCCTCACGATTTTATCACTTATTGTCTCGTGGCTATTGTTCATCATGATATGCAATTGAAACGCTCGACATATGAAGTTTTGCAGATTCTAAGCATTTCATTGACGGACTAATGAAATGAACGAATGTGTTTTATGATAAGCACCATATAGCACGCAGGGATTCCTGCGTGCCAATGGTTAAGCTTCTATCAAATTAGAAGCAGGAATATTACATCAAGTCACACTTCTCCCCAGTGTTCTTCTCAACCTTCTCGCCATCTTTCAGGATGCGAGCCTTATAGCCAAACTTCTCAAAACCTTTCTGGAGTTTCTCTGGGGTTGTCTTGTCGGCATTATACTGTACTGTGACCGTCTGGTCTGGCACAGAGGTTTCAATGCTCTTGATACCCTTCTCAAAGCGAAGGTTGCTCTTGATTTTATTCTCACAAGCCTCACAGTGCATCTGTGGGGTTGTGGTGAACACTACGGTCTTGATGTCCTTGGCAAAGGTTACCATTGCCACCATCATCATTGTGAACATTACTAAAATCTTCTTCATAACTTTTCTATTTGCTATAATAATTCAACATTTAACATTTTCAATTAAAAGTGTACTCTCACTCCTGCGTAGAACATCCTGCCCTCTACAGGTCCCCAAACCAAGGTTGGCTCGAAATCGCTTCCCCATGGGTTGCTGGCACCATAGATAGGAGTTTTCTGCTTGAAACCAGTCAGGTTCTCGCCTCCCACATAGATACTCCAATGGCGGAACCATCTCGTAACCTGCGCACTCACTTGCTCGAAGCTATGGAAACGAGGAGACCATGACTGGCTTCCATCTGCCAACTGGTAAGGCTCAGGATTTCTGCCTCCACCATTCAACTGCACGGTGGCATCAAATTGCCAAAGGCCAAGTGGAGTCTTATAGGAAGCTGTGAAGAGCGCCTTATACTTGCTGGTCAATGGCTTTTCTTTCAAGGTTTTGCCATAATCGTAGGTACACTTCACATCGTTCAGACGATAAGCCGCTGTTATCTCCAAGCCCTTCAGCAATGGATAAGAGGCATCTATCTGGAAGGTGTGCGAATAAGACTTACCCATCAAATTGCAGATGGAGATAAGCTCCTTGTTGGCATCATAATCCACCACCGCTTGATTCTTGAAGTCGGTATAGTAATACTCGGCGTTCAGTTTTAGTGTCTTGCCAAACATCGGGATGTAGAAAGCGGAACTCAGTCCATAGTTCCAAGCCTCCTCTTGCTTAAGTCCATCACCCGCAATCTGAAACTCCCTGCCGCTCGCCAAGAGATAGTTGTACTCTGCCAAGCCAAATACCGTGCGATAGCCCTTACCTGCTGACAAGCGGATGCTGATGGCATCGACAGGCGAATACTTCACGTGGAAACGAGGGGTGAAGAAATTGCCATAGATAGAACTATGGTCGAAACGGACACCTGCCATCGCTGTCAACTTCGTGCCTAACGTATAGGTGTATTGGGCGTATGCTCCAGGAGTCGTCTCCTTCTCGTTCATTCTCTGCATCTCCGACAAAAGGTAAGGAGAGTCTTCTAGCCCTACTGCCGGTCTTGGAGAAACATTCACATTGGCGCGCTGTCCCAGGTAATCATGGTTGACGCTCAAACCTACCGACAAATTGTGCTGATGAGTAAAATTGGTCTCAAAAATCAGTGAGCCATAGAGATTCTTCTCATTGAGGTCGTAAAACTTGTTGCCATACTGGGCATCGAGCTGGTGCATCGAAGCCGAGGACATGAAGGCAATATTGGTGCCATGCTCGTGATTGAGGATGAAGGCATGTTTCATATAACCCTCATAGCGGTTGGTATGGAGCTTGATTCGATAAATATCATCACTATGAACATGTTCCTCATCCTGCCCACTGGTACGAATCTCCTTCAAAGCCCCAAGTCCACCATGGAAGATGTAGTGCTTGCCTTTATACAGCCAACGGTTCTGTACATTATACTGTTCTCTGCCTGGCATATCATAGAAACCATCGCCATTGTCATCATGGTTTTTGAGGATATTCTCATGATGCAACAATATCTCCGTTGCCCACTTATCCGATAGATGAACGTTGGCATCGGCGTTTGCCTCGATTCGGCTCTTGGTATCGCCAAAGAGGTTTACCTCCACCTGTTGCTCATCCTCTGGCTTCAAGTAATCCACATTGATTTGACCTGTAATCGACTCATAGCCATTCTTCACCGAAGCACTACCCTTGGATACCTGAATGCCTTTCATCCAAGGTCCCGGCACATAGCCCAGGGCGTATGGGATGGCTGCACCACGGAAATTCGGCAGATTCTCGGTGAGCATCTGTACGTAAGTGCCCGAAAGACCGAGGAGTTTGATTTGTCTTGCGCCCGTCGTGGCATCATTATAAGCCACATCCACCGATGGATTGGTCGTGAAACTCTCGCCCAGGTTGCAACAAGCCGCCTTGAAGAGCTCATCCTTGTTCACGGCGATGCCATTCACGGCACCAGCCAATCGGGAAGTGCCCGACTTGCGAGCCACCACCTTCACCTCATGCAAGGTCTCGTCCTTGAAAATGGAATCCTGAGAGGAGAAATCTACAGAGTTATTTTCTACAGAATTATTACATGATGATGACAGAGACACAACCTCTGTCTTATTATTTTTAGCATAAGTCTCAACACCAATAACCAGCAAGGCACTGAGCAATATATATCTTGAATACATAAATATATTTCCTTTTATCCGAATCTTAAATCTTCGCTTCGGATGATTTTACCATTTTATATATGTATGCAACCCTAAGATTTTACTGATAGGGATAGGCATACGACAATTTTGGTTGCAAAAGTACAAACAAACTTTTGCAACCTATTTGCAAATATGGAAAAATCAAATAATCAATCACCTTGTCATAATGAAGGCAGTGCATGACGGTAGCACCCACGCTCAGGTAAACCACCATGAGCGAGAGCATCAAAGCCATCAATATGTTGAGCGAACGTTTCATACCTATTTTTGCACCTTTCTTTTCTCAAATTGCAAAATTAAGCATTTCCATCAGAATATGAAGCTAATACCCCCATAAATTAATTACCTTTAACGGTTTTTCTTTTTTGCAAGTCTCTTATATTTTATTTTCAGGGATTCCTAACCCCTCTTCTTTCTGCATTCATACCTTATTATATAGAGTTATTGTCAATTCTGACAACTCCATTATTTTTACTTTCGAAACCGTCATTTCGGAAAAAACAAGAAGCACACAAACAAATAAAAAAACTTAAATTAGCAAACAAACAAGCTGACATTCAGGCATTTTTGTTACCTTTGCATTCGAAACCGCCATTTCCGAAACAGCGGTTTCGAAAAATGACATCAAAAAGAAACTGTATAATTATAGAAATATGAAGTTCTTTGGAAGACAAAACGAAATAAAAGAATTGCAAGAGATAAGAAATCTATCTTTGCAAACGGTCCGTTTTACAATCGTAACCGGACGCCGACGTAGCGGTAAGACATCCTTATTGATAAAAGCATACGAGGATGTTCAGGATATGCTGTATTTCTTTGTTGCAAGAAAATCAGAAGCAGAACTCTGCAGAGATTTTATCGAAGAGATAACGAGCAAACTTCAGCTTCCTATTCTCGGTGAAGTAACACGCTTTGCTGACATCTTTAAATATCTGCTTCAACTATCCAAGATTCGCCCTATCACTCTCATCATTGATGAGTTTCAGGATTTCAAGCGGGTTAATCCATCAATCTTTTCAGATATGCAAAAGATATGGGACCTTAACAAACAGGAAGCTCATATTAATCTTGTGGTCTGCGGTTCTGTTTATTCACTTATGAACATCATCTTTAAAAATAACAAGCAACCTCTTTATGGCAGGCAGACTGGAGAAATAAAAGTCACTCCATTTCCCCCTTCTGTCATTAAGGAAATTCTCTCTACATATAATTCTGCCTATACCAATGATGACCTACTGGCTCTCTACAGTTATACAGGCGGAGTAGCAGAATATGTAGAAATGATGATGGATGCAGGAGCCACGACCAAGGAACAGATGACAGAGCGGTTTATTGCAAAAAACTCTTATTTCATCTACGAAGGAAAAAATATGCTGATAGAAGAATTTGGCAAAGACTATGCCCGCTATTTCGAGATACTGCAACTTATCGCTTCAGGCTACACAACTCGAGGTGAAATAGAAAGCATCATGAAAATAGAACTTTCGGGCTATCTCACCAAACTGGAGAACGACTATAGCTTGATCTCCCGTTATATACCGATGTTCCAAAAGACCAATCGCAACATTCGCTATCAGATAGAAGACAACTTCCTTCGCGTCTGGTTTCGCTACATCTACAAATATGGATACATGATAGAGGTTGGCGCCAATAAAAAACTAAAAATGGTCATGGATAAGAGCTACACCACATACACCGGCAAGGTTCTGGAAAGATATTTTATTGCCAAGATGATAGAGAGCGAAGAATATACCCAGATAGCCTCCTGGTGGGACAGAAAGGGAGAGAATGAAATCGATATTATCGCTGCCGATGAACTGGAGCTGAAGGTTATTTTTTATGAGGTAAAACGCCAAGCTAAGGATATAAATCTCGGCATTTTAAAAGATAAAGCCGAGCATTTCTTCCAGGCTACAGGAAAATTCAAGAAATTCGATATCGGATACCAAGGATTGTCGATGGAGGATATGTAAAAACAGAAATGCGTCCGCTAAATACAGACGCATTTCTGTATGTAAAACTTACCGCACAACAGGTGGATGACGAGCGCACAACAGCTGATGGACATTCGCACAGCAGCTGATATGCAAGCGCACAACAGCTGTTGTGCGGTTCACGATAGTATATTCCCCAACGACAGATACTATATCTTCCAACAACTTATCCTATATCTTCCAACAACTTATTCCGGTTCTTCCAGCACCCCTTCCCATATCTATCAACACCCCAATCCACTTTCGAGAACAGACGGAGGCACATCAATATAGAACAGCAAAGGCTTGAGAATGGAGAACATGTATATAGAATAGATGAAACCACAGGCCATCTATTAAGGTAGTCAACTAAAAATATGACTAAGTTTCAGGAAAGTCAACGTGAATTATAAATAAGTTTTAACGGAATCAACTCGTCTTACAAATAAAACTAAAAGTGGGCAACTAAAATCGTTAAACCACATACTGAAATAGTGCCCGCGAACATGAGCACGGATGACCTTGAACATGGGTACGCACGAACCGATACGATGGGTACGAATGACCGATACGATGGGCACAAATAACCGACTACCTTGGGCATCAATGCCCAAGGCGTTGGGCAAAGCTGGGCAAAACGTTGCGTTGACTTTTCCGATACCAGCTGACTTTTCCTGATAAAAGCAGACTGACTTTTCCAGATTTCAGTAGCCATTTTTTTACTTTATAAACTGGAAAAGTAGATATTATCAATCATTTTATGCTGAAATAGTAGACTTTTTCATCTCTTTTTGATTATTTTCCCTTTTTTTTTATATCTTTTCATCAATAATCTCGTGTTTTTCGCTGGGAAATCCCCGTTTTTACCCCTAAAGTGGCAATAGGTGGCAACAGGTGGCAATAAGAAAAGCCCTTATTGCCACGCTTAAATTAATAACTATCAGACAGTTATATTTGGAGTGGCAATAGTGGCAATAAATCAGAGGAAAAAAATCACCCCACACTTTCTGTTAATCTTTACTATATTCCAGCGAGAAAACTTGCAGGATAAAGGGAATATGAGTAACTTTGCACACGATTTTCTGAAACTATTGTCTTACAAAGACATAAAATTAAGGGAGAAACTTTCTTTTAGGATAATATAGAGATTACAAAACAAATGAAAAAAGGACTTTTTGCACTCGCTTTGGGTACATTCACCCTGGGCATGACAGAGTTTATCATCGAGGGCATCATTACCGATGTTGCCCACAACATGAACGTATCCATTCCAGAGGCAGGCCACCTCATCTCCATCTATGCACTGGGCGTATGCGCCGGAGCCTTCTCGCTGATACTCATGCACAAGTATCGTCCCAAGAAAATATTGATATTCCTGGCTTCCATCATCACCATCGGAGCCATCATCGCATCCGTAGCCCCTACTTATTGGCTGTTGCTCTGCGCCCGATTCATTCAGGGTTTGCCTCATGGTGCCTACTTCGGAACGGCTACCATCGTGGCAGTGAAGATGGCAAAGGAGGGAAAGGGAACCAAGGCGGTGGCTATGATGTGCGCAGGAATGCCGGTAGCCAATCTGGTGGGCGTACCTATCGGCACCTTCCTGAGTCATGCGTTCAGTTGGCGAGTACCTTTTGTCAGTTGCATATTGCTCGGTATCATGACGATGTATATGATTCACAGATGGGTTCCTGATGTGGCTGCGTTGCCGAATAAGGGAATGAAGGCACAGTTCCACTTCCTCCGCAACAAGGCTCCGTGGCTCATCATCGCCGCCACCTTCCTGGGCAATGGCGGCATCCTCTGCTGGTTCAGTTATATCTCGCCGCTGCTTCAGATGGAGGGCGGATTCAGCGCAGCCAGCATCTCTCTGCTGATGATTCTTGCAGGCGGTGGAATGGTAGTAGGCAATCAGGTGAGTGCCTTGCTTGCCGACCGCTTCAAGCCGGGCCGCTTTACCTGTTATCTTCAGTTTCTGGCGGCAGTGGCACTTCTGCTCACCTTCTTCCTCGCCCCTATCGGCTGGGTATCTGTGGTGCTGATGTTCATCTGCTGCGCCTGCCTTTTCGGCATCGGATCGCCTGAGCAGTTCCTCATCGTGAAGCATGCCAAGGGTGGCGAAATGCTGGGCGGCTGCTGCATTCAGGGCGCCTTCAATCTGGGTAACGCCATGGGAGCTTTCCTCGGTGGTATTCCTGTTGCAATGGGATTGGGATACAACTTCCCTGCCCTTATCGGTGTGCCGATGGCATTGGCAGGAGCCATCTGTCTGCTGATTTTCCATAAGAAATATGAATAAAAATGCGATAATCCGAAATAAATGATTATCTTTGCAGAAGAATTTCAAATAAACAAAGAAACATGATGAAACTTAACAAGACTTTCCTTACCCTGGGCTTGGCCGCAACACTCTTGCAGATGCCAGCCTCATCGTTCGCACAGACTGCGGGCGGTAACCGTCAGAATCCTCTTTTAACAAAGAGCAGTCTTCCATTCGGTGCTCCTGACTTCAGCAAGATTCAGGAGAGCGATTACCTGCCAGCCATCGAAGCGGCTATCAAAGAGCAGCGTGCCAACATCCAGAAGATTGTAAACAACAAGAAGAAGCCTAACTTCCAGAACACCATCCTCGCCTATGAGGAGAGCGGTGCGCTGCTCGAAAAGGTGACTAACATCTTCTTCGGTCTCACCAGTGCCCACAAAACTCCGGGAATCGCCGAAACCGAAAAGAAGGCTACCCCATTGCTGACCGAGCTCGACAATGAGATTTCGTTCAACAAGAAACTCTTCGAGCGCATCAAGTATGTTTACGATAATGAATATAAGAAACTCAAGGGCGAAGACAAGCGCCTTACTGAGGTTATCTATAAGAGTTTTGTACGTTCAGGTGCCCTCCTTTCTGCCGAGAAGATGGAGCGCATGAAGCAGATTAACTCCCGCATCTCTGAGTTACAGCAGGAATGGGGCAACCTTCTTCCTGCCGCTACCAACAACGCCGTGGTTTGGGTGAACAGCAAGGAAGAACTCGCCGGATTGAGCGATGCAGACATTGCACAATGCAAAAAAGATGCAGAGAGCCGCGGAGGCAAGGCGCCTTACTGCATCGTCATCATCAACACCACCCAGCAGCCTATCCTCACCAATCTCCAGAACCGCGAACTGCGCAAGAAGGTGTATATGGCAAGCATCCACCGTGCCGACGGAACCAATCCTGATTTCAACACCTTCCCTATCGTAACCGAGATTGCCAAGTTGCGTGCCGAGAAGGGCAAGCTGATGGGATATGACAACTATGCCGACTATTCGCTCGAAAAGACGATGGCTAAGAACAGCAAGAATGTGGATGATTTCCTGAAGCAGCTCATCAAGGAATATGCTCCTAAGGCTGATGCTGAAACCAAGGCGATAGAAGCGTATGCCCAGAAGACGGAGGGCAAGGACTTCAAGCTGCAGCCATACGACCGCTTCTATTATTCTGCGAAGATGAAGAAGGAGATGCTCAACATTACCGATGATGAGATTAAGCCATACTTCAACATCGACAGCGTACAGGTGAACGGTGTGTTCTATGCCGCCCATCGTGTTTACGGACTGAACTTCAAGCAGCGCAAGGATATTCCTACCTATCACCCAGACATGAAAGTATTCGAGGTAAGCGATAAGAACGGCAAGCCAATCGCCCTCTTCTACAGCGATTACTTCCGCCGTCCAACCAAGCGTGGCGGTGCATGGATGAGCGCCTTTGCCAAACAGAGCAAGCAGCGTGGCCAGTTGCCTATCATATATAATGTATGCAACAACGCCAAGGCACCGGAGGGTCAGCCATCTCTCATCACATGGGATGAGGTTACTACCCTGTTCCATGAGTTCGGTCATGCGCTTCACGGAATCCTTTCCGACTGCAAGTACAATACCCTTTCAGGAACAGCCGTGGCTCGCGATTTCGTAGAGATGCCATCCCAGTTTAACGAATCGTTTGCATCTATTCCTGAGATATTCGACCATTACGCCCGTCATACCGAGACCGGTGCTGCGATGCCAGCCGATCTGAAAGAACGCATGCTGAAGAGCATCAGCTTCCAGACTGCCTATTCATTGGGCGAGAATCTGGCTGCAACCTGTCTTGACCTTGCCTGGCACAAGATTAGCGAAGAAGAGGTGCCTTCACCTTATATGGCAGGTGCCTTCGAGAAGGAAGAGCTCCACAACATCGGTTTGCTCAACACCCAGATTCCTCCTCGCTACAGCACATCATACTTCAACCACGTATGGGGCGGCGGTTATGCTGCAGGCTATTACAGCTATCTCTGGACAGAGGTGCAGGCTGTGAACATCGCCGACTACTTTGCAAAGCATGGTGCCTTAGATCCAGCCGTTGGTCAGGCATTCCGCGATAAGATTCTGAGCCGTGGCAACACCAAGGACCAGATGGAAATGTTTACCGACTTTACTGGTATGGAGAAGCCAGATGCTTCCGGATTTCTGAAAGCAAGAGGTTTGTAATGCATAAAATTACAATATGAAACAGGTAGAGGGTGTGTCATAAGTTAATGACACACCCTCCTTTCTTTATCCTTTAATAGCCTGAGGTGTCCAGCTCTTCAGGAATCTGAGCACCTTTTCTTCGTTATATCCCTTACCCTCTTCCAGGAAACTGGAATCCTGGATATGGAGAACCTTTCCGGTTTCATCGAGCACCACAAAGACCGGGAATCCGAAACGCTGAGGATTGTTCAGTCGTTTCATCAGCTGCTCAGCCTTCTTCACAGCCGCATCACCGGCAGTTTTTCTGCGATTGTAGTTTACATGAATATATTCAAAATGATCATTCACCATCTTGTTGACCGTAGCATTCTTCTCTACAAAATCGGCAAACTTCAAGCACCATGGGCACCAGTTACCACCTACCTGACAGATAACAAACTTGCCATTCTTCTTGGCTTTAGCCAAAGCCTCATCAATCTGAGCCATCGGATCGATGCTTTCATTATACACCTTCTTGAGAGCAGTCTGTACCTGAGCAGGTTTCAAAGCTCCAGCCTGGTCGAGCGAATCCAGTTTCTTCATCATCTCCTCCGCCTTCACGGTAGAGAATGCAACCTTACCTTCCGGATTGATCAGATAAGAGGTTGGAATCCATGAGATGTGATAATCCTTGGAAATCTTTGTTTCCTTCCATTTCTTAAACTCACAGTATTGCAACCAGCTATACTGATTATCGCCCAGATATTTCTTCATCTTCGCCTCATCGGTATCAAAAGAAACACCCACTACCTGGATCTTGGTATTGTATTTGTCATAGATAGCCTTCACCATCGGCATGTCTCTTCTGCAGTCTGGACACCAGGAAGCCCAGAAATCGAGCACGGTCCAGACACCCGGAACCGTCTTTCCGTCTTTATCCTTCTGAGTCTTCTTATCTGAAAGCTGGAAGATTTTCTTACCCGTCTTACTGTCAGTAATCGTGAAGTCGGGAGCCTCGGTGCCTGCTGGCAGCAAGTCAAGCGATGTCTGTGCTCTACCGACGACAGCCGTCATCAGGAGCAAAAAAAATAATAGTTTCTTCATACAATTTTTCTGTTTATGTCTGTTACTTCAAATATATATATTAATATTAACCATCGAAACTAGAACTGATAATAAATGAACGGCTGTACACTCTCCTGGGAAACCTCCACCACCATCTGCAGACAGATGATGAAGAGCAGCAGTTTAGCCACCCAAGGCAGAAGGATGAACCGCGCCTGAAGACGGTGATACTGGCGCTCGGTAAAGAGATAGCTCAGCATGACACCGATGATGCAAAGCGTCCAGGCAGGACGGGCATGAAAGAAAGGCACCAGATAATCGATACTGAAATCATTTGCCACCTTATCATACATCTTTCTCAACACGCCCAAATCCTTGGCACGGAAGAAAGACCACGCAAAGCATATATATAAATAGGTGATGAGCCAGCTGAGGGAATTGCCTGCCAGCGTACGGGGAATGCTTATGCCCAACTGACGGCTGAAGAACTTATGCACCACAAGTCCGAAACCATGAAGAGCACCCCAGATGACGAACATCCAGGAAGAGCCATGCCATAAGCCTGCCACCAGCATGGTGAGGAAGTTGTTGAAATACATGCGCACCTTTCCCTTCCGGTTTCCACCCAGCGGAATATACACATAATCGCGGAACCAGAAGGAAAGCGAGATGTGCCAGCGACGCCAGAACTCAGTAACCGAGAGTGAGCGGTAAGGGAAATAGAAGTTGTCGGGCAGATAGAAACCCAGGATGGCTGCCACACCGATACTCATATCGCTGTATCCCGAGAAATCGAGGAAAATCTGGACAGGGTAGCCGAAGAGCGCTGCCAGATTCTCGAAACCCGAGAAGGTTTGCGGCGCATCAAACACCCAGTTGTTGAACTGTGCAATATAATCGCTCAGCATATTCTTCTTGACCAGTCCCAGCATGATGAGGAAGAGTCCCGTCCACAGCATTCTGCTGGAAGCCTGTTCGTTTCGTTTCAGTCTGGGTATCAGATTGGCGGCACGGGTGATAGGACCCGCCATCAGCAGCGGAAAGAAGGTGAGATAGAAGCAATACTCCAGGAGCGTTACCTCCATGTCAAACTTGCGCTTATAGGTATCTACCGCATAGCTGATAGCCTGGAAGGTATAGAACGAGATACCTACAGGCAGAGCGATAGACTGCAACGAGAAGTTGGTGCTGAACATCTCGTTGACTACATCGCCAATGATGAAATTGGTATATTTGAAATAGCACAGCAGAGCCAGGTCTACAAGCACCACGAAGGTGAGCAGCGCCTTGCGCGCCTTCCCCTCATGCAGTCTCATTTCCTGGGTTACGGCATAATTGATGCAAGCCGTAAGCGGCAGCATCCACATCACCATTCCGTTCACCTTATAGGCAAAAAAAAGGCTGAAGCAGATGACATACATCATCATGGCTGTGCGCGAATAGCTCTTGAGCAGGGTATAAATGGCAAGGAAGAAGATGAAGAGCAGCGCAAACGGAATGCTGCCCATCATCAGCGGAGAATCTGCCTGATAAACAAACAGCCGCTCTATCCAATGCCACAAGGCACATATTTCGAATGTTGAATAATTCATTTGTCTGTTCTGAAGATATTATTTATTGAACTCTTTCTTATACGGAGTCTTTATGGTTTACATGTTTTACCGCTGGAACCGTCTTGTCAGCAGCCGGAGCCGTTTTTCCTGCAGTTGCAGGTTCCTTGGTTGCAGCAGAACTTTCTGTGGTTTCAGGCACAGTTCCCTCTACAGGCCTAGAAAGAGAATCCTTCTTCACAGCCGTACTGTCAGCCCTGTGTTTGGTTCCAGGAGGCAAGATGGTAATCTGTCTGTATCTGCGGTCACGCTTATCCGGCATTTCCAAACGGAACGGATGCACACAATGACCGCTATTCATCCACTCTACAATCTTATCCATCCACATGGCAGATGAAGCCATAGTCGGATGCCGACCGTCTTTCTGGCGTTCGAAGGTAAGTTTGTAACTAGGATAATAGCCTCGTGGTCCCATCACCTCACGGAGGAGTTTGTTATATCCATTATCCTCACACCAGTTTGGCGGACCGATCCATATCGTCGGAATATTACCAATCTTGCTCAGGATGGCACGGATGCGTTTTTCACATCCCTTCATATCAGCCGTATACAGTTCGTTGCTGCCCAGACATACAAAGACATGGGTAGGTTTGATACGTTGGATATAATGCTGCAGGGTATCGGTAGCAGCCCAGTTTCTGGTACCCGAACTCACCCAGGTAATACAGGTGAGTTTATGACCGTTCTTGTTGGCATAGTCAGCCAGTCGCAGACCGAGATATTCCGACATCGAGTCGCCGAAGATCAGTACTCGCTGCGCCGCCGTATCCACGGGTTCCTTTATCATGCTGTCAGCCTTTTCCTCTTCAGCAAGCTCTGCCTCGCTTTTACTGGTGAGCGCATCCATTCCAATCTGTTTCAGTGGAATGTTTTCAGCCACTTGCTCTGGAATAAAGGCATAAGCCAGCAGTCCTCCAATGGCTATTGCCAGCAGGGCTATCATTTTCCAGGTTTCTTTCATTTTATATCTTTAATGAGTTTTGGTTATTCTTTTTCTTATACATTCGCCCGACATTACAGCTGAAAGGGAGTGAGCACATTGAGCAACTTTCCGAAATCGGCCTTCGAGATGCGCCTTCCTCTCAAGCTGCGCACCTGCGGATAGTCTTCGAAATAGTTCTCCATCGTAGTATACCACTGATGAGAAACCACTTCCCTGACCGTCTTCAGTTGATTTTCGATGCGATGGGCAAAACTCGGATTCACTCTCGAGAGATAATGTCTTCCATCATTCATCTCGATGGCAAGCATCAGATAAATTTGCGGTCCCTTCTTCTCTTTCCTGCTTTTTACAGTTTCACTTACTTTCCAGCCCTTGGTGGATGTCGATACTCTGATATCCCAGCCATACTGGCTGTTGAGCTTATCCATCAGCCCCTTGAATACGACACCGTGGGCCGAGGTATCTTTCAGTCCCGTATAACCAATGATGTAATGTATCATCTCGTGGAGCAAGACACTCTTTGCCTGCTTGTCGGTCATATCATAATAAGTAGACATGGAGAGCTTGAAATCGTAGAGCTTGGTGCGTCCCCATCTGGAGGCCCGCTTATAGGCAAGTTGCCCCAACCGAGTCTTGGCATGAGTAAGTCCGAGTTCAGGAACAGGCAGTTTTCCCCCGAAATATTCCTGGTCGAAACGCCTGAACCACTCCTCCATCCATTCTATTGTAACAATCATGTATGTATATTTATTCAATAATTATTCAGTTCTGTATATCAGATACTACAAAACGTTTGCAAAGATACAACTTTTTCTTTGTTTCTTTCAATATTTATCGAAAAATGAGTAACTTTGCACGCAAATTTACAACAAAAATGAACAAGACAGCACAGCATATCATAGATATTAAGAATGTGTCGAAAAGATTTGGCGAGAAAACAGCCCTCAACAACATCAATCTCTATGTGAGAAAGGGCGAATTTATGACCATTCTGGGTCCTTCGGGATGCGGAAAAACGACATTATTGAGACTTTTGGCAGGGTTTGAAACCGCCAGCGAAGGCATCATCACCATCGCCGGCAACGATATTACTAACCTTCCTCCTTACAAGCGAAATGTGAACACGGTATTCCAGAAATACGCTCTGTTCCCTCATCTCAACGTTTACGACAATATTGCCTTCGGTTTGAAGCTCAAGCACACACCGAAGGAAGAGATTTTGCCGAAGGTAAAACGTGCCCTGAAGATGGTAAACATGAGTGATTACGAATATCGTGATGTCAACTCGCTTTCGGGCGGTCAGCAGCAGCGTATCGCCATCGCCCGTGCCATTGTCAACGAACCTGAAGTTCTTCTCCTGGATGAACCGCTTGCAGCACTTGACCTCAAGATGCGTAAAGACATGCAGCTGGAATTGAAGCAGATGCACGAACGCCTGGGCATTACCTTCGTATACGTAACTCACGACCAGGAAGAAGCCCTCACCCTGAGCAATACCATCGTGGTGATGAGCGAGGGAGAGATACAGCAGATAGGTACACCTACCGATATCTACAACGAACCAGCCAATGCTTTCGTAGCCGACTTTATCGGCGAGAGCAATATTCTCTGCGGAACGATGGTCCACGACTGTCTGGTGAATGTGGCAGGTACTGAACTGCCTTGTGTAGACAAGGGCTTCGGCTGCAACCAGGAAGTGGATGTCGTGATACGTCCTGAGGATATAGAAGTTTCCACCGATACCACCCACGCCCAGTTTGTGGGCAAGATAACCTCTTCTATCTTCAAGGGAGTACACTACGAGATGCTGGCAGAAACCGAGAAGGGCAATGAATTTCTCATCCAGAACTACAAGCATTTCGAAGTAGGCCAGACGATAGGAATGAGCGTGATACCCGACAATATTCACATCATGAAGAAGGAGCGCATCACCAATACCTTCGATGCAAAGGTAAACGGCGACGGAACGATAGAATTCCTGGGCTGCGAATACCAGATGGAGATTCCGGAAGAAATAAAGGACAAGATTCAGACCGATGAAAACGGAAACGAAACCATCCGGGTGAACGTACCTTTCAACAAGATAGAACTCTTCGACAACGAGAGCGAAGGAACCTTTACAGGCGACATCAGCTTCATTCTCTACAAGGGCGACCACTATCATCTCACCATAGATACCGACTGGGGCGAGAAGCTCTATGTAGATACACAGGATGTATGGGATTTAGGTGATCATGTGGCCATCACCATTCCTCAGGAGAATATTTCGTTTGAATAAAAATTATAAATTCCTAATTATCAATTATAAATTGAACATTATCAAGTTTATCTCTTCGCGACAAAGCTGGTCGATACCTTACGCCATCTTTGCAGCGATATTTGTGGTACTGCCATTGCTTCTCATCGTAGTGTTCGCATTTACCGATGAGAACGGAGCCCTGACGCTCTACAACTTCCAGAAGTTCCTGGCACACCCCGAAGCCATCAACACCTTTGTGTATTCGATAGGCATCGCCATTCTCAACACCCTGCTCTGCATTCTGCTGGGCTATCCGGCCGCCTATATTCTGACACAAACCAGGATGAAGTATGCCAACACCATCGTCATGCTCTTCATTCTGCCGATGTGGGTAAACATCCTGGTGCGCACACTTGCCACCGTGGCCCTCTTCGATTTTGCCGACCTTCCGCTGGGTGAGGGCGCCCTCCTGTTCGGTATGGTCTACAACTTCATCCCATTCATGATTTACCCTATCTACAACACCCTGCAGAAGATGGACCGCAGCTATATCGAAGCAGCTGAAGACCTGGGAGCATCACCTTGGCAGCAGTTCTTCAAGGTCATCCTGCCCCTCTCCATGCCGGGCGTAGCAAGTGGCATCCTGATGGTATTCATGCCAACCATCTCTACCTTCGCTATCTCCGAACTGCTGACGATGAACAACATCAAGCTCTTCGGTACCACCATCCAGGAGAACATCAACAATTCGATGTGGAACTACGGTGCAGCCCTCTCGCTCATCATGCTCTTCCTCATCGGTGCCTCTACCCTCATCGCAGGTGATGGCAGTAAACAGGAAGGAGGTATCAGATGATGCAGTCATTATTCAGTAAGGATATGATGAAGAAAGTATTCTGTCAAGGCTATCTCTGGTTGCTCCTGCTGCTACTCTACTCCCCTATCTTCATCATCATCATCTTCTCGTTTACCGAAGCGAAGGTGATGGGCAACTGGACGGGTTTCTCGCTACAGCTCTACAAGAATCTCTTTGCCGAAGGTACACACCATTCGCTCACAGCGGCACTGGTCAATACCGTAACCATCGCCCTGATTACCGCAACCGTATCCACGCTCTTCGGAACCCTGACAGCCATCAGCATCTACAACCTGCGCAACCGCTATGCACGTAATGCCATACAGTTTGTCAACAACATTCCGATACTCAACGGCGACATCATCATCGGTATCTCGCTCTTCCTGCTCTTCATCACGCTGGGCATTCCGCAGGGGTATACTACCGTGGTACTCTCGCATATTACCTTCTGTCTGCCATACGTTATTCTGAGTGTGATGCCAAGACTGAAGCAGATGAATCCGAACCTCTATGAGGCGGCACTCGATCTAGGCGCCTCTCCGATGCAGGCACTTCGCAAGGTCATCATCCCAGAGATATTGCCGGGTATGATTTCCGGTTTCATGCTTGCCATCACGATGAGTATCGATGACTTCGCCGTCACCATCTTCACGATAGGTAACGAAGGTCTGGAAACCCTCTCCACATTCATCTATGCCGATGCAAGAAAGGGAGGACTAACTCCAGAACTTCGTCCGCTGAGTACCATCATCTTCGTACTGGTACTGGTGATGCTGATTATCATCAACAAACGAAAAAGTAAGTGAAGAACGAAGAGTGAAGAGTGAAGAATTCAATAGTATTAAAAATTATGAACACTTATAATATCAAAAAAGAAAGAGGAGAAAAGAGAAGTGAGTATGAGAGAAGAAGCATCAGCAAGATAAGCCGTTGGATTCTTCACTCTTCACTTTTCTCTCTTCTCTTTCTTTTCTGTTCTTGTTACAACAAAGAGAACCGCGAGGAGATTCTGAAGGTTTACAACTGGGCTGATTATATAGATGAAGACGTTCTTGCCAACTTCCCGAAATGGTATGAACAGCAGACCGGCAAGAAGATCCGAGTTATCTACCAGACCTTCGACATCAATGAGGTGATGCTTACCAAGATAGAGCGAGGTCATGAAGACTACGACGTGGTATGCCCGTCAGAATATATCATCGAGCGCATGCTCCGCAAAGACCTTCTCCTACCTATCGACACCGCCTTCGGCAAGACGCCCAACTATATCAGCAACGTATCACCATACATTGTTGAGCAGATAGATGCCACCTCCAACAATGGCCGCATCGCCCACCATTATGCCGTGCCTTACATGTGGGGAACCTGTGGCATTCTATATAATAAGGTACACGTACCTATAAGTGATACACAGACCTGGGGAACATTATGGAACAGAAAATATCAGGGCAAACTCCTGATGAAGGATTCCTACCGCGACTCCTATGGCACCGCCCTCATCTGGGCACACCGTAAAGACCTGGAAACAGGCAAGGTGACCGTACCACAGCTGATGAACGACTATTCACCAGCTGCTGTAGCCACAGTAGAGAAAGAGCTGAAAGCTCTGAAGCCAAATATTGAAGGATGGGAAGCCGACTTCGGCAAGGAGACCATGACCAAAGGCAAAGCCTATCTCAACATGACCTGGAGCGGTGATGCCGTCTGGGCTATTGAAGAAGCCGGGAAAGTGGGTGTAGAACTGGGATATGAGGTACCGAAAGAAGGAAGCAATGTATGGTTCGACGGTTGGGTAATCCCTAAATATTCCCGCAATCCGAAGGCTGCCGCCTATTTCATCAACTATCTCTGTCAGGAAGACGTGGCACTCGCTAATATGGAGACTACAGGATATGTGAGTAGCGTGGCAGGCAAGAAGGTATTAGAAGCTATGAGCGATGCTGAGGCGTATCCCAAACCTGTAAATCTGGCCTACTTCTTTGGCGAGGAAGGCAGGAGTGTCCATCTCAACCCTATCATGTATCCAGACAGCAGCATAGTAGCCCGATGCGCCATGATTCATGATGCCGGCGACCATACTCCCGAAGTATTGGATATGTGGTCGAAGGTGAAGGGAGACAATCTGGGCGGCGGCATCGTTATCTTCCTGCTGGCCGTAGTCCTTGCCCTCACGGTATTCGTTGCCATCAAGAAATATGAGCATTACAAGCACAGAAGGCTGTCAAGAAAACACCGCAGAAGACACGTTATTAAAGTGAAGAACGAATAGTGAAGAGTGAAGAATTCTCTTGTTTTTTATGGATTGAAGTTGGGAAAACAAGGGGAAAATGAACATTTTTTGAAGGAAAAGAGAAAAAAGTGCCGAAAAAATTTGGTAATATCAAATAAAAGCATTACCTTTGCACTCGCTTTTGAGATATAAAGTTTTTGGGTAGTTACCAGAGTGGCCAAATGGGGCAGACTGTAAATCTGCTGGCTATGCCTTCGGTGGTTCGAATCCATCACTACCCACTTTTCCCAAAAAATAACTCAAAAATTTAAGAGTCCGACTTTCGAGAGAGAGCCGGACTTTTTCTTTTCATATAAATCCTGAACAAAAGAAGAAGAGTAATATTACTCTCCTTCTACCTGCGTCTTTGGCCAGTTCACCAGATATAGCATTTCTGTGGCTCGTGTAAATGCAGTATAGAGCCAATGGATATAATCGGGAGTAAGCATATCGTCCGTCATATACCCCTGATCTACATAGACATGCGCCCACTGTCCACCCTGTGCTTTATGACAGGTAACAGCATAGGCAAACTTCACTTGCAGAGCATTGAAATATGGGTCTTGCCGGATTGCCTTCATACGGTCTGCCTTCAGTGGTATGTCCTGATAATCTTCCTCTATCTTACGGAAAAGCTGCTCTTGCTGATCATGGGTCAAAGCAGAAGCCTCACTCGTCAAGGTATCCAGCAATACCGTAGCCTCCAGTTCATAATTGTCATAATCGGGGAATTTCAACAGAAGGGTGGCAAAATGAAAGCCGTAGAGGTCGATGCGACGGCTCACCTTCATCACCTTCGCCCTATCTCCATTAGCCAGGAAAGCAGGAATCTCATGACTTGAAACTTCGTTACTTTGAACTGTATGATTAGCTAAAGTATTAAATTTTCCACTCTTCACTTTTCGTTCTTCACTTAATTGCCTTTCCTTTATCTTCTTTCTTTCTTCCTCCATCCAATAATAATTGTTCTTCACAATCATCAGCATGTCGCCACTCTCCAGTTCCTCTTCCCTATCAAGCACCATGTTGCGGATGCCCTGGTTAAAGATGTTGGCGCGCTTGTTGCTACGAGTCACCACAATGGTATCGTCAAGTCCTACATGATGATAGCTGTCGCCAAGAGCCTCGATGAGTTCTGCACCCGGCATCTCCCTGATATCCGAGAAACCGGAGAAACGGATTTTAGGCAGTTGGGTAATGTCATCGTGGGTAATCATCTGGCGGATACGGGTAGCATTAAAGAGAATACCCGACTGCTGACTCTGACGGACTACTTCATTCAAATCGCACTCATAAACTGACAGTCCATATCCCTGGAGCATCGCAGCAGAAAGGGCTGGTGATTCTTCCTCACCAACAGGAGGCAACTGTGCCTTATCGCCAATCAGCAAAAGTCGGTCGTTACGTCCCTGATACACAAAATGAATCAGATCATCTAGCAGACAACCGCTGCCAAAGGTGGTTCCGCCCAATCCCAGATTGGCAATCATCGAAGCCTCATCCACCATAAAAAGCGTATCAGTATAGAGATTATCATTGAGATTGAACTGTCCATCCACTCCGGCAAACGCCTTTTCGCGATAGATGCGGCGATGAATGGTATAGGCAGGCATCCCGCTGTTCAGAGAGAAGACCTTAGCCGCCCTACCCGTAGGAGCAAGGAGCATTACCTTCTGGCGAACAGCACGGAGCGTACGGACGATAGCACCCGAGAGCGATGTCTTACCGGTACCCGCACTACCCCGGAGAATCATCACAGCATGAGGATTACTATCCGTCATAAACTGCACGAAAACATCGAGCGCCTGAGCCTGTTCTGGGGTTGGCGGAAAGCCAAATTGCTGTAATATCTGATATTTTAACTCTTCAATGTTCATATTTCGAAAACTTTTAGTATCTTTGCAGAAAATTTACTGCACCTATTTGCTGTGCAAAAGTAATAATACTTTTTGAAATGAGAAAAAGAATAAAGAATAATTATATTTTGGGAGCATGCGTCATCATCATGATGCTACTCTGTATTCTGAGTGTGAGCCAGCCTATCCGCTTCCAGAAGGCCATGGCTAGCAGAGAAGCAGAGGTGAAGGAGAAACTGATGCAGATACGTCAGGCTGAAGAGAAATACAAGGCGAAACACGGCGTATATACAGGAGATTTTCCGACACTGGTAAAAGGCAAGTTCTTACAGGAAGATGCCCAATACATTCCCTATGCCGACGGTAAGAAGTTTACACTTGCTGCCACGGTTATCGTAGGAAAAAGCGGTAAGCAGATTCCGGTGATGGAATGTGGGGCCGGTTATGAAACCTTCCTCGACGGACTTGATGAAGGTTCCATCCAGCAGAAGATAGAGGAGGCCAACTATGCCGGCAACTATCCCGGACTCAAGATAGGCGATTTAACGACAGATAATAACAACGCAGGTAATTGGTAACAGATATGCAAATAAAAGGTAACAACATTCAGCAAGCACGACTCACCATCCGCGTGAGCAGAAACACCCTCAGTTTTTCGGTAGTTGACCGTGAAGCTGAGCATCAGCTCATCTATGAACCTTATACAGTAAAGAGTGGTGTTTCGATGGCAGCCAACTTGCGTCAGGCTTTCAAGGAGAGTACTCTCCTGCAGAGGGGATACCAGAAGGTACGCGTATATCTCGATTCGCCTATCCTGCTGGTTCCTATCGAAGAATTTCATGAAGAGGATATCGATGTGCTCTATCAGCATGCCTTCAACAGTCATAACAGCGATGCCATTCTCTACAGAGTGCAGCCGGAACTGAATGCGGTAGCGGTATTCCCTATCAACAAGGATTTGAAGATGGTGGTAGAAGACAACTTCAAGGATGTCCGCTTCACACCTATCATGCAACCGATGTGGCACTATCTGCATCATCGCAGTTTCACCGGCATTCACCGCAAGCTCTATGTTTATTTCCACGACAAGAAGCTGGACGTTTTCGGTTTCGAGAAGAACCGTTTCAAATTCTTCAACTCGTTCAATGCCGAGCATGCCAAGGATGCCCTCTATTTCATTCTCTATGTATGGAAGCAGTTAGGATTCAACCAGATGCAGGATGAGTTGCATGTATCAGGCAATGTTCCGGACAAGGACTGGTTCCTCTACAACACGAAACTCTACATCAAGAAGACCTTCATTCTGAATCCTGCCGCCGAATTCAACCGTGCGCCCATCACAGAGATTAAAGGTCTGCCATTCGATTTAATGGCACTGTACTTAAGTAAGTAAGACAAGAGTTGATAGTTAAAAGTTGATAGTTAAGAATTCAACAGAATAGCTTATCATAAAGTTCAATGTTCAACATTCAAAGTTCAAAGTAAATATGAGAATCATAACAGGACAATATAAGGGACGCCATTTCGACATTCCACGTTCGTTTAAGGCGCGTCCGACAACAGATTTTGCAAAGGAGAACATCTTTAATGTTCTGCAGGGATATATTGATTTTGAAGATACCTCTGCCCTCGACCTCTTTGCCGGTACGGGCAGCATTTCGCTCGAACTGGTATCACGAGGCTGCAGCCGGGTAATCAGCGTAGAGGCCGACCGCGATCATGCCAACTTCATACGCCAATGTTTTCAGAAGTTGGGCGAAGACAAAGATATTCTGATTCGTGGTGATGTATTCCGTTTTCTGAAGACCTGCAAGCAGAAGTTTGACTTTATCTTTGCCGATCCTCCATACGCTCTGAAGGAGTTGCCGCAGATTCCAGACCTCGTTCTGAATGGCGACTATCTCAACGAAGGAGGCATCTTCGTCTTTGAGCATGGCAAAGATTATGATTTCTCAGAGCATCCACGATTCCTGGAACACAGAAGTTACGGAAGCGTAAACTTCTCAATATTCAGATAGAAAAAAATCCCCGTTTGCACCAGACAAGATGCAAACAGGGATTTATTCGTTACAGCAGCGGCGAGAGTAATCTTACCGTACTCTCGAAAAGGCGCTGCAGGAACGGACGTTTTACGAAATAAGATACAGCATCTACTAGGATGCTCTTCGCCTCATCCCGCAGATAGACAGCCTTCACGCGCTGCGCCATCCCCTCATCAAAGAAGAACGCATTCGCTTCGAAATTATTCTCAAAACTTCGGAAATCGATATTCGTACTGCCTATCGTACAGAGATTATCATCACTCACCAGCAATTTACTATGATTAAAGCCTGCCGTATAGAGATAAACCTTTACGCCAGCCTCTATCGCCTCCATCACATACGAACGTGATGCCCACTCAACCAGTTTGGCATCAGCATGACGGGGCAACATCAGACGGATATCCACACCCGCCAAAGCTGCTGTTCTCATGGCAAACAATACTGGTTCAGTTGGCAGGAAATAAGGCGTTTCCATATACACATACTTCCGGGCCTGAAGCAGGATGCGGACATAGCCCTGCATGATATCAGGCCAAGGACTGATAGGACTGCCCGTAACTATCTGTACGAGACAATTGTTGCGGATATGCGCACTGACCGGCGGATAATACTGGCGATTGGTAACCAACGTACGGTCTACGAAATACCAGTCTACCAGAAAGGCTCTCTGAATGGCGTAAACGCCACCGCCCTCAATACGGAGATGTGTATCGCGCCAAGCCTGTTTCTTATCACCCTTCACATAGCGCAGAGCTATATTCATGCCGCCGATAAAGCCCACTTTACCATCTATGACACAGAGTTTGCGGTGGTTACGATAGTTTACCTTACTCGTAAAAGCCGGAAAGCGGACTGGCATGAACGAATGTACATCAATACCTGCATCACGCATACGTTCAAAGAATTCATCCTTCACCTTCCAGCAGCCTACATCATCATAAATCAGTCGCACCTCTACTCCCTGCTCCGCCTTATCGATCAAGGCATCAGCTATCAGATATCCCAAGGCATCGGCTTCGAAGATATAGGTATCGAGATGAATATGATGCTTTGCCTGTCCTATATTATATAATAAGGTAAGGAAGAAATCGTAGCCATCGGTATAAATATCCACCTGATTATCTTTAAAAGGCAGCGCCCAACTCTGGTTGGCAAAGAGATTCATCAGCGGTTTATTGCTGTCTGGCAGGTGAAGATTCTCCTGCTCTACGAACTCGAGCATGGAGCGCTTGGTGAGCTGGTCCATGCTGCGGTCGCTGATAAGCCGTTCCTTGCGGGTATTCTGTCCGAAGAAGAAATAGAAGATGATACCCACAAAGGGGATGAAGAAGAATACCAATATCCATGCCATCGTCTTGGCGGGCTGACGATTGTCCATCAAGACGGTGATGATAGCCGGAACGGTTATCACGACATAAAGCAACAGATATATCCAGTGAAAATAAATCATATAGCATTTCTCCTTTTTAATCTCTAATACTTCATTACAGAGTTCCTCCCCACAGGACAGGGGCTCCGGTTAATTGAAGATATTGTTTGCCTGGCTCGCCAGAAGCGTGTTCATCTGCTTGAGTTTCATAAACTCCTGCAGCAGTTCACGATTGGTCGGATTCCTGGCAAACTCCTGCTGTACCTCAATAATACGCTGAGCAATATAATGAGTGCGGAAACTCAAGATGTCTTTAAAGACAAACTGACGGAGCTTATCGGCGCTCATCTTCATCTGCAGACTAGCCGTAGATACCTCCTGGTCACCTGTAGGCAAACCTGCCAACCTGCTGATTTCCGGATTCGGATGATTGGCAAAATAAGTTTCGGCGACAAAATCATCTTCTTTTTCGAGATGTTCCACAGCCTCCTGCATAATCTGATTATATAAATCATTATGAAACTTAAAGCCATCTCCACCCAAATCAAGACTGATATACTGGGCCACAGCTACCTCCACATCATTTCCGTCTACATCCTGTACTGTGATGAGCTGGTCGCCATGATGAATAATCAACTGTACCAGAAGTCCTTCTACTTCCAGAAGTTTATCCAGTGGGGTAACCGCTCTCATCACCGATTGCGCCTGCTGCGCTGCCGCTACAGTCGAATCTTTCAATCCCGCAGCACGTCGCTCGGCCTTTACCTGCTCACTCATACCGTTGCGCACAAAATTGTTCAAGGCATTCACGATAATTGCCTCGTTCACGCCCAAACGGTGAGAACAGTCGGTGATATAAGAAGCGCGCGTTATCTGATTCTTGATTTTCGAGATGCTCTCTACAATCGAATTGATAGCCTGGCTTCTCTTTACAGGGTCTGTCACGCCGCGTAGCAGAATATCGGTCTTAAACTGTATGAAGTCGGTCTGATTCTCCTGAATATATCTTCTGAATTCCTCTGCCGAATGACTGCGGGCGAAACTATCTGGGTCATTGCCGTCAGGGAGGAAGAGTACCTTTACGTTCATCTCTTCTTCGAGCAGCATATCGGTACCTCTCAGCGCAGCATGAATACCCGCATTATCGCCGTCATAGAGAAGAACAATATTACTGGTAAAGCGGTGCAGCAATCTAATCTGATGCACGCTCAGTGCCGTACCCGAGTTGGCCACTACATTTTCGATGCCACACTGATGCATCGAGATAACATCGGTATATCCTTCCACCATAAAGACACAATCCTCCTTGGCTATCGCCTTCTTGGCCTGATAGAGTCCATAGAGTTCGCGCTCCTTATGATAAATAACGCTATCAGGCGAGTTGACATATTTCTGGCTGATGCCCTTGGTTCTGCTGTCGAGCACTCGTCCGCCAAAAGCTACCACCTTGCCGCTCACGCTGAACCAAGGGAAGATGGCTCTGCCCGAGAAACGGTCAAGAATCTTATCCTCACCCGACTTATTGCCGGCTTCGTCCTTATCCACCTTGAAGCAGAGTCCCGTATCAACCAGATATTTCGGATTATAGCCAGCCGCCTTAGCCGCTTCAGCAAGAGCAGTACGCTTAGGGAGCGCAAAACCCAACTGGAATTTTCTGATGATATCATCCCTGAAACCTCTTCCTCGGAAATAAGCCATACCGATAGCGATACCATCCACATCATGCAGGAGAATATCCTGGAAATATTTCGCCGCCCAATCGTTGACGATAAACATGGATTCTCTTTCGCTCTCGCGCTGTTTTTCTTCATTGGTCAGTTCCCGTTCCTGAATCTCTATTTTATATTTCTTGGCGAGCCAGCGAAGGGCATCGGGATAGGTCATCTGTTCCAGTTCCATCAGAAAGTTGATTGCATTGCCTCCCTTTCCACAGGTAAAGCAATGACAGATACCTCTTGTTGGAGATACAGAGAAAGATGGATTGGAATCGTTATGAAAAGGACACAAGCCGACATAATTGATGCCACGCTTCTTGAGCGTAACAAATTCAGATACCACCTCTTCTATCTTGGTAGCATCCATAATTTTTGCTATCGTCGGTCTGTCTATCATTATATATTCTTTTTTCTGTTTTTACTATGCAAAATTACTATTTTTCTTTGAAAACACAAAAAGAAACGGACAGAAAAGTAAAAATGAAACATATTAAAAACTAAAGTTTACATAAAAAAAGGTACATTCGGATAGTTTTGGCTATCTTTGCAACCGGCAAAAACACATTGCTGACAATCGGAACATAACAACAAAATAAATAAATATGAAACTAAACAACATCAAGCAAACATTCCTGGCAAGCGCTGCCCTGCTCTCAACTATCAGCATGAGCGCAGCCGACAGATTTGTAGATTTCAAGCAAGGAGACTTGCTGCTGAATGCCAATAACCGGGTAGAAATCTACATGGATACCAACGACTGCAAGGGAGTGAGCTATGCTGCTCATGCCCTGCTGAAAGATATCAAAAGTGTGAGTGGAGCCACAGCCACCCTCACCACGGATGCCGGTTTTCTGAAAAAAGCCGACACAGCCCGACCAGCTATCCTCGTAGGCACCATCGGACATTCTGCAGCCATCGACCAACTGGTGAAACAGAAGCGCATCAACGGAAATCTACTGAAGGGCAAACGGGAAAAGTTTATCATCACGCTCATAGATGGTCAGCTCGTCATTGCTGGCAGCGACCGCCGAGGCACCATCTATGGCATCTACGAACTCTCGCAGCAGATGGGCGTATCGCCTTGGTATGACTGGGCAGACGTGCCTGTAGAGCATCACGATTCCATTTTCGTAAACAAAGGAATCTATACAGATGGCGAACCAGCCGTACGTTATCGCGGCATCTTCCTCAACGATGAGGCACCTTGTCTAACGTCATGGGTAAAGAACACCTACGGCACCGGATATGGCGACCACCGTTTCTATCAGCGCGTCTTCGAACTGGTATTGCGACTGAGAGGTAACATGATGTGGCCTGCCATGTGGGGCTGGGCTTTCTATGCCGATGACCCTGAAAACGAGAAGACGGCAGATGAGATGGGCGTAGTGATGAGTACTTCCCATCATGAGCCGATGGCCCGCAACCACCAGGAATACGCCCGCAACCGAAAGGGATGGGGACCATGGAACTATCAGAAGAACAAGACAAACCTGCAGAAGTTCTTCCGTGAAGGCATTGAGCGAATGAAGGGAACTGAACAGATTGTAACCATAGGAATGCGCGGCGACGGCGATGAGGCAATGAGCGCAGAGGCAGATACGAAGCTGATGACCAACATCATCAACGACCAGCGCAAGATTATCGCTGACGTAACCGGCAGAAAGGCTAGCGAAACCCCACAGGTTTGGGCACTATATAAAGAGGTATTGGATTACTACGACAAGGGCATGAAGGTGCCTGATGACGTAACCCTCCTGCTCTGCGATGACAACTGGGGTAACGTGCGCCGTGTGCCGAATGCCAAGGAACGCAAACACAAAGGCGGTTGGGGCTTATACTATCACGTAGATTACGTAGGTGCTCCAAGAAACTCAAAGATGCTCAACGTTACTCCTGTGCAGAATCCTTGGGAGCAGTTGACGCTTGCTTACGAGAATGGCATTGACCGTCTCTGGATTCTCAATGTGGGCGACCTCAAGCCGATGGAATATCCTATCAGCCAGTTTATGGACATGGCTTGGAATCCACGTAAATACGATGTAAACAACATCACCCGTCATACCCGCGACTGGTGCGCACAGCAGTTTGGTGAATCGCAAGCTGATGAAGCAGCCCGCATTCTTAACCTCATCTGCAAGTACAACGGCCGCTGCACCCCTGAGATGCTCGACAAGAACACCTACAGTCTGGAAAATGGTGAATGGCAGGAGGTGGTAAACCAGTATCTCCAGCTTGAAGCCGATGCGCTGCGCCAGTACAACTGTCTGCCGGCATCCTATCACGACGCCTATCGCCAAATTATCCTCTTCCCTATCGAGATGATGAGCAATCTGCACCAGATGTATTTTGCCCAGGCACAGAACCATGCCCTCTACAAGCAGGGCAATCCGAAGGCGAATGTATGGGCTGATGAATGCGAGCGCCGCTTCAAGCGCGATTCACTCATCTGCGACTATTACAACCATAAGATGGCTGGCGGCAAGTGGAACGGAATGATGACCCAGAAGCATATCGGCTACAAGAGTTGGAATGATGATTTCGAGAAGGATACCTGTCCGGAACTCTTCCGGGTAACCTCCAAGGATGGAGTGATTATCAGCGCAAACAACGGCGTGGTAGAAATCGAAGCTCCTTACTATAGCAGCAAGACGGATGCT
>ENA-OWPP01000988-OWPP01000988.1-human-gut-metagenome-genome-assembly--contig:-NODE-988-length-27701-cov-21.584027_pt1 | contig 27701 bp, 30 predicted proteins | sample MGYA00248265_ERZ651848 | MGnify/ENA primary metagenome ERZ651848 (study PRJEB26924, sample SAMEA4378233) | human gut metagenome | biome: human gut; feature: human-associated habitat; material: faeces...
ACGGTACGCACGGTGGTGTGAGAGGACGGGACTAAACGTCCCTCCTACTCGGTTTTGCAACTTGTCAAAGCCTCGTTGCGATTTCCTTCCCATCCTTGAACCGAAACACCACCCGCTCATCGGCGTGGACGGTGACATGGTCAACGGTGCTGTTCCAGAGTTTTTCGTCGAAGGTCAGTGGCAGGGCGGTCAGTTCTCCCAAAGAAGCCGAATCCAAGAATGAGGATGACGACTCTGACAATCATCCGGGAGCTGGCGGAAACAGCGGCACTATGATCGTGGACGCCACCTGCGCACCGTCCAATATCCGTTATCCGCAGGATGTTTCCCGGCTCAATGAGGCCAGAGAAAGCGCCGAGAAGCTTCTGGATGTCCTCCATGATCCCGCGGACGGAAAGAAGCCCCGAACTTACCGCCAGCGCGCCCGGAAAGATTACCTGAAATATGTGAGATGTCGCAAACACACCGCAAAAATGACCCGCAAAGCCATTGGAAAGCAGCTGACCTATCTCCGGCGTGCCCTCAATGCCGTTGATGGCAAACTGTCTCTTGGAAAGTCTCTGACCACGCGACAGATGGAACGTCTGGATACGATACGCACCGTCTATGCGCAGCAGAAGTACATGTACGATAACCGTACCCACAGCGTACCTGACCGGATCGTCAGCTTGAGCCAGCCTTTTGTTCGTCCCATTGTGCGCGGAAAAGCCGGAAAACCAGTGGAGTTTGGCGCGAAGCTGGACATCAGTGTCGTTGATGGATGGACGCGGCTGGAATTTTGTTCCTTTGACGCCTACAATGAAGCCGGGAATCTACAGGAGATGGCAGAGCGATTCCGCGAGCGGGAGGGGCATTACCCCAGCCGTATTCTGGCAGACAAGATCTACTGAAACCGGGAGAATCTCAGCTATTGTAAGGCGCACGGAATCCGGCTCTCTGGTCCGGCACTGGGCCGCCCAAAGAAGGGCGAAACCAGAGACAAGGCGCAGGACTATCGGGATGAGTGCGAGCGAGTGGAAGTGGAGCGCAGGTTCAGTCTGGCAAAGCGCAAATGTGGCATGGGGCTGGTCACCGCAAAGCTGCGGGAGACTGCGGCCCATGTGATTGCCATGTCCGTTTTGGTGCTGAATCTCCGCAAGATTCCGTGCGCCATTTTGCGTTTGCTTACATATCTGCTGGCTATTCTCTTGCCGAAAGAAAAATGGGCTACTGTTCAGTAGACATTATAAGTAAGAACTTGATGGAGATTGACCGCTTTGGCTGCTTGGATAGCCGGACGATCAATCCCCATCATTTCATATCGTTCATATTCCTGTTCGCAGGGTGCTCGCTTCTGCTGCCCTTCTCTGCGTGGCTCTAACTGCTGTTATTTTGTGCAAGGACTCTCGTACAGATCGTACTTCGGCTTCCTCATGAAGCAAATCAGCAACATCCCGTTTGCTGCCGTGCATAATGAGCGGTTCCTTATCCGGCGTTATCAAGCGAGTCTGCCGCGTGGCTTTTATTTTCCGAACAGCTCAGCGGCCTGCTTCATACGCTGTATGATGGGCACGTTAAAGGGGCACTGCGTTTCACAGCGGCCACAGCCGATACACTCACCTGCATGATGCTCAAGTGCATCGTAATGTCCCTGTAGGGTGGGTGTAACGCCATCGAGAAGCGCCATGTCCAGATACTTGCTCAGCTGCGCAATGTTGATGTGCTTTGCGCAAGGCAGGCAGTGATTACAGTACATACAGCGTCCCTGCATGGAGAATTTCGGCTCTGCGGCAAAGAGGAAGGAATAATCCAGCTCCTCCGGCGTCATTGTTTCATAGCGCACGCAATCGGCAACCTGCTCCGGTGACTGCATTCCAACCAGTACGCTTGCGACGCCGGGCCTGGAAAGCGCATAGTGCATGCACTGCTGAACCGTCATGGCCCGGCCGAAGGGTGAGGTCTTATCAGAAAGCAGCGCGCCTGCGGCCAGAGATTTCATGACCGTGATGCCAACACCATGCATCTCGCAGTAGCGGTACAATTCTTCCCGGACCGGGTTGATGCCGCCAAGCTCCTGCATAGAATCGAAAAAGCGGTTGTTCAGCTTGCGTGGGCGCTCCGCGTTCTCATTGAGCACGTCATAGGCTGGGTTGACGCTGAAGAGCATTAGATCGATCAGGCCGGTTTTGGCCGCCCGCAGCGCTTGCACGGGATTGTGGCAGCTTACGCCCAGCGCACGGATTAAGCCCTTTTGCTTCAGCCCCAGTGCATATTCTAGGATAGGTCCGGAGAAAATTTCCTCATACTCCTGCGCGTTGTCGATCATATGGATCATTCCGAGGTCAATATAATCCGTCTGCATCCGGCGCAGAAGATCCTCAAAAAACGCCTGCACGACCTTCACGTCCATGGTACGACCGTACTGTCCGTTTTTCCAGATAGAGCGAAAATGTCCCTGGATGTACATTTTGTCGCGCTTTCCCTTGAGCGCGGTGCCAAGGTCCGAGCGGATGTCTGGATTGGACATAAAGCAATCCAGCAGATTGATACCGGCATCCATTGCAGCGTCCACGGTATTGCAGACCTGCTTCAAGGGCTTGCCTTCAAGATACTCGCCGCCAAGACCGATTTCTGAAACCTGGAAGCCCGTTCTTCCGAGTGTACGGTATTTCATTCTTTATACCTCCCTGCCAGCCGCGCGCAGTAGAGCGCGTGCCTGCGCCTCATCAATGGGCTCTGCCATGCTTCCGTTTCTGCGCAGCGTGGTACCGATGATGAGAATATCTGCGATCTGCATTTTTTCCGCAATGTTCTTTTCGGTGACGCCGCTACCGACGGCAACGGGAATGGAGATACTGTTTTTAACCTTTTCCAGATCGGAAGAAGCGGTTTCCGTACCGGTGGAGCAGCCGGTGACAATCACCGCATCTGCCCCCTGATGCTGCGCCCACTTTGCAGAGGTCGCAATGTCCACCTCAGGATTGACCATGTAATAGTGCTTGACCTGCACATCCGCGAAAATCTTGACATGCTCCGCGCTGATCTCACGGCGGTAACGAATGATTTTTCCGCTGCAAGGAGTCATGATTCCGTTGTAATTCATGACAGTATCGACAAAAATCGGTGTGCGGATGAAATCGCCGCCGACCACCTTTGCAATGGAAAGCGCCTCCTCATAGTTCAGCCCGCTGCAGCACAGGCCGAGCGGCAGCTTCACCGCGCTGCGCACTGCCTGGGCCACCATACTGATAGCCGAGAACTGCACTTTAGTCATATGTGGTTCCAAGCAGAGATCCTCGTTTTCGATCATGACAGCGTCAAAGCCGACACGCTCAAGCGCTTTGGCATCGCTGACCGCGCGCGCGATTACCTCGTCGATTGTCGCCGTTGCGCCGTAGGTTCCGGGCAGCGGCAGGCAGTGGATCATACCGATAAGCAGCTTGCGTCCGCCCGTCAGATTCCATTCCATTTCAATCATCCCTCCTGATTGTTTCGTACCGCGCCAGAAGCTGCGCTTCGGTGGGCAGGTTTGTGATGCTTCCCTCTTTTTCCAGCACGAAGGAGGACAGCGTGCCGCCCAGCAGGGCGCACTCATGGACGCTGCGGCCATGCACAAGTCCATAAAGGAAGCCACACACATAGCCGTCGCCCGCGCCTACAGTTTCCGGCTCTGCGCACAGCGGACGGACGGCGCGGGCTTGCGTCTGACAGATTTGTCCGCCGTCCCTATAGTACACACGGCTTCCCTCCGCACCCAGCGTTTCAACCAGAATTTGTAGCTTCTCATTTTGGAAGAGATCGCGGATCTCCTTTAGGCCGAATTCCTCGCATAAAAATGCCGTCTCAGTTTCATTTGCAAAGATTACAGTGCTCAGCTCCAGAAGCTGTGCGAGCTTCTCATGCGGTAGCGCATTGGGATCCTTGCGCATGGACAGCGCTAGTGGTGTCCCGCTTGCGCGGATAGCGTCGATCGCAGGCTGCGTATTCATCGCCATGGGCGCAGTGAGGACAACATAGCGGCTGTCACGGAAGAATTCCGGCTTCATCTCCTGCACGCCATAAAACGTGCTGCCTGGCAGACGGTGCGCATACTCCGTGATGAGCGTCATATGGTTTTTTTCGGCGTTCTGGATCATAATGGTCGTGCCGCGGGCTTTCTCTGGCGGATCCTGAATGCCATTTTCAGGCATGTGATATTCGCGCGCAAACGCATGCAGAAAGTCATGCTGTCGATGATCGGCATAGGTCAAAACGGGATAGACCGCCTCGCCCAGTCTGGCAAGACCGGCGCAGATGTTCAGCCCCATGCCGCCGTTGGAATACTCCGTAAGGCTGCCGCCAAAGACCGGCGTAGATTTGCCGCACTCAGGCATCTGGTTTACGTGCAGGATGCTGACCGTTGCGGCCGTGCCAACGACCGTAAAATCATAGCGCTTCATCAGAACACTCCGTTCTTCAGCCGCTCACAGACCTCGTCGGAGCTGATGGCCTTTGCAAAGTATTTGGTCATTTCCGCCAGATGGAAATCGTTGATCTCCTTGGTATTCGTACCAAGCATGTCGCTGATCATATAGGTGCGGAAGCGGTAGGCTGATGCATCGGTCGCGGTTGCGCGGCAGCAGACATTGGTCTTGACGCCACACACAAGAACGTTCTCCACGCCGCGCTCACGCAAAATCTCGGCAAGGTTCGTTCCAAAAAAGGCGCTTGGGACAAACTTGCGGAACATGATGTCACGCTCCGGATCATAGGGAATGCGCTCCTCCAGCTCCGCACCGGCCGAGCCCTCGACCAATGAAGCTTTCTTACCATCGCGGAACATGCGCGTCAGCTCGGGATTGACCTCCTTTTCATCCGCCGGATGCGCGGTATAGACGATGACGACAAGTGCGCCAAGATCACGCATTTTGTTGAGCTTTTCCGGGAAGGTCTTCATCATTTCGCCGGTCGTCTCGGGATAATAGAATCTTCCCTCCGGACGTGTGAAATCCTTTTGCATGTCGATGACAAGAACAGCAGTTTTAGGCATAGAAATTCCTCCCGTCAGGCTTCCTTGAAGAAGCGCAGATGATTTTTGCGGGCATTGGGCGTCTCGACGATCAGCAGCACGACAATGATCGTGACATAGGGCATAATGCCGAGCAGCGACGAAATGGCCGCAGGAACAAAGTTGTTGATGATGGTTTGCAGCGCACGGACAAAGCCGAAGATCAGCGCATAGACACAGGCCTTCTCCGGATCCTTACGGCCGCAGTTAATGGCGCTCAGGCAGATAAAGCCGCGGTTCGCCGTCATGTTGATGGTATACATGCCGAGCTGCTCAACCGAAAGGTTCAGTCCGGCCAGTGCGCAGGTCGCGGCGGAGATCATCAGGCACAGGAACTTGATGCGGTTGGTCTTGATGCCGACGGATTTCGCAGCGTTGACGCTTTCGCCAGTCACGCGGACATAAATGCCAAACTTTGTCTTATACATCACGACAGTCAGCACAATGACCACAAGGAAGGTCAGGTAGGTAATCGCCGTGTGGTTGTTAAAAATATCGCTCAGGATCGGAATGCTACGAAGAACCGGCACGTCGATCATCATATTCGCCGGGTCAATGATGCTGCTGGCAACCAGATTGCTGCGCGTCCCGTAGAGTGCCTGTAAAAGGCAGGCCGGAATGCAGGCTGCCATTAGGTTGATGCCGCTGCCGACGACGCTGAGGTTGCCCTTGAGCTTAACGGTAAACAGATAGAACAGGCAGTTGAGCAGAATTGCGATCACGAAGGCAGCGATTACGCCGACCCAGATCTGTCCCGTCATGAAGGCAAAGAGAATGCCCGCAAAGGCGGCAAACTCTGTGCAGCCCTCCATGGAGATGTTGAACACGCCTGCTCTTGCGACAAATACGCCGCCGATGGTGATGAGCAGATACGGCGCAGCGTTTTCCACAGTCATGTTCAGAAGATTCAGAAACAGCGAGAGGTAATTCATGCTCAGCCCTCCTTTTTCACCGCAGACCGGTGGAAGATGTGGCCGAAGAAGTCAGCAATGGCTTCGCGGTTATTGCCGATGAGCTTGATGGCCATAAACAGCACCAACGTGCTCTTGATGATGTTGATGAGGTCAAGAGGAACGCCGAGGCCGGTCTGCGCCGCCAGAGCGCCGTAGCGCAGCGCGCCGAAGACGATGGAAAATAGCAGAATGCCGACTGGATTACTGCCAGCCAGGATACACACAAAGAAGCCGTCCCAGCCGATACCGGGGTTAGCAGAGAAGGTGTTGACAAAGTTATAGTTGACACCGAGAATTTCTGTTGCACCCGCAATACCGGCCAGCGCGCCGCCGACCACGAAGATCACGACGATTTTCCGGCTGACGTGCATACCGACGGCGTCGGCAAATTCCCACTGCTTGCCGATGCAGTCAATCTCATAGCCGAATTTGGTCTTTTTCAGAATGAAATACAGGACCAGCCAGATTGCCAGCGCAATAAAGATCGCCGTTGTGCAGCGGTACTTGCTGTTGAGCTTGGCAAGGCGGGCGGTCTGCTCGATGAACTCAGTGTGCGCATAGGCATCGCCCGTTCCAAGGTAGCTCTGGGTCAGAAAGCCTGTGACCTGCGTGGCAATGCTGTTGAGCATAACGGTTGTAACAACCTCGTTCACGCGCAACTTGGCCTTCAGCAGGCCGGGAATCAGCGCGTAGACCGCGCCGAAGGCGGCGCCAATCAGCAGGCACAGCGTGACATGCAGCGCCGTGGGAACGCCCTTGATCATATAGCCCGCAAGAGCCGCGGTGAAGGCACCCAGGAATACCTGACCCTCAATGCCCATATTGTACATATTCGCACGGATGGAAAGTGCCGTAGCCATGCCCGTGATGATGATCGGCGTAGTATAGCCGAGCGTGTTCAGCAGGCCGCCGACGGAGAAAAACGCTTTTTTGATGATATAGCTGTAAAGAGTAAAGGGATTACAGCCGCAGATCAAGGAGAAGATGCTGCCAACGCCGAAGGCAAACAGCAGCGGCACCAGCACGTCTCCAGCCGCTGCGAGAAGATTTGAGGTCCAGCCGGTCGTGCGTTTTGCAGGGAGTCTTTGTTTCATAGTTCTAAACCTCTCATTCTTCCGAAAGCTCCTCGGAGGACATGCGCTTCACACCGGACATATAAAGTCCCAGCTCATTGAAGCTCACATCATCCGAGCGGAAGCTGCCGACGATTTCCCCGTGATACATCACGAGCACACGGTCGGAAAGCCCCGTGACCTCGGAAAGCTCCGAGGAGATGATAAGTACCGCCGTACTGGCATCACGCATTTTAAGGATCTGATTGTGGATGAATTCAATTGCGCCGATATCCACGCCGCGCGTCGGCTGGCTGACCAGCAGCACCTTCGGTCTGCGGCTGAATTCACGCGCAATGATAACCTTCTGCGCATTGCCGCCAGAGAGAGAGCCAACCGCCGGATCCTTCGTGCTCAGACGAACGTCGTATTCCTCTACCAGACGGTCGCGGTTTTCCGTTATGGCACGGCGATTCATTACGCCTTTATTGCAATAGGGCTTAAGTCCGTGATAACCGGCGATGAGATTGGCCGAGACCGGTACGTCAAGGCACAGCCCCTGCTTGTAACGATCCTCCGGCACCACACCGATGTCGTGCTTCCTCAGTTCGTCCGGCCACAGCCCCGTGATATTCACGCCGCCCAACTCCACGGTTGAGCCATGGCAAACATCCAAAAGCCCGGTCAGTGCCAGCATCAGCTCGGTCTGGCCGTTGCCCTCAACGCCAGCAATACCGACGACCTCGTTTTCATGGATGCGGAAGCTGATGTCATTAAGAATCTTTTTGCCCTCTGAGTTGACTGCGCTGAGATGATTAACCTGATAGGCAACCTTTCCTCCTACGGGCTTTCCACTTTTCTTCACCCGCAGCAGGACGGCGCGGCCGACCATCATCTCAGCCAGATCCTCGTCGGTGGTATTTTCGTCGTTCGGCACAGTGCCAATAACGTGGCCTGCACGGATAACCGTAATGTTATCGGCGCACATTTTGACCTCATTGAGCTTGTGCGTAATGATAATAATCGTCTTCCCGGCTTTCTTCAGGTCAATCAGGCGGCGTATGAGGTCGTCCACCTCCTGCGGAATGAGCACGGCCGTCGGTTCATCCAGGATGAGCAGATCGACATCGCGGTAGAGCATTTTCAGGATCTCCACACGCTGCTTTGCGCCGACGGAAATATCCGAAACTTTGTCGGTAATATTCAAATTAAAATTAAACTTGTCCACAAGCGCCTGAATTTCGGCTTTTTCCTTCTTTTTATCAATCAGGACGCCGCGGAAGGTTTTTTTCCCGATTTTATGGGTGCACACCGTTTCTGTACCGAGAACGATATTCTCATAGATGGACAGCGACGGCGAGAGCTTGAAGTGCTGGTGCACCATGCCGATGCCCAGCTCAATGGCATCGCGCGGCGAAGCGATGGCTACCTTTTTGCCGCGGAAGAGGATCTCGCCCTCCGTCGGCTGCAAGATGCCATAGAGCATATTCATGAGGGTGGACTTACCGGCGCCGTTTTCACCGATGATGGCGCGGATCTCCCCTTCCTTCACTGCCAGATCAATGTGATCGTTGGCAGTAAAGTTTCCAAATTTCTTCGTTAAGTTCTTAGTTTCAATAATGGTATCCATATTCATCACCAAAGCATCCTATTGATGGTGCATGCCCCGCTGGAGCTACCTTCAACGGGGCATACACAGTCGGTTATTTCTTGTTCAGCTCTGCATAGGTTACGTTGTTGCCGTCGATCTGGAGCCAATCGTCCAAGCGCTGGCCGTCGGACTCGATGCTCGCCATACGAGCGTCGAACACGGTGATGGTTCCGTCAGCAATCCACTTGCGGCACTGGTCGAGAATGCCCTTGAGTTCTTCCAGCTTGTCCTTATCCGTGACGTACTGCTCGATGACGCTCATGTCGGTGATGTCAACGCCGCCGTTGGAAAGGTTGAAGGTGTCCGGCTCGGTCTGCTCGATGTTGCCTTCGAGGTACTTGCCGATGTAGAATTCCAACAGAGAGGTGTTGTCGCGGATTGCAGAGGTCAGGATGTTGCCCGGCTCAACCTCGTCCTGGTTGGAGTCGACGCCGATGCCGAAGGCATTGTTCAGACGGCAGGCCTCCAGGCCACCAAGGCCGGCAGTGCCGCAGCAGGTCCAGATGACGTCGCAGCCCATGTTGTTAATCATGTTCTGCGCGATGCTTTGCGCGTTTGCAGTATCGGAGAAGCCAACAGTGTAGTCAATGTAGACCTTTGCATCGGGGTTGTAGAACAGTGCGCCCTGACGGAAGCCGTCGCCATACTGATAGAAGCCGACAGACTCGGCACCGAACAGAATGCCGATGTTGCAGCCTTCGTGCTGGCCGACACCCTCAACAAGAGTGTTGCCATCAGTTGCGGCAAAGGCAGCGACGACGCCTGCGAGGAAGGAGTGCTCGTTGAGCGTGATGTAGGATTCAATGACGTTCTTCGGGGTTTCAGTGAAACCATCAACCGCGTTGATGCGGAGCTGACGGCCGACAACGACGAAGTAAATGTCGGGGTAGTCGCGTGCAACGGTGTACATATTGCCGCTGATTCCGGCTTCGAGGTTGATGATCAGGCCGTAACCCGCTTCGCACAGCTCACGAATCAGGGTCTCGCCCTGCGTGGTGTCGGTGCATTCCACGGCGTTAACATCCAGATCGTACTTTTCTTTGCAGGTCATCAAACCGGCATAGGCAGTGTCGTTAAAGCCCTGGTCGCCCAAGCCGCCCTGCTGCATGATCATAGCGATCTTCTTGTTGATGTTGGCCTTCATACTGGGATTGTCGGAGTTTGCGGGAGCGTCGCTGCTGGGGTTGTCTTTGTCCGTGTTGCCGGCACAGGCTGCAAGAGAAACAAGCATGACCAGTGCAAGCAGAACTGCGAGTAGCTTTTTCATGGATACATCCTCCTCTTTATTTACATCAACGGTTAAAGTTGTATTGATGTTATAATAATAATATCATCGCGATCTCTAATTTTCAATTCGCAAAACAACCGAAATAATCCAGAAATTTCGTCAATTTTAACAAAAACCTAATGGATAGTTCTGATAATCCCAGCATCTCTCCTTTGCATGCCACAATCCATATCGTATAGTTGTAATGACAAATTGTGCGCGTGCTGTAGGAGGTTTGGGTGCGTCCGCCGGAATCGGACGCACCCTCGATAGGAGGCCAAATAAAAATGAAACAGAAATATCAGTAAGCCAGCTTGTAAATTTCCAGTGCGGACTGCTCGTCCAGCGGACGGAACGCCTTGGCAAAGTAATCCTTGCCAATGATTGCAGCCTCATGGGCCATCTTGGGCAGCATGCTCTCCTCAATGCCGAAGTCGCGCAGGTGCTGCGGCAGGTTCAGAGAAGCGAAGTACTCGCGGGTCTTCTCAATGGCGAGCTTTGCAGCCTCCATCTTGTCCATGCCTGTCGGGTCGATGCCGAAGGAAGCCTGCAAATAGCCAAGGTAACGATAAGCGTTGTCCTCGGTGAGCATCCATGTCAGCCATGCGGGCATAATAACGGCAAGTCCTTCGCCGTGCGTGACATCGTAGAAGGCGGACAGCTCATGCTCAAGCTTATGCATTGACCAGCCAACGGGGTTGCCCTTGACGGTAAGACCATTAATCGCCCAGCAGCAGGTCCACATGATGTTCGAACGCGCCTCATAGTTGGTCGGATCATCATAAGCGATCTTGCCATAGTGGAACAGCGTATTGAACATTGCCTCGCCGAACTTTGTCTGCAAGTACGCTTCGGGAACATTGGAAAAATAGGACTCCATCACATGGCTGATGGCATCGGCGACGCCAGCTGCGGTCTGCTTCTTCGGCATGGTGAAGGTAAATTCTGGATTGGAGAAGGACGCGCGCGGACGCATATCGGGGCTGGAATAGCCGGCCTTCTCATTGATGTCCATACGGGAAATCACAGAGCTTGTGGACATTTCGGAGCCTGCCGCAGCCAATGTCGGGACGGCAATGACGGGCAGAACCTTGCCTACGGGAACCTTTTTACTGATGATGTCCCAAGGCTCGCCGTCATAGTTCACGGTGGCGGCAATGGACTTTGCGCAGTCAATGGCAGAAGCGCCGCCGATGGGCAGCAGGATGTCGCACTGCTCCTCGCGGCAGATGCGGTTGCCCTCAAGCACGGACTCATAGCGCGGGTTCGGCGCGACGCCGCCCATTTCCGCATAGGGGATGTTTGCTTCCTTCAGACGGCTGACAACCGCGTCATAAGCGCCGTTGCGCTTGATGGAGCCACCGCCGTAAACGATTAGAGGCTTCGTGCCCCACTGATGGATGGTGTCCACCAGATACTGAAAGCAGGACGGACCAAAATTTACACGGGTCGGAACATAGTACCAAAAGTCTTTCATAATGTCACACCTCTTAAATATTCTGATTTTGCGCAGGTCAGTTCTGCGCTGCCTTTTTATATTCGCGGATCAGCTCAACGAGTTTTTCCGGCGTGTCGTACAGTTTAATAATGGAGCTTCCGACAAAGAAGCCCTGGCCTCCCGCGGCCTTGACGCGCGCTGCGTCCGCCGGAGACTTAATGCCCGCGCCGCAGTAGATCGGCTCGGAGACTTTACGCTCGCGCAGATAGCGGATGCAGGTTTCCAGCTCTTCAAAGCCGGGCTTGACATACTGTCCCTCGCTCGGGAACGCCTGCATATAAGTAAAGCCATCGGTGTTGATGCAGCGCTGAATGTCGTCCTCGTTCATCTTGTAGTTCACCGAGCGCGCCAGCTTGACACCATGCTTCCGCAGTGCCGCAATTGCCTCGGGGTCATGCAGGTCGCCGGAAATGACGTTGACGATGTGGTGCTTCTCGCAGAACTCGCCCAGCTTCTCCGCGCCGATTGCCATAATGACCTCATGATAAAGCACAAAAAAGAACTCTGTGCTCGGATACTGCTCCGTCATGCGGCCAATGCCCTCGAGATACTTCGAATAGTCATCGGTCTGTGCCAGCGCAACGCGGTAGAGCTCCTGCAAAAAAGCGCTGTCGCGGTACGGATCCTTCGGCGGAATGCTGACCTCGATGGCGTCACAGCCGCCCTCAATGTAACGTCCGGCCATTTCAATGCTTTTTTCAATGGTCGGGTAGCCAAAGGAGAGATAACAAATGGTTTTGATGCTCATGCTCATACTTCCTTTCAAGAATTTGCAGCCTGCTCAAGGTCTGCCAGCAGCGCCAGCATCGCAGGCTCGTCGTCCCAAAGATTCATCAGGCAACTTCCGACAAACGCGCCCGAAGCGCCAGCCTGTTTTGCCTCCAAAAGGCTTGCGCCGCAGGTAATGCCCGCCGTTGCGTAGATCGGTGCGTTCACGCCGCGCTTACGCAGATAACGAATACGCCGATCCCAGCTTATCATGCCGTCGCGCGGCTCCATGCCGTCGCGCACATTGCGCAGCATCACAGCTCGTCCGGTCTGCACGGCAAATTCCACGTCCTTCTCCGGCAGGTTGTAGTCGATGAAGGTCAGCGTGTCGATACCGGCCGCGTTCATGTCCATTCTTGCCAGTTCGATCACGCCGTCGCCGGAAATGCGGCAGGTTTTAATGTTGTTCTGCTTGCAAAACTCGATGTACCGTGCCGTGCCGATGGTCAGAATCACGTCCTCATAGGACACCATCTGCATCTCGAAATCCGGATGCTTGCGCCGGAATTCCGTCAACGCCGTCAGAAACGGCTCATAGCCGCCGTAGGTCTCCCACGCCTTTGCCATACGCTTGCGGATGAAGAGCGTTTCACGGTAGGGATTGCGCGACGGCAGATCGAACTGCAAGGCGCTCACACCGTGTGCGAGATAGGTCTCCGCCATTTGCAGTGAAGCTTCGATGCTCGGCGTGCCCATGCTGATGTAGTAGACCAAATGGAACCTTCCCATTCTTTTCCTCCAAATCCGGTAGTCTTTCCGGTGCGACATTGTTCAATGATGTAGATGTAATGACAACATAATAATAGGTTTCCTGAAAAAACAGGCACCCCGCCCGGTATTTTCATTATATCATACTCTCTGCGCATTGCAATTATCTGAATTCACAAAATAATTTGTCGTTTTTTGCGCAATTTCAACAAGACAAATTTTCCGTTTTCCCTACAAGGAAGTATCAAAAAGCTGCCAACATGTCATATATTTTCCTAGTTCGCCGCGCAAGCTGCATTGTAGGGGCCGCCGGCGGCGCACCGCGTTTTTCCTGTCAATTTTTCCGCTTTTTTTCTGAAAAAGTGTTGACTTCTAGACCTCTGGTCAATAAAATAGATATTATGAACAATAGATCACCCACACTATCCCAAGCACCAAGAACGTTGAGAGGCAAAGGTTGAGGGACAAAAAATGAACCATATGTTTTCTGAAGAACAGATCTCTGCGCTGGTGCAGAACATCCCGAAATATGTGTATATCAAAATTGCGCTCACCAACCGCATCAAATCCGGCGAGCTGGAGGTCGGCGCAAAGCTGTCAACGGAAAAAGAAATGTGTGACCTGTATGGGTGCAGCCGTCTGACCGTCCGCAAGGCCCTTGAGGAATTGACACGCGAGGGTTATATCTATAAAATTCAGGGCAAGGGCACTTTCGTCAAGGAGCGTACGCCGCAGAAGCAGAATTTCTCTGTCATCACAAGCTGTTCCACGCTCATCCGCTCGCAGAACATGACGCCCACGAAGAAAATCCTCTTTGAGGGAATCGTCCCGGCTACCGCCGATATTGCGCAGCGCCTTGGGCTGCGTGAGGGCGACTCGGTTCTGGAATACCGGCGTGTGTATTATGCAAACGGCACACCGGTCATTTATGGCCGCAGCTACTTCAACGCCTCCGTGCTTCCCGGAATCGAGAGCTTCAATCTGCAGAATCAGTCGATCATCACGCTGCTGAAAGAAAAGTATGACCTGGAAATCCACTGCTCCAACCGCGAGCTGCGTGCTGTGGTCTCGGACGAGACGACTTCCCGCCTACTTGGCACGCCAAACCGCTTTCCGCTGCTTCAGGTGACCGACCTGAAAACGGGCGTATGGCAGGATACGAAAATTCCGGTCGAGTATTATACTTTCCTGTATGTGACGGAGCGTATCCGTTATTCGCCCGAGATTTAAGGCAACACCGCACAATTGCATTATGCGGTGCTGCCCTAAAAAGAAGCACGACAATACTTCCAGGAAAAAACTGAAAAAGCGCAAAAAGGATGCAAAGAAGAAAACCATCACCGTCAGCACTACTGACCCGGACTGCGGCCTGTTTGTCAAGGGTGAGCACAAGAAGCAGCTGGCCTATGAAGCGCATACCGCCTGCGATGTCCACGGTGTCGTTCTTGCAGTAGAGGTTACCCCCGGCAACGTCCATGACAGTGTAGCGTCTGACGATGAATACGACCATGTGGTCGAGCAGTTCCCGAACGTCCGTACCTTTGTAGCCGACAGCGCGTATAAGACGCCCCATATCTGCAAGAAAGTTTTTGGCGATAACAGAGCTTTGTCCACAGCCTATAAACGTCCCATGACCATGGAGAGCGGCCACGAATGGTGGAAATATGTGTATGACGAGCACTTCGACTGCATTATCTGCCTATAAATTGCGTGAAAAAGACGATATTCCAAATGAATCATTTTTAACAGGATAATATTTCCGAGGAAAGAACAATCAGTCTCGCTGCCGTTTTGCTCGGATTTCTGTGAAAAAATTTGATATTTTATTGACTTGTGTTGGTTTGTGTGGTATTTTATTGAAAGAGTCCTGATTCAATCAGCCACAGCATCATTATACTATTCATGGAAAGGACCAGTCTCATGAGCCATGCGGAATATCTGAACGATTATGAAGCAAAACATCAAATTCTCGAAGTTGGACGGCGGATGTACGAAAAGGGCTTTGTCGCTTCCAATGACGGCAACATCAGCTGCCGCGTAAGCGAAACGGAGCTGTGGACGACCCCGACCGGCGTTTCCAAGGGATTTATGACCGAGGAAATGCTCGTGAAGGTCGATCTGAACGGCAACCTGCTTAGCGGTGAGCGGAAGCCCTCCAGCGAGATTCGTATGCACCTGCGCGTCTACCGGGAAAATCCGCAGGTGAAGAGCGTTGTCCATGCGCATCCGCCTGTTGCGACCTCCTTCGCCATTGCCGGCATCTCACTTTCCCGCGCCATCCTGCCGGAGGCGGTGGTGCAGCTCGGCGTCGTTCCTGTCGCCAACTATGCAACCCCCGGCACACAGGAGGTCCCCGATTCCATCGCGCCCTATTGCAGGAGTCACAACGGCGTCCTGCTTGCCAACCATGGCGCGCTGACGTGGGGAAAAGATCCTGAGCAGGCTTATATGCGCATGGAGTCACTGGAATATTACGCAACGGTTTCCATGTATACCGGCCATATCATCGGCCAGGCAAATGAACTGACGTGTGAACAGGTGGACCGCCTTGTCGATACGCGCACACGGCTCGGCATCCAGTCGGGCGGGCGGCCGGTGTGCCGCCATGCAGAGGCCGGAGAGCCGCGGCCCTGCGAATGCGGCCTTTGCAATCTGACACCCGCTGCGCTTTCCGAGCTGATCTGCCACCTGATCGCAACGCTTCCTGAGGATGTGATCCGCCTGCTCCGCCATTCCAGCTGAGTGTGCCGACCCTTGTCGGAAAACCGATACAGAAACCAAGCCTCCCGGGACAACCGTTCCGGGAGGCTTGGTTTATAGAATTTGCGGCTGCCCTCTCGGGCGCGTTTATGCCAGCTGGCGGGGCCCCGTGCGTTATCGCTGTCGCTCGGCTTGCTGCAGAACACGATCATGAGCACAACGCCCGCGACCGGGATGAGCAGCAGCAGCGAAAAGGCCGCGTCGAGCTGCGCCACGAGCGGGATGGCCCTTGCCGTGCGCTTGGCGCACACTACGGTCAGGGCTGACAGACCGCTGTGCGGGCACAGTGGACGCACTTGCCGCCCGCCTCGGGCGACCGGTACCTGATCTGCAGCGACGGCCTGACGGATATGGTGCCGAATTTTGAGCTGTACAGCACACTGCTCGTGGTTCGGCGGCCGAAGAATGCGCCGCCCGCCTCATGCGGCAGGCCATGCGGGCCGTGCTCGCCTTGGCTGTTACTGTTGCGGTCAATGAAAGAGGCAGTGTTGTCAATGCCGACATTTGCAGCCTCTCCGGTCACCTGCCCGCCCTCTGCTCCGAGGAAAACCGTTCTGAGATTGCGATATCGTTCCTCGTAATAAGGAAATAACACCGCGATCCGATCGCGGTGTTATTTTTATAAACCACTATTCCAGCAGCGAAAAGCCCAGAATCACGACGCCGAGAATGACGAGAATAACGCCCGTGGCGCGGTTGAGTGTTTTGGCGCTGGCACGGTTGGCGATGCGCGCAGCCAGCTGGGCAAAGCCGAACGTAAAGATGATGCACAGGAAAAACGGCAGCCACTGCGGCGCGCCGCCGATGGCGAAGTGCGAAACGGAGCCGGTCAGGGCCGTGAACGTCATGATGAACACGCTTGTGCCGACGGCGGTCTTGAGCTCATAGCCCATGACGCCCGTGAGCAGCAGGAGCATCATCATGCCGCCGCCCGCACCGATAAAGCCGCAGATAAAGCCGACGATCGCGCCGCAGACAATGGACTTGATGATACGCGTGCGCTTCGGGATCTGCTGCATGTCCTCCTTCGTGGTCATCACCGGGCGGACGATGAACTTGATGCCGAGCAGCAGTGTCATGATCACGGAGAAATTGCCCATTGCAACGGATGGCACGAGGCTCGAGACAAAGCTTCCGACTACGGTGAACGCCAGCACCGTGATCATCATGATGAGGCCGTTGCGGATGTCCAGATTCCTGTTGCGGCCGTAGGTATAGGCCGAGACGGCGCTTGCCAGCACATCGGATGCCAGTGCGATGCCGACGGCCGTGTACGGCTCGATATGCAGAAATGTGACGAGCATGGGGGTGATGACGGCAGCGGCACTCATTCCGGCAAAGCCCGTGCCGAGGCCTGCCCCCGCACCTGCGAACAGGCAGACGACGATGGTCAGGAGGAGCTGCATCGAATCACCCCTTCCTCGTCATTTCGACCGTTCTGCGGTAGGCGGCCGTGACGGCATTCTGCACGGTGTAGGAAAATCCGCCCTGCTCGAGCGCCAGAACGCCCTCGATGGTCGTTCCGGCCGGGCTGCACACGCGCATTTTCAGCACGTCCGGCGCTTCCCCACCCTGCAGGAGCATCTCCGCCGCGCCGAGCATGGTCTGCGCCGCCAGACGGCAGGCGTCCGGGTACGACAGGCCCGCGCGCACGCCGCCGAGGGCCAGCGCGTCGGCAAACTGGAAGCAGAACGCAGGTCCACAGCCCGAGATGGCGCTTGCAGCGTCGATCTTTTCCTCCGGCAGGGGCAGCAGCAGCCCGGCCTGTGCCAGAACGGCGCGGAAGGCGCTCAGCTGTGCGTCCGTCACGTTCTGCGCGGCATAGAGGATCGTGCCCGCGCCGACGGCTGCGGGCGTGTTCGGCATGATGCGGATGAGCGGCAATCCCCCGCCGAGCATGGCGTCCAGCTCCCGGAGCGTCACGGCCGTCGCCATGCTGACGACGACGGGTGCATTCCCCTTCCGCGCCTGCAGCACGGGAGCCAGCTCTTCTGCCAGACCCGGCAGGCCCTGCGGCTTCACGCCGAGGAACAGCAGCTCGGCCGCCTCTGCGGCCACCGCATTCTGGCAGACCGTCCCGCCCAGCTCCTTTGCCAGCACCGCGGCCTTGGCCGGGGTTCGGTTGGCAAGCAGCAGCGTGTGGCCGCCCTTCGCCGCGGCCCGCGCCAGCGCGCCGCCCATATTTCCGGTTCCGATGAATCCGATCTTCATGCGCTTACCTCCTGATCTGACCGTTTCCGGTGATAACATACTGATAGGTCGTCAGCTCGTTCAGGCCGATCGGCCCGCGCGCGTGGAGCTTCTGCGTGGAGATGCCCATCTCGCAGCCGAGGCCGAATTCGCCGCCGTCCGTGAAGCGCGTCGAGGCGTTGACATAGACGGCCGCGCTGTCCACCCCCGCCGTGAAGCGGGCGGCGCTTTCCTCACTTTGCGTGACAATGGCCTCGCTGTGGTGCGTGGAATGCTGCGCGATGTGGCGGATGGCGCCCTCCACGTCGTCCACGACGCCGACGGCCAGCACATAGTCCAAAAATTCCGTGTCGAACTCCGGGTCCGGCGCGATGCCGAGGATGGCTGCGGCTTCTTCGTCGCAGCGCAGGCGGACGGGGTGCTTCGCTTCGGGGCCGCACAGGCGCTTTTGCAGCATGGGCAGGAGCTTCGGCGCAATCGCGCGGTGGACGAGCAGGACCTCGGCCGCATTGCAGACGGACGGGCGGCTCGTTTTTGCATTTTCGATGATATCGAGCGCCATATCAAGATCGGCGCTCTCGTCGACATAGACATGGCAGATGCCCGTGCCGGTCTGGATGCACGGCACGGTCGCATGCTCGACGCATGCGCGGATGAGGCCCGCTCCGCCGCGCGGGATGAGCAGGTCAACATAGCCCGTGGCCGTCATGAGAGCGGCGGCCCCTGCGTGGGACGTGTCCTCCACAAGGTTCACGAGATCCGGCGTCAGACCGGTCCGCTCCAGCCCGCGGCGCAGCGCTGCCGTGATGGCAGCGGCGGAGCGGTAGGCCTCGCGCCCGGAGCGCAGCACGCAGACATTGCCGGATTTCAGCGCAAGCGCGGCGGCGTCCGACGTGACGTTCGGGCGGCTCTCATAGATGATGGCGATGACGCCCATCGGCACGCTGCGCTTGCAGATGTGAAGGCCGTCCGGACGGACGAATTCGTCCAGCGTCCGGCCGACCGGGTCCGGCAGGGCAGCAACGGCCTCGATGCCGGCTGCCATGCCCTCGAGCCGGGCCTCGTTCAGCGCGAGGCGGTCGAGCATGACGTCCGAGACTTTGCCGCGCGAGGCCTCGAAATCGGCGGCGTTTTCCGCCAGAATGGCCGGGGCCTCCGCGCGCAGCTCCTGCGCCATGGCGGCAAGGGCGCGGTTTTTCGCCTCGGTGTCGCGCAGGGCCGGACAGGACGCCGCGGCCTTCGCGCGCTTCAGAATGACCTCCGTCGGGGTGAATTCCATCATGCCTTCTCCTCCCGTGCCAGAAATTTTGTACCGACGGGCTTGCCGTCCATCAGATCGTAGAGCGCAGCGGGCTGCGCGCCGTTGGCAATGACCATGGGCACACCGGCCTCCGTAGCGATGTGCGCGGCGTGGAGCTTCGTCTGCATGCCGCCCGTGCCGAATTTGCTGCCCGCGCCGCAGGCCAGCCGCTCGATCTCCAGCGTGAGCCTCTCGACGACGGGGATGAGCTTCGCTGCGGGATCGCTGTGCGGATCGGCTGTGAACAGGCCATCGATGTCCGAAAACAGGATGAGGAGGTCTGCCCGGATCGTCCGGGCGACGATGGCGGCCAGCGTGTCGTTGTCGCCGATGCCCAGCTCCTGCGTGGCGACGGTGTCATTCTCGTTGATGATGGGCAGCGTGCGCAGCTGCAGCAGCCGCGCAAGCGTGTTGTGGAAGTTTTTCGCGCGCTCCGGCGTCTCGATGTCGTCCGCCGTGATGAGCAGCTGCGCCACGACGTGGTGGTACTGCGAGTAGAGCTTATCATAAATGTACATCAGCTCGCACTGGCCGACGGCCGCAGCCGCCTGCTTGCCGGGAATATCCTTCGGCCGCTCGGCCAGCGACAGCTTGCCGACACCCATGGCGACGGCGCCGGACGATACCAGCACCAGCTCATGCCCTGCATTTTTGAGATCGCTGCAGACCTTGCACAGCTCCTCCACGCGGCGAATGTTCAGATTCCCCGTCGGGTGCGTGAGCGTGGACGTCCCCAGCTTGAGTACGATTCGCATGGTTCAAGGCTCCTAACTTTTTTGCTTTAGCTTGTTAACACCTGCGTATCATAGCACGCTGAGGCCGGAATTGCAAGCGCTGCCGGATTTTTTGATGAGCTGCGGCAAAAGACCGCCTTTTTGCAGCCGCAATTGGACGAAATTGTAAATTTTCCGTTTGCCCTTCTGAAATGATATGTATAGGCAGAATCATGCCGGGCCAACATACCGGCTGCCGTAGCCGTTTTGTGCTATCCTGCGCAATCTCCGCAGAGCTGCTTCGGAACGCTTCATAACCTCTGTGTTTCACGTGAAACACAGGCTTTTCTGCCCAACGCATGGCTATATACTATTATAATAGATGCATCGATCAGGATGAGGCAGACACGAATGAAACATGGAAAGCGGAGCACAGAACCTTCACAATGCCGGAGCACCCAACTGAACCGGTGTACCAGATGCGGTATGGCGCAAAACGGCAGACCGTTTTCCAAATGTTTCACGTGAAACAGGAATTTTTTACAGAACGCTCCTGCACGGTTGCAATCTTCCCCTGCATGTGCTAGAATAGCACCGTATCGACAACCAAAGGAGGTGGCAGCTTGGCGCAGATCATCGCGATCGTCAATCAGAAGGGCGGCGTGGGAAAAACGACCACTGCCGTAAACCTGACGGCGGCGCTGGCCGCGACCGGCGCGCGGGTGCTGCTGTGTGACTTCGATCCGCAGGCCAACGCAACCTCCGGCCTCGGCGTGGACAAGCGCAAGGCCCCCTACGCATCCTACGACCTCATTCTCGACGGCGTCAGCGCCGAGAAGGCCGTCATCCACACGGACTACGGCGACGTCATCCCGTCCGGCGCGGAGCTGGCCGGTGCGACCGTCGAACTCATCGGCGTGGAAAAGCGGGAATACCAGCTGAAAAACGCGCTCGAGCCGCTGCGCGCGGCCTATGACTACATCTTCATCGACTGCCCGCCCTCGCTGGAGCTGCTGACGCTCAACGCCCTCTGCGCGGCGGACAGCGTGCTCATTCCGGTGCAGTGCGAGTATTACGCCCTCGAGGGCCTGTCCGACCTGATGGGCACGCTCCGGGCCATCAAGCGGCGGCTGAACCCGAAAATTTCCGTGTTCGGCGTGCTGCTGACCATGTACGACGGGAGAACAAACTTCTCCAACCAGGTGGCGCAGGAGGTGCGGCGGCACTTCCCCGGCAAGGTCTATGCCAACGCCATCCCCCGCAATGTCCGCCTCGCCGAGGCCCCGAGCCACGGCCTGCCGGTCATTGCCTATGACCGAAGCTCCCGCGGTGCGGCGGCCTATCTCGCCGTTGCCGAGGAAATTCGCAGAAAGGACGGAAGCTTATGAGTGCAAAGCAGCGTGGGCTGGGCCGCGGGCTCGGCGCGCTGATCGGCGATTTTCCGGAAGAACCCGAGAGCGGCGCGGTGACAAAGCTGCCCCTGCAGAAGGTGGAGCCGAATCCGGATCAGCCCCGCCGCACCTTTGATGAGGAGGAGCTGCAGGCGCTGGCGGATTCCATTGCCGCCCACGGCATCCTGCAGCCGCTGGCCGTCCGCGCAAGCGGCGGCGGCTTTTATCAGATCATCGCGGGCGAGCGGCGCTGGCGCGCAGCCCGGATGGCGGGCCTGAGCGAAGTGCCCGTCGTTGTGCTCGAGGCCGACGACCGCACCGTTATGGAGCTGGCCCTCGTCGAGAACCTGCAGCGGCAGGACCTCAACCCCATGGAGGAGGCCGAGGGCTATCAGCGCCTGATGAAGGAATACGGCCTGACGCAGGAGGAGGCCGCCGCGCGCGTCGGCAAGTCCCGCCCGGCCGTAGCCAACGCCCTGCGCCTGCTGCTCCTGCCGGAGGAGGTCCGCTCTCTCGTGGAGGACGGCACGATCTCGGCCGGGCACGCCCGCGCCATCCTGTCGCTCCCGGCGGCCCGCCTGCAGAAGGCGGCCGCGCAGAAGATCGTCGCCCTGCGCCTGTCCGTGCGGCAGGCCGAGGCCATGTGCAAGCGGATGCTGCAGGAGGAGGAAAAGCCGGAGCCGAAGCCCGCTCCCCTGACGGTCGACTATGTCGCCGAGTGCGAAAAATCCCTCACGCGCCGGCTCGACCGCAAGGTCCGCATCGTCAACGGAAAGCGCAAGGGACGCTTTGAACTGGAATTTTATGGGCAGGAGGACCTGCAGCGCCTGTATGACGCCCTCCTCGCTCTCGGAAAAACGGAGGAAAAGCCCGAATGCCTGAACTGAAGCAGCCGCAGGAAGCGGCAGAAACAACAACGGAGCAGCCGCTGACCACAAAGAAAAAACGCGCCATGCTCGAATACATGGCCATCATGTTTGCGGCGGCCTTCCTGCTCGTGGCGATCTCCCTGCTCATCAAGGTCATTGACATGAAGGGCGAGATGGAGGCGGCCAACACGGGCGCGCGAGAGAACATCGCGCTGCTGCAGAAGGATCTGGACGCCGCCCGCGCCGAGTCCGCAGAGCTGCAGACCAAGCTCGACGAGGCCAACACCGCGTCCTCCGAGGCAGCGGACAAGCTCTCGGACGCCGAGACCCGCCTGAGCGAGGCCGAAAAGGCCCGCGAGACGCTCGAGAAAACGCTCGACGCCGCCCAGAAGGAAAACGACACCCTCTCGCGCCGCGCGCAGGCCAATGAGCTGCTCGTCTCGGCGCAGGCCGCGCTGGAGCAGGGCGATTATGCTGCCCTCCGCAGCCATCTCGAGGCGCTCGAGGCCTATGCCGACGCCCTGAAGGACGACGGCGCCGCGCTCTATGAGACCCTGCGTTCCTACATCGACTGATTTAGAAAAGCTTTGATTAAAAACTTAGGGAAGCTCTGATTCAATCAGCAAGAGCGGATGGCGAGAGATTTTTTTGGCAAGGTGAGGTATGGAAAACGCAGGAATACTTTGTGTATTTCAAGTTTTTCATACCGATGGATTGACGAAAAAGATCCGGCATCCGCCGCAGATGATTGATTCAGAGCTTCCGTAGAACTGATTTATTGAGGTGACTGAATAATGCTGGATATCAAACGAATCAAGGACGATCCCGAGGCGGTCAAGGCCGGTCTGCGGGCCAAGGAGGTCGACTGCGACGCTGCCGTCGACCGCATTCTGGAGCTGGACGCTCAGCGCCGCGCCCTCATCCTCTCAACGGAGACGGATAAGGCCGAGCAGAACCGCGTCTCGAAGGAAATCCCGAAGCGCAAGAAGGCGGGCGAGGATGTAGCGCCGATCTTCGCGCGCATGGCCGAGCTGAAGGCCCAGATCGCCCAGAACGACCAGAAGCTGACGGACGTCGAGGCGGAGTACCGCACGCTGATGCTGTCTCTGCCGAATCTGCCGGACCCCGATCTCAAGCCGGGCGGCAAGGAGAACAACGAGCCGCTGCGCTACTACGGCGAGCCGCATCACTTCGACTTCGAGCCGAAGCACCATGTGGACCTGTGCACGGACCTCGGCCTCATCGACTATGAGCGCGGCACGCGTCTGGCGGGCTCCGGCTTCTGGATCTACCGCGGCATGGGCGCGCGCCTCGAGTGGGCCCTGCTCAACTACTTCATCGACGAGCACCTGAAGGACGGCTACGAGATGGTCGGCCTGCCCCTGATGCTCGAGTACCAGTGCGGCGAGACCGCGGGACAGTTCCCGAAGTTCGCCGACGAGGTCTATAAGATCGAGAACCCGACGGATGACCGCATGCACTTCATGCTCCCGACGGCCGAGACGGCCCTCGCCTCCCTGCACCGCGGCGAGATTCTCTCAGAGAGCGACCTGCCGCACAAGCTGTTCGCCTACACGCCGTGCTTCCGCCGCGAGGCAGGCTCCCACCGCGCCGACGAGCGCGGCATGGTCCGCGGCCACCAGTTCAACAAGATCGAGATGTTCCAGTACACCCTGCCCGAGAAGTCCGACGAGGCCTTCGAGGAGCTGGTCGGCAAGGCAGAGCGCCTGGTCAAGGGCCTGGGCTTCCACTTCCGCACAGTCAAGCTCGCCGCGGGCGATTGCTCGGCCTCCATGGCGCGGACGTATGACATTGAAATTCAGATCCCGTCCATGAACGGCTATAAGGAGGTCTCCTCCGTTTCGAACGCGCGCGACTATCAGGCGCGCCGCGGCAACATCCGCTTCCGCCGCGAGGCCACGGGCAAGACGGAATTCGTCCACACCCTCAACGGCTCCGGTCTGGCCACGTCCCGCATCTTCCCCGCCATGGTCGAGCAGAACCAGCGTGCCGACGGCTCCGTCGTTGTGCCGGAGGTCCTGCGCAAGTACCTCGGCGGTCTGGAAGTACTCGAAAAGAAGAACTTCTGAGAAGGAGAGAGGGTACTATGGGGAAGAAAAAGAGCGGATTTCTGAAGGAATTTAAGGAATTTGCCATGAAGGGCAATATGCTCGACCTTGCAGTCGGCGTCATCGTCGGCGGTGCATTCAAGACGGTCGTCGATGCCCTGACGAATAGCGTCATCATGCCGGTCGTGTCCATGTTCCTCGGCGGCCTCAGCTTTGAGGAGTGGAAGATCCGGCTGCCGCAGTTCTTCGGCGAAAAGCTGGACGAAAACGGAGAGGTCATCGTAAACTACCTGCGTTTCGGCGACTTCCTGTCCGCGTTCATCAACTTCGTCATCATGGCTTTTGTTGTGTTCCTGATCGTCAAGACCGTCAATCGCCTGCGTGAGGCCGGGGAAAAGCACCGCAAGAAGGAGGCAGAGGCCCCTGCCGCGCCTCCCGAGCCGACGAAGGAGGAGCAGCTGCTCACGGAGATCCGCGACCTGCTCAAAAAGTGAGCCGAAGGGAGCGCCCGATATGAAGCGAATCTGCATCCTCTGCCTGCTGGCTGCCCTCCTGCTCGGCGCCTGCGGCCTGGCCGACGCGCCCTATATGGAACCGGTCCGCACCTACTGTGCCGCCCTGCAGGACGGCGATTTCACCCGCCTGCAGGAGGCCATCCCCCCCGCCGTGCTCAATGCGGACGGCTTCGATGCCGGGGAGCTGGCCAATGTGCGCGATTCGTTCGCCAAGGGCAGCAGCAACGACTATGACATCACGCCAAAGGAGCTGGACAGCCGCCGCATCCCCGAGAGCGGCTGCCGCGTGCTCGAGGATTATTTCCGCCAGCAGTATGACTGGACCATGACCGTCGACGAGGCGCGGCTCGTCAAATTCCGCGTTTCGTTCACGGGCGAGCTGGATGGCCAGCTCAATGTCCGCGCCGTGTGCTACCAAACCGGCGGGCACTGGTACCTTGACCTCAGCGCCGTGAATCTGAACCTGTTCAGTTGAATGCAAAAAAGCGAGGAGCTGCGGCTCCTCGCTTTTTGCGTCTTTTGGATGAAGAGGCTTTCAGGCTTGTCATTGCGAGGCTCCGCAGGAGCCGTGGCAATCTCGCAGCACCAGCCGGAACACGGGAAAGCTTTTGGCGAATCCGTAAGTGCCTGCCATGCCCTCTCAGTCACCTTCGGTGACAGCTCTCCCAGAGGGAGAGCCAAGGTCGCCTCGCTCCCCGCAATGACACGGGAAGAAAGCGCTCCCAAGGGTGTCCCTGTGCCCCGCCGAATGAAAAAAGCCTGCATGTACCGTTTGGCACATGCAGGCTCGATTTTATTCCTGATTTTCCACAAAGGCAGTCAGATCGCCCACCGTGCGGATCCCCTGCAGGTCGTCATCCGTCCATTCGATGCCGAATTCCTGCTCCAGGGAAAGCATCAGATCACCGAGATCCGACGGCTCCATCTCCAGATCCTCCAGCATCACGGTGTCTGGCGTTACGCGGCTCTCGTCGCATGCCAGCTGCTCACAAAGAAATTCGCGGATCGTTTCAAAAACCATGGATAACACCTCCCCCCTGTGAATTACCCGCTACAAGTATACAGGCTCTAACAGGGAAATGCAAGAGGCAAGCGCATGGAATCCGGCAAAAATTTCCGCTGCGCATCGGGCGCTGTTTTCAGCCTGCGAGGACCTCGACCTTCCGCACGCCGTCCACCTGAGAAAGCGCGCGCATCAGCGCCTCAACGCCCTGCGAGATGCCGCTGGTCTCGGCCGAGATCGTCACGGACGCGCAGCCGTTTGTCGGAATTGCCTGATTGATCGTCAGTATATTTGCGCCGAATTGGGCAAAAATGGTGAGTATGCTGGAAAGCAGGCCCGTCATGTCCCGCAGCAGCAACTGGAAGGTCAGAATGCGGCCAGCCATCAGGTTCTGGAACGGCGAGATGGAATCGCGATACTTGTAAAATGCACTGCGGCTGATGCCCGTGGCGCGCGCGGCGTCATTCACCGTTGCGACCTCACCGGTCTCCAGCAGCCACTTTGCCTCGGCGACCTTGAGGAAAACCTCCGGCAGCGCCTGGGCCTCCACGATATAGTATTTCGGAAGCTGTGCCATATATGGCTCCTCCTGTTCACAAGAGATGTGCAGATGTTTCCCGAACAAGTGCATTCTAACATAAGCGCCCCGAAAATGCAAGCGCAATCCGCGCGGCGCGGTCGAAAGGAGTCGATGAAATGAAAAAGCTTTGGCAGCTGTGCGCCTGCGCCGCCGGGGCGCTGGCGGGCCTGTGGCTCACGGCGCGCATCCTCCTGCCCGTCGGCCTGCCGTTCCTGCTCGGCCTCGGCCTTGCCCGGCTGGCCCGGCCGCTTGCCGCGCGCCTGCGCCGCCTGCCGCACGGGCTGGCTGCTTTTCTCAGCGTGACGGCCGTGTGCCTCGCCGCGGCCGCCGTGCTCACGGGCCTCGGGTGGGCGTTGTGGCAGGGCTGCGCTGCCCTGTGCGCCCGTCTGCCTGGCCTGCTCTCCTCGCTGGCCGAACCGCTGCAGCGCCTGCATGCCGCGGCCCTGCATCTGGCCAGCCGCCTGCCGGACGGGATGGGAGAGGCCGCAGCCCAGTGGGTCGACCGGCTGTTTGCGGGCGGAAGTGTCGTGGCCGACTCCGTGTCGCAGGGCGTGTTCGGCTGCGTCACGCGCGTACTCGGCTGGATGCCGCAGCTGCTGCTCTTCGGGCTGACGGCCCTGCTGTCCGCCTATTTCCTCGCGGGCGACGCGCCGAGGCTCCGCGCCCTTGCGGCGCGCCATGTGCCGGAGGAATGGCGGGCGCGCGGCGGGCAACTCCTGGTGCGTCTGCGCGCTGCCCTGCGGGGCTATGTCCTCGCACAGGGAAAGCTCCTGCTCGTAACGTTCGGCGTCGTTTCGCTCGGCCTGCTCGCCGCGCTGCGGCGGCCGCACGCCGTGCTTTTGGGCGCGCTCATCGCCGTGGTCGATGCCCTGCCCGTCCTCGGCTCCGGGACGGTGCTGCTGCCGTGGGCGGCCGTCTCCCTGCTGCGCGGGTCCGGCGGCCTTGCCCTCGGCCTGACCGTCACCTATGCCGCCGCGGCCTTTGCCCGCTCGGCTCTTGAGCCGCGCCTGCTCGGGCGGCAGATCGGCCTGCCGCCGCTGCTGACGCTCCTGTCGCTCTACGCGGGCTATCGCCTGTTCGGTCTCGCGGGGATGATCCTCCTGCCTCTCGCCGTGCTGCTTGCAAAGCAGGTGTGGGAGCTGGCGGAGGGGAATGGCGGGGGCATCGATGGAGCGTTGTAGGGGGACGGCATGCGGCGAGTGGAAAATAGAAAATGGAAAGTGGAAAGTTTCGCAAGGCTGCCAGCCGTGCGTTGTAGGGGAGGGGCATGCCCCTCCCGGCGCAATACTGTCGACCAGCACAGACCATCGTTAAAATGCTGATGGCCCCCCAATTTGTCATTGCGAGGGCGCTTTGCGCCCGTGGCAATCTCGGGCAGGCACTGCCGA
>ENA-OWPP01000999-OWPP01000999.1-human-gut-metagenome-genome-assembly--contig:-NODE-999-length-27415-cov-2.846966_pt1 | contig 27415 bp, 23 predicted proteins | sample MGYA00248265_ERZ651848 | MGnify/ENA primary metagenome ERZ651848 (study PRJEB26924, sample SAMEA4378233) | human gut metagenome | biome: human gut; feature: human-associated habitat; material: faeces...
GGAACAACCACGGTACCCACGGCATCGGAGTCTGTGGTCACTGCCAGCGTGGTTGACTCCGAGGGCGAAACGGTAGGAACGGTGCGGCTGTGGGCCTTTGGCTCGGATGCGCTTCTCACCTCCTCGGACGCCAAGTTCCGCGAGAGCTCCTACGGCGCCATCGCCGCGGCTGCCGCCATTGCGGTTGTGCTCGCGGTGATCATTGGCTACTTTGTCTCGCGCTCGCTCACCAAGCCCATCCAGCGCATCACGCGCACCGCATCGCAAATCAGGAACGGTGACCTCACTGCCCGTACGGGCGTGCGCGGCACGGACGAGATTGGCCAGCTAGGCGAGACCTTTGACGACATGGCAACGTCGCTCGAGAAGGACCTCAAGCTCGAGCACCGTCTTACCAGCGACGTTGCGCATGAGCTGCGCACGCCGCTCATGGCCATCCTCGCAACCGTCGAGGCCATGCAGGATGGTGTGCTGCCGGCAGATGACGAGCACCTTGAGACCCTTGCATCAGAGACGCGCCGTCTTTCTCGCCTTGTCGACGCCATGCTCAAGCTCTCGCGCCTCGAGAACGGCACGACCGAGCTTAAGGTCGAGCGAACCGACGTGGTCTACCTGGTCAAGAGCCTTGTGAGCTCCCAGCACCAGCTCTTCCACGAGAAGGGCCTGCACCTGCGCTTCAAGGACGATACCGCTCATGGTGAGTGCCAGGCAGACGTGGATCCTGACCTCATTCGTGAGGCTGTGGTCAACCTCATGAGCAATGCCATGCGCTACACCGACGAGGACGGTTGGGTTGTTGTCTCGGTGGGCTCAGACCACTCGGACGCCATCATCTCGGTGCGTGATACGGGCATTGGCATTGCCAAGGAGGACATCCCGCAGACCTTCTCGCGCTTCTGGCGCTCTGACGTGAGCCGCGAGCGCGTCTCTGGCGGCCTGGGCGTGGGTCTCTCGATCACCAAGGAGATTGTGGACCGGCACAACGGCACCATCTCGGTCGACTCGGAGCTTGGCAAGGGCACCACGTTTACCATCCGCGTGCCGCTCAACCGTGGCCGCCGCAATCTCAAGCAGGCGCTGCAGGAGAAGCAGCAGGAGAAGTAGGGGTACTGCGACACAGCTGCCCTGATGTGCTCGAGTCCTGCGGCCGTGCGCTACACTACTCACTGTGTGCCTGACTAGCGGGCGCATTATCAACAGGAAACGAGGTCTATCGTGGCAGACATCGAGCTTCGCCCGGATTCCCATGGCAAGGTTCGCGACATCTATGACTGCGGGGATGCCCTGCTCATGGTTGCGTCGGATCGCATCAGCGCGTTCGACTACATCCTTCCGGACGAGATTCCCTATAAGGGTGAGATTCTCACGCGCATCTCGGCCTTCTGGTTCGAGTGCTTTGCCGACCTCATGCCCAACCACATGATCTCGATGGACGTGGCTGACTATCCGGCTGAGTACCACCGCTACGCCAGCTATCTGGCTGGCCGTTCCATGCTGGTCAAGAAGGCCAAGACCATCCCCATCGAGTGCATCGTGCGCGGGTATCTCACTGGCTCCGGCAAGAAGACCTACGATGCCAACGGCACCGTCTGCGGCATCAAGCTGCCCGATGGTCTGGTGGAGGCCTCCAAGCTTCCCGAGCCCATCTTTACCCCGTCGACCAAGGCGGCCCTGGGCGATCACGACGAGAACATCTCGTTTGAGCGCTGCGCCCAGATTGTGGGCGAGGAGACTGCGGCTCAGCTGCGTGACGCCTCTCTTGCCATCTACAAGGCGGCAGCCGAGTACGCGGCCACGCGCGGCATCATCATCGCCGACACCAAGTTCGAGTTCGGCTTCATCGACGACGAGCTCACGCTAATCGACGAGTGCCTCACGCCGGACTCCAGCCGCTTCTGGCCTGCTGATGGCTACCAGCCCGGTCACGTGCAGCCCAGCTACGACAAGCAGTACGTGCGTGATTGGCTCAAGGCAAACTGGGACATGACCGGCGAGCCGCCCCACCTGCCCCAAGACGTCATCGAGGGAACGTCCAGCCGCTACCAGGAGGCGTTCCAGATCATCACCGGCCACGAGTTCGAGCCCATGAAGGAGTCCCATGTCACTGCGTGATACCATCGACGGCGCCCGTAAGGAGGCGCAGGAGGCCGGTGGCCTGACCGGCAACGTTAAGTCCGCCGCTCCCAAGGCCGAGAAGCCCGAGCGTGGCGCAAAGGCCGAGAAGCCCGGCAAGGACGAGGCCGAGAAGCGCGACCCCATGACCACCAGGAGTTATCACAGCTCCGCGGCCGGCGCCAAGCCCAGCCGCGAGGCAGCCTCAACGGTTCGTGCGGCTTCTTCCGGTTCCTCCACAGGCCTGGGCGGAATGGGCGGCGGTCTCTTTGGCGGTGGAAGCACGCCCGCTGAGAAGGAGGCCCGCAAGGAGGAGAAGCGCCGTCAGCGCGAGGAGGAGGACTTCCGTCAGCGTGGTTACGACCTTATCCTTCGCTCCAACGAGAAGTACCGTCGCACCGACCGCACGTGGTGGATTCTTATCGGCGTGGGCTTTGGCATGACCATTGTGTCGCTGATCCTTGTGTGGGCGTTCCCCGCTGACAGCACGAACTACCAGACCATTGTGGGCATCGCGTCCGTGGCATCGCTGGTGCTTGCGTACGGCCTGATTATCGGCGCGTTTGTGTACGACTGGCGCGTGCGTCGTCCCGTTCGCAAGGCGGCTGAGCGTAAAGTTGCTAGCTACAGCGACAAGAAGCTCGCCGAGCTCTTCGAAGAGCAGCGCCGCCGCGAAAACGCTGCCGATGCCGCGCGTCAGGCCGAGAAGGAAGCGGCCAAGCAGCGCCGCGCTAACAAGAAGAAGTAGCGCGCGTACCGTGGCACATGCCGTTTTTCGATGGTAAAATGTCTTTTCGCACGCCCTCGTAGCTCAGGGGATAGAGCACAGGTTTCCTAAACCTGGTGTCGGCCGTTCGAATCGGCCCGGGGGCACCACGAATCGTTGCAGGTCAGGGCCTTTGGGGGCTCTGGCCTGCTTGCTTTTGTGGTGGGGTGCCAGGTGCGAAGCCGTGCGAGAAGCGCGCCTGCGGGGAATTGCCATCTTCCACTTGCAGGAATTACCCTTCGGGCGAGTTTTTGCCGCCCGAAGGGCCGTTTTGTACGTGATTGCTTCGATAACTCTCTCTCCGGCGCCGTTTTCTCGCCCGAGAGAGTTTCCGCAGGAGGACGCCGGCAAACCCCTTCGGCGTCATGCGCCTCCCTACGGCTGGTACCGCATGAGCGCTACACTCAGGTTGCGGCCATTGGCCGTTGCCCCGCAACCACTGGCGAAGGGGAAGTCATGTTCAGCCCGTTTCGCGATGACCAAGGTCGTCCAAAGGCAATCGCCGATGTGACCTGGGAGGATCTGTCCCAGCTCTCGGAGCTCGAGGAAGGCTTTGCCTTGGAGTTCAAGCAGACCTTTGGGCCCAGCGTGCGTAGGAAGATTCCCAAGATCGTGGCTTCGTTCTCAAACTCGCGCGGCGGATGGCTGGTGATTGGCATCGCGGACGATTCTCGCGAGGTCGTACCCGTCCCTCGAGGCACCGCAGACGTTAGTCAGGTGATTGGCGAGCTCTGCCGCCGTCACGTCTCGCCTGCGCCCCACTTTGAGGTCCGCTTCCTAGCGGATCCCTCGGATGACAGCCATGGCGTAATCCTCGTGCGCGTGGATGAGGGGGACTTCCCGCCATACGTCGCTGACGGTATCGTCGAGATACGCGAGGGTTCAACCTCGGGACCGGCTGACGGAACGGCGCTGGTCGACCTCTACGATCGCGCGACAAGCCGACGCTTGGACGTGCGCCGGTTCTGCCGCCGCACGGTCTACTATCCCATGGCGGATGACACGACAGACCCCGTTGCCCTCTTTGACCTGTACCTCTTTAGACTCGGTCCGGAGGAGGACGAGGCAAACTCGCGCACGAGCATCAACGAGGGAGCCGCCGCAATGCGCGCGGCCTTCGAGTGCTATGGGATTGGCTGCCGCGTCCAGCATGCGCACGATAGTCTGGTATTTAGAACGTCGCAGAGGGACGAGACGGTCGTTGCGCACTCGGCCATTGAGCTCTTCCCCAACGAGTCAATGAAGCTCTCGGTTCCCGCCGTAATGGTCACGGGGGAGGAACGCGAGCAGGCCCTGCGATTGCTCTCCCAACGCACGCTCTTCTCGCCGCGGCCAGATGCGCGCCTGATGGACGCTACGGCCACGCTCCGTCGTGTGACGAGAATGGCGTCTCTGCTTGATCGCTACGTTCGCCTGCGCGGGCTGTCCTGGCGAGAGTACGCGGTGGCATATGAGCTCGAGCACATGGCCGGGGTTACGCTGTGGTCGAAAAATGAGACGTACCTCAACTACGCGGCATGCTATGGTGTGCTGTACTGCGCGACAACCGACTGCATATCACGCATCCGCTATCTCGACGACGGCGTACATGACACGTTCCGTGCACGCCAGTTTGCCGGAAGCCACTTTTTCGAGGCGTGCGGCTTGCCGCTTGGCTCGCCCGACCCCGAGGACGTGGAGTTGGTAAACGCGCTGCTCAGCACCAATGCGGAACGATAGAGGAGAGACCCAAGACGGCGTTTCGCTCACGTTGCCTGCGTGGCCGCCTTGGTTGGCGAAACGTTGAGCCAACGTACCTTACAATTGTGGAGCAACAAGCCTTGCAACTGTGGAACTTGCTACTCTGCAATCTGGGAAGCTTCTGGGTGAAGCACGACTAGCTCACTTGCCGGATAACTGCCCGAGCGAGAATTACGCACGGTCGAGCGCTGACCTCGCAGACAACTGGGCTTTTTCGTCTCGTCCTAGACCGTGCGTAGTTCCTTGCTGATGGGGATTGGCGACGGGACGGCTAGCTAATTCATTCTCTCTTGGGACGAGAGCTCCTTTGCCACTTCGATACCTATGCGGTGCGGTATGCCAACGACAAGTGCGTTGCCCATGCAGAATGCGCGGTGGCCATCGGTCATCCCCGTATTGGTCCAACCCTTTGGAAAACACTGGAGCTGGTCGAGCTCATCCGGAACTAGTCTGCGGAGCCGCCCGTCCTCGCATTGCACAACATGCTTGAATCGAGACGCTCCTCGACCGCCCTCGCCGGTAAGAATTGTTCGAGAAGGCTTGTTCGTTGGATCCGGGAAGGACATGGCACCTTCGGAATAGCTGTATTCGAAGCCAGTGGCTTTGTTGGTGCGCTTCTCCTTCTTGGAACCCTTGAGGTACTCCCACTTCTCCCGCTGTGATTCGGGAACGAAGAACTCTTCGGGTACTTCCGCTTTGGGTACCAGAACGTCCCCCAGGGTCTTCCGAGGGCCGTTGTAGGCCTCCAACACCCTGCAGGTAATTGCCCTGTTCCCAACCATGACACCCGCATCCGAGAAGGGTGAGATTTTACCGCCCAAGTTGAAGGACTGGGAGGCAACATAGGGATCAGCCGGGATATCGACATAGCTGACTGTCTCGGGCGCCTCCATAGGGAAAGCACTCGCCATCGCACCATGCAGAAGCCTCTCCTTGAGGTCCCACTTAACGTTGCGTTCGGCAAGTATGTAGACACGCTTCCTTCGCTGAGGAAAACCGTATTCCGCGCTGTTGACAACGCGCCACTCTACCGAGTAGCCGAGCGAAGCTAGGCAAGAGAGAATGATCGCAAAGTCGCGGCCGCGCTGCTTCGCCGGGCTCTTGAGGAGCCGGTCCACGTTCTCGAACATGCACCAGCGGGCGTTGTTGGAAGATTTGGCGAGCTGGATGCGCAGGAAGCGATAAATTGACCACCACAGCACGCCCTTCTTGCCTTCGATTCCATCAGCTTGCGAGAGAGGGCGAGCAACCGAGTAGTCTTGGCAGGGGAATCCGCCAACCACCATATCGACGTCTGGAATAGCTCGCCGACCGGCGTCATATTCGTCGAGAACGAGAGCAATATCCTCGTTTACTACAGAGCCCTTACCAAAGTGGTCTTCGTAGCATCGAGCAGCAAACTGTCTCTTGTCGGAGCCTGGCTCCCATTGGTTTGCCCATATGGTTTTGTATGGACCGGCTGCAGGGAGCTGCCAGCCCTTTGCGTTATCGCTATAACCCTCAAGGCCAAGCCTGAACCCACCGACTCCTGCGAAGAGCTCGGCTACCGTAATCTGCTGGTCCACGTTTCTCCGTTCGCTGTCTGTGGACTAATTCCTAGGCGATCATGATAGCCGATCCCCGTGGCGTTAATTGTGGCTATCTGTGCCCAACGCTCCGTCGATTTCCTTCTGCATGTATGACGCGTTGAGCCAGAAGCACTTCTTAACTACTGGAGCACCGTGAGGCTGGGGCCGAGTGTCTCGCGCATTGCGTGCATGTGGGCGTACGTGGCAGCAGCGGTTTTCGGTTGCCTTAACCGAAATCTCTGCATGTCCGCGGCGCACATTTGTCTGCATTTGCTCGTAGCAGCGCTGTGCCTCCGGGATGTCTCTCTCAGGCATCTGCCAGAACGTCACGTCTGAGAGCTTGTAGATTCCGTCGCAACCTTCTCGATAGATAACGAGGAGCCACATCTGCTGAAGGTACCCAAGGAAGTCCGAATCTTCAAAAGGTGTCTTCTCGAGCTTGAAGTAGTCGAACGGTGGAAAGGAGATGGCCTCCTTCGGACGTCCGTTCTTCTTGAGACGTATTGTTTTTGGCTGAATGCCTGCCTTAGCGAACTCATCAATCTCGGCATCCTTGGCAACTCCAAGGATTGATTTGGTCACAAGCGCGCAGGAATCCTTTGGCAGATTCTTTCCCGACATCCCAATGCTGAACCTCCGGCATAGCTCTTCTTGGGTCATGCCAAAGTAGGGCTTGAACCGCTTGCGTACGAGTGCGAGGAGGCCAAGTCCGTTCTCGTCCTCAGTTCGCGCAATCGCCTGGCGCTTTTCGCGCAATTTGTTCTCTGCTGCAGTCATATAGGAAGCCTTGAGCGCCCACGCACGAGGCTTCGCTTCGATGTTGGAATACGGCTGCGGGGTCCTCACTGCAGAGTTGGCTGCTTTGGTGCAAGCTTCAAGATAGAGGGTGTCGGAGCCCGAAATGTCCTCTGCGTGTCCCGCCCGAACCTTACTCACCACCGTCTCCCAGTCAATCTTGAATTGAGGCATATCTTCCTCAGGGAGACCCCACAACTCGGCCATCTCAACCTTGTAGTCAAGTGGGTCGGCGTCCTTTTCCCAGACGTAGGAGATGAGAAGAATCTTTTTTGCCTTCTTGAGGAGGTGACTGGTCTCGAACGTCTCGTGTACCACAGTCATGTAGTTGATCTGCATGAGAACGAGGCGCTCTTTAGCGACTAGCTCGCCGCTCTTGTTATGCTTTACCGGAGTCGACTTTAGTTCGAGCCCGGCATCAGGAAAGTCCGGTGCAGATTCGCTGTTTGGGCTATAGCGAAAGTAGTACTCCTCGAGGGCATTTCCAAATGAACCTCGCCGACGTTTTGGGCTTTGGAGCTCGGGTGCGCTTGTCTTCTCACGCAGGGTGTGGCCCACAAGATTCCCTGCGTACTCGACGATTGACTCAATCTTTGTGGGGTTGTATGGAAGGCCGTTCTTGTCCACGGGTGCCTCCGGTACGAGAAGTCCTAGCAGCGGAGCGTTTGAAAAAAGCCAAACCAGCATACAGCTAGAGTAGCGCCTCGATTAGTGTGCGACCCTGTCCTGCCCTCACAACAAAGCCCCGGCCGCATTGCTGCGACCGGGGCTTTGTCCTGCTGCCAGCCTTCCCTATGTCCCGCTGGTTGTCGAGCCGGAGTTGGTGTTTTCGCCGTTGCCCGAGTTAGTTCCGCCGTTGTTGGTCGACGAGTTGCTATTGCTGTTCGATCCGTTGTTGGTGCCAGAGTTGGAGCTGCCGGACCCGCTCGAAACCACAATCGTGATGGTCGATCCCGCCGTCGCGGAGGTTGCAGACTGCGAGATGACCTTGCCCTTTGCAACTGAGCTGCTCGCCTCGGTGGTCACCGTCACACCAAAGCCTGCGTTCTTGAGCGCGCTCTCGGCGGAGTACTGGTCCTCGCCCAAGACGTTGGGCACCGAGACGGAGGATGGGCCGGTGGAGACCGTAATGGTTACGGTGCTGCCCTTGTCGGCGCTCGTACCGGCGTAGGGGTTTGTGCTAATGACGTTGCCCTTCTCGACGCTGGACGAGGAGGACTGGGTGACGCTCACCTCAAAGCCCGCACTCTGGAGTTGCGCTGGACTGGGACTCGCCCACCACGTTGGGAACGGGGACCTGCTCAGCGCCCTGCGAGAGGTGATAGGTGATGGTATCGCCGGCCTTGGCGGAGGTCTCAGCAGCAGGCTCCTGCTCGGCAACGTGGCCAACTTCGACGTCGGCGTTGTAGACAGAGTCACCGGCCTGCCCCTTGAGCCCGTACTTGTTGAGCAGGTCTTGCGCCTCTGAAGGCGTGCAGTTGGTGAGGTCTGGCACCGTGACCGACGCCGCTGGCTCCTCGCCCTTCGAGACCACAATGTCGATGCTCGAGCCCTCGGTTGCCGTTCTGCCGGCTCCGGGGGTCTGCTCGATGATCTTGCCCTCTTCGACGGAGGGGGAGTACTGCTCGGACACGTTGCCTATCTGGAAGCCGTGACCGTCGGAGTCGAGCTGGGCCTGGGCATCGTCCTGCGTGAGGCCAAGGAGGTTGGGCACCGAGTAGGCCTTGGAGCCAGACCCCAGCACGCTTGCAATGATGAGCGCCACAACCACGATGCCGGCGATGGCGCCAACGATGGCAAGCACGCGGTTGCGCTTCTGCTTCTTCTGGCGCTCCTCCTCTTCCTGCGCCGCCTGCTCGGTGGCGGACTGAGGGCGCATTCTGCCGGTACTCTGCGTGCGCGGCAGGCTCTGCGTGGAGCCGTTCCCACGCGACAGTGGGGTGGTGGGGGTGGCGGGCAGCATGGCTGTGGCGTTGTTAACTGCCTGCATGCGGCCGGCAAGGTAGTCATGCAGCGTGTGATAGAGCTCGTCGGCCGTCTGGAAGCGGTCCTTGGGGTCCTTCTGCATGCACTTGAGGATGATTGCCTCAAGCTGCGGGTCCACGTTGGGGTTAATCTGGCTGGGTGGCACGGGCTGCTCGGTGACCTGCTTCATGGCCACGGTCACGGCGTTGTCGCCGTCAAACGGCACGCGGCCAGTGGCGGCCTCGTACATCACGATGCCTAGGGAGTAGAGGTCGGTGGTGGGGCCAAGGGGCTTGCCCTGGGTTTGCTCGGGCGAGACGTAGTGCGCAGTGCCAAGCACGGAGTTATCGGTGGTGAGGTGGCTGTTCTTTGCGCGCGCGATCCCGAAGTCCATCACCTTGATGTTGCCGTCGGGCTGCACCATGATGTTCTGCGGCTTGATGTCGCGGTGGATGATGTCGTGGTTGTGGGCCACGGAGAGTGCCTGAGCGATCTGCGAGCCAATCTGCGCGACCTTCTTGCAGTCAAGCGCGCCATGCTTGCGGATGCCGCTCTTGAGGTCGGTGCCGCGCAGGTACTCCATGATGATGTAGTAGGTGTCGCCGTCCTTGCCCCAGTCGTAGACCGAGACAATGTACGGGCTGTTGAGCGCTGCCGCTGCCTGCGCCTCCTGCTTGAAGCGCGCGGCGAACGAGGGGTCCGTTGCGTACTGGGGCAGCATCGTCTTGATGGCGACGGTCCTCCCCAGAACCCGGTCCATGCCACGGTACACCGTGGCCATGCCTCCCGTGCCCACCTTGTCGAGGACCTGGTACCTTCCACCAAGGACCCTGTCTGCCATCTGCCTCTCCTATCACCCAAGCGGCAACACCGCGTCTTGCGTCTACGTTTGAAGTGCTCTGCGGTTCGTTTTCGTAACAGCTAGCTCGTAACGTGCAGTGGTCGTGCGTTTCTCATCAGCTTGCGCCTAGTGCCTGAATGTTGAGGCAGCTCGCAAGGACCTGCCCCGCGACCCCGGCGGCATACCCCTCGACGTCGGTGCCATCTGCTCCTTCGATGACGACCGAGATGATAAGCGTGGGGTTGTCGTACGGCGCAAAGCCGATGAAGAACGAGTTGATCTTTCCGTCCTCGATCTGGGCGGTGCCAGTCTTGCCGGCCACCTGGACGCCCTGGACCTTGGCCCTCACGCCGGTGCCGTGGTCAACAACGCCGAGCATGGCCTCCTTGACCTTGGATGCGGTGTCAGCCGAGATTGCCTGCCCCAGGGACTTGGGCTGCGTGGTTGAGATGGCTGCGCCCTCGGGGGAGAGCACGTGATCGACCAGGTAGGGATTCATGACCACGCCGCCGTTAGCGACCGCCTGGGCGACCATGGCGTTCTGCATCACGGTCACCTGCGGGCCGGCGGGGCTGGGGTGCTGGCCTACGGGCTGCCCACACGCCGCCCATGCGGTCTCCCACTCGGTCATCTCGGAGGGGTCGGGCATGAGCGAAGGCAGCGTGTTGAAGTCCTGGCCAATATTGGTCCCATAGCCAAAGGCGTCGGCGTACTTCACCAGGTTGGAGGCGCCAACCTGCACGCCCACCTGGCCAAAGACCGTGTTGGACGAGAGGGCAAAGGCCTCCTTCAGGGTAGGGGTGCCGTAGTCGTTGTATCCGTAGTTGCTTACCTCGGCGCCGCCGATGGTCAGTGCCGGCTCGGCGTCATAGACCGTGTCGAGCGAGGTGGTGCCGGTGTCGAGCGCCGCGGAGAGCGTGACCGCCTTGAAGGTGGAGCCGGGCGAGTAGAGCGCCTGCGTGGTGCGGTCGAGCAGCTGCGAGCCCGCCCCGCCGGAGTTCATGATGTCATCCAGCTGGTCGTAGGAGTACGTTGGCGCGCTGGCCTTGGCGAGAACGGCCCCCGTGGACGGGTCGAGCACCACCACGGCGCCCGTGTAGCCCTCGAGGGCAGATTCTGCCGCACGCTGCATCTGGGAGTTGATGGTAAGTGCCACGGTGTTGCCAGCCTCTTGTACGCCGGCCAGCGAGTAGAGCGCATTCTTCCAATCCGAGTAGTTAGAGCTACCCGTGAGCGTGTCGTTCATGGTGGACTCGATGCCCGAGGTGCCGTAGCGCGTGGAGATGTAGCCAACCGTGTGCGCCGCAAGCGAACCCTGCGGGTAGGAACGCAGGTAGGTGCCGTCCTCCTGGCGCAGGCTCTCAGCCAGCGTCACGCCGTCGGAGGTAATGATGGCGCCACGCTGCACGTAGGCGCTTTTGGCGATGGTGTGGTTGTTGGACGGCATGTGCTGGATGGTACTGGCGTTGATCACCTGCAGGTAGGTGAGGTTGGCGATAAGCGCCGCAAAGAGCACCGCAAAGGCGGTGATGAGCGCGGTGAGCCGCTTGCCCAGGGCCACGCGGCCAAGGACGCCGGACTCCTCGCCCTGCACCTCAAAGCGGGCGCGGGCGTGCGAGCCGTGGACAAAGGCGGACGCCTGGGCGCCCAGCAGCGACACGCGACCGTTGCCGGTATCGGGAGCGCTGGCAACAAGCTGCGCCTCGCGCCCCGTGCCCTCGTCACCCGCGCGCAGGAGCAGGCCCACGATGATGAAGCTCGAGAGCAGCGAGCTGCCACCCTGGCTCATGAAGGGAAGCGTCACGCCCGTGAGGGGCAAGAGCTTGGTGACGCCGGCGATGATGAGGAACGCCTGGAAGCCGATGACCGTGGTAAGACCCACCGCGGCAAAGGCGGAAGAGTCGGACTTGGCGCGTGCCGCGGTGGCAAAGCCGCGCACGCAGAAGAGCATGTAGAGGATGATGACGGCGCTGGCGCCCAAAAGGCCCATTTCCTCGGCGATGGCCGAGAAGAGGAAGTCGCTCTCGACAAAGGGGATGAGGGTGGGCATGCCCTTGCCAATGCCGGTACCCACCAGGTCGCCGTCGGCGATGGAGTACAGCGACTGCACGATCTGATAGCCGCTGTTCTGGGCATCAGTCCAGGGGTCAAGCCAGATGTCCACGCGGATCTTCACGTGCGAGAAGAAGTGGTAGCAGAAGAAGAAGCCAATGACGAGAAGGCCAATGGCAATGAACACGTAGCTCCACCGACCGGTGGCAACGTAGAGCATGACCACGAAGTACATGAAGAAGAGAAGCGCGCTGCCCAGGTCGCGCTCGAAGATGACGATGAGCAGGCTGATGCCCCACATGATGAAGAGGGGGAGCAGCATGCGGAAGCGCGGAATGCGGAACGGCCCCACGCGGTGCGCGGTGACGGAGAGCGCCTCTCGGTTGGAGGCAAGGTAGAAGGCCAGGAAGAGAACAATGAGAATCTTGGCCAGCTCGCCCGGCTGGAACGAGAAGCTGCCAAACGTGAGCCAGAGCTTGCTGCCGTTCTTCTCGGTACCAATGACCATGGGCAGGATGAGCAAGATCACGCCCACAAGCCCCAGCGTGTATTTGTAGTCCGCCAGCTTATCGAGGTTACGTACAAAGAAGAGCGTCGCAATCATGGCTGCAACTGATATGAAGAGCCACAGGACCTGGTTCTCGGCCAAGTCTGGGGCAAGGCGCGTGACAAAGGCGATGCCTATGCCCGAGAGCAAGAAGACCACGGGCAAGATCACGGGGTCTGCGTCGGGTGCAAGGATACGCACGGCAACGTGGGCCGCGGCAAACGCCACAAAGAGCCCCACGGGTACGGCGAGCGTGCCCAGCGAGAGAGCAACATTGTCGTTCACGATGTAGAGGGCGTAGAGCAGGACCACCGGCACGGCTGCCAGGCAGAGGAAGAGAAGCTCCATGTTCCTGCGGTTGCCACCGCGGATTCTCTCGTTGGCCACGGTCACTCACCCCCGTTTGTCTGCGTCGTGTCCCCAGTAGTACCAGTAGCGTCGGTGCTTGTCGCGGAATCTCCGCTTGCAGAGTCTGTGCCAGAGTCTGCGCCGGACTCATCCGTTTGGGCGCCGCCCTCTGGCGCGGCCTCGCCTGTGGGGTTGCCCTCGGCCGTGACCTCGGCGGCCTTCTCGGCAGCCTTGGTCTTCTCGGCGTCTATCTGCGAGCGGTACGACTCCACGGTGGAGAGGGCCTCCTCCTCGCTGTCTACACGCAAGCCGCCGTTCTCAAGCTGCGTAGCCACGTTTGCGGGCAGGTCACTTACCTCCACCGCTGTGGTCTGCACCAGGTTAGAGAGCGAAATACCAAGAAGTTCCCCGTCAATACCCTGGTAGATGCCCACGGTGTCGCCGTCGACCCCCAGGTACCACTCGTTTTTGGCAAAGGCGAAGATGCCGCCGAGAATAACAACGGCCACTACCACCATGGCCACCACCACGCGAAGGGCAAAGCCCACCGAGTGCTTGCGTGCCGCCGCTGCAACGCCGTCATTCAGGATGTCGACCACAATGACAGTCACGTTGTCGGCGCCGCCCGCGGTAAGCGCGGCCGAGACCAGGTTGTCTGCGGCCTGCTGCGGTGTGGCGCTCGAGACGGCCACCGACTCCATCTCGCTGTCGGGGACCATGCTGGAGAGTCCGTCGGAGCAGATGATCACGCGGTCGCCATTGGCCACCTCGATGGAGAAGTGGTCAGCGTACATATCCGGGTCGGATCCCAGGGCGCGCGTGATGATTGAGCGCGAGGGGTGCACGCGGGCCTCGTCGGCGGTTATCTGCCCGGCGTCCACAAGCTCCTCGACGTAGGAGTGATCGCGCGTAACGCGTACCAGCGTGCCTGCGTGGAGGAGGTAGATGCGAGAATCGCCTACGTGGGCAATGGCCATGCGGTTGCCATCGATGAGTGCCGCCGAGGCTGTGCAGCCCATGCCGGGCTTGCCGCGGCCCTCCTCGGCCCCCTTGATAACGGCCAGGTTGGCGGCCTCAATTGCGGCGCCCAGGAGGGTGTCGTCTGCGGTTGCGGGGGCCTTCTCGCCAATGGTCTCCACGGCGATAGAGCTTGCTACCTCGCCGGCGGCGTGGCCACCCATGCCGTCGCATACGGCAAAGCATGGCGTGCGAATGAGGAACGAGTCCTCGTTATGGCTTCTTACCAGGCCCACGTCGGAGCGGGCGCCCCATGAGATGAACGCGTTCTTGCCGCAGGTGGCATCGGCCCCGGCACGGCCTTCCACGGGGATGGTCGCGCGTCCGGGAGCATTGACGGGCTCCTGGGGCTGCGTTGTGTCTGCGGACCCCTCATCGCGGTCGGTGTTGCTCGCGGTCTGTGCGCTTGCACTTGGGGCGGGCTGGTCTGCGGCAGCATGCACGGACTGCTCGGCAGCAGCGTGCTTGCCCACCACGGCTGCGGTGGGGACACTGGGCACGGCCGTGTCAAGCGGCGCGGCCCTGAGCGGGGTCTGTGGGTCCTCGACGGCCATTATTGGCGGCTCACTCGCATGACGGTATCGCCAACCTGCACCTCGTCGCCGTCACGAAGGGTAACGGGCTGATCGATGGCATGGCCGTTGACCATGGTCCCGTTGGTGGATCCAAGGTCCTCCAGGACGAGGGCAGGCCCCTGGATAGTGAAGCGTGCGTGTGTGGCCGAGACGTACGGCTCGTCAATCACGATGTCGGACGAGGGTGAACGCCCCACAACCACGGGGCCAAGCACGTCCACGTGCAGACCGCGCATGGCGCGCGAGCCCTTCTCGACGTCCACGCACCAGATGGCGGTGTCTCTGCGCTGGCCGCGCACCAGACCCACGCCGGCACGCATAGCGGCAAAGAGGAACACGTAGAGCAGGACCACTAGGATGATTCGCCCGGCGAAGAGGATTAGGTCGATCATGGCCTAGCTCTCCCTGAACTCGAGGTTTACGAGGCCAACGGTGATGAGGTCGCCGTCGCGAAGGACGCACTCGTCCACGTCGACGTCGTTGACGAGCGTGCCGTTGGTGGAGTTGAGGTCCACGATGTGCCAGTTGCTCCCGTCATAGGAGAGCTCGGCGTGGCGGCGCGAGACGTTGGGATCGCGCAGGTAGATGCCGCACTGCGAGCGCTCGCGGCCAATGAGGCACGAAGGCGCTTGGGCGGCGTAGGTACGACCGCTCTGGCGGTCGATGAGCATGCAGGTTGCGGCACGCGTTGCGGCCTGCTGGGGTGCGGCTACGTGCGCGGGGGCGTTGCCGCGTCGGCGCGTGTCGGGCACGGAGCGAGGCGCCTGGTGTGCTGCCTGCTGCTGCGGGGCGGGCGTGGGGAAGTTGGCCGGCTGGGGCGTTGCCTCCATGACGGCCTGGGCTCGCTGTTGAAGCGCCGGGGAGACAGGCTGGACCACCGGCTGCACGCCGGCGGCGGGAGTCGCAACCGGCACGGCGACGGGTGCCACGACCTGTGATGGGCTGGCGTCCACGTAGGGCACCGGCATGGGCGTGGACGAGGAAGGTGAGGCCACCGCGGGAATCACGCCGCCGGCGGGCTCGACATAGTCCATGGGCATAACGTCCAGCCCGGCGTCGGTTCCGCTGGGGGCTGCCTGCGGGGCAGGGGCGGGTGCGGGCGCCACGGGCTGCGGGATGGGGTTAAGGTGGCCGGCAGACGAACGACGAGGCCTGCCCATGGCCGCAGCGCCGCCCATGCTGGAGTTACCGCCGAGAAATGCGCGCTCCTCCTCGCGAAGGCGAGCGAGGGTCTGCTCGTTGACGTTCTCTGCGTCGACGTAGAACTTGCCGGACTTGAGGGACTCGTCCACCATGAAGCGCACGAGCGGCCTGCCTACCAGGGCGTAGCCCTTCTTGTTGGCGGACTCGGTGATGAACTCGCCAAGTTCGTAGTCAATGCGCTCGTAGAGCGGGCGCATGAGAGAGTCGTCCTCGGCCGAAACCAGCACCGTGTAGAGAGCGGGCGCGGTGTCCACGCCATCTATGCGGTACGTCTCGCTCTCCATCTTGCGGGCAGCATGCTTTGCGAGCTTCTTGAACGAGAACGGCTCTGCATAGCCCTGTGGGGCAGACTCGAAGACCGAGCTTATTCGGCCCTCAAAATCACTGAGAAAGCTCATCTGAGTCCTCGCCTTCCTGGTCCTGGCTTAAAGGACCTCTCAGGACGGTTTCTACACACAAAAACACACTCAAGAATACAGCAAGGCCACAGCCGTCCAATATGCGGCCAAACCAATACCCGCTAGATTCCATCCTGCAGGCGAGAAGCCAAAACAAGGTGATGAAAGCGGCGCCCAGAACCTGGCCAACAATTCCCGAGGCAACGCTCCCGCGCATGGCCACGGCGGAGGCGACGAGTGCCGAGATGCCGCACCCCACAACAATGACCCAGGTGGCGGGACTTGCGAGCAGGGGAGTCAGCGCCGCGATGGTGGTCTGCGCCGAGAATCCGCTGGACGCTGCGGCGCCAGCTACGAGCGAGAGGAGCGCCCCTACGGCACCTGTTGCAGCCGCGGGCAGTGGATCCATGCCATAGCCTGCCAACGCAACCCCCGCTGCTGGTGAGTGGAGGCATGCTGGGGCAAGAGCCGCCGCGGTGGAGACGTGGTCGGTGTGTCCGCAAGTAACCCACCACGTTGCAAGGCACGTCGCAACTGCCAGGGCAAGCGGGAACGACGCCGAGGTGACATTTGCCGTTGCAAGGGCAACCACCAGGGATACCCCGGCGAGTGCCGAGCCAATGGGTGGCCAGGCGGCGCATGCCGCTGCAGAGACAAGAGCACCTATCAGCGAAAACGCTTCTGTGGCGCCGGGCAGCGCGGGCAGCGTGGCGTACATCGCGAAGAACGTGCACACGGCGGATGCTGCCCGTTCGAGCGCGGGGGCAAGCCAGGGTAGCCGCACGTGTGCGGGCAGGTCGGAGGGCTCGGAGGCAACCGAGGGGTCGTCATTCTCGGACTGGTCGACCAGCTCGCGAAGCGACTCTGCGCCTGCGGCCCCGTCGCCCAGAACGGGAAGAATGCCGCGTGCAAACTCTTTCACGGACGAGGTGCGTTCCGCCGCGGTGGGGGACAAGGCGTGGAGCAGGGCCATTTCGGCTTCCGGCGCGAGGTCGAGATCGAGCTTGGAGATTGGCGGCTTGGGGCCGCGGATAATGGCATCGAGCGAGCCCTTGGGCGTCGCGGAGGCAAACGGACTTCTCCCCGTGAGCGCCTGCCAAGTTACAACGGCAAGTGAGAAGACGTCCGTGCGCTCGTCGACGAGAAGGCCTTGGATCTGCTCGGGCGGCATGTAGCCAACGGTGCCGCCGCGCGCTCCGCCATAGCCAGCGGCCGAGGCGAGCGTTGCCATGCCAAAGTCTGCCAGCTTAACGGTGCCCTGGCGGTCAATCATGATGTTCGTGGGCTTGATGTCCAGGTGGAGCACGCCGTTCTCGTGTGCATAGGTGAGCGCGGCCGCCACCGAGCGCAGCACATGGGCGCACTCCTCGTGCGTGAGGACGCCGTCCTCCACGCGGGCAAGAAGCTCGGCCAGGTTGAGCCCGTCGACGTACTCCATGACCAGGTACGCATGGGTGCCGTCGGTCTCAAAGTCGTAGACCGTCACGATGTTGGGGTGGGCGAGAAGGCAGGCCGTGCGGGCCTCGGCCAGGGCTTCGTCGGCAGTGGAGGCGGAGGCGCCGCTCACATCATCGCTGGTTAGAAGGGGTATGCGCTTGATTGCGACTCGACGCTGCAGACGCGTGTCCCAGCAGGTGCACACGGTGCCAAAGCCGCCGGCGCCGCGCCGCGCGAGCACACGGTAGCGTCCGAGGAGCGTCTCCTCGGGGATGGCGCGCGAGCCGGGCTTGACCGGCCGTACGGCGCTCTGTGTGGGGTTGATGCTGCCCACGGCGACTCCTCGTTGTGCGTTTGTGGCTTGGTTTTCTGGCCGTGATGAGGACATTCTACCTAAACGAGCCCATGCGGAGTGTGACGGGGTACCCCCTGCGTGTCGCTATCTGAGGAGTGAATTTGCAAGCGAGCGAGAGTCAACAATATTCGGCGGCAGATCCCCTGCCATTGCCGCAAGAATATTGTCAGCGACAATGTCGCCCATACGCAGATTTGCCTCAAAAGTTGATGAACCGATATGGGGCGTAACGAGCACATTCTGAAGATCGAATATTGGGCTGTGGCGGGGCGGCTCTCTCTCGTAGACATCGGTCGCATACCCCCCGAGTCCCCCAGAAAGAAGAGCCTTTTCAAGCGACGCCTCTCTTACAATTCCCGCTCGGGCTGTATTGATGAGATAACCCTTGGGCCCAATCATCCGTAGTTCCTTCGAGCCAATCATGTTCGCAGTCGCATCTGTCAGTGGAACGTGAAGGGAGACTACGTCGGAGCGCTTCAACAAATCATTGAGCGTCGTGAACTCCAGACCATACAGTGTTGCAAGCTCGCGCTCTGCGATGTCATAGCCCAGGACTTTCATTCCAAAGCCTTCGGCACGTCGTGCTACCGCCATACCGATAGACCCAACGCCAACGATGCCAAGCGTTTGACCGCTTAATGTGTGGCCGGGGAACTTTCGCCACGTATCGTGCTTCACGCCGTAGACGTTGGTGTAGAGCTGTCGCTCGAGCCCAATGATAAGGCCAAATACAAGATCTGCCGTCTCGTCGCGATTACCACCTGGCACATTCGCCACCGTGATTCCGCGCTTTCCGGCTTCCACTAGATCAATGTTCTCGACTCCAACACCATTACGGACGATAAGTTTGAGATTAGGCATGTGCTTAAGGAGTGGGCCGTCGATGACGGTGTTTCCAACAACAAGCACATCTGCATCAGCCGCCAGAGCCGCCAACTCTCGGCGCGACAGCTGGCGTTGGTAAGGGTTCATCTTGACAACACAACCCGCCTCCACGAGTCGCGTTATCGGTTCCTTCGCGTAGCGGCCAAAGGTCGTTGAACAGGATGCGATAACCCATTTTGTTGAGATGGCCATCATGAACGACTGCGCATGAGAGCCCGGTCGATTCCAGCCCGTTTTTGGGTGGCCGGCCGGATAGACGCGAGTGGCAACGCAGCCCATACCTCCTTGATAAAAAAAGCTACCAGTTTTTCAATGCGTTCCTCTGATTGATCTAATCATAAAAATACATTCATGAATAAATTCTAAAAGGATTTGTTTGAATCATTAAGATAACCCCGTTAATACGTATATAAATACCGCTCACGAAGTACATAAGATTGGCAATGAAGCAAATTTATGGCAAGAAGATAATCTGTTTCACAGACGTTTTCTGTTTGTCGGTTTCTGGAGAGAGGCGGTTAGGAAGATGGGTGTTGTTCTCACGCGCGTTGACTTCAGGCTTATCCACGGTCAGGTTATGACTAGGTGGCTTACCCAGACCGGTGCTAACGAGATTGTCACCGTTGACACTACTACCAGCAAAGACCCCTTTATGGTGGATGTCTTCAAGATGGCCGCACCTAAGGGAATTCGCATCAAGGTTTATGACGTCGACCAGGCCGTTAAAGCCCAGCAGAACGGTGATTTCGACAAGGGCAAGATCATTGTCCTCTTCAAGAATGTTGCGGAGCTTAAGAAGGCAGTAGATGCCGGCCTGAAGCTTGAGAGCGTACAGATTGGCGGCCTTGGTGGCGGCGCCGGCCGCAAGGCAGTTCTGAATGCCATCACGCTCGATCAGAAAGATCTTGATGACCTCTTGGCAATCCAGAGCAAGGGGGTTGAGGTCTATTTCCAGACGACTCCCGATTATCCGTCGGCAACGCTCGACGAAATTGCAGCGAAGTTCTAATTCGGCCAGTTAATGGCGGGGCCGGCGCGACCCTGCCGTGGAAAGGAGACAGAGCATGGATATAATGCGCGCAGTGCTCGTTGGCTTGACCTACTGGATTTCAATGGGTCGTGCCTGGTACTACTTCTCGTATGCATTTAGAAAACCTGTCGTCCTTGGTGTGGTCATTGGCCTCATCTATGGCGACGTTGCGCAGGGTCTGCTTGTCGGTGCAACTATTCAGCTAATGTACATGGGCGGCATTGAGGCAGGAGGCAACATTCCGTCCGATCAAGGCCTCGCGGCATGCATCGCTATTCCTGCTGCACTGACTAACTCGCTCGATCCCAGCGCTGCAGTTGCGCTTGCGGTTCCGTTTGGCGTCCTGGGCGTCCTCATTAATAACGTGCGCCGCACTATCAACTCGTTCTACAACACGAAGGCCGACCAGTTCGTGGAGCAGCGTAACTACGATGCTCTCTCGACGTTCTCTTTCCTGCTGCCCTGGCTGACTAACGGCGTCCTCTACTTCACTCCTGTTTTCCTGGCAACCCTGTTTGGACCCGCTGTCGTCCAGGCATTTATCAATGCGATTCCCGACTGGGTCATGTCCGGTCTCGCAAATGCAGGAAACGTGCTTCCCGCCCTTGGCTTTGCACTCACGCTCGTTGTCATGGGCAAGGACAAGTACCTGCCGTTCTTTGTGCTCGGCTTCTTTACCTATGCCATTGCTGGGTACTCGATGCTTACCGGTGCGGTAATCGGCCTCTGCCTCGCACTGATCGTGTCGCTGTTTGTTCAGACCGATGACGAGGGGGTTGCTCTCAATGACTAGCGAGAACACGGAAATGACTCGGGGGGGGCGTCTCTGACGACGCTTCTGAGAAGACCGATTCTGTTCTGACTAAGTCCGACCTGCGTGGCGCCTGGTGGCGTTGGTGCCTTGCAGTTGAGGTTCCTGTCTCGTTCGACCGCATGCAGGCCCTTGCCTTTGGCTTCTCAATGAACAAGGTCATGCGGAAGCTCTACAAGGACGATCCTGATGAGCTCCAGGCGGCAATGACCCGTCATACAAGCATGTTCAATACGAACTGTGACTGGGGCAGCATCATCCATGGCATCGTCATCTCCCTTGAGGAGCAGCGCTCCAAGGGCGCTGAAGAAATTACCCCGGACATGATTGAGTCCATAAAGATTGGCCTCATGGGTCCTCTTGCTGGCATTGGCGATTCGGTTGACCAGGGTATTGTCGCCACCATTCCTCTCGCCATCTTTGTGCCCATGGCTCTTGAAGGCAGCGTTGCGGCAGCCTTTATTCCTGGCATTATCTATGTCGTTTGGTCGATGCTGTGGTCCTGGTTCCTGTTCCGCAAGGGTTACTCGATGGGCCGCTCTGCCGTAACCGATATCCTTCACTCCGGTACCATTAAGAAGGTTATTGATGTTGCGACTATCGTCGGCATCTTTATGGTCGGCTGCCTATCTGCCTCCTATGTCAAGCTCGCCTGCGTGGCAACGGTTGGCGGCGTTGAGATTCAGTCGATTCTTGATTCCATGCTGCCCAAGCTCCTGCCGTTTGCAGTCACTATGGGCATGTACCTCTACATTAAGAAGCGTGGTCCCCACTACCTGCGAATTATCGTTGTCACGATGATTGCAGCAGTCCTTCTCACCGGACTCGGGATTATCTAGTTGGTTTGCGTACCCGGCCTGCGGGGTACGCGGGCCGGGTCCTTCTGCGGTGCAAGTGTTCGCATCCAATTAAGGGGACCATTTAATATGAAAGTTCTAATCACTCCGCGTGGTTTTGCAAATTATGGACTCGACGAGGTAAAGCTCATGGAGTCTAAGGGGCTTGAGGTCGATTACAACGATACAGGCAAGGCATACTCGGCTGAGCAGTTTCTCCAAAAGGCTAAGGATGCTGACGCAATCATCGTTGGCGTTGATGACATGTCCGAGCCAGTGATGAAACAGCTGCCCAAGCTTAAGGTCGTATGCAAGTTTGGCGTTGGTGTGGACAACATTGATTGCGACTACGCCAAGGAGCATGGAATCTACGTTGGCAGGACGGTTGGCTCGAACTCTCTCTCTGTTGCCGAGCACGTTGCGGCATTGATGTTTGCGGACGCCAAGAATTTGTATCCCACAATTCGAGATGTCAAAGCGGGGTCTTGGGTCAAGCGAACTGGGATTGAGCTGTCTGGCAAGACGCTGGGAATCATTGGTTTTGGTGCTATTGGAAAGCGTCTGTCCCGTATCGCTTCGGGGATTGGCATGTCCGTATTGGCCTACGACACCTTCCCTATCAAGGAGGAAGATGCTAGGGATTACGGCGCGAAAATCGCTGGATTTGAGGAGATTATCGAGGATTCCGACTACGTGAGCGTCCACGTGCCCCTGCTCGACAGTACTCGAAACATGATTAGCACAGAGCAGTTCAAGTCGATGAAGAGCAGCGCATGCGTACTCAATGCTGCGCGTGGTGGTGTAGTGGATGAGGATGCCCTGTATCATGCACTCACGGATGGCGAGATTAGGTCGGCGGCCTTCGACGTCTTCACTACCGAGCCCCCCGCAAAAGATAATCCTCTGCTTGGGCTCGACAACTTCCTCCTGACCTCCCATACGGCATCGAGGACGCACGAGGCGGAGAAGAGAACTTGCCAAATCTCTACCGATGTCATTCTTACACAGCTTGGGCTGAAGGATTAGTAAGAGGCAAAAGGAGAAGACTGCATGAAACTAGTAATTGCCTCACATGGCAACTTCGCTAACGAGCTGCTGAAGTCTGCCGAGATGATATACGGAGACATGTCTGATGTGCCTGCAGTGTCGCTTATGCCGGGCATGTCATTTGAGGAGTTTACCAAGAAGGCTTCCGAGGTTCTGGAGAAGTCTGGCAAGGATACTTTGGTTCTCGTTGACCTCTTCGGAGGTACCCCCTCCAACGTGTTTTCAGCGCTCACCAGGACTTTTGGGCATCAGGTGGTAACCGGTCTGAACCTTCCAATGCTCATCGAGGTCTACTCCACGATGAAGGGGGATCCCACATTTACTGCGGAGCAGGGGGTAAAGCTTGCGCTTGAGACCCTGCAAGTGAGCGGCGTCCACACAAACGAGAGGCTCGACGGATAGTTCTGAGTTCGAATATACATCCGCAAGGAAAGGCAGTTTCAAGCATGTCAACGTTCTCCGGGGTCATCGTCCCCATGGTCACGCCGTTCAGGCGCGACGAAGGCCAGACCATCAACTACGAGGCGGGCGAGCAGCTCGTCGAGAGGATTATCGCGGGCGGTGCGAGCGGCATCTTCACCTTCGGCTCCAACGGCGAGTTCCACGTGTGCACGCCGGACGAGAAGATCGAGTTCTCGAAGTTCGTGATCGAGAGGGTCGCCGGCCGCGTGCCCGTCTACGTGGGAACCGGCTCCTGCTCCACGCGCGAGGCCGTGGAGATGTCCAAGCGCGCCGAGGACGCCGGCGCCTCAGCCGTCTCGGTCATCAACCCCTACTTCATGAAGGTCTCCGACGCCGAGATCGAGGGCTACTACGAGGCTGTCGCCGAGAGCGTCAAGATTCCCGTGCTCATGTACAACATTCCCAAGTCCACGGGCACCAACCTCTCGCCCGAGGTCGTGGCGCGCGTCGCCGAGATCGACAACGTCAAGGGCGTGAAGGACTCCTCCGGCAACATGGACAACCTCGCCGCCTACGTCGAAGCCGCCGAGGGCAAGGACGTCGACGTGCTCGTGGGCTCTGACGGCAAGATTTCCGCCGCCCACGCGCTCGGCGCATCCGGCGCCATCGCCGGCACCGCCAACCTCATCACCAACGTGGTGGTGTCGCTGTGGCGCGCCCTCGAGGCTGGCGACGCCGAGGCCGCCGCTTCCTACCAGGCAGACGTCGAGCCCATTCGTGACGTCCTGCACATGGGCTCCACGCCCCAGACCCTCAAGCGCGCCCTCGAGCTCGCCGGCGTCCCCGTGGGCCCCGCCAGGAGGCCCGTGGCTGAGACCACGCCCGGGGTGGACGAGAAGGTCCGCGCCATGCTCGACCACTACGGCATCGCGCACGAGTAGCGCGCAAGCATACGGGAGAAAGAGGGAGAAACATGAAGATGCAGAAGGCCAAGGTCACCGAGAGACTCGCCCAGGTCGGCGCGTTCGCCGTCGTGAGGGTCGAGACCGTCGAGCGCGGCCTCGAGATTGCGGATGGCCTGGTCAGGGGTGGCGTCCCCGCAATGGAGATCTCCTACACCAACGCCAACGCCGGCGACGTGATCGCCGCCGTCAAGGCAAAGTACGGTGACAAGATGTGCGTTGGCGCCGGCACCGTGATGGAGGCCGCCACCGCCCGCCTCGCCATCATGTCGGGCGCCGAGTTCGTCGTGGCCAACATGGAGTCCGAGGAGGTCGCCCGCGTGTGCAACCTCTACCAGGTCCCCTACGCGCCGGGCTGCACCACGATGACCGAGGCGAACAAGGGTCTCGAGATGGGCGCCGCGTTCATCAAGTGCTTCCCCATCTCCAACACCTATGGCGTCCAGCTCGTGAAGCTGTTCAAGACCCCCACGCCCTGGATGCCCCTCATGGCCTCCGGCGGCATCAACCTCGACAACCTTGCCGAGTGGGTGCGTGCCGGCGTTGACACCTGCGGCATGGGGAGCCTGCTCACCAAGGGTTCCGCGGATGACATCGCCAAGAACGCCGCCGAGGTGCGCCGCATCATCGACGAGACCCGCGCGGAGATGGGCGAGTAGGTTTCATCCGGAACCATAGATGCCGGCATGGCGGCCGTGCGGGTCTTCGCGTGTGCGTTGCCCCGCGCGGCCGCTGCCTATTCGGCGCAACGTATCCTCGGCTCTCCTCGCCGTCACCTAACCTGCACACCACTTCGCGCTCACGGAACGAAGACGACGTGTGGGCGGGAGGCGACTCGCGCGACGGCAGATGCCGCATAGCATAGAACGAGCCGCATTTTGTGGCTCACACGGCAATTTGAGGGAGGATCGTCATGAAGTTCTTTATCGACACGGCGGACTTAGACGAGATCAAACAGGCGGAAAGCTGGGGCGTTCTCGCCGGCGTCACCACCAACCCGTCGCTCTACGCAAAGACGGGCGGCAAGCTTGCGGATTTCGAGGACCACATGGTCAAGATCTGCAAACTCTGCGAGGGGCTGCCCGTCTCGGCGGAGTCCCAGGCAAAGACCACCGAGGGCATGGTTGCCGATGGCGAGCGCCTTGCTGCTCTTGCACCCAACATTGTGGTCAAGCTCCCCATCTGCGAGGAGAGCCTGCCTGCCACGCACACGCTTGCCAAGGAGGGCATCCGCGTCAACATGACGCTGGTCTTCTCGGCGCCCCAGGCATTGCTTGCCGCCTCCGCCGGTGCCCGCTACATCAGCCCCTTCGTGGGTCGCTTCGATGACATTGGAGACGACGGCATCCAGCAGCTGGCAACCGTGGTGCAGTGCGTCAAGAACTACACCTACGGCTACTGGGACGAGGAGGACGGCCCCGAGATCATCACCGCCTCTGTGCGTACCCCCAACCACGTGACGCAGGCGGCGCTCCTTGGTGCCGACATCGCCACCGTGCCCTTTGCTGCGCTCAAGAAGTGCCTACGCCACCCGCTTACCGACCAAGGTCGCGAGCGCTTCGACGCAGATTGGGCTAAGGTCACAGGGGAGCAGGCCTAGCCACAACCGTCTCGAGAGGAGACACATGAGCATCACCAAGACGACGCACGAGGCGCGGCTCATCGCCAACTCGATGCGCCACGACATCATCACCATGGTGTCGAAGGCAAAGTCGGGGCATCCCGGTGGATCGCTGTCATGCACGGACATCCTTGCGACGCTGTTCTTCACCGGTGTGATGAGCTACGACGAGAATGACCCCTCAAGCCCCGAGAGGGACCTCCTCATCCTCTCCAAGGGCCATGCGGCACCGGCGCTCTACGCGGCCTTCCATCAGCTTGGCTGGGTTCGCGATGACGAGCTGGGAACGCTTCGCCAGCTTGGAACGCGCCTGCAGGGTCACCCCGACAGGAACGCGCTGCCGGGCGTCGAGGTCTGCTCTGGCTCCCTGGGGCAGGGGCTTTCCATTGCCGCTGGCGCGGCGCTGGGATTTCTGGCGGACGCCCCCGAGGGCGTCCGTCCGCGCCACGTCTTTTGCGTGTGCGGCGACGGCGAGATGCAGGAGGGCTCCAACTGGGAGGCGCTGATGTTTGCTCCCAACCACGGGCTCTCTAACCTCACCATGTTCCTTGACCTCAACAACCTGCAGATCGATGGCGATGTGCGCAAGGTCAACTCCCTGGGTGACGTTGACGCCAAGCTCGCCGCGTTTGGCTGGCACGTTATCCACACCGATGGTCACGACATCGAGCGCCTGCACGCGGCGGTCGAGGACGCACTGGCTTTCTCGGCAGCGCCTACGGCCATTGTGTGCGATACCGTCAAGGGCAAGGGGGTCTCGTTCATGGAGAACGAGGCGGGTTGGCACGGCAAGGCTCCCAACGAGGAGGAGACGGCGCTTGCGCTGGCCGACCTTGACGCCGAGCGAGTCCAGATCGAGAAGGAGGCCTAGCCATGGCTAAGAGGGCAACACGCGAGGCCTTTGGCGAGACGCTCGTCGAGCTGGCTAACGAGGGCGTGAACGTCTGCGCGGTCGACGCCGACCTTGCCGGGTCGACCACAACCAACAAGCTCCAGAAGGCATACCCCGATCGCTTTGTCGACGTGGGCATCGCCGAGCAGGACATGATTGGCGTGGCGTCGGGCCTCGCCCTTACCGGGCTCATCCCGTTCACGGCGTCGTTTGCCGTGTTTGGCGTTGGCCGCTGCTACGACCAGATCAGGAATACCGTCTGCGACTCTAACCTCAACGTGAAGGTGTGCCCCACGCATGCCGGCATCACGGTGGGCGAGGACGGCGCGACGCACGAGATGCTCGAGGACATTGGCATGATGCGGGCACTTCCCAACATGCGCGTCCTGGTGCCCGCGGACTATCGCGCCGCAAAGGCCGCCATCCGCATTGCCGCTACCACGCCTGGCCCCGTCTACGTTCGCATGGGTCGCCACAAGGTGCCCGAGGTCTACGACGAGTACTTCGTCGGCGGCCTTCCGTACGCGGGCGTGCTGCGCGAGGGAACCGACGTCACCATCCTTGCCTGCGGGGTCGAGGTGGCGCAGTCGCTTGCTGCGGCAGACATCTTGGCAAAGAGCGGCATCTCTGCCGAGGTCATCGACGTCTTCTCGGTGAAGCCGCTCGCGGAGGACGTGATTCTCGCCTCTGCCGAGAAGACAGGCCGCGTCGTGACGGTGGAGGAGCACATGGTCTCCACGGGCATGGGCTCCGCGGTGGCGGCACTCCTTGCCGAGAAGCGCCCCACGCCCATGCGCTTTGTGGGCATGGGGAGCTTCGGTACCTCCGCTCCAGGCGACGTGCTTCTCGAGCACTTTGGCCTTGACGGGGCAGGCATTGCCCGCCAGGTCGAGGAGTTCGTCCGCGCCTAGCGGCGAGCCAACCAGCGCCTATGCAGGTGCGCGTGACGGTGCAGCAGCCGTCGCGCGCACCTGTTGTTTTTTGAACCCTGTGGCCTTCTTGTGGCTTCCATCTGCGTGTTCTCTGTTCGCCCAGAGCTGCTCGCGTGCGGATGTGCCATCGCTTGGTATCATTGCAAATGTATCTGCATCTGCTATGCAAGAAGAAGGAGCTTTCGTGGCCAACCACTTTCGCAGCACAGAGCGACAGGGGTCGGGCGGGGATGGCATGAGGCTCGTGCCTCCCAGCGAGAATATCGTGAGCAACGTCC
>ENA-OWPP01001006-OWPP01001006.1-human-gut-metagenome-genome-assembly--contig:-NODE-1006-length-27282-cov-10.638704_pt1 | contig 27282 bp, 25 predicted proteins | sample MGYA00248265_ERZ651848 | MGnify/ENA primary metagenome ERZ651848 (study PRJEB26924, sample SAMEA4378233) | human gut metagenome | biome: human gut; feature: human-associated habitat; material: faeces...
AAGGACATCGAGCGTTACCGTGCTCTGATCGCAACTCTGGGTCTGCGTAAGTAATTTAAACAGAGGGCAGGTACCGCAAAGGTGCCTGCCTTTTGCTTTTGTATACAAATGGCAGCGGCTGCGTATTGCAGCAGTAAATCGAACGCCTGTGCCCCGAATGCTTTTTCATGGCGCGGGCGGCTCACATCAACGGCAGAGATATTCCCCCGGTGGGGGGAAATATCTCAAACAAAACCGGATGTGAACGGCACGGACGCTGGATTTATTGCTATGATGCGCGTGCCACCGCCTTTTGGATAGAAAAAATCCGAAAAAACAAGGAGGCAAAAACAATGGCAATTGAATTTGGTTCCCGCAGAGAGACCTTTGAGAACTACAAGGTCTACGAGACCATGCTGGCAGGCCGCCCGTTCAAGGTAGAAATGGGCAAAATGTGCGGTCTGTCCAACGCCAGTGCGCTGATCCGCTACGGTGAGACCTGCGTTCTGTGCAATGTGGTCATGAGCCCCAAGCCCCGCGAGGGCGTGGATTTCTTCCCCCTGAACGTGGAGTATGAGGAAAAGCTCTACGCCGCAGGCCGCATCCCCGGCAGCTTTATGCGCCGTGAGGGCCGCCCCGGTGAGCGCGCCATCCTGACCAGCCGCGTGGTGGACCGCCCCATGCGCCCGCTGTTCCCCAAGGAAATGCGCAACGATGTGTGCATCACCATGACCGTCATGAGTCTGGACCCCGACTGCAGCCCTGAGATCGCCGGTATGATCGGTGCTTCTCTGGTCACTGCCGTGTCCGACATCCCGTGGAACGGCCCCATCGGCGGCGTGCAGGTGGGTCTGGTGGACGGCGAGATCGTGCTGAACCCCACGCAGGAGCAGCGCAAGGTGAGCGACCTTGCCCTGACCGTTGCCGCCACCATGGATAAGATCGTCATGATCGAGGCCGGTGCCAACGAGGTGGACGAGGACACCATGCTGAACGCTATCAAGGCCGCTCACGTGGAGATCAAAAAGACCATTGAGTTCATCAACCGCATCGTGGCCGAGCGCGGTAAGCCGAAGATCGATTTTCAGGTGGTGGGTCTGGATATGGACGTGTTCCACGCCATCCAGAACAAGTATCTGGACGACTTCAAGGCCGCTATGGACACCGACGACAAGAATGTGCGCGATGCCGCTCTGCTGCCCATCATGGACAAGATCGCCGAGGAGTACCCCGACCTGACCGCTGCAGACCTTGATCTGGTCAGCTACAAGATGCAGAAGTTCGTGGTGCGCCGCTGGCTGCTGGACGAGGGCAAGCGCGTGGACGGCCGCGGCATCAACGAGATCCGCCCGCTGGCTGCCGAAGTGGGCATCCTGCCTCGCGTGCACGGCTCCGGCATGTTCACCCGCGGCCAGACGCAGGTGCTCACCACCTGCACTCTGGGCGGCACCAAGGACAACCAGCTCATGGACGACCTGACCGACGAGCAGACCAAGCGCTATATCCATCACTACAACTTCCCGCCGTACTCTGTGGGCGAGGCCCGCGCACCGCGCAGCCCCGGCCGCCGCGAGATCGGCCATGGCGCACTGGCAGAGCGTGCTCTGGTGCCCGTGCTGCCCTCTCTGGAAGAATTTCCCTACACCATCCGCTGCGTGTCTGAGGTGCTCTCCTCCAACGGTTCCACCTCTCAGGCATCTATCTGCGGCTCTACGCTGGCCCTGATGGATGCAGGCGTGCCCATCAAGGCACCCGTTGCCGGCATTTCCTGTGGTCTGATCACCGAGGGCGACCGCTGGATGACCATGCTGGACATTCAGGGCGTGGAGGACTTCCACGGCGATATGGACTTCAAGGTGGGCGGCACCCGCAAGGGCATCACTGCCATCCAGATGGACATCAAGATCGATGGCCTGACCTACGACATCATTGCCGAGGCTTTCGAGAAGTGCCGTAAGGGCCGCCTGTATATTCTGGACGAGATCATCAAGCCGGTGATCGCAGAGCCCCGCCACGAGCTGAGCCGCTACGCACCCAAGATGTTCAGCATGATGATCCCCACCGATAAGATCAAGGACGTGATCGGTAAGGGCGGCAAGGTCATTCAGGACATCTGCGCTACCTGCAACTGCAAGATCGACGTGCAGGAGGACGGCCATGTGTTCGTCTCTGCTGTGGATCAGGAGGACGCAAAGCGCGCCATCTTTACCATCAAGACCATTGTGGAGGACCCCGAGATCGGTGCCATCTACAAGGGCAAGGTGACCCGCCTGATGAACTTTGGTGCCTTCGTTGAGATCGCACCGGGCAAGGAAGGTCTGGTGCACATCTCCAAGCTGGACACCAAGCGTGTGGAGCGCGTGGAGGATGTGGTGGCTGTGGGCGATGCCATCGTGGTCAAGGTGACCGATATCGACCAGCAGGGCCGTATCAACCTGAGCCGCCGCGATGCCATTCTGGCTCTGGAAGCCAAGCGCGCCGAGCAGCAGGCACAGCAGCAGTAAACCCTGACTGCATAAAAGAAACCGAAAAAGAGGACCCGATGCATCTGCATCGGGTCCTCTTTGTTGTATCAGAAGGAAATTATACTGTACGGTATTTACGATCCAGCGCCCAGCCGAATGCAAACAGCACCACACCGCTGACAGCCAGCACCGGCACGGGCCAGTTCAGCTGACCGGTCTGCGGCAGACCGCTCATTACCGGGTTATCCGGGTGGCCCGGAGCCACGGGATTGTCCGGATTACCGGGAGAGACCGGGTTATCCGGGTTGTCCGGCGGGGTAGGCGTATCAGGATAATCGGGCGTAGGCGGGGTAGGGGGCGTAGGCGGCGTGTCCGGCTTGGTGGGGGTGTAAGCACCCACCTTGGGGCTGGCATCTACCGCATAATTCCACTTGCCATCCTCCGCCATGGGCAGAGAGACAAGGAACGGATTGATCGGCTCATAGCCCTTGGAAGCCTCGGTCTGCACGATCAGATACAGGCCCAGCTCCAGACCACGGAAGGTCACGTTGCCGTCCGCATCAATGGTCTTTGTGGTGCCCTCGGCGCTTTGGGGCAGATACTCCTGCAGCTGGGCCGCAAGGGTGCTGTCGGTCAAATCACCCAGCGCAATGCCGCAGCCGTAGAAATCGCCGCAGTATTCGTAGCTCAGGTTGCCGTTTTGGCGCTTTACCTCGGCCACACGGTACAAAGTGAGCTTGCCGCCGCTCAGCGCCTTATCGTTGGCGCTGTCGTACAGCGTAACGCAGATGGTGCCGGTAGTGGGATTGCCGCTGCTGTCCACCAGCTTGATGTTTGCGCTGGTGGCAAGGGCAGGCAGCGCACTTGTTACCAGAAGGCACAGCACCAAAAGCAGGGCCGCAGCGTGCTTTTTGAGATCAGTGCGTTTCATGTTTTTCACCTCTTGTAGATTTGCGTTTGCGGTTGGAGAACAGCAGCCAGAGCAGCAGCACCAGCAGCAGGGGCAGTGCCATGATGGGAGCTGTGATGATCGGTTCGATCTTGATGGCATCGGCTGTTACACGGATGTGCTTGAGCTTGTCCGGCGTTTCGATGCGCCGTCCGCGCACCAGAAGGCGGTGGGAGTTGATGCCGTAGGGGGTGCAGGTCATCAGGGTGACGTAATCCTTGCCGTCCACCACCTTGAGGTTGTCGGTCTCGGTGGGCAGTACAATGGAGATCTGGTCCACCTCATAGGTCAGCACCCGGTCCAGCACCGTGATGGTGAAGGTGTCGCCCACTTCCAGCTGGTCCAGATTGGTGAACAGCTTGGCGCTGGGCAGGCCGCGGTGGGCCGAAATGACCGCGTGGGTGCTCTCGCCGCCCACCGGCAGGCTGGTGCCCTCCAAGTGGCCTGCCGCCACCTGCAGCACGCCATCGCTGGTGCCGTGGTAGATGGGCAGCTCCACACCGATCTTTTCAATGGTGATGTAGCCCATAATGCCGGTGCCGGTGACATCCAGCGTGGCGTTGTAGCTGGTGAACCGGTCGGCATGGAACAGCGCGTCCGGGTCGGCGGCGATCTGCGCATTGAACGCATCTGCCGCCTCGAAATAGGCGCTGTAGTCGGCATCGGTCAGATTGTCCACATCCTCGGCATAGGTGGCCACAGCACGGGACTGATGCAGCTGGTTGACGTAATCGCTGAGGGTGGGGTATAACATCACGGATAGACCCACGAAAAAGACGAGGATCAGGATGATGGTGCTTTTGTTCTTTTTCATGGGCTACTCCCTAATGTTATAAGGATAGGAGCGGGGGCCTTGCGGCCCCTTTGCTCCGGGTTCCTGGGGGAAATGGAGCTTACTTATTCTCCATGCGCTTCTTGGTGACCAGCAGAACGATGGCCGCAACCATCAGGCCGCCGCCGACCACATAGAAGATGGTAGTGCCGATGCCGCCGGTGGAGGGCAGAGTAATGCCGCCGGCTTTTTTGTTGATGATGGTGGTAGACAGGGTGGAACCGTTCAGATCAACCTGATTTCCTTTGTGGTTTGCCTTGATGATCACCGGGGGTACATCGCAGGGGGTGAAATCGGCAGGAGTGGTGGTCTCCTTCAGGTAGTAGGTGCCAGCGTCCAGACCCTTGACATTGAACTGACCATTAGCGGCGGATTTCATTTCAACAGCTTCTTTGTTTTTATCGGTTGCGTCTTTGATGGGGTAGTAGAATTCGCCGTCTTGGTAGAGCTCCACTTCATTCTTATAATCCGCATCGCTGTACAGACGGAAGCCAACGTCCTTCAACTCGTTGCCCTTTTCAGCTGTATCGTGATACTTGGTGTTGTTCAGCTGGTAGGTGTACACATAGACTTCGCTTTCGGGAGTGTAGTTGGGAGTGTAGCCCCAGTATTCGCCGTCGGGTCTGGGGTTATTAGAGTACTGGAGCCGTACGCTGTTTTTGTTCTCGGCAGAGCCATTGACAGCGGCATTTTCGTTCAGGTGTGCAGTGTAGGTGACCGTAATAGTAGCGCCGTCATTCAAATCAAACCCTGCGTCTTTGGCACAGGCCTTAACATCAGGAATTTTTACCACAAGATAGTTTTGACTTTCAAGACCGATAGTATACTTCGAAGAATCGTTGGGGATAACATAGGTCTTGCCATTGGATTTAATGACTACACTATCGGGTCTGTCATAAGTAATGCCATCGGACAGGGTATCATGAAAGATAACCGAGTACTTATCATAGTAATCGTAAGCATGGCCATTGTTTTCGCTTTCGGGCAACTTAGCAATCAGCCTGAACTTGAACTCTTCGTTGATTGCATGGTCAGCGGAACTGCCCCAACCGTTATTGTCACCCCAAGAGCTATTATCGTCGTTGTCGTAGACTTCCTTCTTAACAGTGGGCTTTACAACCTTAGGCGTAATTTGAACGTGATAGTTTTTTTGGTTAACCTTCAGCAGGAAGGAATTGTAGGCATGATAGGAATCGTTATTAGCGTCACTGCTAAAGGAGGAAGTATCAACGATCAGATAATAACCTGCCTCTTCAAGTTTGAAGCCATTGGTGTGACCACCTTGAAGGACGGGTGTCGAGTCTCCATCCGAGTAGACATAGTTGCATACACAACGCGCAAAAGCGATGCTGTTATTATCGGAATCACTCCATTGGCTGATAACCGCAGCAGCTTCCTGAGGAGTGAAACTAGTTTCAAACTTATCGCCGATGGTAGAATCTTTCGTCAACTGCGCCAGAAACTCGTTAGGATGAGCGATGCTGCTGCCCCAAGCAACGTTGGAAATCGTATTGTCATCACTAACATCACCCGTGAAGATCTGGAAAGCGTCGTAACAGTGGTTTTTGCCGAGGTCCTCCTCAGTCTCCCAATAGTTGTCTGCAAACGCCGGGATCGCCATGGCGCACACCATGGCAACTGCCAGCAGTGCGGCCAGCAGCTTTTTGATTGTTTTCTTCATCATGATTTGCGAAAATCTCCTTTCAAGTTTTTCTGATTCCTATTTTCAGGGTCTGCTTCCGGCGCAGAATCAATTTTGCCGCCGTGTCAGGAAGGATGCAGGCTTTTTAACGTGCCCTCCTTTCGCGTCTGTGCTTTCTGCAAACCCCGCACACCAGAGCGGCAAGCATCAGCGCGCCGCCGCCTGCTGTATACAGTTTGGTACCGGCCCCGCCGGTAGAGGGAAGTTCGTAGTCGGACGGATCGGCCTGACTGGTGATCACAAGGCTGTCGGTTTTTACCGACTCTTCGGCATCATCGCTGATGGTCGTGTCCAGAATCCTGATGTTATTGATTACTTCACCGTCAACAGCCGTTTCGCCAACGTCCTTCAGCTTGACGGTGTAGCAGATAGAATAGGTGCCTGCGGCAATGGGGGAACCGGCAGAACCCAAGGTGATCTTGCGCTCACCATTATCATCTTCCCAAGTGATGCGGAGCGCTGTATTGCCGTTTTCCATGCTGAGCCGGAGCGAGTTTTCGACATATTCGGCGGTTACGCCGGTGGGCAGGGTCATGCTGTCCGCAAGCGTCAGCGGGCCGGCCTGTTCGTTCCTGACCACAAGCGTAACAGTGTAATCCAGGTAGGCATCGCTGCCATCGTGGCGCGGGTCCGTCACGCTCTGGTTAAGGTCATAGTTCTTATCGTCTTTTTGATCCTCATCGGGGGTTTCATCCGGGTTGATGGTGATATCAAGGGCGTAATCTTTGTTGACCTCGATCAGATTAAAGCCGCTGCTGGTGACCTCGCTCTGGTTCCACTGGAAATTGAAGGCAACGTTGCTGGTGACCTTGGCATCGGAAGGATCGGCGCCTGCGGCTGCCTCCTCTTTCTGCTGGATATAGTTTTGGTCGTACCGCAGCACGGCGTACCAGCAGCCGTCATTCCCCTTGAGCAGCCGGTAGCTGCCGCAGGTGTCATAATTGCCGGTATCTTCCAGTTTGCCGGAGATAAGCTCATCGTTCAGCACATCAAAGCTCTTGGGCAGCTTAACATGGACACAGTAATCGTTGTCCTGGATCTCTTTGACCGGGATATCTGTGACGGTAAGGCTGCTGTGCAGAAGCTCCGAAATGGTGGTGACGTTGGTATCCTCGTATTCAGTGCCATTCTTGCGCTGCACCTCCAGAGCAGTGAGGTAATCCAGTGCATCCAGACCTTTGATGGTGGTAATGGCACCTGCGTCATCTTCAACTTTGTAATCCGGCGTAGCAACGCCATAATCGGCCTGCTGCGCATTTGCCACAGACACCAGCGTTGTCACCTGCGAAGCATTCAGCGTGACTTCAGCCACCTTGCCATCCACATCGCCGGAGATCACGGTCAGGGTGCCGAAATCTTCGTCCACATCGCTCACGATGCCAACGGTGCTGGCATCCACGGTGTATTCCTCAATGTGGGGCGCGGTGTCGGTGGTGGCCGCAGCATCCATGGAGAGCAGGGCAATGTCGGCATCGGCGGAATCATCCTGCACCTGCAACGGCTGGCTTTCCGCGGCCACAGCCTTGGTCACGGTGCCATTGTAAATGACGATATCACCGGGCATTGCGGCATCAGACGGCAGATCACCGTCAAAATCCATGGCATAGCCGCTGCCGGTCTCTTCGTTGTACAGCGCGCTGCGCAGCTGGCTGTGCAAAGACAGCACGCTGGAAACCTGTGGGATCGCGCTCTGGGGGATATCGGCATATTTCAGGCAGTAGGAAAGGAACATCACGTCCCATGGGCCGTAGTCGTTGCCGTAGTCGTTGCCATAGCGGGTGTAGTGGCGCACGGTCTCGCCGTCGGCATCGTCCAGCTGGAAGTTGCGCTCGCTCTGCTCATAGCCCAGCTGGCTCTCGGCTACGGCCAGCAGGTCGTCGGCCCAGTTGCCGCTCAGCGTGGTGCCGGTCTGTGCCAGCCATTCGTCCTCGTCCTGCGTGCCGTCCAGCGGGTCGGACAGGCAGTTCACCGTGTGGTGATGCTCCGGCAGGCCGCAGACCAGCACTTCCTCGTAGCAGGCATCGGTGTGGTGGTGCACCGGGGTCTCGATCACAGGATCGACCACCACGGGCTTTGCGGCCACCGGCTCCTCAAACAGGGCCACCGGGTCATAATCGGGGTTCACTTCTTCTACAAGCTCGCCCTCTTCCAGACCGCACACCAGCTCATAGGTGGTGGTGTAGCAGCTGTCGTCGTGGGTGTGCTCGAATTTATCGCAGATGAAGGTGACACCATCCTCATCAAAACAGCTGTCGTCGTGGGTGTGCTCTTCTTCCAGGCAGGTCAGCTCCCGCACTTCCTGGTAGCAGTCGTCGGTGTGCTCATGGGGCACAAAGATGTACTCCGGCTCTGCGGAATAGGCTGCAATGCCAGGATCATCCGCATCCACGCCGAACGCATCATCATCCATGTCGAATGTATCATCAAAAGACATGCCGTCGTCCGTCATGGTGGCGTTCCAGTCCTCCGGTTCGCCTTCCTCATAGCCGCACACCAGCTGCTTTTCATAGCAGGCAGCGGTGTGCTCGTGCTCCAACTCGCCGCACAGATATTCGGCCGTTTTGGCAATGCCCACGCCGTGCAGCTGCCAGTTCACAAACAGGCTGGTGGTTCCGACGGAACTTTTTCTGATATTCTTTCACGATATCCCGCATGATTCCTAAACCTCCTTAGTGGATCAACGAGAAGTTGGACAAGGGCCATACCCGCAAAAAAACCTTGCCTACGATCTGACTTTTTTCCACACAGCCGATCACACTGCTGCGGCTGTCAATGGAGGTGGCCCGATGGTCACCCAGTACGAAATACCGGTTTTCCGGCACCTGATAGGGAAATTTGATGTCGCATTCGCCCAGAGCCAGTTCATCTACATAGGGCTCATCCAGCGTCTGGCCGTTCACAGTGACCACACCGTCCTCGTCCAGTTCGATCACATCACCGGGCAGGCCGATGATGCGCTTGAGCAGAAGCTTGTTCTGCCAGTAAAATCCGCAAAGGTCGCCGGTCTTCATGTCGCTGCCCTTGACCAGCAGAATGATGTCCCGGTCCTGCAGAGTGGGGTTCATGCTGTCGCCGGAGACCTGCAGCACCGGCAGAAACAGGGTGGCCAGCAGCACGGCAATGGCCGCGACCACCAGCAGCGTGTAGACCGTGCTGCGCAGCACCCGCATATAACGGCTGCGGTAGGCCAGACGTTCGCGCTCTGCTTCCACCTCTGCTGTGGATGGAATGGGCGTGAACCTGATCTTTTGCTCTTTCATTTGGCACGCTCCTCCGGCAGGAATTCCGTGCTGTGATAGCCGTCCAGCAGTTCGCTAGTCCGGCGGTCAAAAGCGGCCCGGCGCTGCTGGATCTCCTGCTGCGTCCGGGCAAGCATTGCCTTGCAGTCCGCTTCGGTCTGGGCGCGCTTGCGTGCGGCGGCTTCCGTTTCCGCGTCGCACTGCTGCTGGGTACGGGCCTTCAGGTTCGCAGCCTCGGTCTGTGCCTGTGCAAGGATCTGCTGGGCTTCGGCTTCCGCCTGAGCGCGCAGAGCGCTGGCAGCGGCATCGGTGTTTTTGTTTGCTGCGAGCACCGATGCAACGTATTCATCAGCCGCAGCCTGCGCCGCTTCAAACACCTTGTTCAGCTCCAGTGCAGCCTGCGCAATGGAACCTGCGTTTTCAATATGGATCTGCCGTTCCTGCAGCTGGGCAGACAGGGCAGCGTTTTCTGCCCGGAGCCGGTCCTCGCTCTGCTTGAGCGCCAGAATGATCTCGACTAATTCGGTGCGGCGCATGTGCCGCAGTTCACGGTCTGGCATAATGATCGATTTCTCCCGCAAAAAGTGGTCGGATTGGGCGAACGAAAACCTTCGACAAATACGAAAATTTTCGCACCACAAAACCACATTTGATATATCAGTTTTCGGCGTGAAAGCGCCAGTTTGATGAATGACCTTCCACCTTATATGTTAGCACAGTATGCGTAACAAAAGCGTAACAAAAATGCCTTTTTCGTGCATTTTTTTGCCAAAGCCAAAGAAAAATTGTTTCTTTTGATGTAAACGATTAAAATGCGTTAAAAACAAAAAGAACTGTCCCCACAACGGAGACAGTTCTTGAAAAACAGATGAAAATAGAAGCCGGATCAGAAGCTCTTCAGCAGATCGCCCAGAGTCAGGAAGGACTGGTAGATCACGTTGACATTGTTGATGATGGAGCTTGCACCGGAGAAGATGCGGGCAATGGCGTTGAACACCTTACCGACATTCAGGAAGCTGTTGTAAGCGTCGCGGGCACCACCGTCCAGATAGACCATTTCCTCTTCGCTGATGGAGGCATAGTTTGCGGGCAGTTTCATAGTAGACATGGAGATTTTCCTTTCTATTGATAAAATTGATACAGTGTGTGAAAAGACTTAAATAAAGGCAGCCACGGCCAGCGTGGTGATCAGAGCACCGGCTACCGTCAGAACGCTCAGAATCGGGCCGTCATCGTATTCCTGCGCGGTCTGTTCCGGCTGAGCGGGCGTGGATGTGCTGGTGGAAGTGGTGGCATTTTTCACGGTCCAGTGTGCGTACACAGTGGTATCACCGGTAAACACCGTAGAGGTGCTGATTTTTGTGCCGCCCACCGGCTCGGTATACCAGCCGTCAAAGGTGTAGCCTTCCAGCGCAGGCTGCGCGGGCAGGGCACTGAGTTTGCCGCTCAGATTGGTGGTGACTGCCACAGCGGAGCTGCTGCCGCCCATGGCATCCAGACCAATGGTGTAGACCTGCGAATCCTTGTCTTCTGCGGCAAAGGCAGAGGGCAGTGCACAGCAGAGCAGTGCAGCGCTGAGCAGACCGAGGACCAGCATTTTCAAGATCTTTTTCATATGACTCCTCGCTTTCCTGACAAATTGGGATGTGGTGCCTGCCGGGAACGGAAACACCAGAACAGACCTCGATGTCCCCGCCATGAGGCAGTAGACGAAAAAGCCGGGAAGAGGAGGTTTATTCAATCCTATATTTACCACATATAGCGTAACAAAAGCGCAACAAAATGGGCGTGTTTTGTTGTTATGATGAAAAAAATTGGTTTTTCACAAATTGCAGGCTGCAAAAGGCGGCACAGAGCCGCCGCAAAAGCGGAAAAGTGGAACCTTCCCCTTGTGGAAAAACAAAGAATATGGTATAATATCTTGCACGATGCGCCATCGCCAAGCGGTAAGGCAGGGGACTTTGACTCCCCCATCGTAGGTTCGACTCCTGCTGGCGCAACCAAAAGCCCCGTCATCCTGAAAAGGCTGACGGGGCTTTTTGCATCACTTTTCCACAAAATGCGGCTGAACGGTGCAAAGCTCAGCGGCGGCGGATCTTTCTGGTGGGCTTGCGGCGGTTCCAGTTGTTCAAAAGGACCCACGCAAAGTAGATGATGATGGAAATAATACTCAGTGTTATTACAACTTTGAGATACAGACTGCCTAAGAATTCCTGAAAACGCGCCACAGTGAACAGCAGCGGGTTCAGGCTGACGTCCTGCCCGGCGATCAGGTCCACCACGCCGATGGTCTCACCGGCCAGCTTCAGCTCCACGGTACCCACCACATCGCCCTGCTGGATGGGCGCACTGACCGCATCCGGCAGGTGAAAATATTTCTGGGTCACGCTGCCGTCGCCGGTGGAAGGCAGCAGGGTCATCATGCTGTCGGCGGGATACAGCTGCAGGGAGCTGGTATCGGAGGAATACTTCACCGGGATCTCGGCCAGCGTAAGGTCGGTGTCCAGCGCGGCCTGAATGGAAAAGCTGTCGAACACCCAGTCCATCAGCTTCACGGTCTCGCACAGGGCCGGGCGACGGTTGGCGTAGCCGAAATCGTCGCAGGTGTCCGGGCTTTGCATCACGCAGAAAATATAGGTGGCACCATCCTTATTGGCCCATGAAACATAGCTCTGATTGCCACTGTCGCTTTTGAATGCGGTCACATCGCACATGCCGCCCTGCATGGCGCTGCGGTAGTATTTTCCGCCGCTGGATTTGCTCAGCGCGGCGTTCTGGCTGACCAGAACAGACGAAGAACGGTGTTTTTCTTTGGCGGGCATGGTAAAGCTGGGCGCACCGGAAACCTCCACAAAGGCATCAAAGCTCATCAGATAGCGCAGGATCAGGTACATATCCACGGCACAGGTCACGTTGCCGCTGTCGATGCCGCAGGCATCCGTCCAGGTGCTGCCGGTGGTGCCGATGCGCTGGGACAGGGTGTTCATCTGGCTCACCCAGCCCGCGAGGTCGCCGCCGGAAAGGGCATAGGCAAGGCCCATGGCGGCTTCGTTGGCGTTGCGGGTCAGCATGGCGTACATGGCTTCGCGGTAGGTAAAGGTCTCGTTGGAGCGCATATCGGCGTTGTTGGTGTTATAAACGTAATCCGAGATGGCAAAGGGCATCTGGAAGGTGTCGTCCAGATGGTCGGCATAGTTGGTCAGCAGTAGGGCAATGGTCATATACTTTGTCAGACCACCGGCGGATACCTGCTTTGTGCTGTCCTTATCATAGACGATGATATTGGTATCGGTGTTGACGATATAGGCACTCTGTGCCTGCACCTGATAGACCGGGGTGGGGTCGAACATAGCCCCGGCGGGCAGCACAAGGCAGCTGAACAGGACAGCGAACGATAAAACCAGCGCAAAAATACGTTTCATGTGGACAATTCCTTTAAAAAGCGATAATATAAAACAACAGGCAGCACGGCACAAGCGCCGTGCGCCGGGTAAGAACGAGATCACAGCGGAAGGCTGTATTCTTTATAATAACAGGTTTGGCGGGGTGTGACAAGGCTTATTGTGCCGATTTCACATCCGGTCAGGGAGGACAGGAATGGTATATCTGACAGGGGACACCCACGGCGACATCGACCGCTTCAAGCACGGCAAGCTGCGCTGGCTGGGCAAACGGGATACCGTGGTGGTACTGGGCGACTTTGGCTTTGTGTGGGACGGCAGCAAGGAGGAACAGAAAAAGCTGGATTGGCTGCGCAAGCGCCCGTATACCCTGCTGTTTCTGGACGGCAGCCACGAAAACTACGACCTTTTGAAGCAGTATCCCACCGAGGAACGCTTTGGCGGCAAGGTGCAGGCACTGGGCGGCAATGTGTACCATGTGTGCCGCGGCAGCGTGCTGGAATTGGAGAACAAAAAATACCTGTGCTTTGGCGGTGCGGAAAGCCAGGATATGGAGGATCGGGAACCCGGCGTGAACTGGTGGAGGGAAGAAATGCCTTCGGAGGAGGAATACGCCTTTTGTGAGGAGAACCTTGCAGCGTGCGATTACAAAGTGGATTATGTGCTGACCCACGATGCGCCAAGCAGATTTTTGGACTTTACCGCCCTTGCCAGCGGCGAGACCAACCAGCTGCACAGCTTTCTGGATAAAATTTTGTTGAAGCTGACCTACGACAAGTGGTTTTTTGGCTGCTACCATAAGGATACCCAGCTTTCCACCAAAAGCCGCTGCGTGTTCTGCGATGTGATAAGCATGGGCGAACGGCACGCAAAGCGTTCCGTTCGATAACAGGGGCCGCTGCACCAGCCGTGCAGCGGCTTTTGCATTTGCTGTTGCTTGTGCGCAAAAAACCTCCGGATCAGTTCATGGCTCCGGCTTTCTCGAACATCTGCTGCACCTGCTGTTCCAGCAGTGCGTGCTCCGGCGCTTCCAGCAGCGGGTCGTCGGCCAGCATGGCAACGGCTTCCGCCTGCGCAGCGTGCAGGGTGCGGGTGTCGTTCATCAAATCGGCGATGGCGATCAGCGCGCGGTCGCCCTCTTCATGCCCCCAGGTATCATTGATGTGCTTGAAGCGGTCGAGGTCGACAAAGGCGAGGCTTACCGGCTCCTGGCGGCGCTGGGCCGTCAGCAGGGCATACTCCGCCAGGGTAAGGAATCCCCGGCGATTAAACAGTCCCGTCAGCTCATCAGAGGTTGCTGCATCCAGCACCTTGAACTCATCCTCCACGATCGCCGCCAGATCGCTTAAGATCTGCATTTCATGGGCGGAAAATGAACGCGGCTGGTGATCCATCAGACAGAACGATCCAACGGTCGCGCCATCCGGCAGTTGCACCGGATACCCGGCGTAAAAGCGGATATACGGCGCCGCAATGACCAGCGGGTTATCGTGAAAGTGCTCGTCCTGCTGCATGTCGTTGACGATAAGCGGGTCGGTTTGCAGGATGGTATGGGCGCAAAATGAAATATCTCTCGGCACCGTGTCCACATCGAGGCCGGCACAGGACTTGATATGCAGGAGATCTTCCCCCACCAGACTGATGGACGCCACCGGCAGGTTATACAGCGAACGGGCAAGCCTGGTCAGGCGATCGAAGCGTTCTTCTTTTCCGCTATTCAACAGCCCGGAAGAGCGTAGCGATTGCAGGCGACGCTGCTCGTCGGGATGAAGTCCGGCTAATTTCATTGTCTCTCTCTTGTCTCTTGCGCAGAATTCTGCCGGGTTTCCACAGAGAAACCCGGCGTTTTATCCTGCCAGGGGAAAATTGTCGTCAGGTATCCCATGAGTTAAGCAGATTTCCCCTGCTCGTCAACCAGCGCGCCCCGGCGACTGGCGACCAGGGCGCTGGCGGAATGCCATTAACGGCACTCTGCCCGGCAAAAGGGGAAGATCAGGCGCGGATAAACGCCAGCAGATCGGCGTTGATGGTATCGGCGTGGGAGGTGTGCATCCCGTGCGGGAAGCCAGGGTAAACGATCAGCTGGCTGTTGGGCAGCAGCTGGTCCTGCAGGATATTCTGACCGCCATCTCAGTGCGTGAGGATAAAGCCTTTATGCGCGATGACGGTACCGGCGATACACCGATTGGTATGAAGGCGCGCGCGACGCAGTGGAACCGCCTGCTGCCGTGGGAAGCTGATGCAGCGATCAACCTGAACACAGTTGACGAGTACCTGGACAAGATCATTTTGATGGCGATGGACGGCAACAGCAATATGATCAGCAGCGGCTGGGGCATGTCGAACCGTACCTATATGAAGTTGTTTGGGCTGCGTGACGGCAACGGCAACAAAGTCTATCCGGAAATGGCTCAGGGATTACTTAAAGGATATCCGGTTCAGCGTACCAGCGCGATCCCTGCGAATCTGGGGACCGGGGGTAAGGAGACTGAGATTTACTTTGCTGACTTCAATGATGTGGTTATCGCTGAAGACGGCAATATGAAAGTCGACTTCTCGAAGGAAGCCTCTTACATCGATGCCGATGGCACCCTGGTATCTGCGTTTTCCCGTAACCAGTCGCTAATCCGCGTTGTTACTGAGCATGATATTGGCTTCCGTCATCCGGAAGGCCTGGTGCTGGGTACCGGCGTCCTGTTCTAACCCATCCCTCAGTAAATACGGCCCGCATATGCGGGCTTTTCCCTTTCAGGAGAATGTTATGGCTGCGAAAAATAAAGCAGTGGAGCCGGAAGAAACAGGCACACAGGACAACCATGCGACCGTGGTCGCACAGGCAGAGCGTAAATCCGTTGTGTTCCTTGGGCCGCACCACCGTTATTCCCGTGGAGATATCGCGTGCTTTGAAGGATCGCGCGCCGAAGAACTGGTTAAGCGGCGTATCGCGGTATGGCCGGAGGATGCCGAACGTGCGCTGAAACCGAAGCCGGGAGACAGCGATTTTGATACTGACATTGGATGATGTGAAAACCCAGCTACGCCTGGAACTGGACTTCACGGAGCATGATGCCATGCTCACGCAAATGGTGAACGCCGCGCAGCGGAGCATCGAGCGTGATTACTACTGCAAGCTGGTCACCAGTGATGAAGAGCTGCAGACGCTCCCGGAGACCGTCCGCGGATTTATCGCGGATGAAGATATCCGGCTGGCTATTCAGTTTCTGGTCAGCGATGCGTATCTGAATGGCCATACCGGACAGTGGCTGGAAACCGCTGCGGTGAGGCATCTTCTTTTCCCCCTGCAGGAGCATACGCTATGAGCCTGAAACCGGGTGATATGAACTGTCGCATTGCAATTAGCTACGTTCAGTCCGGTCGTGGGCCGCTGGGCGAACCGTTACCGGAAAAGCAGGTTGAATCGGGAAAAGCGTGGGCAAAACGGGAGCTGGTATCGGGGCGAAAAGTCCGCACGCTGGATCAGCAGCAGGTGGTGGAAACCTGCCTGTTCACGGTCTATCCGGGCGTGCTGGTTGATATTGACTGGAAAATCACGACGAAAAATCTGGTTTATACCGTCCGGAATATCGACCGCAAAACAGACCGGATCATTATCACGGGGGAGGCTGACGGGCGGCATGATAGAGCTGGCGATTAAGGGTGCGCTGGAGCGCATCACCGGCATGAATGCGTATCCGCTTTTACTGCCGGACACGGTCCAGGAAGGTGCGACCTTTCAGCGTATCTCTGACCCGGAAATGGTCTCGGGAATGTTGCGAACGGGGATCGTATCTGCCCGTATCCAGGTGAATCTGTACCGTCTCGATGATTACACCTCACTGCTGCAGCTGGATAAAAAAATCTGGACGGAACTGAAGTCCGTCGTTCATGGCCAGCTGGAGGGTATCCCGGTTCAGTATGTGGAGCGAGGCGGTATCCATCAGGATAAAAACCTTCTGACGAATCGTCGCATTCAGTATCGCCTGACCCGCGATTTCATCATTCACTACGTGGAGGACTCCTCGTGATCCGAATGGAAGTTAAAGGGCTGGATGAGCTGGAGCGGCAGTTAATGGCCCTGGGCGAAAAAGTGGCGACGAAGGTATTGCGGGATGCCGGGCGCGAAGCGCTAAAGGTCGTCGAGGAAGATATGAAGCAGCATGCCGGCTTTGACGAAACGTCTGCCGGGCCGCACATGCGGGACTCAATCAAAATCCGCTCTTCCACCCGCAAGGGTAAAGGGAACGCGGTTGTAACGCTCCGTGTTGGCCCCAGCAAGCAGCACCATATGAAGGCGCTGGCGCAGGAGTTTGGCACGGTTAAACAGGTTGCAGACCCCTTTATCCGACCCGCCCTGGATTACAACCTCCAGACCGTTTTGCGCGTGTTAACCGTGGAAATCCGAAACGGCATTGAAAACAGGTAGCATCCGCTGCCGTATAAAAAGAGAGAGAAACATGGCTGATAAAACTTCGCCTGAATATGCGATGTTGCCGGCGGGCACCATTGTGAAATACGGGGAGCCTGGCGCTGCCACGTCAGCGCTGAAACCGCTTATTAACTGTAAAGCGCTGGGTGCAATGGGGCAGACGGGGGGCTTTGTCGACTGCACCACGTTACTGGATAAGCAGAAACAGTCCATCAGCGATCTGCCTGACGGGCCTGAAAAGTCGCTGGGCTTCATTGATGATCCGGGCAATACCGATTTTGCCGCGCTGCTGAACGCAGCAGAGGCCCGCAAGACCATCCAGTTATACGTCGAATTACCCAACAAGCGAACAGCGACGATGCTCCTGGCGCTGTCCGGGTGGCAGATGAATGAAATCGCCGCTCCGGCGAATGAGGTCATCCAGATCACTGTTCAGGGTAAACAGAACAAGATCACCTGGGGAATCGTCGCTGTCTCCGGCGACGCCTGATTAACTTAACCTGTAAACAGCCACCTTCGGGTGGCTTTTTATTTTTAAGGACTACCTGTGAAAGATAAAGATTACCTGTCCACGCTGAAATCCGCGTTGCTTAAATCGGAGCCAACCGTCATTAAAACCGAGTTATTTGGCGCCACCGTATTCATCCGCCGCCTAACCGGGGATTACCTCATCAGCTACGAAGAGAAAATGGCTGAAACCGCAAAAGCTGGCGCAGCGCGCGAGGCATCGGAGCAAGTCATTCAGATCGTCATCGATGCACTGGTTCAGCCGGATGGAACGGCCATTCCGGATGAATTTAAACCCACGGCAGCCGAGCTGCTGAAGGCCCATGAAAACCCCGAACTGCTGGCCGCTGTGGAAAAAGTGAAGCAACACGCAATCGGCAAGCTGGAGGAAGCGGAAAAAAACTGAGTGACTCGCCCTGGCTGGAGCTGATCTTCTGGCTGGCCGACCGCTGGGGCGAGCCTGACCCATCCAAAATTGCCGCATTGCCGGCAAACACTCTGTACCACTGGCGAGCCTACTTCCTGAAACAGGGCACTTTCCGCCGTCCTGGCGATGAAAACGCGCCACCTACCGAAACCACACCTGCGCCATCCCGGGTCGATGATGAATGCGCGGCAGTCATGAGGGCATTAATGTAATGGCAGACGTCGCATCTTTAGCGGTCGGGCTGCACCTGAACGCAGCCAGTTTTAAATCCCAGCTGCTGGGAGCGTATGGCGATGCGGAGAACCAGTCACGACGGTTCAACCGTAATGCCCAGGCGGACGCGAAAAAGACGGAGGACGCCTATAAGAAGGTCGGTCTGTCGATATCCGGGATGGCCAGCCGGCTGGCGGGGCTGGCAGGAGCCGGCCTTTCCATCGGCACGATCGTCACCACGTCCAGACAATATGGACAGGCATTATCAGACCTGCAGGCCATCACCGGTGCGACTGCAGCTGAAATGAAAGCGCTGGATCTGGCTGCGCAGGAAATGGGGCGCACGACAGAGTACAGCGCCAGCCACGCCGCCGAAGCGTTAAAGCTGATGGCGTCGGCTAAACCGGAGCTTTTAAAAACGTCCGATGGACTGCAGAAGGCTACGAACAGCGCCCTTATCCTGGCGCAGGCCGCCGGCACAACGCTGCCCGATGCGACCAGAACGCTGGCGCTTTCCTTAAACCAGTACGGGGCGAGCGCGCAGGAAGCAGATCGTTATATCAACGTGCTGGCCGCCGGCGCGAAGTACGGGTCGTCGGAGATTGTGGATACGGCGGCTGCCATTAAAAATGGTGGCGTCGCAGCCGCACAGGCCGGCGTTGGTTTTGAGCAGCTGAATGCCGCGATTCAGGTGCTGGCAGAGCGTGAAATTAAAGGCGGTGAAGCCGGCACGGCGCTGCGTAACGTCATCCTGAATCTGGAAAAGGGCACGGACAAGAGCCTCAAGCCGTCCGTGGTTGGTCTCAGCCAGGCGCTGACCACTCTGTCCGGGAAAAATCTTTCCACGGCCCAGGCCGTAAAACTGTTTGGCGTGGAGAACCTGAATGCGGCGTCTATCCTGGTCCAGAACCGTTCAAAGCTTGATGAGCTGACCGCTTCCCTGACCGGTACCAAAACGGCGCATGAGCAGGCATCCATCAGGGTTAACAACCTGAACGGCGATTTGCTGGGGCTGAGCAGTGCGTTTGAAGGGATGGTCATTAAGATCGGCCAGAGCAGTAACGGGCCACTCCGCAGCGGGATTCAGGTTGCCACGGAGGCACTGAACAGCCTGGCAGACAATTTCAACACCGTCTCCAGCGTGGCGCTTTACAGCCTAATCCCCGTGTTATCCACGAAACTGACTGCAGGGCTGCGGGAGAATATCGCGGCCTGGCGGGAAAGCCAGGCGGCGGTAAAAGCGCGGGCGCAGGCTGATGCGGATATTGCCCGCAAAACGCTGGATTCGACAGCGGCCATCCTGAAACAGAACGACGCTGAGTTTGGCCACTACCGGCAGATGGAGCGGACGGCTAAACAGTACGGGATGAATATCAGTTACCAGGATGAGTTTACCCGGCTTATCCGGCAGGAAACTGAGCAAACGAACCTGGCCAGCCAGGCAAAACTGAAACTGGCAGCGGCAAACCGGCAATTGTCGATATCAGCCCGTGCGGCCTCCGTTGCCGTGGGCCTGGCAAGAGGCGCCCTGGCTTTTGTTGGTGGTCCGGTTGGCGCGGCGACGCTGGCTGGCTCTGCATTACTGTATTTCCATCAACAGGCAAAAGAAGCCCGGCAATCGGCCATTGATTTAAAAGATGCCGTAGTGGAAACCAGTGAAGCGCTGATGCGCCTCTCGCTTAACCAGTTAAATGTGAAGCAGTTCGACCTGGAGGATAAGTACGAAAACCAGATCGTGCAGCGTAACCAGCTGATAAAAGAGATTCAGGATGCCGACAGTCGTATCGACAGCCTGAAAGGGTTTGACCCCTTCGGCCAGCTGGAAGGGGTGACAAAAGACCAGACGCGGGCGCGGGCGGATCTCGATAGCGTTAACGAGGGACTCCGCAAAACCGAGGAAAACATTAAGCGTGTCAGTGATGCAAAAACACTGGCTCAGCTGGGTTTATCGGGAAAAATAACCTCCCTTACTGACGATCTGAGGAGCGTTAAACACGCCCCCCAAAGAGACCGGAGATGGAAATCCCTGGGGCGGCGATGGCGGTACCGGCACGGGGAAAGGCAGTAAGTCCCAGGTCGACCAGTTCAAAACGCTGCGGCAGCAAATTGAAGAAGCCCATGCGTCCAGCCTGGCCAGAATTAACCTGCAGGAAAAGGACAGCAACAGGGAGCTGCAGGAAGCGGCGAAGAAAAATGGCGCCAGTGATGCTGACCTGCAGCGCGCGCTGTTAATGAACGCAGAGAATTACCAGAAACAGCGACTGGATCTGGCCGCGCAGTATTCCCCCGCCCAGGAAACTCTGCGAAAAGAGCAGGAAGACAGCTGGGACCTGGCTGAGCTTTTCAAAGCCCGCCTTCTTGATGAAAAAGAGTACCAGGCCGCACGAATAACGCTGGCCAGAGATACTGCGAAAGAGCTGCTGCAGGCAAAGGCTGGCGAAATCGCGGCGCCTAAACTGGATATCGCCGGTGAGGTTGATCCACTGGTAGCACTCCGCAATCAGTTAACGCAGCGGCAGGCTTTGCTGCTGTCGTACTATCAGAGCAGCGCGATCAGCAAAGAACAGTACGAAATGCTGATGAAGAAGGCGACGAAGGATTCTGCAGATTCGCAATATCAGACGTCGCTGGAGTTATATCGATCACAGGGTGAATTCCAGAGCCTGGCCGTCGGGTTATTTGAAACGGCCCATGAGCGCTCAAGCAACTTCCTGACGAGCATGCTGACGCGGACGAGAAGCTTTAAGGAGAACATGGCTGACCTGTTTTCCTCGCTCACACAGTCAATCATAAAAAACCTCGTTGATATGGCCGCACAGGCGCTGGTCACCAGTTCTGTCATGCAAACCATCATGGGTGTGGTGGGAGCTGGAGTGAGTATTGCAGGTGGTGTTTCTGGAGCGGCTGATGTCGGCGCAGGAACTGCGATTCAGAATGCGGGTAATAACTTTAACTTTCAAATACCGGGTTATGCCAAAGGCGGTGTCTTCGATTCTCCTTCATTAAGTGCCTACAGCAACCAGGTCTACGACTCTCCGCAGCTCTTCGCTTTCGCAAAAGGGGCCGGCGTATTTGGCGAGGCCGGGCCGGAGGCCATCATGCCGCTGACGCGTGCCGGCGATGGTTCACTGGGGGTACGCGCGGTGGGTAGTGGACAGAACGCCGGCGCGTCGGAAGGGCCAAAAGTCTATATCACGATTGAAGGCGGAAACACATCTACGCAGGCACCGTCTGGTTTTGAGCAGTTTGGCCAGCAGATTGGCTCGTTTGTGGAGAAAAAATACAGGGAGCTGATGGCACAGGATATGCGCCCTGGCGGGATGGTCTGGAATGCAGTTAAAGGGCAACGTTGATGGCTATTGAGATATTCACCTGGAGTCCGCGGGTTAATCCCCAGCAGACCGTTAACTTTCGTGTCCGGAAGGCGCAATTCGGTGACGGGTATGCGCAGGTATCCGGCGATGGTATTAACACCCGATCACAGGACTGGGAGCTGAGTTTTGTCGGTACGGAGGACTATATCCGCCCGATTAAGCAGTTCCTCGACCGTCATGCCGGCACCCGCGCGTTTCAGTGGACCCCGCCTCTGGAAGAGGTGGGGCTTTTCCGCTGCGAACAATATAAACCGGTGCCGCTGGGCGGCGGAAATTACTCACTTTCAGCCACTTTTATTCAGGCATTTAAACCATGAGCCTTAACGCGAATTATCAGAAGTTAGAGCCAGGCGATGAGGTTCGTCTCCTGGAGATCGATGGCCAGGCGTTTGGCCTGGATGAGGTTTTGTATTTCCACGGCTATAACGTTCCCCATACTGCAGCCGAAATCCTCGCCGCTGGCGGCGACCTGGATAAGCTGCCGGCGAAAAGCATCTGGTGGCAGGGGCGGGAATATAAAGCCTGGCCATGTGAAATCGAAGGGATCGAGTCATCCACCACGGGCAGCGACGCGCAGCCAACGCTGCGGGTAGGGAACATCGACGGAAAGATATCCGCGCTCTGTCTTCATTACGACGATCTGGCTCTGGCGCGGGTTGTCATCCACGACACGCAAAAACAGTATCTCGATGCGAAGAACTTTCCGGACGGGAATGCCTCAGCTGATCCGATTCAGGAGAAACGGCGCCTTTTCTTCATTGACGTAAAGCATTATGAAGACGATGAGAAGGTGGAATTTACTCTCTCCAGCCCGTTTGCCCTGCAGGGGATGATGATCCCCACTCGCCAGCTGCATGCGATTTGCACCTGGTGTATCCGCAATCAGTACCGCAGCGGTAACGGGTGCGACTATGCCGGCACCCGGTATTTTGACAGGAACAATCAGCCAGTTGATGTCCCGTCGCAGGATGTCTGCAACGGCACGCTCACGGCCTGTAAATTACGTCATGGTGAGAATAGTGAACTGCCGTTTGGCGGGTTCCCCGGCACCTCATTAATCAGGAGCTGATATGCGTCAGAAAACGATTAAGGCCATCCAGGAACATGCGGCCGCAGAATATCCGCGCGAGGCCTGCGGCCTCGTCGCCCAGAGGGGGCGAGCGGAGCGTTATTTCCCCTGCCGGAACCTGGCCACAGAGTCGAAAGATAATTTTGTGCTGGCGCCGGAGGATTATGCGGAGGTTGAAGAATGGGGAACGATCACCGGTATTGTTCACAGCCATCCTGATGCCACCACCCAGCCGAGCGAACTGGATAAAGCGCAATGCGACGCGACCCTTCTCCCCTGGCATATTATCAGCTGGCCAGAGGGCGATCTCCGTACCATCCACCCTCGTGGTGAGTTGCCGCTCCTCGAGCGACCATTCGTGCTGGGCCACTACGATTGCTGGGGCCTGGTGATGAGCTATTTTCGGCAAACCCACGGCATCGAGCTGCACGATTACCGCGTCGATTATCCGTGGTGGGAAAAGGAGTACCCGGACAATTTTTATCAGGACTGCTGGTATGAATGCGGGTTCCGTGAGTTTGATGGTCCACCGCAACCGGGTGATATGGTGATCATGCAGGTGCAGGCGGATAAGTGGAACCACGCCGGGATTCTGCTGGAAGGGAACCTGCTGCTGCATCACCTGTATGGCCATCTCAGCAAGCGCGTGCCGTATGGTGGGTACTGGATGGAAAGGACTATGAAGATTGTCCGATACAAAACATTAACTTAGGCTTTATATATCACTTCTCTTTGGTACCATATAACTTCCTTTACTCATGGGAATATGGATATGAAGAAAGTAGTGATATTTTTAGCCACATTGGCACTAGCAGGATGTGTATCAAACTCAGAAAGACAAAAGCAGCAAGCTGAAATTGATAGAACCACGCCATACTGTTCATCCCAAAAACAATGCGATGCGGCTTGGGCTGCTGCAAGACAGTGGGTGAATCAGAATTGTGGAATGAAAATCCAGAACTATAGTAGTGATTATATAGAAACATATAATTCCCCTGCTAACAGTGCAGCAATTGCATGCCAAGTAACCAAAAATCCTTTGCCTACAGGTGCTAGCTCAATAAACGTACGTATATCATGCTCAAATATGTTTGGATGCGTTCCTGATGTATATCAGGCTGCTATTAATTTCAATAAATATATTAATGATTATATTGAGAGATTTGCACCAGTCAGAATGGGCTTTATGGCACGAATGTCTGACACCAAGGGGAATGAGGTACAAAACACGTCCTATTCTGCAGGAATGTTAATAAAAGGTGTTACTCATGACGGTCCTGCTTATAAAGCAGGTTTACGTGACGATGATATTGTCACAGCGGTAGGGAATGATGCGGTGCGAAACCAGTACGACTTGACCTCTGTGATGGAAAAATATCACTCAGGGGATAACGTGAAAGTCACCATTTTAAGAAATGGAAAGGAATTAATTAAAGAAGTGCATCTTTAAAAATTATAGGCCTGATTATATTCAGGCCTTCATTTTTGGGGTATATATGAAAGAAACAATGACAAGGATTGAGCTTTCTGGCACCTTGGGGAAAATGTTTGGAAAAGTTCATCATCGATTGATTTCTACTACGCATGAAGCAGGCATAGCGTTAGCAAATACGATACCGGGCTTTGAAAAATTCATGATATCCAGTGAGGAGCGCGGATTAACCTATGCCATATTTAAAAACAATAAGAACATTGGACTAGATGATTTAGGTTTTCCAGTGACAGGTGAGGTTATACGTATTGTGCCTGTCGTGGTCGGGAGTAAAAAATCCGGATTCCTACAGACAATTTTAGGTGCGGTCATCGTTGCGGCTGGAGCTGTCGCTACATTCGTATTTGATCAGCCGTGGGGTGTTAATGTAATGATGGCTGGCGGTGCCATGATGCTCGGCGGCGTCGTTCAGATGCTCTCCCCACAGCCAGCTGGCCTGGCACGAAAAGAATCCGCTGACAATAAAGCGTCCTATGCCTTTGGGGGCGTGACGAACACTGCCTCTCAGGGATACCCAGTCCCTTTGCTTTATGGCAAACGCCGAATTGGCGGCGCCATTATATCTGCCGGTATTTACGTAGAAGACCAGCAATAAATTTTATTCAGTAAACCATCCAATTCAGGCCACCTTGCGGTGGCTTTTTTTATGGGCGTAATATGGCAAACAACATAATTAAAGGGCGCAAGGGTGGCGGCTCTAAGCAGCGTACACCGACGGAACAGCCGGATGATTTACAGTCCGTTGCGAAAGCCAAAATTCTGCTCGCATTAGGTGAGGGTGAATTTGCAGGTGGTTTAACCGGGAAAGATATTTATCTTGATGGCACCCCGCTTGAAAATGCTGATGGTTCGCAAAACTTCAGTGGCGTGTCCTGGGAATTTCGCCCCGGCACGCAGGCTCAGACTTATATTCAGGGTATTCCCGGTACTGAAAATGAAATCAGTGTAGGAACGGAAGTTTCCAGCAAGACAGCCTGGACCCATACCTTTACTAATACCCAGCTTTCTGCCGTTCGTGTCCGCCTGAAATGGCCGTCCCTGATGAAACAGGAAGATGACGGCGACGTGGTGGGCAATACCGTCAAGTATGCGATTGACCTGCAGACCGACGGCGGCGCCTGGCAGCCGGTGCTGGAAACCGCTGTCACGGGTAAAACCACCTCCGGTTATGAGCGGAGCCATCGTATTGATCTTCCCCAGGCCGGCAGTACCTGGACGCTACGCCTGCGTAAAATCTCTCCGGATGCAAACAGTGTCAAAGTTGGCGACGTGATGACGCTGCAGAGCTATACCGAAGTGATTGACGCGAAGCTGCGTTATCCCAACACCGCGCTGCTTTATATCGAGTTCGACTCCAGCCAGTTTAATGGCTCCATTCCGCAAATTTCCTGTGAGCCGCGTGGGCGCGTGATTCGTGTGCCGGATAACTACAATCCGGAAACCCGCGAATATACCGGCGTCTGGACCGGCGGGTTTAAATGGGCCTGGACGGATAACCCGGCCTGGATCTATTACGACATTGTTATAGCTGACCGTTTTGGTCTCGGTAATCGTCTGAGCAGCGCCAATATTTCGAAATGGACGTTGTACCAGATTGCACAGTACTGCGATCAGCTGGTTCCTGACGGGCGTGGTGGTGACGGCATGGAGCCGCGCTATACCTGTAACGTCTATGTCCAGGAACGCAACGATGCTTACACCGTGCTGCGAGACTTTGCCGCCATTTTCCGGGGCATGACCTGCTGGAACGGTGAGCAGATTGTTGTGCAGGCTGATATGCCGCGTGATGTCGATTTTACCTATACGCGCGCCAATATTGTCGGCAAACCCCGTTATTCGAGCAGCAGCAGCCAGGTTCGGTACACCAACGCCCTGATTTCCTGGTCTGATCCGGATAATGCTTATGCTGATGCAATGGAGCCGGCGTTTATCCCGGAACTGGTTTCCCGCTACAGTTTTAACCAGCTCGAAATGACGGCGATTGGCTGTACGCGCCAGAGCGAAGCTCACCGTAAGGGGCTGTGGGGCATACTGACCAACAACAAAGACCGGGTCGTTGAGTTTGATGTGGGGCTGGACGGTCGCATTCCTCAACCCGGTTATATCATTGCCCTGGCGGATGAGTTGCTGGCCGGACGGGTCAACGGCGGGCGAATCAGCGCGGTGAATGGCCGGGTGATTACACTGGATCGTGATGTGGATGCCAAACCTGGCGACCGCCTCCAGCTAAACCTGCCATCCGGGATCTCACAGAGCCGGACTATTCAGGCTGTTAACGGACGCCGGCAGATTACGGTCACAACGGCGTACAGTGAGACGCCAGAACGGGAATGCGTCTGGGCCATTGAATCCGATGATCTCTTCCTGCAGCAGTACCGGGTTACAGGAGTAAAAGAGAACAGCGATGCCACCCTCACGATCACCGGCGTGGCACATGACCCAGATAAATTCGCCCGCATCGATACCGGCGCTATTATCGACCAGCGCCCGGTTAGCGTATTGCCGGCGGGCAACCAGTCACCTCCTGACGATATTGTCATCACATCCCGCTCGGTCGTGAATCAGGGGATCAGCGTCGAAACGATGCAGGTTACCTGGTCAGCGGTCAGCGGCGCTATTGCCTACGAGGCGCAGTGGCGCCGTAATGACGGGAACTGGATTAATGTGCCGCGCAGCTCGACCACCTCGTTTGAGGTCAGCGGCATTTATGCCGGTCGTTACCTGGTTCGCGTCCGTGCGATCAATGCGGTGGAGATCTCGAGCGGCTGGGCGTATTCCGAAGAGAAAACCCTGACCGGCAAGGTCGGCGAGCCGCTGGCACCGCTGGCGCTGGCAACCCGTTCGCTGGTTCATGGGGTCCAGGTTAGCTGGGAGTTCCCGACCGGCTCCGGGGATACGCTGCGCACGGAACTGCAGTACAGCAAAAATCAGGACGGCAGTGCGCCGATGCCGTTATCAGACGTGGCCTATCCGGGGAAAAGCTATCAGCAGATGGGCCTCAGTATGGGCGCAGAATTCTGGTATCGGGCGCGCCTTGTGGATCGTCTTGGCAATGAAAGCCCGTGGACCGGCTGGGTCCAGGGGATGGCCAGCAATAACTTTGATGACTACTACGAAAACCTGACCAATGCGATCAAGGATACGGATGCCTGGGAGGAAACGCAGCGTACCATTAGCGAAACGCAGGAAGGTATCCGCAATACGCAG
>ENA-OWPP01001017-OWPP01001017.1-human-gut-metagenome-genome-assembly--contig:-NODE-1017-length-27147-cov-21.724347_pt1 | contig 27147 bp, 30 predicted proteins | sample MGYA00248265_ERZ651848 | MGnify/ENA primary metagenome ERZ651848 (study PRJEB26924, sample SAMEA4378233) | human gut metagenome | biome: human gut; feature: human-associated habitat; material: faeces...
ATTACAGAGAATAATTCCTAAACAAAAAGCGTTAGTCTTTGTAGAGTTTGAATAAATAGGTAAATCCCTACAAAGCCTGTATTTATGGGCTTTGTAGGGATTTTTTAGATGGCGTTGGGTACGATTTGGGTACAAAAATTTATTTCAATGAAGATAATGCGTCTTGGGCTAAATCGATACCTTTTTGATAATTTATTGAAGTACTTATTTCTAAAGATTTGGTTAATAATTTATGTGCTTCTAATTTATCTTTTTTGTGGAAAGCTATAGAAGCATAGTCATAGTAAATGCAAGCCTTTTGAATCGGAAGATTAATTTCATTTGCTAATTTCATTGCTTTATCAAGGAATGAAGTAGCAGACTTTAGGTATTCCATATTTGGATTAGTACTATATAAACAAATATAGCAATTTCCTAAATGTTGGAGACTAATGCATTCATTACGCTTATCTCCGATTTCGATAGAATAATCAAGTGATTTATTAATGTATTCTAGAGCTTCATTATATAGAGCTTGTTGTTTGTATGCAAAGCCGATATTCCCATATATTCGTAAAAGCTGATGTTTTTCATTTTCTGCATAGGATAATGCTTTATTATAATACCTAAAAGCTTCATTCATATTATTTTGATTTCTGTATATATTAGCAATATTGTCCAGAACGTTAGCTATTTGGTCATTTAAATTTTTACCTGTAATTTTTGTTAAATATTCATATTCATCTAGAAATGATTTTAAACCTAATTCACTTTGCCCACAGTCTTTTTGAATAATACCATATGTATTTTTATAGATTGCTAATAGATACCATTTCTCTTCATCAGATAAGTATTTTGATTCTTGTACTTTTTGTGAAAAAAAATCAAGAAAATTAAGGGCATTTGTGTCATTACCTAGGTAATGAAATGATTGCGTATAAAATACTATCATTTGTAAAAATATAAATGGAAGATTATCAATATCAAATTGTTGTAGATGTTTATTAATAAACTCTATTACATCAGTATATTTTCCTAATAGATATAATTTTGAAGCAGTATTTCCAACAAGAGATAGTGCATTTTCATTATAAAAATCTTTATTATAAGATAATAACTTAAGCGCATGCTTCATAAGTAGGTTAGCAAAATCTCTTTCATTGGAATTAGTTATTTTTTGAGGAAGTAAATCATTAATTATTGATAATGTTTCTTCAAAATAATTCTGATATTCATTATTATGATGCATTTGTTTACGTATGAATTCTTGTGTAATGCTATGCATATTCGCCATTTTTTCATTTATTGAAAATAATGAATATTCAGTAATTGCTATAATAATATGTTCAAGATTATATTGCGAATATTGGTCTTTATACAAAAAAATATTATATATAGGTATGTCGCAGGAATCTAGTAAAGAAACTATGTTTAATATGTCTTTTGCACTTGTTGATTGTTGAAGAATTTTTTCGTATGATATTTTCCAAGCAGTATAAGCAGTTTTCTTATAACTAGTTATAGGGTTGCTTAATATATCAAATTTGTGTTCACTATAAATCTCTAAATATTTACTAAATGAAATTTGCGTTTGGTTTACATAAGCTCTAGCATATTCTAATGCTAAAGGATAATTTTCTAAGGTATTTGCAAGCAGTAAAACAGTTTCATTATCTGATTCTGTTTTCATACGTTTATTTGTATATTTTAGTAGAAATGCTTCACTTTCTTCTAAGTCAAAGTTACTAATCGGGATAACAGGAAATTCATCAGCATCAATATTAGAGTTTTGAGTAGTTACTATTATATCTGAATTTTGAAAAAAATATTTTTCAACCAATTTATTGATGGGGGTGTCATCTAAACCATCGTAAATTACTAACGAAGGTGAATTATTGTCAATAAATGAAGAAAGTAGAGACATTAATCTATTTGAATCTTCACATTTTTCTTGAAGCAAATCAAAATAAAGAGCAGCTTTGTTAAATTCTTCAAGTAGTTCATTTTCTGAAGTAGCTGTAAATAAAAAGATTGAGTTATATTTATTATTATTGATTGAACGTATAACATATTCACGTGCAATTTGTGACTTTCCTATTCCACCAGGACCAGTTAAAAAGGACAATTTATATTCAGTCATATTCTCGGTTAAGTCAGATAGAGCTTTTTCACGACCCCAAAAAAGATTATTTTTTCTTGGAATATTATAAAACGGTGAAATAGATAACGGAGGCTTTCTATCAGGTGAAGCTATGATTTCTTTCAAATTATTAATTTCATTTTTTATTTCCTGCTGAGAACCATGAATTTCATTAATAATTTTAGAACTTGTAGTATTAATTTGATTTACAATTATTTTACCTTCAGCACTTAATAGGTTATTAAGAAGTTCATTGAGTTTATCAATATATGTCTCAAGGCATTGGTTAATTCTTTTTGAACCAATACTGCGTAAGTCGGGATTTTTTTTGTAAAAATCATCTATAAAATTTATTTTTTTATCATCATCAATAAATTGATAGTTTTGTTTGAAATAAAGAGGGTGTTGTAGTATAAATTCTTGTGCTTTTTCAAGTTCATATTGGTCTTTGATTGTATTCCTGATGCAAGAAAGAATGGATTCATCAAAATCATCAAAATATTTTAATGTTATTTTCTTATTTTGATAATCACATATTTTTGATGCAAAAACTGATTCAAATATAGCTAAAGTAGCTTTTACTAGTTCATCCACTAGTTTATTTTCTAGAATTGGCATAAACAAATCTCCTATATTATTTTGGGTCATTTTTAGATTTTGGGATTCAATCCCATCTTATCCATAAATTCATCATGTGTTTTCTGTATCTGCAAGTTCATAGGAAATGGTTCCGACTCCGGATAAATATCCATCCAAAGATTAAAATCTGCCTCCGCTTTCAGCAGAGCTTCCCCACGCTTCTTAACATCTTTTATTTCATTGCATTTCTCAACTTCTTCCATATATTCTTCATAGCGGTCTAACCATGATCGCATCAAAGACAATGTTCCAAAGCTGATTCCAACCATATCATTTCCATCTTTATCCTGGTATTCAAAGAGTTGTCCATCGTATTGCCGGAATATCTGAAAAAGTCTGTGTATGGCTTTTATGCCATCAAAATCAGAGTTCGCCAGTACTTCGGGATTGACAGATAAAGCGTCTGCTATTTTTTCAAGGGATGATGGCTTTGGATTTCTTCTGCCGCTTTCGTAAGCACGAATGTAGGCTTCGCTTGCACCAACCATTTCTCCTAATTGTCTTTGGGTAAGATTGCGTTCCTGCCGGATACGTCTTATGTTTTCCCCGACTGTCATAACAACATGCCTCCTGCTCTAAAGCTATATTTTTGTGAAACTGTTCAACATCATATATAGGATAACACACAAGAATAAAAAAATAAAGCAAAAAGACATTGACACGAAACAAAAGTTACGATATTATAAAAACGCAACAAAATGATACTGCGCAGAAACAAAGAAAGAAACAGGAGGAAACAATATGAATGAAAAAATCTATTACAGTGCGGAGGACATTGCAAAAATGCTTGGTGTGAGCATGGGGAAAGCCTATAAAATCCTTAAGGAATGAATAAGGATTTGGCAAGTAAAGGGTTTCTCACAATCGCCGGAAAAATTCAGGTGGAGTATTTTAAGGAAAAATGGTACGGAGGAGCAAAGGAGGTAAGTGCATGAGTTGCAATGCGAAGAAAGATCCGAACGGTACGTGGCATATTCAGTATCGTTGGACAGACTGGACAGGAACCAAGAAAAAATCTCAGAAGCGAGGTTTTAAAACAAAGAAAGAAGCTGAGGAGTGGTATGCACATTTCATAATGCAGCAAACTTCTGATCCGACCATGACATTGAACGATTTCTGGGAGATATACAAGGCAGACATGGAGAAGCGATTGCGGAAAACTACCATGAAACAGAAGGAATACGTGATGAAAGACAAGGTGCTTCCGTATTTTGGAAATACACCAATCAATGCAATCACAGCACCTATGATACGCAAATGGCAGGGAGAGATGATAGATAAGGGATTTAAGCCTACTTATCTGAAGACAATCAATAATTAGCTTCATAAATTACCAGAATACGCAGAAACACCATTTGACAAAAAATAAGTTTTTTGATCCCCGTTTACAAATTCTGTTTACAGCCTGTGTATGCGGGATGGTAAACAATTCTGTTTACGAAGAAACACAGTGAATACGCATGATGCAGAAGTTGTAAACAATGTAAACAGGGAAAACGGCAAAAGAGTATTGTGACGACAGGAGCAAGGACGCTCCTGTTGATGGATGAAATAATCGTCGGAGTATAAAGAAAATGGAGGTAATGCATAATGACAACAGGACGACTTGGATATAATAGCGTAAATGACAGATATGGACTGCTTGTGTCAGATCTGTGGGAGCACAGCGGATTTCACTGCGGGGAGGGGCTTGAGGTCATGGTAGATGACAAATGGGTACCGACACGCATGGAAATGTGCTGGAACGATGATGGCAGTCATGGCTGGTATCTCGTTGGCACTCCTTATTGTGGCGATCTGGAATATGTCAGGGCAAGGGTATAAGGAGTGACATTGGATAATCGTGGCACAGGTGGCAGATGTGCGCTTACATGTGCATTGGCAGCATGGTGGTTATCCCAAAGAAGACCTCGGCGCATGAGAGCCCTCGGAGAGCGCCTAGTTTTGATACGCAGTGTCAAAACTAATAAGGCGTTACTTCTGAAGTAACAAGACCTAGGCTAGTTTGAGAGTAAGAGATTGGAGGTGAGAAGCAGTGGGAAAGACGATATCATTTGTAAAAGGCAGAGAGCATATCAGACACAACAACAGAGATTTCATCAGCAATAACGTAGTGCCGGAGCGGACGGACTGGAACCAAACTTATGTGAAAGAGAGCATAGAATCAGCTTACAATACCTGTTTTGGACAGGCACTAAATGACTATAATGCCAGGCAGAAACGAAAAGATCGGCAGAAGCATGACTATATCACGGAGATCAGAAATTCAAAAAATAAAGAGAAAGTATTTTATGAGAATGTGGTGCAGATCGGCTCGAAAATGATACTGCAGTTGTAGATGAAAACGGCTGCATGACAGAAGAAGCAGAGAAAGCGGCGAAGGTTCTTGAAAAATATGCACAGACATTTCAGGAGAGAAATCCGAACCTGTATCTGTTCAACTGTGTGCTGCACATGGACGAAGCAACGCCGCATTTGCATATGGATTACATCCCGGTGGCGAACGGATACAAGTCCGGCATGGAGACAAGGAATAGTCTGACAAAGGCATTGCAGCAGATGGGATTTGATAAGGCAAAGAGCCGGAATGAGAATGAAACCGTTGCATGGCAGAAGAGGGAGCGTGAATATCTGACGGAGCTTTGCTGGGAGCAGGGAATAGAGATAGATGTTCTCGGAATCAGCCGAGATAACCTGACCTTGCCGGAGTACAAGGTGACTATGCGGAAGGTTGAGAGTCTGGAAGAGCAGGCAGATAAGATCAAGGAAAATAATATGGAGCAGAGCCATGAAAATATACAGTTGAAGGTGGAAGCCCGGAAACTAAATGCCGATGTGGAGCAGTTGGAGGAACGTACAGTAGAGCTTGCTAGACAGATAGAATTGCTTGAAACAAAGGAGAAAGAGCAACAGGAAAGGATAGATAAATATGGCGTCAGAGCCGATGGGATTGACAAGATATCAAAGGAAGTGTCAGCAGAGGTTAAGAATGTTAAAGCTGCGGCTACACCCATTAAATCCATATTCGGCGGTGAGGAGTATGTCAAGGTCAAGAAGTCCGAATGGAGCCGGATCGTGGCGACATTTGAGAAAGCACTTACAAGAAACAAGCTGCTTGATAAATATGAAGCGAAGATCGCAGAGCTTGAAAAGACAGTGGACTATCTAAAAACACGGGTGGAGAAATTCACAAATCGTATAAAAGAAATGAAGAAGTTTCTGATGGAGAAGAACCTGCTGCATGAGTTCCTGAATCTGACGAGAAAACCGGAACAGGAAACCATGCAGGACAGGATAGACAGGAAGAATGCAGAGGCAAGAGCAAGAAATGAGCAGACAGACCGGGATGGTCGGAGAAAGAGAGAAATTTATGAACATAACATATGAGAAGAATGGAGTTTATCTGATACCGAATATTGTGGCAAATCCAGAGCCGGAGGGTGAACTTAGAAAGTTCGGACTGATGAGACAGAGTTATCTGAAGGAATGGCACAAGGGAATTTATACAGGGATGGTACTGAATGGTACGCTTAAGGAGCATCTGCTGGCGGTTCAGGAACGGGCAGAGAAGGCAATCGACCAGTTAGTGGAGCAGATGGCGAGAGTTGAGGGTGTGACGGAAGAACTTAAAGCTGCGGACCAGATGGAGTGGGTTAGACGGATGAATAATATAAGGATGAGAGCGGAGGAGATAGTGAGGGAGCAGATAATTTATAAATTATGATATGTAGAAAATGAAAAGGCAACAAAACAAACGAAAGTATGTTCGATTATTTTGCTTGCTTTTTTCGTGATTCAGGGGTATAATGGGAAAAATCAGGTATAAAATTATTCCCAGGAGCGATAGGATATGAAACAGGTACATATAAGAGTAGAAGACGAGTTATACGAGAAATTGAATATATATTCACTGCAAAATGATCAGAGTATGCAGGATTGCGTTCGAGAGGCGGTTGCCTACTATGTGACAGATATGAGAAGAAAGCAGAAAGACATTTCAAATAAACGATTTTCATTTATAGATTTATTTGCTGGAATTGGAGGAATGAGAATAGCGTTTGACAGGGCGGGCGGAAATTGTGTTTATTCAAACGAATGGAACAAATATAGTCAGCAAACATATTTTGCAAATTTCGGCGAGCAGCCGGATGGTGATATTACGCAAGTAAATGAGAAGGATATACCGGATCATGATATTTTGGTTGCTGGTTTTCCTTGCCAGCCGTTTTCAATTGCAGGGGTTTCTAAAAAAAATAGTATGGGAAGAGAAACTGGATTTGCTGATAAGACACAGGGAACATTATTTTTTGATGTTTGTCGAATCCTGAAAGAAAAACGTCCGAAAGCGTTTATGTTGGAAAATGTTAAAAATCTTTGCAGTCATGATAAAGGAAGAACTTTTCAGGTTATAAAGGATTCCCTAGATGAACTGGATTATGAGGTGTTTTATGCGATTCTTGACGGGCAGAATTATGTTCCGCAACATAGAGAAAGAATTATTATTGTCGGATTTGATAGAGAAAGATATGGAAAAAATATTGATTTTGAATTTAAATTGACACCTAAAAAGCCAAAACCGGTTATGCGTGACATTTTAGAATCGGAGGTAGATGCGAAGTATACATTGTCAGATAAATTGTGGACATATTTGCAAAACTATGCTGCGAAGCATAAAGCTGCAGGAAATGGATTTGGTTATGGAATAGCTCCGTTGGATGGAGTGTCGAGAACAATAAGTGCAAGATATTATAAAGACGGATCCGAAATCTTGATAGCGCAGGAAGGTAGAAATCCGAGAAGACTTACACCAAGGGAGTGCGCAAGATTACAAGGATTTCCAGACAGTTTTAAAATTCCTGTATCAGACACTCAAGCATATAGACAGTTTGGCAATTCTGTTGTTGTGCCATTGATGGAAAATGTTGCAAAGTTGATCGTTGAAAAAGTTGAGTCTATGGATGAAAATATCTCAGATAAAAAGCAGAGGAAGGTGATTTAATGATAACAGAATATTCTGGTCAAGCTATTCAGTCAGTATTAAATGGTCAGAAAGGATTTTGCAAATTCCTTTCGGCAAATGATACGGGTGCAACAGGAGCTCATCAGGCTGGTATATATATTCCAAAATCATCTTTTAATATTTTGTTTTCAGAACCAGGACAAAAAGGTGAAAATAAGGATAAGTGGGTAAAGATAAAGTGGCAGGGGGATTTTGTAACAGATACTCGTTTTATTTATTATGGAAAGGGAACAAGAAATGAGTATCGTATTACAAATTTTGGAAGAGACTTTCCATTCTTGACAACAGAATACACTGGTGCATTGCTTGTATTTGTCAAAGAAGATGAGGAAAATTATTTGGGGTATGTATTGAATTCAGATTATGATATAGAAACTTTTTTAAACGCTTTTGGTCTTAGCCCGATAGAGACTAATTGTCTGATTGATACTGGAAAGATTCAGCCAGAAACACATGAACAGCTTGCAATTCAAGACTTCATTAACAATTTGGATGTTGATTTTCCGGCATCGGAGATTATGTCAGCGGCAGCGAGAGATATTCAGAATAGAGCATATGATCATATTGAATATATCAAAACGAATCCAGACAGAAAAATTATTGAATGGACGAATATGGAATATGCTTTATTCCGTGCACTTGAATATGCTCGATATGGAAATATTATTACGAAAGGATTTAGCTCTGTTGATGAATTTGTAAAAGTTGCTAACATGGTATTGAACAGAAGAAAAAGTAGGGCAGGAAAAAGTTTGGAGCATCATCTTGCTGCAATATTTGATGGAAATCAATTAGAGTATTCAGCTCAGGTGGTGACAGAGGGAAATAAGAAACCAGACTTTATATTCCCGTCTAAAGAGGCTTATCATAATAGTAATTTTTCTGTAGATAATCTGATTTCGCTGGCTGCAAAAACTACATGTAAAGATAGATGGAGGCAGGTGCTTAATGAGGCGGACAGATTGAAAGAAAGACCTAAGTATCTGTGTACTCTTCAGCAGGGAATATCTGGAGCTCAAATGGATGAGATGCAGTCAGAAAATGTTGTACTTGTTGTCCCGCAACCATATATAAAAACATATCCTTCTGATAGGCAGGACAGGATTTGGACATTATCAAGATTTGTACAGTATGTCAAGAAAATAGAGGAAAAATAAGAATAAGATGGATATTCAGGAATGGAGGGGAGGATATTTAGAACAATAGGTGCTAGATTCCATGAGCGTACATTGTCTAAAGAGAAGCAACGCAGTAGTTTGGTTAACGTAAGAATAAGGAGACAGGTAAGGAAATGAAATATCATCGAGGATTTATCGCATTTATGGATATATTAGGTTTTAAAAAATACCTTTGTGATGAAGATAATGGGATAGACAAGGCATATTCTGTTTTTGAGTTTGCGGAGAAAATAAGTTATTTATTTAATACAAGTGATATTAATGGTATAAAAATTGAATTTTTTTCAGATAGTTTTGTGCTAACGACTGAGGAAGAAGATTTGGGGGCTTTTACCGCACTGTTAATAGCGTGCCATATGATTAATTTGGGATTGTTTAAAGAGACAAAGCTTTGCACAAGAGGCGCAATTACAAGAGGAGAATTTTTCCATAAAAAAGGAATGGTTTTTGGGCCCGGAGTAGTTAAAGCTTATATTTTAGAAAGTAAAGAAGCAAAATATGTAAGAATGATTGTTGATGAAGAGGTAACAAAGATTGTTAACAATTCCTTGTTAATTAATCGAGCGGAAGATGGATGTTTTGAAGTGAATTGGTTTATGATCGCAATTCAAGATGCTGAAAAAACAGATGGTTATCATAAAGAAATAGGATTAGAATTAGCTGGGAAATACAAAGATTCGATAATGGATATATTAGTGAAAAATAAAAATACACAGGAGTATTACAAGTATTTGCCTATAATTAAACTGTTTAATAATTTTTGTAATAATATGGAATATTATGAAGATGGAGGATATAAAGAATTTCTTATAGATGCTAATAGCCTAATTTAGAGTGCCAATGGAGTATGCTCATTATAAGTATGAGATCCTTGTTGATGACGGAAACAAAAAAGGTAAAATGTATAAGTTAAAATAATTCGTCGCTAAAAAAGCGACGGAAAAGCGACGGAAAAAGCGACGAAAAAATTGCCAGAAACGACTAGCAGGTTAGCTTTATAGATGGAGTAGAAGTATATCTTACTGATGAATACTCAAACTATTTCGCTGCAATATAATATAAAATAGCGAAAAAACAAATTATCAGAGCTTCCCATGAGTGATGGGAAGGACTCAACAGATTTCGTTGTGGTGATACAATCGTGATACCCGTATGATACCTGTTGCCCATGGAACACTGACGATGGCATGATAAAGCTTTTACCTCGTATGCGTTCGGATATTATGATTGAATACAAAGGAAAAACTTTAATTATTGATGCCAAATATTATGATTCTTCTATGCAGAAAAATAGTAGATACGGAAACAAAACCATTCATTCCAATAATTTGTATCAGATTTTTGCGTATGTAAAAAATAAAGATACAAAACACAGTGGGGACGTAAGTGGTATGTTGCTTTATGCAAATACAGACGGTGAAAATCCAGATAAAGAGTATCTAATGGACGGAAATAAGATCAGTGTGAAGACATTAGACTTGAATTGTGATTTTACGGAGGTAAGAAGGCAGTTGGATGCAATTATAGAATCTTGGTTAAGTGACATTAATCGTAAAAGTATAGTGTAAATTTATTCTAATCTTGCTGGAGAATTTTGTATGGATAATTTAACAAAAGAACAACGCCATAAAAATATGAAAAACATTCGTGGGAAAGATACCAAGATAGAGGTCATATTAAGAAAAGCATTGTGGAATAAGGGATATCGCTATCGTAAAAATTATAAGAAGTTACCAGGAAATCCAGATATAGTGCTGACAAAATATAAAATAGCAATTTTTTGTGATGGAGAATTTTTTCATGGAAAAGATTGGGAAGTATTAAAACCAAGATTGGAAAAGAGTAATAACAGCGAGTTCTGGATTAGTAAGATATCCCGGAACAGAGAGCGGGATGATGAAATAAATAAGAAATTGCTATTTGAAGGCTGGACCGTTATCAGGTTTTGGGGAAACGATATAAAAAAGCATACGGATGAGTGCGTAAGGGTTGTGGAAGAAGCAATTTTTGATATGGTTATGTATGATATCAATGACGTGTAGAAGTAATAAGCAGTGGAGAAGGGAGAAAATAACTTATGACTACAGAAGAAATTTTACATTCAAATTTAACAGATGAACAGTATGCGGCGGTAATTGACGATTCAAGAAACATATTGTGTCTGGCTTGCGCAGGTTCCGGGAAATCAAGAACTTTGGCATATAAAATAGCATATTTGATTTCCAAGGGCGAGGAACCAGAAAGTATTATTGCGTTTACATTTACCGAAAAAGCAGCAGAATCTATCAAACGTAGAGTTGCGGAAGCATTGCGAAAGTTTGGATTATCTGAAAATATTGTAGGTGCGATGTTTATTGGAACATTAGATGCGTTTTGTCAGAAACTGATTGGAGACATTAACGCAAAGTATCGCCAGTTTGATATTTTGGATCAGAACCGTTTGGTGTTATATGTAATGTCGAGACAGTATAAGTTGGGATTGAAGAATGGAAAGGGCTATTTTAATCGAATCAAAGAATTTACAGAGGCATGGCAAACAATGCATAATGAAAATATAGATCTGAAAGACATTGAGAAATATAATACGGAATTGTTTAATCGTCTGTCATGTCTTTCTGATTCAATGAGTGCAGATGGTTACATGGATTTTTCTTTTGCAATATATCTTGCAGTGCAGGAATTAAAAAAGATAGAAAAAAAGGAAGGTTCATATATTGAGAAGTTTAAGTATCTTTTTGTTGATGAATATCAAGATATTAATCCTATTCAGGAAGAGTTTATAAAAACATTATCTGAATTTTTAGATATGTTATTTGTGGTGGGGGATGATGATCAGTCTATATATGGCTGGAGAGGTGCAAATGTACAGAATATTTTGACTTTTAAGGATAGATATAAAGATGTTAAAATACATAAATTGTTGGTCAATTTTAGAAGTACAAAAGCCATAGTAGAGACTGCAAATAGTTTTATTCAAAAAACAATTCCGTTTGAAAGATTACCTAAAGAGATAAAATACCATCAGAATGGTAATATTCAGGATTTGCGGAACTTGTGGTTTCAGACCAGGGAAGATGAAGCTAAATGGGTTGCGCAGCGAATTAAGTCACTAATTGGCACAACATATATTGAATATAATCCGGATGGAACAGAAAAAAGCAGAAGAGGACTTACTTATAGTGATTTTGCAGTACTTATTAGGAGTATTCGCTCACAAAAAGACGAGAATAAGGATGTTCAGTTTGTAAATGCAATGAGGAAACTGGATATACCTGTGAAAACTTCTGGAGAAGGCGGAATTTTTGATAGACCATACGCACAATGTATATTGGAAATAATGGAGTTACTGAGAGATGGAATGGGAGTAAATCGAACTGATGCAGAGAAATGCTTTGTGGAATCAGTCTTGCCTATTTTTCCAGATGCGGATAAGAATAAGTACTTTAATGTTTTGCAGGAATGGTATTCGAACATATATACACCAGTAACATCGGCAAGAAGAAAAGTATATCCGCAGAATTTTTTACATCAGCTAGTCGATGCACTTAATTTACGAATGCTTAGAGATGAAACAGCTTTAAGAGATTTGGGGTTATTTAGTGACATAATTAAGGATGTAGAACAAACATATGTCAGTATCGATTCTGAATGGAGATATAGAGAAATGCTTAACTTTCTGCAGAATATAGCGCAGAATTATGAATTAGATTCTGTAGACTACATTTCAAAGGTTGATGCGGTTAATGTATCTACCATACATAAAGTTAAAGGACTTGAATATCCTGTTGTGTTTGTTGTGGATTTGGTTAATCAACGTTTTCCTGGTAAAAAAGGACAGTACAGTGGAATTTTACCAGAAGAATTGATGGGGAATGCAATAGATAGAGGTGCATATGGCAATAGGCTAGAGGATGAAGCTAGGTTGTTTTATACAGCTATTACTAGAGCAGAGCGTTTGTTGTATTTGACAGGAAGTGAAATTCATCCTGGATTAAAAAACAAAAAGAAACCATCTGTTTTTACCGCAGAATTGAATCACCTTGATATGAGAAAAGATATGACTATAGATGAGTTAGCTGATAAGATTGAACCTATCCCAAGATTTGATGACAATGAACTGCCAACAGATTTTTCGTCGGTTAAATCATATCTTAAATGTCCATTCATGTATAAATTGCAGAATATATATGGGTATAATGCGGCAGTTCCTGAATTGTTTGGATTTGGACAAACTACACATACAATATTGGAAAGATTGCACCAGAAATATAAGGATAGAATTCCGACAGAGGAAGAAATCTTTGATATGGTTGAAGATACATTTATGCTTAAGCACGTATTTCCAAGTAATGATCCGGTAAATAGACCGGGTTCTTATGAACGAGCTAAGATGCTTGTTCATGAAATTATGAAAAAATATGTGAATACATATTCAGACGATTTTTGTAGGATTCGCCAAGATGAGGCACGATTTGAATTGCTGGTAGATGAGGCGTTGATTACAGGTTCTATTGATTTGTTGTTGAAAGAGGATGAAGCTCAAAACATTGATGCAGCAGAAGTAATCGATTTTAAGTCAATGGAAATGTCAGATAAATTGGAAGAATTTGATTGGCGAGAAATGTCGCTTCAAGTGCAACTATATTCAAGAGCTGCAAAAGAAGTAATAGGAGAGAATGCGGAGACAGGATATGTCCATACATTAAAGGATAATAATAGAGTGAAAGTTCCAGTTGATGAATTATCAGTTAAGAATGCAATTGGTGCGATTGAATGGGCAGTAAAAGGTATTTTGCAGGAAGATTTCCCGATGAGAGCGTGTTCTGCAAATTGTGCAAAATGTGACTATCGGGCTCTGTGTAGGCAGGAAAGAGAGGAGTTTAAGCGAAAAGAGCTACCTCCAGTTATTAATACTCCTGTAGGAGAACGAGTTATTGCCGCATTTGAAGAGGAAGATGGTGAGTTGTAGATATGAGAATAAAGTATGAAGCAATAGATATTTTTTCTGGATGCGGTGGCGTTTCCTGTGGGCTTTCTTTAGCGGGATTTAAAATAAAGTCAGCAGTGGAAATTGAAAAGCATGCGGTAGATACATACTTGAATTATGAACCCTTAAATAGAGTAAATGTGTTAAATGAGGACATTTGTAATTTAAGTGGTGATAAAATATTGAAAGCTGCAAAAATAAAAAAAGATGATATTTATTTATTTGCAGGGTGTCCACCTTGCCAGAATTTTTCAAGACAAAATCCTCTTAACAAAAACAAAACTGATGAGGAACGCAAGAAATTGTTATTTGAGTTTTTACGTCTTATTGAAGAAATCTTGCCACCGTTTATTTTGATGGAAAATGTTCCAGGAATAAAATCGGATTTTAATGTGGCAATATTAAATGAATTTATGCAAAGATTAAAAAAAAATTATTATGTTAAAGAAGATGTATTAAATGCGGCAGATTATGGTGTGCCGCAAGTTAGAAAAAGATTTGTTCTACATGCTGTTAGAAATGATATTAATGAGGAGTTAAAAATAATTGGATTCTCATTTGATTTACCTAAAGCTACTTATGATAAAAAGGGCAGTAATGGTTTGAAAAAGTGGAAGACTGTCAGGGATGCAATTGGTGATTTGCCTGCATTAAGAGCTGGAGAAGAATATGTGGATGAGACTGGAAAGATACATAATCATAAGTGTGCAGGATTATCCGACATAAATCTGAAAAGAATAAAAGCAATTAGGGCGAATGGTGGTTCAAGAAATGGATTGCCAAAATCACTTATTTTGGATTGTCATAAAAAGAAGGATAAAGATGGAAATGTGTTTTCGGGACATGGAGATGTATATGGTATAATGGATCCGGATAAACCATCACCAACAATTACAGGTGGATGCTTGTGCTATTCGAAGGGAAGATATGGTCATTATAGTCAGGATAGAGCAATATCAATACGTGAGGCTGCCAGGTTGCAAACATTTCCTGATGATTTTGTTTTTAGTAATTCTTTGACAGATTCTGCATTACAAATTGGTAACGCAGTTCCAATTGATTTGGTAAAATCAAGTGGTGAGGTATTCAAAGCAGCGATAAAATGTATAAAAATGAGTCGAGCAAAAGAAGGAAAGAAGAAAAATGCAGTGACAACAAAATGACAATACAATCCCCTAAAAATCCACGTAACAGGTAGAAACGATACAAAACCTCTTGATTTCTGCCATAAAAACCAACAAAAAGCACTACATAACAACTTGGTAAAGAGGAGTTTGAATAACGGACTAAAATGCCGAAAGCCTGTATTTATGCGGGCTTTCGGCATTTGTTTTATCAAATGGCTCTAGTTTGGCTCTATTTGTGGGCGGGATAAGGGTTGCGAAAGCACTGATGGAGAAATAAAGACATAATGGTAAGGAAAAAGTGATATATGCATCTTGGAAGCACAGGAATACTGAAAAATATAAGTTCAGCTGGAACAAAAAGTATGTTATGTACTGGAGAATTCCGGGGATCTGTGGGGAGTAATTGCGGGAAAAAAGGGAAAAGCGTATAATGCAAGAAAATAATGTTTTCACAGTGTAAAATAGAGGAGAGAACTATCATGCAGAAAATACTGATTGTAGAAGATGATACAAATATCAATAATCTGCTTCAGGAAGCATTATCCAAAGCAGGCTATTCCTGTGAGCAGGCGTTTTCCGGAACTGAGGCAAAGCTGCTTTTGAATATGCAGGAGCATAGCTATGCACTGGTGTTGCTGGATTTGATGTTGCCGGGAATTACAGGAGAAGCAGTTCTGGAGGAAATACGGAAAAAGGGAAATCTTCCGGTTATTGTTTTGACTGCGAAAGATAGCTTGGATGAAAAGGTAAAGGTTTTAACTAGTGGGGCTGATGATTATATAACGAAACCTTTTGAAATCAGAGAGGTACTGGCAAGAATTCAGGTACAGCTTCGTCATACAGAAGAAAAGGAAATAAAAGAATCTAACCTTTCGTTCAGAGAGATGGTATTGAACAAAGCTACTTTTCAGGTCAGCATTGGTGGAAAAATACTTCCTAAGATAACAAGACAGGAGTTTGCGATTTTAGAATTACTGCTCAGAAATCCGAAGCAGGTTTTCAGTAAAGAGGACATTTTTGAATATGCGTGGGACGAACCATATATGGGTGAAACAAAAACTCTGGATGTACATATAAGCAATATTCGTAAAAAGATAAAAACAGTCACATCTGAGGAATATATTGAAACAGTCTGGGGAATCGGTTATCGTCTTCATCTATAATCTTTACTCTTTTTTTACTATTTATTTGCGTTTGATTAGGATTATTCCTTTATGATAAATGCAGATAAGAAAAAGGAGATGAAAAAACTTGAGCGAAATGTTATTGGAAACAAGAAATTTGACTAAGCAATATGGACACCATAAAGCTGTGGACAGTGTCAATATGCATATTAAAAAAGGTGCTATTTATGGTTTTATCGGTCGGAATGGAGCTGGGAAGACAACTTGTCTGAAGATGATCAGTGGACTTTCCAAGCCAACTTGTGGAGAAATCGAGATGTTTGGATACAAGGGAAAGGATTTGCAAAAAGTTCGATCACGGATAGGATGTCTGATTGAGGCACCGGGACTTTATGGAAATATGACTGCATATGAAAATCTGAATATCAAATGCAAGCTGTTTGGAATAAAGAAAAAAAGTTATATTGAAGAAATATTGAGAATTATCGGTCTGGAGGATGTGGGAAAGAAAAAAACAAAACATTTTTCACTTGGAATGAAACAGCGTTTGGGAATTGGTCTTGCTTTGGTTGGAGAACCAGATTTATTAGTTCTTGATGAGCCAATCAATGGATTGGATCCACAGGGTATTGCAGAGATCCGGGATACGATTCAGAGACTTCAGAAAGAGAAGAATATGACAATATGCATTTCCAGTCATATTCTTGAGGAATTATCGAAGATTGCTACTGATTATGGAATTATTCATAATGGAAGTTTAATACAGGAAATTACAAGAGAAGAATTAATAAGAAGATGCAGTGAACGGATAGAGTTGACATTGGATCATCCGAAACAGGCGATTCCGGTGCTGGATTCTATGGGATTTACCAACTATCAGGTAACAGATAAAGAGCATATTCATATTTTTGAACGATTGAATGAAAGTGCAGCGTTGAATATGGAACTTGCAAAGTCAGGAATTCCGGTAAAAGGGATTTCCATAACCAGTGAAGAACTGGAAACTTATTTCCTGAATCTGACGGGAGGTGCGGATCATGCTTAATATAATAAAAATGGATTTATACCGGATGCTTAAAACCAAAAGTATGTATGTAATCTGGATCGTACTGGCAGCAATATTATTGATTACAACATCTTTATGCAAGACAGATTATGAGCTTTTGACTGAAAAGGATGCCATGGAACAGGAGCAGGTTACTGAACCTACTGTGGATAATATTAATGTGGGAATGATGGTAACGCTGCCTACGGAGCCGGGAGAAAAGGTGACGGTATATGATATCTTTTTTGCCAATTCCCAAGGGAAATTGTATGCACTGCTTTTGGTGATTTTTACTGTTCTGTTTTCAACAGCGGATATCAGTAGCGGATATATTAAGAATATAGGAGGTCAGGTTAGAAATAGAGGAACTCTGATTTTTTCCAGGGCAATTGCCTTGGCTGTCTTTACGGTACTGACAATGGCAGGTGCATTCTTATTTCAGGCAGCGGCGAATGGTATTGTTTTCGGGGAATTGGAATGGGGAAATACAAAGGCAATTTTATCTTATTTTGTGACTGAACTGGCTCTTCATTATGCACTTGTGCTGATTTGTATGGCGATTGCAATTATTTTGAAAAATAATGTAATCAGCATGGTCATTGCTGTCTGTCTGAGCATGAATGTAATGACCATTGTGTATGGGGTGATCAATAGTGCTATTCAAAAAATAGGAATTCAGAATTTCCAGATTTATAAGTATACGATAACAGGAAAATTATCACTGCTTCCTATGAATCCGAGTGGAAATGAGTGTTTGGCGGCATTTGGTGTGGCAATAGTGTTCATCGTTATGATGATATCAGTAAGCAGCGTTGTTTTTCAAAAGAGGGATATTTAACGGATGTATATCGTAATTGGGATATTAGCAGGAATTATTATCTTACAATTTATTATTATGTGGAAATACCAGCGGCAGGTGAAAGACATCTGCCGCCAATTGGCGTTTATGATGAAACATGACAGTAACATGTTGATTAACCATGAATTTGATGTGGGTGGAATAGGAAAGCTTTCTGACAAGTTGAATGAGCTTCTGGAACTGCGAAGAAAAGAGAAGCAGCATTATCAGGAGAAAGAAGCTCTGATTGCGGACACTTATACAAATCTTTCTCATGATATCCGCACACCACTGACATCTTTGGACGGATATTTCCAGCTAATGGAAGAATGTGAAAATATAGAGGATCAGAAACGTTATTTAAGCATTATCCACGAAAGAATTCATAGTCTGAATGAAATGTTGGAAGAACTTTTTATGTTTACAAAGTTAAAAAACGAATCTTACAGTTTGAAATTGACATTGTGCTGTATGAACCGGATTTTGAAAGAAACAGTTTTTTCATACTATGATGAATGGGTAAGAATGGAAATTCAGCCGGATATTCAGATTACGGAAGAACAGTTGTATATACATGGAAACAGGCAGGGACTCCGCCGTGTTATCCAGAATGTGATAAAAAATGGGTTGGATCATGGAGAAAAGAAGATTAGCATTGTGTTGGAACGTGATCAAAATCAGGCGGTGCTTAGAATCAGCAATCAGGTTACACATCCAGAACAGATTAATATAGATCAGGTATTTGAGCGATTTTATAAAGCAGATGTTGCCAGAAGTAAAACATCTACTGGATTGGGACTATCTATTGCAAAGGAGTTGGTTAGTCGGATGGATGGAGAGATTGAAGCAAAAATAGAAAAAAAAGAGTTTATTGTTGAAATGAACTTTCCGATTGTAACCGATGCTAAATAGTATTTTGCGACGTAGAGGTGGCGCCGATGACGGCTTATGAGATTATTTCGATTTTCATTGGGATATTAGCATTGTTGATGTCCTTTGGTAGCTTGATTGTAGCGTTGCTTGCCTTTCTCGATAAGAGAAACAAGCGAAAATAAAAATGCCTATCCTGTCTGCCAACAGGATAGGCGGTGTCCTTAAGGACATTCATTAACCTAAACTCGGAGCATCCACCTTTGGAGTGGGTGCTTTCTGTTTAATTAGATATTTTCATCTTATGTTTGATAATTCACGAGGTTTCACTAATTTGGATAATTTTTTACAGTAAGGCGGTCAGTGCCTTTTTTGACAACCATATTGTCATCAAGCAGATGCTGCTTGATTTCTTCGATATTTTCATTGATATGCTGCAAACTGTCAGCATACTCTTCTTCTGAATATTCATCTTTAGCATTTAGCATATTTTCACGAATTTCCAAAGCTTTCATATAGGTACAGAGTTTTTTATTGATGAGGTTGTTCTTAAAGGACAGCTTAACAGTAGCAGGTTTGAAATTGCCCTCATCGTCCTTATCTGCCTCAAATTTCATATCAATCTGATCATCCAGTTTAAACAGTAATGATAATACATCAGAAACTGTTTCTATATCAAAATCCATGAAAATATTAATGCTGATGCCTAGTGCATTGGCAATCTTTAAAAGCTGGTCAGGCTTTGGATTGCGGATTTCATATTCATATTTCTTTATTGTTGCGGAATTTATGCCGGACAACTGACCAAGCGTTTCCTGTGATATTCCACGCATATTGCAGTCATTTATATGGGATTATGCCTAATGAAAGAATGTTTCGATTTACAAAATCCTATATGGAGCATGAGATTGTACGAGGCATAAAGGAAACAGGAGTTAAGAGAATCCGTATTCATGATCTGCGTCACAGCTACGCATCGCTTCTGGTGGAACTTGGATTTCAGCTATTGGCAATAGCGGAGCGGCTGGGACATGAAAAGATAGAAACAACATTAAATACTTATTCACATTTATATCCGAATAAGCAGGCTGAACTGGCAGATAGACTAGAACTAGATAATGAGGAGGACGAGCTATGAGCGGAGTACACAAACATCCAACAATCAGCTTTCGTGTATCGGACAGAGAGCGGGAAATGATTGAAGCCAAGATACTTGCAAGCGGTATGCAGAAGAAAGATTATTTTGTACGTTCCTGCATTTATAACAGAATATGTGTTGTAGGAAAGAAAGAGGTCATTTACCAGCTTGTAGAGGAATTGCAGAATATGCAGACAAATCTCTCTGAACTGGTAAAACAACTGGAACAGCAGGAGGTAACACTTACTGCTGAAGGATTGGAAGATATGCGAAATGACTGTATGGATATGTTACAGGCGATTATTTCTATGCTGGACGGGGCCAAGTATCTCTGGCAAGGAACACAGACTGATAAAGAAAAAAGTTCTGACAGCGGCAACTGTTAGGACTTGCGGTAACAAAAGAAAATCTCTGTTACACCTGTAAATACAACTGGAGTATAGCAGAGGTTCTTCTTAGGAGCAAATAAAAGATTTGAAAATGGAGGACTTTTATGGAAGGACAAAAGACAGGATTAAAGATGATACGGATGTCGGAGGTAGAATCACAGGAAATGAAATAGCTGTGGTATCCGTTTATACCATACGGAAAGCTGACAATTATTCAGGGAGATCCGGGTGATGGAAAGACCACATTGGTGTTAAACATAGCAGCAAAGCTGTCAAAGGGAGAATGTCTCGACAGTGATATGGGGGTGCAGGAGCCGGTAAGTGTCGTTTATCAGACAGCAGAGGATGGATTGGCAGATACAGTAAAGCCGAGGCTTGAACTTGCCGGGGCGGACTGTGAAAAGATACTGGTTATTGATGAAAGTGATAAATCTTTATCTATAGCAGATAAGGCGGTATGACAGGTCTTATGGGACAAGATAATGGGAAGGATGGATTAATGAGATGAAAGATAAGGGAATTATGCAATGGAAAGCTGTAATGTTGATAGTAATGGGCAGACAGAAAGCAAAATGGACAGTTAAAAAATTGGCAGATTGACTCAATCAAAAGAGAACAGCAAAGGGAGAGGGAGATTGGATGAAGAAAGAGTTATTAGAGTAGAAGAAAACTATCTAATAACTCCTTTTTTATTTTAATTGATTTATGTAATTGGCAACATCAAAGTTCTCTTTTGGTGCAGTTGACTTTAAGTAAAGAGGATGGTGGGGGTGGCCTGCTTTAGATGAAGTTCCAAAAGTAATCCAGTTATAATTTGAAGTAATAGAATAAATATCGGATAGACATTTTTTTAAATATGATCGTTTAGTAATTAGAGTTCCCCAAGCAGCCCATATTTCAGTAATGCTATATTTGTTAAGAATTGAACTAATTACAGATAGGTTTTGCTTACAAATTGAGTCATTCATTGTGAAATCCATATCATTTGGTTTGGTTGCTCGTTGAGGATATAAGTTTATCATTATCCATCCGTCATAATTATTAATATGTGCGATTCTTGCAACTGACCGAATTGTGGGATCAAGTTTTTGAGGGGTAGCAGTACTTGGGTTAACTCCCACACATAAAAGGGGAGTCTTGCAACAATTGCCCAATGAGTACCGGCATAAATTATTAGAGTCTGTTTCGTAAATCCAATTTTGATTAGTCATAATATGATTCTCCTTTTTGAATTATTGTATCATTAATTTGCACAAATTTAAAGACAAGAGTAATTACTTTTATAATTTTTTTTAAACATACAAAAGTAAGTTGAAAAATAAGTATAATATGGTATAATAAGTTCAATAATAATTAATCAGGTGGTGGAATGTTTGGAAATAAATGAAAATAAAACATATAAAGCCCAGATGTTTAATAGAGGACAATCAGCTAAGGTTTTTAAAGAGGTTGTAGAAAAGGATTCGCCAGCATGTGTAATAAGAAATAGCGAACCTTATGTGGCTATTTTAAAATATGAGTCTTATATTGCTTTGATAAAAAAAGCAAAAAAATATGATGAATTGGAGGAAAAAAAGAATGCTTTATGATGTTTCGTTAGAAATATTGCAAAAATGCTTAAACAATTGTTTGCATTGTTCATCAAATTCATGCCACAATTCTAAAACGATACTTGGACTAGATACAATAAAGCAAATAATTGATGACATTATATTTATAGGTGCAAAAAGATTGTGCTTATCAGGTGGAGAACCATTTTTACATCCAGATATAGTTGAAATGATAGAATATGCTGCTCAAAAAGGCTTGATTGTGGACGTATATTCAAGTGGTATAATGGGTGAACATAATTTGGAAAAACCAATCAGTAAAGAAATGTTTTTGGAATGTAAAAAGAGGGGATTAAATAGAATTATGTTTAATGTTCAGGCAGCAGATTCAGCAGTATATGATGCGATAATGGGAACAAAGGGTAAATATGATTTGTTAATTCAAAGTATTTCTAATGCAAAAGATTGTCAAATAGATACAGAAATACATTTTGTTCCAATGAAACAGAATTGTAATCAGGTTGCTAATGTTGTGAAATTAGCGGAACAATTAAATGTATGTTGCGTGAGTTTTTTGCGCTTGGTTCCACATGGAAGAGCGGAAGATAATAAAGAAAAAATTATGTTATCTGATGAAGAGTTAAGAAGTATTCAAAAAGAATTATATTGTATAAAAGAAACAGGGAAAAAGGTAAGAATAGGGTTACCACTTTCACGTGCTGATGTAAAAACTAAGTGTCATGCTGTGCGAGAAAAATTATACATAAAATTTGACGGAAGCGTTTATGGATGCGAAGCATTCAAATATATAAAGTTTTTCACAGAGGATATGAAAGAAATTATCCCAGACAATGTTTTAGATAACAGAATTAGAGAAATATATAACAATTCGTTGTTTCTGGATAAAAGTATAGAGTTAGTAGATAGATATTCAGAAGACTGTATAGGATGTGAAAATTGTCCTGTTCAAAAATTTTTAAGGGAGGAAAGATAAAGTGTTTAATATTAATGATAAAAATTTAATTGATGATATTAACAATGAATTTTCAAAATTAATTGAAAAAGAAGAACAAGAATTCAAATATAAGTTTGAACATCCATTAGATGAAGAGGCAAGAGGAAAATTAAAAGAGATAATAATTGATGGAAAAAATTCAATTGAGTATTCTCAAGTTGTACAATTAGATAAATTGTGGATAATGCTTATTAACAAAGCTATTAAGTGTTTGCGATTTTTTGATGAAAGAGAACCTTTTTTAAATAATAATAATAAAACGCCTGTCGCATATGGAATCGATAAATTAGAAGCTTATCATAATAGATATTCGTCTTTTGAAAGCCTTTTGTATGGCGCAAGTTCATATTACAGAGATCATGTATTTCACGCTATGAGGACATGGATGCTAGGGGTTTTTTGTTTGTTAAAACCTATGTCGCCAGATAAAAAGATATTTATTAATCAAATAACAATTGATGGTTGCGCAGATGATATTTTTAGTTCCAATATAAACTTTTTTGAAAAAATAAGTATGTGGACTTTTATTGCATTGTGTCATGATTTGGGGTATCCATTGGAAAAGTCGCAACAGATTTTAGACAAAACTCAGAAAATGATGAAAGAGTTTATTCCTAATCCCAATATATGGAATAATTTTGGGTTTAGCGGAATACAAGATAATATAAATGAATACATTATAAAATTCATGAGTACCAAAATGGTACATCAAAAAAGTGAGGAAGAAACAGAGGAAAATAATAAAACAAATAAATATAATACATATTTATATTTGGGTAGAGTTCAGCCTAAATATTATTTAAAATATACAAAGTCTCTGGAACATTTTGATCACGGCATTATTAGTTCAGTGATTATATATAAAATGTTACTTTATTTTCTAGAATCAGATTTTAACTTAAATGATGATTATGAATATAAATACGAAGATGCAAGACAATTCTACATAAGAAGAGAAATATTGCGAGCAATGGCATCGCATACCTGTACAGATATTTATAATATATACTTAACAACTTTTTCAAGTGTTTTGTTTTTATGCGATGAACTTCAAGAATGGGGAAGAAAATCTTGGAATGAACTATATTCTGGATTGCAACCTCATGCTGTGGATTTATCTATTGATAAATTTACACCTCAAGAAATTAGTGTTAAAGAAAACATTAATATGGAGCAAGTTGAAGAGGAACAAATATTCTGTGATAATATTAAAAGAATTTTTGAAAGGCAATATGAGAATTATAAGGTTATTTTTAGGGATGGACAATATACTCAAGCACGAGAATTTAATTTTATTAAAAAAATGGAAATTAAATTGAAACAATCAGGGACACAAGAGAATAATTTAGTGATTGATTATGCATTGAAAGCACAAGATCAAAATTATTTTAAAATTGATTTGACGAATTCCTGTCAGTATAATACTACTGAAATAAAAGAAAAATTAGAAAAAATGTTTAAAAAATCAGAGTATAAAAATGAAGTTCAAATTGTTTCACAGAAATAGTAGTAATCTGGTAGTGGTTTATTAGAATGAAGGCTAATAAAAATTATTTGATGCCGGGTAGTGAACATATACCAAAGGTGATTTAATAAGAAACAAGCAAACTACTGGAAATTTTAAAGTGTGGCAAGAAATTTATGCTTATACAATCTGATGTGGTATCAATATTGGAGAAATTAAAGAAATGTTTTCGTTGGCTCTATTTTGACTCTAAAAAATTTAGACGAGGTGCACAAAAATGCAAAATGAGATGAATATGAAGAATAAAATGCATAAATGTGTACCAAGAAACAGCCAGATAAATCTCTCAGCCCAAGAGTTTGAATAGTAAACAGAGCCCCATAAATGGCGTAACTAAGCCATTTGTGGGGCTTTTTATTTTATCGTGATACCTATATTATACCTGTTTTGATAGTACCACAGATATTAAGGCAGAAGTGTCTAGAGATATAATTATGCGTTATTAAGCTGAAATATGTGTAGATATGTCAATGGTTTGAGCATTAATTTAAAGAATATGTTATGATAATAGTATAATGTTTGGCTTTGCGCATAATATCATCAAGATTTTATGTAGTTATTACGGCATAAAGTCATAGTGTTCGATGTAGTATGAAAGGGGATGTATATGATTTATAAAGGTATTATATTTAAAGCAGAACCATTTTCATACAATCTGGAATTTGATGATAGAATTACTCTTGTTGGTGGAAATAGTGGACATTGGGAGATTAAATAAGTTTTGAGACAGCAGAATGTTTTTGGACTAACAGTCCAATGATATTATAGTTCTCATAAGGTATTATAAAGTAAAAAGCTTGGAGGATATCTTATGGGAACTAATTTTTATCTTATGAGTAGAAATAAAAAGCTGATGAGGGAGCATTTTGCTGTTGAAACAGAATATGGCATAAAGAATATTGAATACGCAATAGTTGATGAACCTTATATTGGATATGAGGTTCATCTGAATAAGTTGAGTTGTGGATGGCGTCCATTATTCCAAAAACATAAGACAATCAAGACATTTAAGGAGCTTGAAGAGTTTTGCCTAAATAACAAAGGTGTTATAAGCATTTATGATGAATATAGCAGAAGATATACATGGAAACAATATTTTGAAAGAGTATATGAGCATAGTCAGCAGAAGAAACAGCCACGTAAATGGATATATGATATCGATCCAGCTTTACCAAATTGTGGACTCCGTTTACAAAATGTATCATGTACTGAACAGGAGGCAGAAATATATATTCCATTTTGCCATAGAGAATATAACGAAAAGGAAAAGCTGGCGAAGGAGCGCTTTCATGTGAATGAAAGACTATGGTGCAAAGAAGAGTATTGGGAAGATCCGGATTATCCATTTGATTGGACAGAAGGTGAGTTTTGTTAGAAGGAGCAGATGCTTATGTATGAGAATATTGATATGGAAAGAACTGGAATATTGCTGAAAGAGTTATTTGATAGGTATGGTTATACAGTCAAAGATATCCAGAAAATATTGCATTTATCATGCCCACAGCCTATATATCGATGGTTTAAGGGTAGCATTTTACCATCAGTAGATCATTTGTATGTATTGAGCAGATTGCTCAAGGTACATATGGAAGATTTGCTTGTGTCTAAATGTGAACATAGTATCGTTACGGAAAAGTATGGGGGAAAGTCATTAGGTGAAAAAAGACTATATGAATATTGGAAACGCTTATGCATAAAGAAATGTGCATAGATTTAATAGGAGCAGATAACATGGCGCAATCTATGGATGAAGATATTAAGAAAATTGCATGTATGATAACAGAACTGAATGGATTAGCATATAGTACATATAAACCAATAGTTGAAGATATATGTACCAGAAAGGCATCCGAATCAGAGGTTGAACATATTTTGGATTATATGGTCGGAATGTGTAATAGCGACGGAATGCTTGAACTATTTAAGCATGTATGCAGAAAGTATATATATTTGTATCTGGAAATGATTACATCAGAAATATATACATATAAAGATATGTATGAATGAACAGAAAAGGATTGAATTCGTGTATATATAGATAAGTTGTATTATAACGTCAATTGTGTAAAAAATATAGCTAAAGTAGAAAGTGAATGTTTGGTATGAATATAAAAGATTTAATTGGTGAAGCAACAGAATACGATAAAAAGCTGGCACTTGAGGAAAAAAAACCAAAAAGTTGGTGTAAAAGTGTTAGCGCGTTTGCAAATACATTTGGCGGGGCTTTGATTTGGGGCATTTCTAATGATGGAGAGGTTGTTGGACTGAGTGATCCGGAAGGTGATGCTGAAAAAATAAGTGAAACAATAAAATCAAGATTAACTCCGATTCCGGAATTTAAGCTGAACTTCTACAAAACGGATGATGGAAAGATTTTGGTCATTCTTGATGTATATAAAGGCGACGAAACACCTTATTATTATTCAGGAGATGGAGTACTGGAAGCTTATGTTCGTGTTGGAAATGAAAGTGTAAAGGCAACTGCGACTGAATTGAAGCGTCTTGTTCTTAGAGGTAAGAACACATCATATGATTCGCAGAATTCTACCTATAAGGCGGAAGATTATGCTTTTTCAAAGCTTA
>ENA-OWPP01001029-OWPP01001029.1-human-gut-metagenome-genome-assembly--contig:-NODE-1029-length-26913-cov-7.158426_pt1 | contig 26913 bp, 23 predicted proteins | sample MGYA00248265_ERZ651848 | MGnify/ENA primary metagenome ERZ651848 (study PRJEB26924, sample SAMEA4378233) | human gut metagenome | biome: human gut; feature: human-associated habitat; material: faeces...
CCGGAACACAACCATAAGCACTGCGGACAGGATGCTGAGAAGGAGTCCGATGCGCAGCCAGAGCTTAGAGATGTGCCGGTGGGCGAAGGCCCAGGTCGCCTCGGTTTTGCTGGAGAGGGCGGTGCGGTAGGCTAGAAAGCCCCCGTCCCGCTTGGGGGGATGGATGCGCCAAATCAGCCCCACCACCGCCATCAGGACCGGCGTGAGCATGGCAAAGACGAACAGTACATAATACATGGGTCACGAACTCCTTTTTTCTTCCTGTTCCATGATCTCTCTTTGGGCCCGCTTGGTCAGCTTCTGGAATACCAGTTCATAGGACATGCCGCAAAAGTCCCGCAGCACGTCGTCCGGGAGAGCCCCGTCCAAATAGACCGAGTTCCAATTCCGCTTATCGCTGTAAAAACCGGGCACTACCTCCGGGTACTGCTCGCGAAATGCCTCGGCCAGCCTGGGATCGCACTTCAGGATCACCATAGTCCGCCCAGCATGGGCGGCATGTTCCGGTCCTGGGGTGCAGACGGCTGCAAACATCCGCCCGCCTACCAAATAACGCTGCCACTGCCATTCCAATTTGTAGTCGGTGACGGCACCGGGCATGGACAGCAGATAGCCCTCCAGCCAGCCCTGGCACATGTGCTCGGAGAGCATGGAGTCAAACACCCGGCCGTCGGGGGCGAGGTGGTCGTCTATGTCCGTGGCCTCCGCGTCCCAGACGCGGTCAGTCTCGTCGAACACGGCCTGGAGCCGGTTGGAGGCAGTTTCGTCCGGGCCGAAGCTGCGGAAGTTGCGCTCCTTCTCGTTGAGCTTGTAGACGTCGCGCACGAACTTGCCCAGCTCGGTCATGTCGCTGGCCTCGACGCTGCCGGGGAAGGGCACGTCCACGGCGTAGTCGCGGAAGTCCGGCATACGCAGGTCGCGCAGCAGCTTGCCGCCGTTGGCGTGGGGGTTCATGCCCATGCGGCGGTCGCCCTCGGGGCAGAGCGCCAGTATCTCGTCCACCGGGTGACCGGCCTTGTCGAAAAGCTCCTCGGGGCGGTAGCTGCGCAGCCACTCCTCGATCTGGCGGATGTGCTCCGGCGAATCCGGCTGGATGGGCACCTGGTGCGCGCGCCAGTAGTCCTCGACCTTCAGGCCGTCGACGTAGTCAGGTCCCGTCCAGCCCTTGGGGGTGCGCAGGACTATCATCGGCCAGCGCGGACGGCTCAGGTTGCCGTTCTCGCGCGCGTCGGCCTGGTAGGCGAGTATCTTCTCTATGCACTCGTCCAGCGCGTCGGCCATGGCGCGGTGCATGGTCATCGGGTCGCTGCCCTCGACGAAGTGCGGCTCCCAGCCGCAGCCGTAGAAGAAGGCCTCCAGCTCCTCGTGCGGGATGCGCGAGAAGACGGTGGGGTTGGCTATCTTGTAGCCGTTGAGGTGCAGTATGGGCAGCACGGCGCCGTCGGTCTTGGCGTTGATGAACTTGTTCAGCTGCCAGCTGGTGGCCAGCGGGCCGGTCTCGGCCTCGCCGTCGCCCACGACCGTGGCGGCGATAAGCGTCGGGTTGTCCGTCACGGCGCCGAAGGCGTGCGCCAGGGAGTAGCCCAGCTCGCCGCCCTCGTTGATGGAGCCGGGGGTCTCGGGCGCGACGTGGCTCGGCACGCCGCCGGGGAAGGAGAACTGCTTAAAGAGGCGCTGCATGCCCTCCTTGTCGCGGGTGATGTTTGGGTATATCTCCTGATAGCTGCCGTCCAGCCAGTCCTGCGCGACCATGGCGTTGCCGCCGTGTCCCGGGCCGGAGATGTATATCATGTCGAGGTCAAATTCCTTTATGACCCGGTTCAGATGGGTGTAGATGAAGTTCTGGCCGGGCACGGTGCCCCAGTGCCCCACTATCTTCTTCTTGATGTCGTCTTCACTCAGCGGCTTTTCAAGCAGGGGGTTGTCCAGCAGATAAAGCTGGCAGGCGGACAGGTAGTTGGCTGCGCGCCAATACTTGTCCATAGAGGCGAGCATCTCCTCGGTGGCGGGCGTCCTTGTCTTTTCCGACATCTCAGTTCCTCCCTGATTTAAGCATTATTTTAATAGGTCTGCTTGCGCTTTCCGGGAGTAGTATATCACATCCGCCGTCAAGTTAAAGAAAAATTTAGCCACATCATGAATTTTTTCACAATGCGTCAAAATACCAGCTTCTTCGACAGGATTTATAGTTAATTTATTGGCAATCGTGCCGCAAATACAAAACGCCGCCCGGAGCTTCTCCCCTCCGGGCGGCGTTGGATGTTGAGGTCACAGGGCTTCCGGCTGCGCGCCGGAGGCGAGCATATCGTCCGTCACGCGGCACGCGGCGTCCATGAGCGCGGCTCTGAACGAGCCGCTGCCGCGGTTCCCACTCAGCTCGCCGGCCAGCTCGGAGCAGCGCTTCCAGTACAAGCTGGCGGCGCAGGCGGCCTTGAAGGCGTCGCGCTCCACGGCGGCGAAGGCTCCGCACAGCGCGCTGAGCATACAGCCGCTGCCGGTCACCAGGGGCATCAGGCCGCTGCCGCCGGATATGGCGGCGGTGCGCTCCCCGTCCGATACGACGTCTTTCGCGCCAGTGAGCAGCACGGCGCAGCCGAGCTTCGCGGCCAGCGTGCGCGCCGCGCGCACCCGCTGCTCCAGGTCGGAGCGGCCGGGGCTGTCCACCCCCTGCTCCGAGGCTCCCAGCCCCAGCAGGGCTTCGGCCTCGGCGAGGTTCACGCGCACTATGTCGGGCGGGGCGGCGGACAGCAGGCTCGCGGCGTTTTTCAGCCGCCATTCGCCGGCGCCCACGCCCACGGGGTCGAGCACCACGGGCTTGCCGGAGCGCTTCGACTGCTCCAGGCAGATGCGCGCGGCGGCGTACTTTTCGCGCGAGGGCGTGCCGAGGTTCAGCACCGTCGCGTCGGCGATGCGGGTTATCTCCTCCATCTCCTCAGGAGCCTCGGCCATCATGGGGCTGGCTCCGCAGGCGAGCAGGAGGTTCGCGCAGTCGTTGGCGGTGACTATATTCGATATGCAGTGCACCAGCGGGCGCTTTTCCCGCACTCCGGCGCAGACGGTGTAATCAGGCATGGTTTCTGTTGTTGGTGCTCAGGCTCAGCTGCATACGGCGCAGCGCGCCGCCGGCCTTGAGCGCGTAGACCAGCACGCCGGCGATGATGGAGCCGACGACGGTGGAGATGAGGAACGGGATGATGTACGCGGTCACGGCCAGCGTGGCGGCGTCGGCGTTCATGAACAGGACGGACACCGGCCAGGCGCACAGTCCGCCCAGCACGCCGGTGCCGAGCATCTCGGCCACGAGCGTGGCGGCGATGGCCGCGACGTCGTTCTTGTTCCTGAGCGCCTTGTACATGAGGCCGCAGCACAGCGCGCCTATCATGCTGCCGGGGAAGGCCATGAGACTGCCGAGGCTGAGGAGGTTACGGATGAGGCTGGCGCAGAAGGCCACGCCCACGCCGTAGCCGGGGCCGAGGAAGATGGCGCACAGGACGTTGACCATGTGCTGCGTCGGCGAGCACTGGCTGCCGAACACGGGGAACTGGATGAACGCGCTGCCCACGACGGCGAGGGCGACGAATATGGCCGCAATGGCCAGCTTTTTGGTTTTTACGGATTGCATTATCAACACTCCCTGAATTTGATATGCGGGAAAATGGCGCAAAGGCAGCGTCAACCCCCGCTAAGGCTTGGGTCGGTCGAGACTTACTGGTCTCCTCTCACGCCGGAACACGGCTTCCCATCGCTGCACATCGGCTCGGACGCAGGGCGCTCCCCCTCCATCCGCTGCGGGACACGTCCCGCGCGCCATTTAGTTTTCTGTCCCGCAAACCTCCTTCCGGGAAAGCACGGGGCAAAGCAAAAGCCCCCCGTGCGGGAGGCCGTTCACTCGCTTATCCTCCCTACGTCGGCATTATCCGAATCAGGTCTAGGGTCGAGGCCTGCGCCTCCTCTCAGCCGTTTGGCTCCCCTGATATGGCAATATTATCGCACCGGCGGCGTGATTTGTCAAGCCGCCGGCGCTCCTTTTGCGCCCGAGCCGCGCTCAGGCCTTGGACGGTACCAGTTTGTTGACGATGTAGCAGAGCACCATCGTTATGACCACGGCGGGCAGGGTGTTGCCCACGGGCAGGTCAACGTTCATCAGCAGGCGGTAGGCGATGAAGCCCAGCAGCCAGACGATGAGGTTCGGCCAGTTGAACGCGGAGTCGAAGCTGTCCTTTTTGAGTATGAAGTACGTCGTGAGCTGCACGGCTATCATGGGTGCGAACACGCTGCCTATGAGGTAGAGGAAGTTCGTGATGTCGTCCATGTTGAAGAGGCAGGCGCCTATCGTGCCTATGACGGTGACTATGATGCCCACGGTCCTGCCGTTGAGCTTCTTCGAGAGGCTCTCGCAGGAGACGCCCGCGCTGAAGGCGTCGAGGAAGGTCGTGGTGACCGTGGAGAGCACGAGTATCAGCAGCGCGGGGATGCCGAGCCCGGCGCGGAGCATGATCTGGGCGATGTCGCTCTCGCCGGTGAAGATGGCCGCGCCCATGCCGATGACGTACATCCAGCAGCTCACGAGGCCGTAGGTCACGGTGCTGGCGAGGGTGGAGCGAAACGGCTTTTCGCTCTCGCGCGTGTAGTCGCTTATGACGGGCAGCCAGCTCAGCGGCATGCTGACGGCGAGCTCCACCGCCGCGCCGAAGGACATGGTCTCGGTGGCGGTGGCTCCGGGGTTGCCTCCGCGGAAGATAACGACGCAGAGCACCACGGTGAGCACGAACAGCAGCGCCATCGTTATCTTGTTGAGCAGGCCGAGGTTCGTGATGCCTATGGCTATCCATATGATTATCAGCACGCCTATGACGATGCTCCAGACCCAGACGCCCACCTCGAAGATGCCGTTGGTGGCGACTGCGCCGTCGTAGATCATGATGCCCGTCCAGCCGACGAGCTGCAGCACGTTCAGCAGTGCAAAGAGCAGGCCGCCGCGGTAGCCGAAGCTCATCTTCGTGGTCTCCATGGCGCTCTTGCGCTCGCGGCCGCCTATGAGTCCCGCGAGGAAGAACAGCACGCAGCCTATGACGTGGCCGACTATTATGGCCAGCAGGCCCTTGCCCATGCCCAGGGGCGCGAAGTAGGTGCCGGTGAGTATCTCGGCCAGCGAGACCGCCGCGCCGAACCAGATGAGAGAGTTCTGGAAAGCTGTCGTTTTCTTCATTTTATCGCACCTCCGCGGCGTATTCGCCCTTGAGGTCAAAGGCGTGGTTCATAGGTCCCCGACCGTGGCCGAGGTCGAGCATGGCCGACAGCGCGCCGGATATGTAGGCCTTGGCGCGCTCTACGCTGTCGTGGAGGTTGAAGCCCTTGGCGAGGTTGGCCGCAATGGCGCTGGAGAGCGTGCAGCCGGTGCCGTGGGTGTTGGGGTTGTCTATGCGCTTGCCCATGAACCACTGCGCCTCGCCGTCCGCCCACAGCAGGTCGTTGGCGTCGTTGAGGTCGTGCCCGCCCTTGCAGAGCACGGCGCAGGAAAAGCGCTCGGAAATCGTCCGCGCGGCCCGCTCCATGTCCTCGGGCGAGCTGATGGTCATGCCGGCAAGTATCTCGGCCTCCGGGATATTGGGCGTGACCACCTCGGCGATGGGCAGGAGCTTTGTCTCCAGCGCCCCCACCGCGTCGTCGCGCAGCAGGCGCGAGCCGCTGGTCGCCACCATCACCGGGTCGACGACTATGTGCCGCGCCTGATAGCGGCTCAGCCGCTCTGCTATCACTTCGATGAGTCCGCCGGACGAGACCATGCCTATCTTCACCGCGTCGGGGAAGATGTCCGTAAACACGGCGTCCAGCTCCTCTGCAAGGAACTCGGGCGTGGCCTCGAGTATGTCTGTGACGCCGAGAGTGTTCTGGGCAGTCAAGGCCGTGACGGCGCTCATGGCAAACACGCCGTTGAGCGTCATGGTCTTGATGTCAGCCTGGATCCCGGCGCCTCCGCTGGAGTCGCTTCCAGCGATCGTCAATGCTGTTCTCATAATACTGTCTCCTTCCTCAGCATTGCGTTTTATATAGCGGTCTGAGGTGGTGCCCCCAACAGGCCGCTTTGCATCGCGAAGGCCGCCTCACGGCAGCTTCGCGCGTGCGCACATTCAAACTGCGCTCACAGCCGCTCGCACAGCTCGCGCATCTCGCGCGCGGCGGCTTCCACGTCCGGCTGGGCGAACAGGGCGCTGACCACTGCCACTCCGGCCAGGCCGCGGCCATACAGCTCGGAGATGTTGTCCTTGGTTATGCCGCCTATGGCCACGACGGGTATCTTCACCGCGCCGGTTATCTCGGCGAAGCCCTCGGGCGTGACGTACTGGCCGGAGACGTCCTTGGTGCTGGTGGCAAAGGCCGCGCCGGAGCCGAGGTAGTCCGCGCCCGCGCGCTCGGCGGCGAGCGCCTGCTCCACATTGTGCGCCGAGACGCCTATGATGCGCCCCGCGCCGAGCATGGCGCGCGCCTTCTCGCAGGCCATGTCGTCCTGGCCGACGTGCACGCCGTCCGCGCCGGACAGCAGCGCGACGTCCACGTTGTCGTTTATCACGCAGCGCACGTGGTTCTTGTGGCAGAGCTCGACTATCCAGCGGGCTTCGCTTAGAAACTCCCTGGGCGGCAGGTTCTTTTCCCGCACCTGTACGAAGGTCGCCCCGCCCTTGACGGCCGCCTCGACCTGGCGTATGACCCCGTCCGAGTCCCGCGCCCAGGCGCGGTCGGTGACGGCGTAGAGCTTAAGCTCACCGGGCATTATCTTCATGACATTACCTCCTGGACATGCAAAAAACGCCGGAAAAAGCCAAATAAGGCGTTTTCGCGGCGTATGCTGCAATATTTCCCTACGTTGGCATTATCCAAATCAGGTCTGCGGGTCGAGGCCAATGCCTCCTCTCAGCCGTTCGGCTCCCCGTTGTTACAATTTATTATCTCACCCGTGTGCGGATTTGTCAAGCGCCCCTTTGCCTCAGCCATTCGGCCGCCGTGCGCGGGATGTCCAGCCCCCTCGCCAGGGTGCTGTCCACGGCGCGCTCCGTCTGCGGATTTGCGCCGAAGCCCAGCTCCACCGTCACCCCGGGCGCGCCCAGCGCCTCCTGGACATAGTCCTTGTACCCTCCGGCGTCCAGCCCGGCCGTGTCGGAGATGGTGTAGCCCGTCAGGGCGCAGACCGCCGCCGCCAGGGAGCGCGACTCGCCGTTCACCGCCGCGTCCGCGTACTCGGCGTAGATTACGCCGCCGGAGGTGTGCAGGCTGACCGTCGCGTCCGGCTGCACTCGGCGCGTGTATTCGGCCAGGGCGCGGCTCTCGGGCTGATCCTCCGGCTGCGCGCCGCCGTACAGCTCGCTCGAGGGGGCGCTGCGGCCGTCCAGCTCCGCCCAGCCGGCGGAGAAGTTGCGGTTTATGTCCACGCCAGCGGCGTTGGCCTTCCACTGCGCGGCGTACTCGCCCTCGTCGAGATCCGTATATCCCGCGGCCAGGTCGGCGGCGTAGATCTCGCGCTGAGCCTCCGACAGGGTGCGCGTGCGGCTTATCTCCACGCCGTCGGGGTTGACCATCGCTATGAAGTGGAAGCGCACGCCCTCCGGCACTCCGGCGCGCAGCAGGTGCTCCAGCTGCGCCGCGGCCAGCATCGAGGAGAGCATCTCCCGGCCGTGTATCCCCGCCTGAACTACGACGTCGAACTCCGCGCCCTCGGCACCGGCCGCCGCCGCGAGGATGCTCCGCCCGTCCACGCTGCGCCCTATCTCGCTGACGCTCAGCGCGCCGGGGAACTCGGCGGCGAGGGCGTAGAGGTCGCTTTGCAGCTCGTCGCAGCCGTAGTCCGCCGTGCCCTGCACGGTGCTCAGGCCGAAGTCCTCCCCCGGCCGGGATAAATAAGTGGCGAGCGCCCAGCCGCGCTCGCCTCCGTATTCGACCAGCGCGAAGGCGCCCTGCCAACCCAGAAGGTCGACGGACGCTCCGCGCGGTATTCTGTTCATTTCGCCCGCCCCGGCGTCCGGCGCCGAGCGGAGCGTGACGTATTCGTCGCAGTCGGCCACCCACTCCCCGCCGTAGGCCGCCGGGTCGGCCACCGTCCCGGAGCTGTCCGCGCGCGCGATGTAGCTCGCGAGCACGTATCCGCGCTGACCCTGGTACTCGACGTAGACGAACTCGCCCGAGGCGCTTATGTAGGTCATCTGCGCGCCCTTGGGGATGGTGGTCACCGCGTCGGCGGAGGTGCTGGGCGCGGAGCGGAGCGTGATGAACTCCTCGCAGTCCGCGTACCAGGTGCTGCCGGCCAGGCTGTCCCCGCCGGAGGCGGAGGCGGCGCTGAAGCTCCAGAGCTGGGCTATCTGCCCGGAGAGCTTCTCAAAGCTCCAGGTCTTGCGGCTCAGCTCCACGCTGTTGGGGTCGTAGACGTTGAAGCCGAAAAGACCGCGGTCGTATATCACGATGAAGTGGCCGCTGGTGGTGAAGTCGCCGAGGAGCATACTGGCGATGATTATCTCGCCGTTTTCCAGGCGGGAGCGCATGGTTTCCTCGTCGGTGCTTATCGTCTCGCACTTCACGCCGAAGTCGCCCGCCCCCTGCGTGAACAGCGACCAGGCCGTGCCCGCGCCGGAGACGTAGTGCCCCGCGCTCTCGGCATAGTCGGCAATGCGCGCCGGCGTGGCCGAGGTGTTGCCCGTCAGCCCTATGACCACCATCGAGAGGCAGGTCGGCCCGCAGGCCGTTATCCCCATAACCGAGCTGCCGTAGGCGTGGTAGCCCCAGCGGGTGTCGTACTGGATGAGGTAGGGTATCTCGCCCTCGTCCACGGTTATGACGGCGTTCAGCCCGCTGTCGTCCGCGTCCCTGAACGGCATCAGCAGCGCGAAGTCCAGCTTCTCCCCGCCCTGCAGCGCGGTCTTGACGGCCTCCTCGGTGTATATCTCTATGTGGTCGGCGATGAAGCGCAGCCGCTCGGCGAGGTCTTCCTCCTCGCTGGCCAGCGACTCCAGCTGCGCCACGTAGTCGGTGCCGCACTCGTTGACGGCCATCTCCGGCCTTATCTCGCCCGCGAGCGTGTTGAGCGAATAGCTCAGCTCGTTCTGGACGTTTTTCATGTCCGGCCCGGCGAAGGTGGTCAGCCCGTCGGTCATGCGCCAGACAAAGAACAGCGCCAGCAGCAGTATAAGCGCGAATATCACAAGTCCCACGCGGCCGCGCCTGCGCCGCCTGCGGCGGTAGCGCCTCGGCGGGGCGTAATAGTCGTCGCGGTAGTAGTCGTCCTCGTAGTAGGGCACACCCTTCACCTCCGTCAACTGTATTAAGTCATTTAATACAGATTATACCCGCCTCCCGCACACATGTCAAGCCAAGCCCGGATTTAACATATATTTTACACGCTCTTGACCTTATTCCCGTGGCGTTATGCGCGGCGCGGGTGGTATAATAATTATGTATGTCAATGTGTAAGAGAGGGATCGTATTGTACAGCGTAATCGACATAGGCTCCAACACGATACGGCTGGTGGTCTACCGCGTGGATGCGGAGGGGATCACGGCCATTTTGAACAACAAGTACACCGCCGGCCTGGCGGCGTATATCGGCAAGGACGGCGCGCTCTCCGACGAGGGCATAGAGCGGCTGGTGGACGTCATGGGCAAGTTCCGCGACGCGGTGGAGCTGCTGCCCGGCTGCGAGGTCTTCCCGTTCGCCACGGCCTCGCTGAGGAACGTCACGAACCGCGAGGAGGTCCTCCGCCGCGTGAAGGAGGCCACGGGCTTTGACATCCGCGTGCTCTCCGGCTACGAGGAGGCCATGCTGGACTACCACGGCGCCGTGCGCTCCATGCCCGGCGAGGAGGGCTTGCTGGTGGACGTCGGCGGCGGCAGCACGGAGCTGGTGTTTTTCAAGGGCGGCCGCGCGGCCGCGGCGAGGAGCGTACCGCTCGGCTCGCTGAGCCTTTTCAACAAGTGCGTCAGCGGCATCATACCCACGGCGGGAGAGCTGGCGGCCATGAAGGCCGAGGCCAGGAAGGCGCTCGCGGGCGTGCTGCCCGACTCTCAGGGCTACTCCGCGCAGCCTATGTGCGGCGTGGGCGGCACGGCGCGCGGCGCGCTGGCGCTCTACCGCGGCATGGTCGGCGAGCCGGGCGCGGAGGGCTACGACACGCAGTTCTTCTCCAAGGTGCTCCGGCAGGCGCAGGACAACCCCAAAAAGCTCACGCGGCGCATACTCAAGATCGCGCCCGAGCGCATACACACCATGCTCCCCGGCATCGCACTGCTGAGCGCGGCGGCGGAGCTGTACGGCTCGCGCACCGTGGTCACCAGCAAGTACGGCGTGCGCGAGGGATATATGCTCAGCATACTTGAATCGAGAGGTATCCGCGTATGAGCGCACACATATACACGCAAAACCGCGAGCTGAGCTGGCTGGCATTCAACGAGCGCGTCCTGGCTGAGGCCGCGGACGAGAGCGTCCCGCTGCTCGAGCGTCTGAAGTTCGCCAGCATCTTCACCAGCAACCTCGACGAGTTCTTCATGATACGCGTCGGCAGCCTGTTTGACCTCATGGGCGTGGAGCCCGGCCGGCGCGACTCCCGCTCCGGCATGACGCCGGAGGAACAGCTGCACGCCATATACGACGCCGTCCGCCCGCTGTACCGCGAGCGCGAGGCCGTCTGCCTGGGCCTGGAGCGGCTGCTGCGCCGCTATGACATATGCCGCCTGGAGTGGAAGGAGCTTTCGGGCAGTGAGAAGAAGTACTGCCAGCGCTATTTCCACAGCGAGGTGGAGCCGATAATCTCCCCGCAGATAGTCGACACGCACCACCCCTTCCCGCACCTGAAGAACAACGTGCTGCACATCGGGGCGTGGGTCAAGTACCGCTCGCGCGACGTCTTCGGCGTCATACCGATGCCGGAGGCTCTGCCCGGAGTGCTGTTCCTGCCATGCGACGAGGGGCTGCGCTACATCCACATGGAGGAGCTGCTGCTCCACCACGCCGGGGACATCTTCGCCAACTACGACGTGCGCGCCAAGTGCGTCTTCCGTGTGACGCGCAACGCGGACATAAACCCGGAGGACGAGGCCTTCGACATGGACGAAAACGACGACTTCCGCAAAAAGATGCGCAAGGCGCTGCGCCAGCGCACCCGCCTGGCTCCCGTGCGCCTGGAGCTGAGCGAGCGGATAAGCGGCGACTTTCTCGAGTACCTCAAAAAGCGGCTGCCCGTGACCGACGAGCAGGTGTTCTTCACCAGTGCGCCGCTGCGGCTGGACTACGCCTTCTCCATGGCCGGCAAGCTCGCCGACCCGGAGCTGCGCCGGGCGCTGACCTACCCGGAGTTCAAGCCCTGCCGCAACGCGCAGATACGCACCGGCGAGAGCATGATACGCCAGATCTCGCGCTCGGATAAGCTGCTGAGCTTCCCGTTTGAGAGCATGTCCCCGTTTTTGACCCTGTTGAAGGAGGCGAGCGAGGACCCGGACGTCATATCTATAAAAATCACCATCTACCGCCTGGCGCGCAAGGCCAAGCTGGTGGAGTACCTGTGCGCCGCCGCGGAAAACGGCAAGGACGTCACCGTGTTCATAGAGCTGCGCGCCCGGTTCGACGAGCAGAACAACATAGACTGGTCGGAGCGGCTGGAGGACGCCGGCTGCAACGTGTTCTACGGCTTTGAAAGCTACAAGATACACTCCAAGATCTGCCTCATCACCCGGCGCGAGCGCGGCGAGATACGCTATATCACCCAGGTAGGCACCGGCAACTACAACGAAAAGACCGCCGAGCAGTACACGGACGTGTCCCTGCTCACGTCCAACCGGGACATAGGTCAGGACGCCGTGGAGTTCTTCAAGAACATGTCCATAGGCGAGCTGGACGGCGAGTACAGGCACCTGCTCGTCTCCCCGTACTCGCTAAAGCGCGAGGTGCTGCGGCTGATGGACGGCGAGATAGCCAAGGGCTCCGCCGGGCGTATGCGCTTCAAGATAAACTCTCTGACCGACATGGACATAATCGAGAGGCTGCGCAAGGCCTCCCGCGCCGGCGTGCGCATAGACATGGTCGTGCGCGGTATATGCTGCATCCTGCCGGGCATCCCCGGCGAGACGGAGAACATACACATCGTCAGCATCGTCGGTCGGTTTTTGGAGCACTCGCGCATCTACTGCTTCGGCGAGGGCGAGAGCGAGCGCATGTACATCTCCTCGGCGGACTTCATGACCCGCAACACCCAGCGCCGCGTGGAGACGGCCTGCCCCATCTACGACAGCGCCGTGCGCGCCAAGCTCAACGGCATCATGGATCTCTGCCTCATGGACAACGTCAAGGCCAGGGAGCTGCACGCCGACGGCAGCTACTCGCCCGTGCACGGCGGCGAGGAGCGCTTCGACGCGCAGCAGCTGCAAATGGAGCGCGCCATCGACGCTGCGGCGGAGCCGGAACCGGCCCCGGAACGCGAGAGCGTCATCGGCCGCCTGCTGCGGCGGTTCAGGAACTGAAAAAGCAAAAGCACTCCGTTTGCACCGCAAGCCGGCAAACGGAGTGCTTTTTATTTTTCTCCCGCGCCCTCGAGCGGCAGGGGCATCAGCTCGGTGGAGATAACGGACAGCATCCGCGCGAACTCCGCCGTCTCCCTGGCCGTGAAGCGGCCGCGTATCCGCTCGACCAGCGCGCTGACGTAGTCGTCCAGCAGCGCGGCGTTGGCGTAGTACTTGTCCGTGAGCACGAGGTAATACTCGCGCTTGTCCGGACCCGAGCGCTCCTTGCGCACATAGCCCAGCCGGATGAGGCTGGCGACCTTGTATGTGGCGTTGGAGCGGGATATGTTCAGGAATTCGGCAAACTGGCCGACGGTCGGTTTGCCAAGCTGGTCTATGACCTCCAGCGAGAAGGCCTCCACGGCCGAGAGCGAGGCGTCCACGTCGTGACTGGCGCAGAACACCTCGCGGTAGAACTCCATCTTCAGGCGCTCATAGACCTGCCTGAAGCCCTCGCCGAGAGAGTCGCTCATGAGCTGTAGACAACGAGCGCTATCATCTCCAGCGGCTCGTCGGAGGTGCAGACCAGGCTGTGACCCTCGCCGTCGGGAGTCCAGCAGACGTCGCCGGCGCGCACCTTGACCACGGTGCCGTTGTCGTTGAAGTCGCCCTCGCCGGCCAGTATATAGTAAATCTCTCCGTCGCCGTTGTGGACATGCCAGCCCACCTCGTCGCCCTTTTTGAGGTATCCGTGGTTAAAGAGGCGGTTTTTGCCGTACATGGTAGCCTCCGTCGCAACCACACGGTTGGTCAGAGAACCGGCGCCGCCGAAGGCGTGCTCGCGCACGAAGGTTTCGCGGTCTGCGTATTTTGTTACCATTTTTAGTCCTCCCTGATTTTACAGATTTTCACTATGGCCAGCGCGAATATCTTGCTGGCGGTAAGCGCGTCGGAGACGCGGATACGCTCGTTTGCGCCGTGCAGGCGGGAGTCGAAGCCCGGCATGGTCGCGCCGAAGGCCACACCGCCGGGGATGTCGTGCACATAGGTGCCGCCGCCCGTGGCGATGCACTCGCCGCGCAGTCCGGTGTAGTGCTCGTAGCACTCCAGCAGCGCGCGGACAAACTCGCCGTCGGCGCTGGTGTGGTGTCCCGGCTCCATCTCGCCGCTCACGTTGAAGCCCGCCGCGCCGAGCGTGCGCTCATACACCTCGCGGCAGTTGGCGTCGTCGGCGCACAGCGGCACGCGCGCGTCGCTGCGCAGGCTAAGGTGCGTGGCGTCCAGCTCGAAGATGTCGTGGGAGATGGTCAGTTCGCCGGACAGCTCGTCGGACTGCGCTATGCCGCAGCGCTCGCCGCGCCAGTCGCCGTGGGGCAGGCAGGCGGACAGCGCGCGCACGCACTGCGCGGCCTCGTCGTTCAGCGGCAGCGCGCCGATTATCTCCAGCAGCGCCGTCACGGCGTTGCAGCCGTCGCCGGGGTGAGCCGCGTGCGCCTGCACGCCGCGCACGAGTATCCTGCACCCGTCCGGCACGTCCTCGGCCAGCAGCTCCACGCCGCACTTCTCCGCCGCCGCGCCGCCGAATTTCAGCGCCGCCGGGGCGTCCAGCCCGGCTATCACCGCCTCGGCGTCGGCGGGGACCACGTTTATCCTGAAGCCGCCGCGCGCGCTGACCAGGCGCATCGGCTCGCTGCTCTCAGGCCAGGAGCGCGTCACTTCGGCGCGGTAGGTGCCCTTCTCCACGTTGTAGACGGGGAAGCCGGAGTCCGGCGTGAAGGTGTTCGGCGCCGGGGCGTGCTCGTCGTAATAGTAGTGCAGGTCGCCCGAGCCGTTCTCCTCGTCCGTGCCGAACAGCAGCCGGCAGCCGCTCTCCAGCTCCACGCCCAGCTCCTTGAGGCAGCGCATGGCGTAGAGCGCCTCCACGACCGGCCCCTTGTCGTCGTCGGTGCCGCGGCCGTAGAGGCAGCCGTCGCCGCCGCTCGTCAGCGTGTACGGGTCGGTGTCCCAGCCCTCGCCGGCGCCGACCACGTCCAGGTGGCCGAGGATGTCCAGCGCGGCGGCCTTGCCGTTGTAGTCGGCGCTGCCCATTGCGCCGCCGTATATCTCCGTGGCGAAGCCGTACTCCGCGCACAGCCTGACCATCTCGTCGAGCGCCTCGCGCGCCTTCGCGCCGAAGGGCGCGCCAGGCTCGGCCTCGCCGCCCACGCTGGGTATCGCCACCATGCGCGCGAGGTCGCGAACAAACTCATCTTCGTGCTCGTCTATCCACTTGGATATGCGGTCTTCAAGCTTCATTTTCAATCAGCTCCTTGGTGTATTTTTCAGCCTCGGCGTAGATCTCCTCCGCGTCGCAGCCGACGCGGAACTCGCCGTTTTCGTAGAGTATCCTGCCCGCGACCATCGTCATGCGCACGTTGTCGCGCGTGCCGGAGTACACGAGGTTCTTCGCCACGTCGTGTATCGGGCGCATGTTCGGGCGGTGCAGGCTGATGACGGCCAGGTCCGCCGCCTTGCCCTCGGCCAGGCTGTCGCAGCCGTCCAGCCCCATCGCCCTCGCGCCGCCGGAGCAGGCGGCCAGGAGTATGTTCTCCGCCGGGCAGGCCGCTGCGTCGTTCAGGCGCAGCTTTTGCAGCACGCAGGCGAGGTACATCTCGCGGAACATGTCCAGCGCGTTGTTCGACGCAGGTCCGTCCGTGCCGACGGCCAGGCGCACGCCGCGCTTTTCAAAGCGCTCCAGCGGCGCGATGCCGCTGGCCAGCTTGGCGTTGGAGCACGGGCAGGTGACCGCCCACAGCCCCTTTTCGGCGAAGATCTCTATGTCCCGCTCGCTGAACCACACGCAGTGGTAGCCGCCGCCGCCGAAGTCGTAGAGCCCCAGCGAATCGAGATACTCCGTGGGCGACATGCCGTGCCGCTCAAAGCAGCCGTCCGTCTCGCTCTTTGTCTCGGAGTTGTGCGTCCAGAACGGACTTTTCAGCTCGTGCACCAGCTCGCTCATCCCGCGCAGCAGCTTTTCGTCCGCCGTGTACTCGGCGTGCACGCCGGGGAGGTAGCTTATAAGCGGGTCCAGGGCGTTGAATTTGGCGTAGTCGTCCGCAGCGACAGATATTTTGTCCCCGGCGGAGAGCGCGCCGCATATCACGGTGCGGAAGCCGCAGTCGACGTTCGCCCGGGCGTAGGCGTCGCGGTGGAAGTACATGTCAAAGCTCGCCGTAATGCCGCCGGAGAGGTACTCCAGCACGGCCAGGCGCGTGAAGGCGTAGACCGCCTCGGGAGTCAGCCTGGCCTCCAGCGGGAAGACCTTGTCGAACAGCCAGCTCTGCAGCGGCAGGTCGTCGGCGTAGGAGCGCAGGAAGGTCATGGCCGAGTGCGCGTGCGCGTTCTTGAAGCCCGGGAGCACCAGGTCGCCGTTTAAATCTATCTCCCGCTCGAACTCGGGCAGCTCGCCGGCGCGCGGCGCGCCCGCGTAGGCTATCCTGCCGCCGTCCGTCCAGACCTCGCCGCGGAAAACAGAGCAGTCCGAGGTCATGGGCATGACCAGGGCGTTATGAAGTCTTATCATCTACTCACCTCATCAGTTGCAAATCCCGCCGCGCCGTGGTAGTATTGTAGGCGCGAACAGGGGGTTATTTACGTGAAACCGACTGAATTTATGGGCTTTCTCCACACACTTGAAAACATGAAGTGCAACACCCGCCACAGCTGGACTCACACCGGCCGGCACGAGAGCGTGGCCGAGCACACCTTCCGCGTGTGCTGCATGGCCTTCCTGCTCGAGCGCGAATTCCCCGAGCTGGACATGAACAGGGTGCTCAAAATGTGCCTCATCCACGACTGGGGCGAGGCCGTCACCGGCGACATCCCCAGCTTTTTGAAGACCGGCGGCGACGAGGCCAGGGAGATGGACGCCATCCACGCCCTGACTGCCAAGCTGCCCGACCGCGAGGCGGAGCTGAACGCGCTCTACGCCGAGATGGAGGCGCGAGAGACGCCCGAGGCGAAGTTCTACAAGGCGCTCGACCGGCTCGAGGCCGTCATCCAGCACAACGAGGCGCCGATGAGCACCTGGCTGGAGCTTGAAAAGGAGCTGAACCTCACCTACGGCGTCGAGGACTGCGCGCCCTTCCCCTTCCTGGCGGAAGTGCGCGAGCTGTCAAACGAGGACACGCGGCGCAAGATCGCCGCCGAGGGCTGAGCGCTCAGTGAAAATCACGCATAAACTGCTTCAAGGCGTCGGACAGCAGCTGTCCGGCGCCGTTTTCTGTCAGGCGGCGGTGGAGCGCGGCGGCGCTCTCGTCCGGCACGGCGGGCACGCTCACGCGGCCGAAGCGGCGCGCCTCGCTGCCGTCGGCGTCGGCCAGCACGGCCGCGGCGGACACCGTGTCCGCGCCGCGCGCGATGCGCAGGCAGACGCAGCGCCCGGCGAAGGCGCGGTAAAGCCCCTCCTCCGGCTCCGGCTCCACGCCCACGAGTATGGCGATGTCCGCGTCCAGGTCGAGCAGCTTGGCCGTCAGCGCCCGGGTGAAGGTCGCGGCGTTGGGGAAGATGGCCGCGTCCACCTCGTAACCGGGTATGCCCGCGCTCTCCGAGCGGGCGAGGGCGCGCGAGCCGCGCTCCGTCGCCACGACGGCGGAGACGGTGAAGTCCGGTATCTCCCCGAAAAAGAGCCCGTCTATGAGGCTCTGCAATTCTGAGCCGTCGCCGGTGACGACGGCCGCGGCCTTAACCATTGCCAACTACCTCCTTGCCCAGAAGCCCGGCTGCCGCGGCGGTATTCCTGCCCTCCAGCTCGCGCAGGCGGCGGACGCTCTCGCGCAGAGCCTCGGGGTCTGCACGCTTGGCCAGAGCTCTGCCGGCCAGGGCGCACAGCGTCTCCCCCGTGGCGTCGGCGAGGTCGACGCACTCGCCGTCTATGCACCGGAGGAACGCCGTGACCTTGGGGTCGTAGCTGACGCCGACGACGGGCGTGCCCTGCCCGGCGGCGAAGATCAGCCCGTGCAGGCGCATGGAGACGGCGATCTCCATCCGCCCCAGCACCCCTATGGCCAGCGCGCTGGGCAGCGGCCCGGGCATGAGCACGTGCGGCACGTCGGGTATCAGCGCCGCGACCGTCTGCGCGGCGTCAGAGTCATTTTTGTGGTTGATTGGTATAAAAACCGGCGTCAAACCGTGCTTTTCGTACACATACCGCGCACATTCGGCGATAGCTCCCGCCTTCTCGGCGAAGCCCGGCCACAGCCGCAGCGCGAAGCCGGCGTAGCGCCCGGCGGGGTCTGCGCCCACGGCGGACAGCGCCTCGTCCACCTCGGCGGCCGAGGCCGGCAGCAGCGTCAGCGCGGGGTCGGCGGCGAGGATGATCTCCGGCCGGTTCACGCCGAAGCGCGCCAGCTCCTCCACGCTGTCCGGCTCGCGCAGGGTTATGACGTCGACGCAGCTGTTGAGCGTTTTCCGCGCGCTCTCCACGCCGCCCTCGCGTGTGACGGGGCCTATGCCGCAGCCGTACATCATGACTCGGCAACCGCGCGCCTTGGCCGCGCGGAGCGTAAAGAGGTAGTACCACAGGCTGCGCCGGCTGGTGACGTCCTGAATCAGACTGCCTCCGCCGTTTATGTACAGCCTGCGCCGCTTCATCAGGCTCAGCACCCTCGGCACGTTGAAGGTGTGCGCGGACTCCACGTCCAGGCGCGCCGAGGCGCCCTCCGGGTCTCGCGAGAGCACGGACACGGGCATCAGCGGGTCAATGCCGCGCATTTCGGCCACCAGCGCGTCGAGGATGGCCTCGTCGCCGGCGTTGCCCATGCCGTAGGCGCCGCAGATGAGCACTCCCGCGCGGCCTCCGCTGCGCTCGCGCTCTAGTATCTGTTTATAAACCGCTATCTGCTCGCGGCAGGTGACGTCTATGGAGTACTCGCGCGAGGCCTTTTCAAAGAGCGCCTCGCCCAAAGTGCGGCGCAGCGTATCGTCGGCGGCGAGCGCGGCTATGCGCGCGCCGAGCGTGTCGCTGTCGCCGACCTCGACGAGATAGCCCGTCTCGCCGTCCAGCACGAGGTTCGGTATGCCGCCCACGCGGGTGGAGACCGTGGGCAGGCGGTGCGCCGCGCCCTCGGTTATGGCGTAGGGGAAGGTCTCGGAGATGCTGGTCAGCGCGTTTATGTCTATCGCGCCGTAGAACTCGTCCATGTCGTCCAGCCAGCCGCACAGCGTCAGGGCGTCCGACATGCCCAGCTCCCCGGCCAGGGCGGTGAGGTTGGGGCGCTCAGCGCCCTCGCCCGCGATTATGAGCTTTATGTTGGGCGCGCTCCTTCGCGCGGCGGCGACCGCGCGCACCAGTGTGGCGAGATCCTTCACCGGGTCGAGCCTCGCCGCCGCTCCCACGACCACGTCGCCCGGCGCTACGCGCGCGCCCACGCGCTCATAAAAGGCGGCGCGGTCGGTGACGGGTATCTCGCGGCCGAAGTCGATGCCGTTATATATGGCGAAGGTGTCGTTGCGCCTGAAGCCGCGCGAGATGAGCAGCCGCCGCATCGCGTCCGACACGCCGACGTGGTACTTTATGTGCCTGAGCGCCCAGGCGTTGAGCACGCCGTAGGTCGCCGCCGCCAGCGGCCTGCCCATGTAGTCGAGCTTCCAGTCGCTGTGTATCGTGCTGACCACGGGCAGGTGGGTGCGGCGCGCCAGCAGCGCCCCGGCCAGGTTGCCGCGCGAGCCGTGCGAGTGTATAAGCTCGAAGCCCTCGGCGCGTATCAGCTCCTCCACCTCGCCGAGCGCGGCAAAAAAGCGCCCGGGGAAGACGCGCGTCTTTATCCCCAGCGCCGCCGCCTCCTCGGCGAAGGGGCCGTCCCGGAAGCAGACCAGCGTCACGTCCACATTGTTTGTCAGAGAGCGCAGCAGCGAGTGGACGTGGGTCTTGGCTCCGCCCGTATCTCCGCCGCTTATCAAATGTATAACTTTCACATTGACCTCCGCGCCGCTTGCTTAACACGGTTGAATGATGTAAAATAGCAAGTAGCTTATTTAACGGCCGCACGGCCGGCATTTCACCGGCCGCACGACCGGCAACAATACCCTGATATTATAAACGACTGAGCCTGAATGGTCAACTAAAAGACGGGATGGAGAGAACATGACGACGATCTACCTCATTCGCCACGCCGAGGCGGAGGGCAACCTCTTTCGCCGGGCACAGGGGCACTGGAACGGAAAGATAACCGAGCGCGGAAAAAAGCAGATCGACGCCCTGGCAGGGCGCTTTAAGGACATACACATCGACGCCGTATACTCCAGCGACCTCGACCGCGCGGTCGAGACCGCCGGGGCGCTGCTGCGCGGCCGGAACCTCGAGCTGCACACCACGCGGCAGCTGCGCGAGATACACATGGGCGTATGGGAGGGCGACAGCTGGGGCAACCTCTCCTACCGCTGGCCGGAGCAGATGTACAACTTCAACAACGACCCCGACCGCTGGGTGGTGCCCGGCGCGGAGAGCTTTGCCCAGTGCCGCGCGCGCATGACCGCGGCCATAGCCGAGATCGCCGCGGCGCACGACGGCCAGACCATAGGCATCGTCGCCCACGGCATGTGCATCAAGATCTTCCTGATGGCCGTCATGGGCATCCAGCCCAACTCCCCGGAGGCGATGGCGCACGGCGACAACACCTCCGTCTCATTGCTGCACTACGACGGCGGGAAGTTCGAGGTCGAGTACTACAACGACAACAGCCACCTCGGCGAGCTGTCCACCTTCGCCAAGCAGCAGTGGTGGCGCGACACGACGAAGGACGACCCGACCAGCCTGCGCTTTGAGCCGCTCAACCCCCGCGACAAGCGCGAGGCGGAGTTCTACGCCGGCTGCTACCGCGACTCCTGGATCGCCGCGCACGGCTCGGACGCCGGGTTCATGAGCAGCGTCTACCTCTCCAGCGCGCGCAGCCACGCGGCCAAGGACTCCGAGAGCCTGCTCAAGGTGCTCTCGGGCGACGAGCCCATCGGCGTGCTGGAGCTGGACCCCAAGCGCGGCAAGGAGGACAACTGCGGCTGGATAAGCCTGTGCTACCTCAGGCCGGAGTACCGCGGGCACAACCTGGGCGTGCAGCTCATAGGCATGGCCTCGGCCTACTTCTTCCGCAAAAAGCGCAGCGCGATACGCCTCCACGTCGCCGTCACGAACGAGCACGCCATCGGCTTCTACCACCACTACGGCTTCCGAGACATACGCATAGACCCGGGCGTCGCCAGCGACCAGATCCTGATGGAGCGTGAGCTGTAATGCTGATGAAGGCCTGCATCGAGCGCCGGACGCTGCCGGACACGGGACGGATAATCGCCATCTCCGACGTCCACGGCAATCTTGAATACCTGCGCGGACTGCTGAACAAGCTCGACCTCCGCGGCGAGGACACGCTGGTCTTCTGCGGCGACATCATGGAAAAGGGGCCGCAGAGCCTGGACACGCTGCACTTCCTCATGGATTTGAACGAGCGCCGGCGCTGCTGGTTCGTCCTCGGCAACTGCGACTACTGGTACGACGAGCGCGACCACTCCAAGCCCTGCCGGGACTGGTACGTCAGGGACTATCTGCTGACCAACGCCAACGGCAACGGCCCTGGGCTTTTGCAGCAGATGTGCGACGCGGCCGGAGTGACGGTGGACGAGGACTTCGACATAGACGCATATTACAAGGCGCTGGGCGACATGTTCCCGCGCGAGTTTGAGTTCCTGGCCAGTATGCCGCAGGTGATAGAGACGGAACACTATACCTTCGTCCACGGCGGCCTGCCCGAAGGCGACCCCGCGACCTGGGACGGCTGGTACTGCATGAAGAACGACGACTTCATGGAGCAGGGGCGCAAGTTCGACAAGTGGGTCATCGTCGGGCACTGGCCGGTCATGCTCTACCGCCAGGACATCACCTGCGCCAACCCCATCATAGACCGCGAGAGCCGCATCATAAGCATCGACGGCGGCTGCGTCCTCAAGGACGACGGCCAGCTCAACGCGCTGATAATCCCGCGCAACGGCAGCGAGGACTTCACCTTCACCGCCTACGACCCCTTCCCCGTGCGCCGCGTCAAAAGCGCGCAGGCGGGCAGCGAGCGGAGCATCTACGTCCGCTGGGGCGACAACGAGGTGGAGATACTCTCGCGCGGGGAGGAGTTTTCCCGCATCCGCCACGTGCGCACGGGCTATGAGCTGGACATACTCACCAAGTACCTCTACGGCGAGAGCGGCGTCGTCCGCTGCAACGACTGCACGGACTACGTCCTGCCGCTCAAGGCCGGGGACGAGGTAAGCATAGTTGAAACCACAAGCCGTGGCTACCTCTGCAAGCACGACGGGGTGTCCGGCTGGTATTACGGAGAACTGGAATGACTGAATTCGATTTTCTGCCCGTCTCGGCCGAGGACATGCACGCGCGCGGCTGGTGGTGGTACGACTTCCTCGTCGTCGGCGGGGACGCCTATGTCGACCACCCCAGCTTCGGCACGGCGGTCATAGCCCGCGTGCTGGAGGCCGAGGGCTCCCGCGTGGCCGTGCTCTGCCAGCCCGACTGGCACAGCGCCGAGGCCTTCGCGGCCATGGGCCGGCCGCGCCTTGGCGTCATGATAGGCGCGGGCAACCTGGACAGCATGGTCGCGCACTACACCGCCAGCAAGCACCGCCGCCGCGAGGACTTCTACTCCCCCGGCAAAAAGATGGGGCTGCGCCCCGACCGCGCGGTGACCGTCTACGCCAACCGCGCCCGCGAGGCCTTCCCCGGTCTGCCGGTCATAATAGGCTCGCTGGAGGCGAGCCTCAGGCGCTTTGCCCACTACGACTACTGGCAGGACAAGGTGCGCCGCAGCGTCATCTTCGACGCCAAGGCCGACCTGCTGACCTACGGCATGGGCGAGTACGCCACGATAGAGATAGCGCGCCGGCTCAAGCGCGGCGAGGACGTCTCGGCCATGCACGACATACGCGGCACGGCCTATATCGGCTCCGAAGCGCCGGAGGGCGCCGTCGTCCTCCCCAGCTACGAGGAGGTCTGCGAGAGCAAGCGCGCCTACGCCGACGCCACGCGCGTGGAGTACGCCGAGCACGACCCCGTGCGCGGCCGGACGCTCGCTCAGAAGCACGGCGAGCGCTGGCTGGTAGTCAACCCGCCGGCCATGCCGCTCTCCACCGCCGAGCTTGACCGCGTGGCGGAGCTGCCCTACACCCGCGAGGTACACCCGATGTACGACTCCCTCGGCGGCGTCCCGGCGATAGAGGAGGTGCGCTTTTCCGTCATACACAACCGCGGCTGCTTCGGCGGCTGCAACTTCTGCGCGCTGGCCTTCCACCAGGGGCGCATGGTGACGAGTCGCAGCCACGAGAGCGTGATACGCGAGGTCGAGGCCATGACGCGCCACCCGCTGTGGAAGGGCTACGTCTCCGACGTCGGCGGGCCGAGCGCCAACTTCCGCCATCCGAGCTGCCAGAAGCAGCTAAAGGCCGGCATGTGCGCCAACCGCAGCTGCCTCGCCCCCACGCCCTGCCCGAACATCGACGCCGACCACAGCGACTACCTCGCGCTGCTGCGCAAGCTGAGGAAGATACCCGGCGTCAAGAAGGTGTTCGTCCGCAGCGGCATCCGCTACGACTACATGCTCTGCGACAAGAGCGGCGACTTCTTCGCCGAGCTGGTGCGCTACCACATCTCCGGCCAGCTCAAGGTCGCGCCGGAGCACTGCATAGACTACGTCCTCGACTACATGGGCAAGCCGCACATCGACGTGTACGAGCGCTTTATGGAGCGGTACAAGAAGCTCAACCAGCGCTACGACAAGGAGCAGTACGTCGTGCCCTACCTCATGAGCAGCCACCCGGGCAGCACGCTCAAGAGCGCCGTGGCGCTCGCGGAGTTTTTGCACCGCACGGGCAGGCGTCCCGAGCAGGTGCAGGACTTCTACCCCACGCCGGGCACCATCTCCACCTGCATGTACTACACCGGCATAGACCCGCGCGACATGAGCGAGGTGTACGTCGCGCGCTCGGCGCACGAGAAGGCCATGCAGCGCGCGCTGCTCCAGTACACCATCCCCGCCAACCGGCACCTGGTCATAGAGGCGCTCCGCGCCGCCGGGCGCGAGGACCTGATAGGCTACGGCAAGCACTGCCTCGTCCGCCCCGAGCGGCCTAACCGCGCCCCGTCCGGTGGCGATTCCGGCGGCGCGAAGGGCGCTTCCAGGGGCGCGAAGCCGGCCAGGCAGGCAAAGAAACCGCCCCAAAACGCAAAAAAGCCCGCGCCGAAGCGCGGGGGAAAGGGCAGATAATTTGGAACTGCTCATAACTATAATCGCGATCTACCTCATAGTCATAAACCTGGACGCCTTTTTGCTCATGCGCTCGGACAAGCGCCGCGCGCAGCAGGGCAGGCGGCGCGTACCCGAGGCCACGCTCTTTCTGGTTGCCGTGCTCGGCGGCTCGCCCGGCGTCATGCTGGCCATGCGCCGCTACAGGCACAAGACGCTGCACTCGAGCTTCACCGTGGGCATGCCGCTCATCTGCTTTTTTGAGTGCGCGCTGCTCGCCGCCGGGCTCATCATCGCGTACACAGGCGTATAGCCTCACCGGCCTCCGAGGGTCAGCGAGCCGGTGACGCTCTCGCCTATCGCCAGCGAGCCTATCGCCACCTTGCCCACGGCCAGGGAGCCTACGGCCACGTATCCCACGGCCACCGTCCCCGTGGCGGCGCCTCCAAGCGCAGCCGCGCCCGCGGCCGGCAGTCCCACTGACACTGCGCCCACGGCCAGCACGCCCAGAGAGACAAGTCCGACGGCCACCACGCCGCGCGCGGCCAGACCGATGGCCACTATGCCCGTGGCGCGGTACATGGCTCCCCTGCCCACGTTGATATGCAAAAGCGGCAGGCCGAACAGCGTGCGGCGGCTCTTGTATTCATAGTGCCAGCGCCAGCCGGCTCCCGGCGCGCTCTGCTCCGGCCGAGCCTGGGCGGCATCGCCGGGGCGCTCTGTGCGCTCTATCCCCGCCAGCTCGTCCAGGGAGACGCCGAAGATGCGCGACAGCTCCACGGGTTTTTCCAGCTCGGGCGTCGAGTCGCCGCGCTCCCACTTGCTGACGGTCTGCCGGGTGACGTCCAGCATGTCGCCCAGCGCCTCCTGGGACAGTCCCCGGGCGCGGCGCAGGCTCATAAGGCGTTCGCCGAATGTCATTTACATTCCTCCGTTTCGCCGGAATTATAGCACGAGCGCCGCCCCGCGTCCAGCGAACGGCGCGAACAAAGTGTCAACGAAAGTTAACATCCGCCATTCAGCGCACAAAAAGGAGACAAAATGCCCGAGATCACATACCGTCCCGCCGGGCGCGGCGACGTTGAGCTGATAATGCAATTCATCCGCGACCTCGCGGAGTACGAGCGCCTGGCCGACCGCGTGGTGGCCGACGCGGACGTGCTCGCGGACTGGCTTTTTGAAAAGCGCGTCGCCGAGGTCGTGTTCGCCGTCTGCGACGGGGTCGAGGCCGGCTTCGCGCTCTACTTCCACAACTTCTCCACCTTCCTCGGCCGGGCGGGCATCTACCTGGAGGATCTCTACGTAAAGCCCGGGTACCGCGGCCGCGGCCTGGGTCTGGGGCTGATGAAGCACCTCGCCGGGCAGTGCGTGCAGCGCGGCTGCGGCCGGCTGGAGTGGTCGTGCCTGGACTGGAACGAGCCGAGCATAGGCTTCTACCTCTCCCTCGGCGCCGAGCCGCAGAGCGAGTGGACGACCTACCGACTCACGGGCGAGGCGCTCAGCGCGCTGGGTACGGCGGAATAAATTTGCGGCAGGACGTCCGCGCACAGGCGCGGGCGAGGTTATAAACTCTGGAGGGCGCTCCGGCGCCCGGCAGAAAAGGAGGTAACATGAACAAGAAAGTAGTCTTCCTCACCGGAGGAACGGGCGTGATGGGCACCGAGGCCATAAAGAAGTTCCTCGAGCACACCGACGAGTTCGAGGTGCGCGCCCTCATACGTCCAAGCGAGAAGAACCGCGCGAAGGTCGAGGCGTTTGGCGGCGAGCTCAACGTCGTCTGGGGCGACCTCACGGACTGGGACCTGCTCGAGCGGAGCATGGAGGGCGTGGACTACGTGCTGCACATCGGCGCTCTGCTGAACCCGCTGTGCACGGATTACCCGCCCGAGGTCACGCTCAAGACCAACTACGGCTCCACCCTCGCCATGCTGCGCGGCATAAAGCGCTTCGGCCAGCAGGACACGACGCACTTCGTCTACGTCGGCACGGTCGAGGAGACCGGGCACCACGCCATGCCCAAGCACTGGGGCCGCGTGGGCGACCCGCTCCAGCCGCCCGTGTACAGCTACTACGCGCTGAGCAAGTGCGCCAGCGAGCGTGCCGTGGCGGAGAGCGGGCTGAAATACTGGGCAAGCGTCCGTCAGAGCTTCCAGAACCCGAACAACCCCGTCGCCATGGACTACCCCATCGTCGGCGAGATGCCGTACGACAACTGCTCCGAGCACATAGACTCGGAGAGCTCCGGCAACCTCATGCTGCAAATATGCCTGAGGGCGCCCGAGGAGTTCTGGCGCCACGGCTACAACATCGGCGGCGGCGAGGGCTTCCGCTTCGTCCAGCACGAGTGGCTGCGCGCCCTGCACGGCGACATCCGCGCGGGCTGGGAGCCGAAGTGGCTGGCGCGCAAGAACTACCACGGCCAGTTCTTCTCCGACTCCGACCGCCTGCAGGAGCTGGTGCCCTACCGGCTGAAGACCGGCGAGCAGCTGCTGCACGACGAGCTGCGCTTCCAGATAGGCGTGCTCAAGAGCCGCCCGCGCATGACTCCCGAGGAGAGCAAGCAGCACAACCACGACATCTGCGCCAAGCCCGAGGGCACCGTCTGGGCGGCGGAGCACAGCGAGGAGCACCTGCGCGTCTACTACGGCTCGCGCGAGAAGTACGAGGCCATCCCCGACGACTGGGCCAAGATAGAGCTGAAAAGCCCGTCCATGACGCCCACATACCTCGATCACGGCTTTGACGAGAGCAAGCCGGTCAGCGAACTGGACATAGAGGACATGCGCCAGGCCGCGCGTTTTCGCGGCGGCGAGTGCCTCTCCGAGAGCATGGTCAAGGGCGACATGTACACGCCGCTGCGCTGGCGCTGCGCCCACGGCCACGAGTTCGAGGCCACGCCCAACCTGGTGCTGTTCATGGGTCACTGGTGCCCCGAGGAGCTCCGCGGCGAGTGGAACTACTACGAGCAGGCGCGCGTCAACCCCTTCTTCGCCCAGTGCTGGGACTACGAGCACGAGGGCGAGGAGCCGTTCGCCGTCAAAATGGCCTGCGACGACACCCTCATATCCCCCGACTTCAAATGATAAAAGAGGCTCCGCCCATGGGCGGAGCCTCTTTGCTTGTCAAAAAACCTCGTAGAGTTTCGCGGCCATAGGGCGCGGAAGGG
>ENA-OWPP01001053-OWPP01001053.1-human-gut-metagenome-genome-assembly--contig:-NODE-1053-length-26517-cov-17.295216_pt1 | contig 26517 bp, 17 predicted proteins | sample MGYA00248265_ERZ651848 | MGnify/ENA primary metagenome ERZ651848 (study PRJEB26924, sample SAMEA4378233) | human gut metagenome | biome: human gut; feature: human-associated habitat; material: faeces...
ATTTGTCGGTTAACTTATTACCGGTTAACACTACTTTTTCTGCGTTGATGATGATTACATGGTCGCCGCAATCGACATGAGGCGCAAAGGTAACCTTATGCTTGCCGCGGAGAAGATTGGCGGCCTGAACGGCTACGCGGCCCAGCGGTTTGCCGGCGGCGTCAAGTACATACCACTTGCGGTCGACTTGACCGGCTTTGGGCATATAAGTGGACATAGCGTTTCCTCCTAATAATTCGAAGTTTCACGTATTTTTCAATCGTGCACGGTTGTTATCATAACACAGGGCCCCTGCCTTGTCAACACTTTTTCCTATTTTTTTAATTTGTACACTTACAATCTTCAATATGCTCTGTTTTTCTCATGATATCTCCTGTTTTCTCACGCGCCATTTTCACTTGTGTTTTTCGCAATTTTGTGCCACAATAAGGAAAACCCAGCTTATAGAAAGGAATCGCCGGCCGCCCAGGCCGGACGGGAGGATGCGCGGATGCAAAAGATACTAGGCCCGATGCGGGCGGCCGTGGAAAAATATCATATGATCGGGGAGGGGGACCGGATTGCCGTAGGCGTTTCCGGCGGCAAGGACAGCCTGGTGCTTCTCTGCGCCCTGGCGGCCCTGCGGGAATTTTATCCCAGCCGGTTCGAGGTGGCCGCCCTGACGGCGGATCCCCAGTTTCACGGCGAACCCGCCGACTACTCCCAGATTGAGGAGCTCTGCCGGCGGCTGGATGTGCCGTACCATATCCGGCGTACCCAGCTGGGCCGGATCATTTTCGAGGATCGGAAAGAAGCTAATCCCTGCAGCCTGTGCGCCAGAATGCGCCGGGGCTTTCTCTATGCCAACGCAAAGGCTTTAGGCTGCAATAAGATTGCTCTGGGCCACCATTTCAACGATGTGATCGAGACCACCGTCATGAGCATGTTCTACGGTTCTCAGCTGCAGGCCATGCCGCCCAAACTGCACAGCACCAGCTTCCCCGGCATGACCCTCATCCGGCCCATGTACTGCATCCATGAAGAGGATATTCTGGCCTGGAAGCGCTACAACGAGTTGGAGTTCATCCAGTGCGCCTGCCGCTTTACCGAGAACTGCACCATGTGCGACAACGGCGGCGGTGGTTCCAAGCGGCAGGAGGTCAAGCTCCTGCTCCGCCGCCTGAAGCGCGACAATCCCAATATCGAAAACAGCATCTTCCGCAGCATCCACAATGTTGCCATTGATACCATGCCCGGTTATCGATCTGAGGGTGTGGATCACAGTTTCCTGGAACGATTCAATGCTATGGAAAACCACTGAGCTGCATCCGCATTTCTGCCTGCGCCGAATCACGCTTTGTACGCGATACAACAGTAAAAAATCCCCCTCAGCTTACGCTGAAGGGGATTTTTCATGCCACCGGCGGGGCTTGAACCCGCACTCTGTCTCCAGAAAGGGATTTTAAGTCCCTCGTGTCTGCCAATTTCACCACAGCGGCATACAACGCTAATAATAATACAATAGAATGGCTTCTTTGTCAAGAAAAAGCACAGAGCCCGTCTCTTCATCCTCCATTCACAATTCATTTGTAAAAAGTGCTTTTTCTTTCCGTGGTTTCATGGTATAATAACCTTCAGATACGGCTTTCCGGGCCGTAGCCGCGTGCTTTGGCAGCGCGGCAGAAGAGGGCAAAGCGGGCAGCGTACCGCTCTGCTGGGGCAGTGCCCGCAAGATAGGGCGGGCGGGAAATACAAAAAGAGAGGCGAATCGAGATGTTGGATATGATCAAGTGCAGCACCGGCGGCGCATACTATGCCCGCGGTGAATGGGTGCCTGCAGACGGCGAAGCAAGCGCCGCACTGGCGGCAAAGGGCTTTGATGCCGCAGCCATCGAGAACGCAAAGACCGGCACCATGGCCTACAGCATTCTGCAGGCCCACAACACCAGCGGCGATGCCGAAAACCTGAAGATCAAGTTCGATGCCATGGCCAGCCATGACATCACCTTTGTGGGCATCATCCAGACGGCCCGTGCGTCCGGTCTGGAGAAATTCCCCATTCCGTATGTGCTCACCAACTGCCACAACAGCCTTTGCGCCGTGGGCGGCACCATCAATGAGGACGACCACCGCTTCGGCCTGTCCGCCGCCAAAAAATACGGCGGCATTTTTGTGCCCCCGCATCTGGCGGTCATCCACCAGTACATGCGCGAAAAGTTTGCGGGCTGCGGCAAGATGATCCTTGGCTCGGACTCCCACACCCGCTACGGTGCTCTGGGCACCATGGCCATTGGTGAGGGCGGCGGCGAGCTGGCAAAGCAGCTGCTGGGCCGCACCTACGATGTGGCCCGTCCGGGTGTTGTTGCAATTTATCTCACCGGCTCTCTGCCTGCAGGCTGCGGCCCCCACGATGTGGCCATTGCGCTGGTGGGCAAGCTGTTCAAGAGCGGCTATGTCAAAAACAAGGTGATGGAGTTTGTCGGCCCCGGCGTTGCGTCTCTGCGTCAGGATACCCGCAACGCCATCGATGCCATGACCACCGAGACCACCTGCCTGTCCTCCATCTGGGAAACCGACGAAACGACGCAGAAATTCCTTGCGGTGCATGGCCGTGCCGCCGACTATAAGAAGCTGGCTCCGGCCGACCTTGCTTATTACGACGGTGTGGTAGAGGTAGACCTTTCCGCCATCCGCCCCATGATCGCACTGCCCATGCATCCCTCCAATGCATTTACCATTGAAGAGCTGAACGCAAACCTTGAGGATATTCTCCATGCCTGCGAGCAGGATGTGCAGAAGCTGATCGGCCGTAAGGATGTCAGCCTTGACCTGTGCAGCAAGATCGAGAACGGTAAACTGCGTGTGGATCAGGGCGTGATCGCAGGCTGCGCAGGCGGTCTGTACGACAGCATTTATGAAGCTGCCTCCATCCTCAAGGGCCACACCGGCGGCTGCGGTGACTACGCCCTGAGCGTGTATCCCGGCAGCCAGCCCATCATGATGGAACTGGTGCGCACCGGAGTCATCCACGACCTGATGGCCAGCGGTGCCACCGTCCGCACTGCGTTCTGCGGCCCTTGCTTCGGCGCAGGCGACGTGCCCGCCAACGGCGCGCTGTCTATCCGCCATACCACCCGCAACTTCCCCAGCCGCGAAGGCTCCAAGCCCGGCAACGGCCAGCTTTCCGGTGTGGCACTGATGGATGCCCGCAGCATTGCGGCCACCACGGCCAACGGCGGCATTCTGACCCCGGCTACCGATATCGACTATGATCCCACTGTGCCGGAGTATCAGTACGATCCTTCCAGCTACGATACCCGCGTGTATCAGGGCTTTGGCAAGGGCGATTACGATGCCCTGCTCAAGCTTGGCCCCAACATCAAGGACTGGCCCGAAATTGCACCGCTGGGCGATAACCTGCTGCTGAAGGTGGCATCTTACATCACCGACCCTGTCACCACCACCGACGAGCTGATCCCCTCCGGTGAGACTTCGTCTTACCGTTCCAATCCTCTGGGTCTGGCCGAGTTCACCCTCAGCCGCAAGGACCCGGAGTATGTGGGCCGTGCCAAGGCCGTGCAGGCCGAAGAAAAGGCCCGCCGTGCAGGCGAGGGCAGTGCCGAGGTGCTGGCCCAGCTGCACAAGGTGCCCGGCTGCGAAAACCTGACTTGGAACGATGTGCAGATCGCATCCACCATCTTTGCCGTCAAGCCCGGCGATGGTTCTGCCCGTGAGCAGGCGGCCAGCTGCCAGCGTGTGCTGGGGGCCGGTGCCAACATCGTTACCGAGTACGCCACCAAGCGCTACCGCTCCAACCTCATCAACTGGGGTATGCTGCCGCTGCAGCTGGTGGGCGCAACGCCCTTCGGTCTGGGCGACTATGTCTTTATCCCGAATGTCCGCGAGGCCCTCAAGGGCGACCTGCAGGACATCAAGGCCTATGTGCTGGGCGACACCGCAAAGGAGTTCAGCCTGTACATGGCCCCGCTGACCGCCGACGAGCGCAAGATCCTGGCCGACGGCTGCCTGATCAATTTCTATAAGCACTGATATGATAGAAGGCTTCCTCTTTGGGGGAAGCCTTTCTCTGGTTTTCTTGGGAGGTTCATTTTCCATGCCCGGCGATCTTCACAACCATTCCACCTGTTCCGATGGCTCTGTGCCCATCCACCGCCTGCCGCTCATGGCGGCGCGGGCGGGGCTGGACACCATGGCCATTTCCGACCACGACACCCTGCTCAGCGTAAACTACTGCTATGAGCACCCTGTGCAGGACGGCGTGCGCCTGCTTCCGGCCACCGAGCTGACCGGCTATGACCATGAGCATAAGCATCGCGTGCACCTGCTGTGCTACTTCCCGGACCCGGAAAGCCGGGAACTGAAGGAGCACTGCGACATCCTGCGACAGCGCCGCAGCGAGTGCGGCCTGCAAAGCGCAAAGGAGATCGAAGCGCTGTACCCGCAGTTCCGCACGGAACAGGCGCTGGAATACGCAAAGGACAGCGGTGTGCTGTTCAAAAGCGGCATTATGGAAGCGCTGCACCAGCTGGGGCTGTGCGATGCTGTGTACGGCAAGCTGTACAGTTATCTCTTTGGCTGGGAGCCGCGCGGTGTGGTGCTGCATCAGGTAAAATATCCCTCGGTGCAGGAAGTGATCGCCACGGCGAAAGCTGCCGGTGCGGTGCTGGTATTTGCACACCCGACCGTTTACAAGAGTATGCCGCTGGTGCGTCAGCTTGCCAAAGAGGGCATCATCGATGGCATTGAGGTGGAGCACCCCCGCAACAGCCCGGAGGACAGGGCCGAGTGTGCTGCTCTGTGTGAGCAGTATGGGCTGATCCATACCGGCGGTACGGACTTCCACGGTGCAAACCATAAGGTGCCGCACCCGGTGGGTACCTGTACCACGGCAGACGATCAGGTGGCCCGCATTCTGGAGTTGGCCCACAAGCGCCGCGGTATTGATGTGTGACCCGGTCACATTGACATTCCGGCACGCTGCTCTATAATAGAAGCAGACGATCTTCGTCGGGATTTCTGTCAAAAAGAGAGGATTTTGAACTATGAGCAAGGAATTCAGCTTCCCGAACAGCGGCACCTGTTCCAAGCAGACCAACTTTGTGCTGAACGATGACCACACCATTGCGTCCATGGAGGTCATTGGCGGCTGCAACGGCAACCTGAAGGGCATCTGCCGTCTGGTCAAGGGCATGAAGGCCGAAGATGTGATCGACCGCATGGAGGGCACGCTCTGCGGTTTCCGCAATACCAGCTGCCCGGATCAGGTCGCCAAGAATCTGAAAAAGGCCCTGGCCGAAATGGACTGAAAAATCAAACAGCGAAGGGGGAGATGCCTGCGGGTATCTCCTTTTTGTTTTCCCATCCCGACAGAAAGAGATGTTTTTTTTCTGTGCTTCGGGGCTATACTTCTTGTGAAAACGAATTTCATCAGCAAGGAGCGGGCAAATGAGTATTTGGGAAAAACTTGGCTTTGGCGGGTACAAGGGCTTTTCGCACGAGTCGGATCAGCTGCTGCGCAGTGCGGTGGAGCTTGCCGGGAACCTTGGCTGCGAAAAAGCCGATACCGGCCACCTGCTGCTGGCGATCCTGCAGCAGGATCACGGGGCGGCAGCACGGTTTCTGGAGGGCAAGCAGATCCGGGAACCGGAGGTGCGCCGTCAGCTGGCCGAGAGCCGCCGCGCACCGGCTTTGCATCTGGATCGCTACGCTCTTGCGCCGGACCTCAAGCGCACCATGGATTACGCCATCATCGGGGCACAGAACGCACACCTGAACCGGGCCGAGCCGGAACATCTGCTCTGCGCCATGCTGGAGGATGACGGCTGCACAGCAGGCATCCTGCTGGCATCCATGGGCGTGCAGCTCACAGATGCCGTGCGGGAGTGCCGCCAGCTGTCCGGGCAGTTCGTACTGCCGTATCAGATGCGGACCACGGTCAGTGCGCCGCGCGGCAGCCGCGCCAGTGATAAGTACTGCCGGGATCTGACCCGCCGTGCTGCGGAACGGGAACTGGACCCGGTGTTCTGCCGGGAAGCAGAGCTGGACCGCATGGTGGAGATCTTATGCCGCCGTCAGAAGAACAACCCCTGCCTTGTGGGGGAGCCGGGCGTGGGCAAGACCGCCCTTGCCGAAGGATTGGCCCAGCGCATTGCCACGGATCGTGTGCCCCGTGCGCTCAAGGGCCGCCGTCTGCTGGCACTGGATATGGCCAGCCTTGTGGCGGGCACCAAATACCGCGGTGACTTTGAGGAGCGGTTCAAGAACCTGCTGGAAGAGCTGGTGCGGGACGGCAGCTCCATCCTGTTCGTAGACGAGTTCCACACCATCGTGGGTGCCGGTGCAGCGGAGGGTGCCATCGATGCAGCCAGCATCTTAAAACCGGTGCTGGCCCGGGGCGAGATACAAATTATCGGCGCTACCACTACCGAAGAGTTCCGCACCCACATCCAGAAGGATGCCGCACTGGAACGCCGTTTCGGCAAGGTGCAGGTAGAGGAGCCTACGCCTGCGCAGGCGCTGGATATCCTCAACGGGCTTGCGCCGCGCTATGAGTGCTACCACAATGTCTGCCTTCCGCCGGAAGCGCTGCAGGCTGCGGTGGAGCTTTCGGTGCGGTATCTGCCGGGGCGCTTTCTGCCGGATAAGGCCATCGACCTTGTGGACGAAGCCTGTGCGGCGGCACGCATCCGGGCCGAGCAGGCAAAGCAGTCAAAGCCCACGCTGATGCCGGACGATATCGCCCATGTGGTGGCGCAGGCCAGCGGTGTGCCGGTGGAGCGGGTAGGTGAGCAGGAGCGGGAACGGCTGGACAAGCTGGAAGAACGTCTCAACGCCGAGATCGTGGGCCAGAGCCGGGCTGTGGCTGCAGTGGCAGGTGCCATCCGGCGCAGCCGCACCGGTCTTGGCGAGCCGGGCCGGCCCATGGGTGCCATGCTGTTTCTTGGCCCCACGGGAGTGGGCAAAACGGCTCTTGCCCGGGCGCTGGCGGTCAGCTGGTTCGGCAGCGAAAAGGCCCTGCTCAAATTTGATATGTCGGAGTATCAGGAGCAGCACACCGCTGCCCGGCTGCTGGGTGCGCCGCCGGGCTATCTGGGCCATGACGAGGGCGGACAGCTGACCGAAGCAGTGCGCCGCCGCCCTTACAGTGTGGTGCTGTTTGACGAGATCGAAAAGGCACACCCGGACATTCAGAACATCCTTTTGCAGATACTGGAAGATGGCCAGCTGACCGATGCCATGGGCCGCAAGGCGGATTTCCGCAACACCATCGTACTGCTCACCTCAAACCTCGGCGCACGTTTTTTGGCGGGTCAGAGCACGCCGCTGGGCTTTGCGGCGGGCAGCGAAGCCGTGTTTGAAAAGCAGTCTGCGCAGGCCATTGAGGAGGCAAAAAAGTGGTTCCGGCCAGAGCTGGCAGGCCGTCTGGACGAGATGATCGTATTCCGTCCGCTGGCCGACGACAGCCTGTGCGCCATTGCCGAAAAAATGCTGTGCCAGCTGGAGCAGCGTGCCGCCCGCAGCGGCTACCAGCTGCATCACACACCGCGGGTAGGGCAGGCGCTGGCAGCAAAGGCCCGCTCTGCCTACGGGGCCAGAGAACTGCGCCGCGCAGTGGACAGGGCAGTGGAACAGGCACTTGCGGATCAGATCGCATCCGGCACGGCCTGCGTGGGCCAGCACTGGACAGCGGACTGCTCGGCGGATGGTGCTATCGTCCTGCGGGAGGACGAAACCGCAACACTGTAAAGCATCTGAAGCTCAAAAGGACCGCCCTGAGTTACAAGACCCGGGGCGGTATTTTTTTGTCTGCAGGGGGGAGCGGAGACATCCGCTCCTTTTTTGTGCGTACGGGGCAGGGACATTGTGAGATTGGCTCTTGCATCCTTTTGGTTTTCTGTTATCATAGAAGCAACAGAATTGCAGGAGGAAGTCCATGCGCACATTGTTTCTTTTGAACCCAACTGCCGGTAAGGCCGATTGCACCCGTACGCTGCCGCAGCAGATCAATGTTGCCGCCGCGCGTGCAGGGCTTGCGCCGGAAGAGTATACCATTCAGGTCACAAATCACGCCGGTCATGCCCGGGAGCTGGCCAATGCCGCTGCGCAGCAGGCCCGGCAGAGCGGGGAAGAACTGCGGGTCTTCACTGCCGGCGGCGACGGCACCTTCAACGAAGCGCTCACCGGGATCTATGGCTATGCAAATGCAGCCGTGGGCTGTCTGCCCTTTGGCAGCGGCAACGATTTTCTGCGCACCTTTGGTACAAAGGAAGAGTTTCTGGATCTGGATGCCCAGCTGGCCGGTGGGCCGGTGAGCATCGATCTGATGCAGACCAGCCTTGGCCTTTCGGCCACCATCTGCGCTGCCGGTCTGGATGCGCAGGTTGCCTACGGCATCCCGAAGTTCCGGCGCATCCCGCTGTGCGGCGGCGAGATGGCCTATGTGCTTTCCATTGTGGAACAGCTGTGCGGACACATCGGCCGCAGGGTGGAGTACACCATCGATGGTGAAACGCTGGATGTGGACTGCCTGATGTGTGCCATCTGCAATGGCCGCACCTATGGCGGCGGTTTCTGTGCAGCGCCGGAAGCACAGCCCGACGATGGCTGGCTGGATGTATATATCATCCGCAAGGTGAGCCGCGTGACCATTGCAAAGCTGCTGGGAATGTACAAGAGCGGCAAGCACTTCCAGAACGGTCAGCTCGTCAGGGCTGCAGAGCCGTACTTCATTTACCGCCGCGCAAAGCAGGTGAGCCTGCGCGCTGCGGATGGCCGCGGGCCGATCGTTGCCACGGCAGACGGTGAATGCGCACCCAAGGAGCAGATCACTGTACAGGTACAGCCGCTGGCAGGGCGCATCCTTCTGCCAAAGCCTGCTTTTGAGCGCTTTGCAGCGCAGAGGACGGCACAGAGTGCAGACCGAACATGAAAAACCAGAAGAAGAGACAGCTTTTTTGCCCAAGAAAAAGCTGTCTCTTTTTCGCTGTACGGCTGATTTTTTCATCTGTCATAAAATCTTAACAAAAAGAAGCAAAAAAGGTCTTGATTTTTTGGGTCAAGATGAGTACAATACACTTAGCACTCAGAGAAATGGAGTGCTAAAGAACCAAAGAGCCGACAGGAGGCCCTTTGGACACAGCAAAGTTTTAAATTATATTTTTACTATAGGAGGGCAAGAACTATGAAGATCATTCCTCTTGCAGACCGTGTTGTCATTAAGGCTGTTGAGGTTGAGGAGACCACCAAGGGCGGTCTGATCCTGACCGGCAGTGCTAAGGAAAAGCCCCAGGTGGCTGAGGTCATCGCTGTCGGCCCCGGCGGCGTTGTGGACGGCAAGGAAGTCAAGATGACTGTGAAGGTCGGCGACAAGGTCCTCACCAGCAAGTACTCCGGTACCGAGGTCAAGGTGGACGGCGAAGAGTGCACCATCGTCCGTCAGGGCGATATCCTGGCAGTCGTTGAGGACTGAGCAGTTTCCCCTCTGATATTTGAAAATTGAGCTTTAAAGGAGCGATTTGATTATGGCTAAGCAGATCAAGCAGGGCGAGGATGCCCGCAAGGCACTGTGTGCCGGTATCGATACCCTGGCAAACACCGTTAAGATCACCCTGGGCCCCAAGGGCCGCAATGTGGTGCTGAGCAAAAAGTTCGGTGCACCGGTCATCACCAACGATGGCGTGACCATTGCCAAGGAGATCGAGCTGAAGGACGAGTTCGAGAACATGGGCGCACAGCTGGTGCGTGAAGTCGCTACCAAGACCAACGACGCAGCAGGCGACGGCACCACCACCGCAACCGTTCTGGCACAGGCCATGGTCACCGAGGGCATGAAGAATGTCACCGCCGGTGCAAACCCCATGGATATCCGCCGCGGCATGAGCAAGGCTGTTGCCAAGGCTGTTGAGACCATCAAGGCTCACAGCCAGAAGGTGAAGGACAGCAACGATATCGCCCGCGTCGGCACTATTTCTGCAGGCGACCCCGAGATCGGCCGTCTGATCGCCGAGGCTATGGAGAAGGTCACCTCCGATGGCGTTATCACCATTGAGGAGAACAAGACCACCGCTGAGACCTACAACGAGATCGTGGAAGGCATGCAGTTCGACCGCGGCTACCTCACCCCGTATATGGTCACCGATACCGACAAGATGGTGGCTGATCTGGACAACGCCGCTATCCTGATCACCGATAAGAAGATCAGCGTGATTCAGGATCTGGTCCCTCTGCTGGAGCAGGTGATGCAGAACGGTCTGAAACTATTGATCGTGGCTGAGGACATTGAGGGCGAGGCTCTGTCCACTCTGATCGTCAACCGCCTGCGCGGCACCCTGAACGTCTGCGCTGTCAAGGCTCCCGGCTTTGGCGACCGCCGCAAGGAAATGCTGCAGGATATCGCAACCCTGACCGGCGGCACCGTGATCTCCTCCGATCTGGGCTATGAGCTGAAGGATGCTACCGTCCAGATGCTGGGCCATGCCCGTCAGGTGAAGGTCTCCAAGGAGAACACCACTATCGTTGGCGGTGCAGGCGATAAGGATGCCATCGCAGCCCGCATCGCTCAGATCCGCAGCCAGATCGAGGCCGCTACCAGCGATTTCGACCGTGAAAAGCTGCAGGAGCGTCTGGCAAAGCTGGCTGGCGGCGTGGCCGTCATCAAGGTCGGTGCTGCTACCGAAGTTGAGATGAAGGACAAGAAGCTGCGCATCGAGGATGCTCTGAACGCAACCAAGGCTGCTGTTCAGGAAGGTGTTGTTGCCGGCGGCGGTACTGCTCCTATCAATGCGATCCCCGCTGTGCGCGAGCTGTGCGACACGCTGGAAGGCGACGAGCGCACCGGTGCCAAGATCGTTCTGAAGGCTCTGGAAGCTCCTCTGCGCCAGATCGCTAAGAATGCCGGTCTGGAAGGCAGTGTCATCATCGACAAGATCATCTCTGCCAACAAGCCCAACTACGGCTTTGATGCTCAGAACGAGGTCTTTGTGGACGATATGATCGCTGCTGGCATCGTTGACCCCACCAAGGTCACCCGTTCTGCTCTGGAGAACGCAGCCTCCGTCGCTGAGATGGTGCTGACCACCGAAAGCCTGGTCGCTGATCTGCCGGAACCCCCTGCTGCACCCGCTGCTGCAGGCGGTGACATGGGCGGTATGGGCGGCATGTACTAATAGCTGCCAAAAAACTGCATGAATCCTTGATTTTTGGAGCGCGCAAAAGCGGATTTACGCCAAACTTACGCCACTTACGCCAAAAATCAAAGCGCACTATAGGGTAACAAAATCGGCACTCGCTGAAAAGCGGGTGCCGATTTTTTTGTCTAGGGGATTTGAAAAAAGAGCGATTCGCTGGTGGACTCTGTGCAGGGCTGAGCGTCAGTGAATTCTTCTGTGTGATGGCATATTGACAAAATCCAATCACGCAAGTATAATAATGATGGAAGAATACAAAAATACCATCATGCTCAAAAGGAGTGAAGGGAATGAACCTGAGCGTGTCCGATGTTGAGAACTATCTTGAAGCCGTGAAATGTGCGGTGAAAGCACACCGCTACAGGCTGGATATGAATGCTAAACGCCCGGATAATCGAAAACTCTTTGATACATATTTGCTTACCATGAGGGATGCAGAAAACATCATTCTGGATTTGAATGCAATGGACTTCTCAGACGCAGTTCCGAATGAGCATGTTGGCTTTGAACACGAGACACTCTATATCTTTGGAAAGGAAGTTCTGTTGATTGAACGATACGGAACAGCGGAAAAGCTGGTTCCGCTTTACATCAAGTTCAACAAACTGGACAACGAATTCGTCATCGTGATCTCATTCCACGAGCAACGCCATCCGCTGACTTACTACTTCAAATAACTGAGCACAAAAGAAGGAGAGGACACTATGCGCGAACGAAAGGACTTCTGCACAGAATGCCGCAGAGAAACGAGCTACACCTTGAAGAAAATCAAAATCAACCAGACCATCCGGGAAAAGGAGTATACTTTTGAGATTACGGCGGCTTTCTGCAACGAATGCGGCGGCGAAATGGGGATTCCCGGCCTGATGGACTACAACGTAAAGGAAATGGACGAGCAGTACCGCAAAGCGGAGGAAATCATCACGGTGGAGGACATCGAACGCCTGATGAAGCTCTACAATATCGGCAAAGCACCGTTGTCGCTGGCACTGGGCTTTGGGGAAGTGACCATCACCCGTTATCTTGCCGGACAGGTGCCGTCCAAAGAGTACTCGGATATCATGCTGCACGCATTGGCATCGGCTTCCTATATGAAGGAGCTGCTGGACCAAAACCGTGAGAAGATCGGAGAGACCGCCTACAAAAAGGCCTATACGGCTGCAACGCAGCTGGAAAACCTCTATGTGGCTGTCCCGGTGGAACTGCTGGCGGTGATCGCCTATATCTTCTCGGCGCTGCATGAGGTGACACCACTGACCCTGCAAAAGCTGCTGTATTATATTCAGGGCAACTATGCGGCGATTTACGACAAACCGCTGTTTGATGCCCCCTGTGAAGCGTGGGTGCATGGCCCGGTGTATCGCAATGTCTATAATCTGTTCCGGGATTTTAAGTACAACCCCATTGACGATGACCGCTTTGTGCCGCTGAAGGAGAGCGCGCTGCCGCTCACCCCGGAGGCCAAAGAGGTGGTAGACCGTGTGCTGGATACCTTTGGTATGTACAGTGGAAAGGTTCTGGAAAGCATCACCCACAAAGAAACGCCTTGGCTGGATGCCCGGAAGGGCTTTCTGCCGGATGAAACTTCTCATGCGGAAATTTCGCTGGATGCGATGAAGGCGTACTTCAAAAATGTGGACGAGAAGTATAATATTCGGACGGAGGATGGGCTGCGAGAGTATATTGCGACAATGATATAAAAGTAGTTTCTTTTCGTGTGAGGTAGAATCAATGAATGCAGATTATATTGAAAATATTATTCGTAATATTGAGGATCAATCTTATCGATGTATTTTAATAGATGGTGCTTGGGGTATCGGTAAATCTTATATGGTAGAAAAAGCATTGGAAGACTTAAAGGGGCGAACATGTTTTGTATCTCTTTTTGGAATGGATAATGCCCAACAAATATATCATGAAATTTTATTTCAGCTGTTTTTTCAAACGCCAGATGGAGGAAAGATGGTTAAATGGCTGAGAGATGCAACAAAATTTTTAGGAAACTTTAACTGGAAAGCTAAAACTATAAATACAGTGTTAGAAAGTCGATTTTCTGAGCAAGATGCAGTAGTTATATTGTCGCGAAGATTCGAAACAAAGCATGTCATTGTAATTGATGATTTAGAACGCTGTGAAAACAATTTGAGTTTGAGAGAGGTGTTTGGTGTAGTTGAAGCGCTAAAACAATGCAATAACATTCAGGTTGTTATAATTGCCAACACGGATGAGATTGAAGCAAAAGAAGATTTTGAAAAGTATAATGAAAAAGTAATAGACCGTGTTTTTCGGGTTACAGAATACTCAAACAAAGTTAAGTGGGGAGAACTGTATGTTGAACCGGGCTTTGCAGTGGATTTTTTTAGCAGACACAAAACCATTAATCTACGAACGGTAAAAAAGGCTCAAAACTTTTATAAGGATGTAAGTCTGTTTTGTGAGGATATTAAGGATGTGCATTTTCTCAATGAAGTGAGACAAATTTGCTTTGCAGTTGTGGTCGAGGATATAGATAGAATCTATTATACTGAATACCGAGATAGGGATAATAGAAATAATGAAAAAAGACTTCAATATATGTTAGAAGACCAGAGTAATAAGATTGAGTCAAGATTGAGAAATTATACCAGACACTTAAAGTCAAGTGAGGGGCTGGTGAATGCTATCTATGGATACTACAAAAATCAAATTGCTTTGACAAAAGAAGAAATAATGATTCAATATAAACTGTATCAGAGCACAGGTGATAAAGCAAATTATTATAAATCAGATGAGGAATTAGAACGTTACTTGGATAGTTGGAAAAGTGGACTGGAGAACATTTCAAACAGCCCTGTACTAACGAAAACTGCTGGTGAATATGATTACTGGTTTGTATTTCTTGACAGGAATGATACGGAGTTGATTTGTGTATATAAAGAAAAAATTATTGAACTGCTTATTAAAGAAGTTCAAGAGCAAGAGTATGAACCAATGCGTTATTATAGATTGAATGAATTCCATACCCAGACGGATAATATAAAAGCAGCTTTAGATGAAGGCTATGACGTGGCGATTTATACAGTAGTAAAGAAATATGTGCGATATCTTGTTAATACTATGGATGACGTTACAGCGGAAAAGTATTCGAGAGCGCTTGTGGAATGGTATCGCAATAGTGACAAACTGAAAAAAATAATAGCAAGTGAACTTCAGGTACTATATAAGAGAAGTTCTTTCCCGGCAGATAATATGAATGACCATAAATATGCGGCAAGTTATAATGTACTAGAGATGTTGTATAAAAATAATAAAGTTTATTTTGAGCAGTATTATGCTGATTTGAAAAAAGACTTTGATAAAATGAGTACGAAACGTACGGACAATATGCTGAATGAAATCAAACAAAATAATTCAGGTGATTGAGTAAACACAAAAAACAGCCGCCCAGCGACCTTACGGTCTCGCTGGGCGGCTTATTTTTTGCGTTTCCAGAGCAAATATTCTTCGTAGCGGTGCATCTCGTTCTGTTCTTCTTCGGTCAGGCGCTGGCGCTGTTTGCGGGCTTCGTCCGAGGGGTCGATGTCGGTCAGACCCAGCAGGTAGTCGGCGGAGGTGCCGTAGTACCTGCAAATGGCAATCAACATCTCGTGGTTTGGGGAACTCTTTTCATGCTCCCAACTGCGGATGGTAGATGTTGCAACATTAAGGGCTTTGGCGAGTTCTTCCTGCGTTTGGTTATTCCAATCTCGCAGGTCGGCTAATCGTGCTCCAATCATCTTTTTCCCGCCTTTCTTTGCCATAAGTATAGGTGTTTCATATCACTTTTGGTAAAAAACGCCGAGAATCTTGTTAATTTGCCTTGAAAGTGATAAGATACTTGTTAGTATAGGCTGAAAGTGCTAAGAATATTATCACTTCCGCCGCAACGCTAAGGCAAAGCGAGGAATACCCCGTTGGAACAACTGATCGACTTTCACGCACCGGAAGTGCAGGCGGTGCTGGATACGCTACTAAAAGATAAATCCACCGGTAAAAACATCATCTGGGCCACCGACCCGCCGGAGGAGCTGCAAACGGTAATGTACGAACCTGTCACGGATAGATCCCAGATCACCACCCAGCAGCTCAGACTGACCCACTACGAGGTGGTGCTGCCCCGGATGATGAAGCAGACCGACACCCAGCAGCAGCGCACCCGCAAAAAAGGCGAGGTGTTCAGCCCGGCATGGGTCTGCAACAAGATGAACAACGCACTGGATGCTGACTGGTTCGGTGCGCTGGGGGCAGGAGAGACCGCCGGGCAGTTCACGGTGGAGCTGCCCCAAGGCTGGCAGACGGTGGAAACGCCGGTGCAGTTTCCGGTTTGCAAGGGCAGGACCCCAGCATGGGTGCAGTATGTGCAGAGCCGCCGCTTGGAGGTGACCTGCGGCGAAGCCCCCTTTCTGGCGTCCCGGTACGATGCCGCCACCGGTGAGATGATCCCGGTAGCCCGGCGCATTGGCATTCTGGACCGCAAGCTGCGGGTGGTAAGCGAGAATGCCGCCACAGAGGACGAGTGGCGTAAATATGCCACCCATGCGGTGCAGTCTACCTACGGCTACGAGTATCAGGGAGATAATCTTTTGTTGGCGCGGGTCAACCTGTTGCTGACCTATGCAGAGCATCTGCAAGCCCGCTGGCAGCGCAAACCCACAAAAGAGGAACTGCAGCCCATCGCCACCATCATCAGCTGGAACCTGTGGCAAATGGACGGCTTGCACCTGTCTGTGCCCGGCGGCAAGCCCCAGCCGGAGGCAGAACAGCTTGACCTCTTTTCTATGTTCGGGGCGGCAGAGCCGCAGCTGCCCACGGTATCCTGTAAAGTGAAAAACTGGCGCAAGGGCAGCCATGGAACCGCTCAGAACTTTGAAACCATTCAGGAAGGGAGTACCAGCATGAAGTTTGATTATGTCATCGGAAACCCGCCGTATCAGGATGAAACCCTTGGCGATAATGGGACGTATGCGCCACCGGTCTATAATCTCTTTATGGATGAAACCTATAAAGTGGCAGATAAAGTAGAACTGATTCACCCAGCACGTTTTTTGTTCAATGCGGGCTCTACACCAAAAGCATGGAATCAGAAAATGTTAGAGGATACGCATTTCAAAGTCCTGTTTTATGAAACCGATAGTAGCCGGTTGTTTTCCAATACGGATATTAAAGGCGGTATTGTGATTTCTTATCATAACAAGTCTGAAGAATACGGAGCAATCGAAATTTTTACGCCATACGATGAACTCAACAGCATTTTGAGAAAGGTACGACAAAGCAAACGGTTTAAGAGCTTTAGCTCAATTATTGTGACAAGTTATGCGTATCATTTCCTTGAAACGCTCTATGATGAAAACCCTGAGTTAAAGGGGGCTCTGAGCAAAGGACATGAGTATGATTTGAAATCGAATGTTTTTGAGAAGATGGCAGAAGCATTTAGCGAGGTTGAGCCGATAGATGGAAAACGATACATTCGCATTTTAGGGCGAATCAATAATGAACGTTGCTATAAATATATTCGAGAAGATTATGTAAACAACGTGAGCAATTTGCATTCCTACAAAGTGTTCCTTCCGGGAGCTACCGGCACAGGACAGTTTGGAGAAACAATAGCAGCACCGTTCATCGGACTTCCGGGTGATGGTTCAACGGAAACCTTTATGGGAATTGGACAATTTGAGAAAAAAGAAGAAGCTGACAATGCAGTAAAATACATAAAAACAAAATTTGCTCGTGCAATGTACGGCATTTTGAAAAGGACACAGGCGAATACTCCCGGAAAATGGCAATGGGTTCCCCTTCAGGACTTTACCGCCCATTCCGACATAGATTGGAGCAAGTCGGTGGCGGAAATTGACCGGCAGCTTTACCGCAAATATGACCTGACTGCGGACGAGATCGAATTTATCGAGACCCATGTAAAGGAGATGGCATAATGGCTGGCATAACCCTGCGCACTGCCCGGCAGGTGGTGCCCATGATCTACGCCTATACCACCCCGGAAATTGCCCGGCACAACGGCTGGACGAAGATCGGCTACACCGAGCAATCGGTGGACAAACGCCTGAAACAGCAGACCCACACCGCCGATGTGCTGTTCCATGAGGAGTGGCGGGGCAATGCCGTCTACGATGACGGCAGCGGCGAGGTGTTCACCGACCACGATTTCCACGCCTACCTCCGCAAGCTGAACGTGGAAAACGACCGCAAAAACGAGTGGTTCCATCTGGATGGGCAGCAGTCCCGGCGGTATTTTCAGGATTTCCGCATGAACCGGGGCCGGGTGCAGCTGGATGCCGCCATCGCCTACACCCTGCGAGAAGAACAGGCAAGGGCTGTCCGCGACACCAAAATCTATTACCAGAGCCACCCCGGCGGGGAATACCTCTGGAACGCCAAGCCCCGCTTTGGCAAGACCCTTTCCGTCTACGATTTCTGCAAACAGGTCGATGCACAGACGGTGCTTATCGTCACCAATCGCCCTGCCATTGCCAATAGCTGGTACAGCGACTATGTGCGCTTTCTGGGCAGGGAGTCCGGCTATCTGTTTGTCAGCCATGTGGATGCCCTTGCCGGGCAGCCCCATGTGCTGGACGAGCAAGGCTATCTGGATGCCGCCGCACAGGGTGAGAAACTGTATAAGCGCATTGAGTTCGTCAGCTTGCAGGACATGAAAGGCTCGAAGTATTTCGGCGGCGAGTACGACAAGCTGCGCCACCTGACCGAGCTGAACTGGGATGTGCTGGTCATCGACGAAGCCCACGAGGGCGTGGACACCTACAAGACCGACCTTGCCTTTGACCGCATCCGCCGCAAGTTCACGCTGCACCTGTCCGGCACGCCCTTCAAGGCACTGGCGAACGACAAGTTTGCCGGGGATGCCATCTTCAACTGGACTTACGCCGACGAGCAGGCCGCCAAGCGGAACTGGCAGGGCGAACCGGGGCAGCAGAACCCCTACGCAAACCTCCCCATGCTCAACCTCTACACCTACCAGATGTCCGAGATCATCCGGGACGAGATCCGGCAGGGCGTGGAGATCGACGGCAAAACGCAGGAATTTGCCTTTGACCTGAACGAGTTCTTCAAGGTAAAGCCCAGCGGCAGCTTTGAGCATGAGGCTGAGGTGGACCGCTTTCTGGATGCCATGACCACCCAGAACAAATTTCCGTTTTCCACCCCGGAACTGCGTGCCGAGTTGAAGCACACCTTCTGGCTGCTGAACCGGGTGGACAGCGCCAGAGCACTGGCGAAAAAGCTGCAGGCGCACCCGGTATTCCGGGACTATGAGGTGATCCTTGCCGCCGGTGACGGCAAGCTGGACGACACGGACGAGAACCAGAAAAGCTTTGACCGGGTAAAAGCCGCCATTGCCCACCACGAAAAGACCATCACCCTGTCGGTGGGGCAGCTGACCACCGGCGTGACCATCCCGGAGTGGTCGGCGGTGCTGATGCTCTCCAACCTGAAAAGCCCGGCGCTGTATATGCAGGCGGCGTTCCGTGCACAGAACCCCTGCCTTTTCCACGAAAACGGCACCTTCCGCCGCAAAGAGAACGCCTATGTGTTCGATTTTGACCCTGCCCGCACCCTGCTGATCTACGAGCAGTTCGCCAACGACCTTTCACAGGACACCGCCAGCGGCAAGGGCGACACCGAGGAGCGCAAGGCGCACATTCAGAATCTGCTCAACTTCTTCCCGGTCATCGGCGAGGACGAGGAAGGGGAGATGATCCCGCTGGATGCAGAAAAAGTCCTCAGCATCCCCCGGAAGATCAAGTCCAAAGAAGTGGTGCGGATGGGCTTCCAGAGCAACTTCCTGTTCCAGAACATTTCCAACGTATTCAGTGCCCCGCAGGAGGTGCTGGACATTCTGCAAAACTTCCAGCCCATCAGCGAGGCAAAGGCAAAGCCCATCCAGATCACCCCGGAGACCGGCGCAGACCTCTCCCTGAACGACAAGGGCGAGGTGGATTTGGACGAGGGCTACGTCATCGGCAAGGCAGCGGATGTGTTCGGGGAAAAAATTTACGAGAGCACCCCGGCGCTGGACACCGCCCTGCAAGACCTGACCGATGCCCCGGCTCCTACCAAAGAAGAGCATCTGGAACCCCTGAAAAAGAGCATCACCAAGGAGATCATCACCCCTATGGTGGAGCAGGCAAAGCAGGAGTATGGCCGCGACCTGAAGCTGTCCGACCAGAAGCGGTTTGAGAGCACCGCCAAAGCCAAGATGGACGTGGCGGTGAACAAGGTGGTGGACAACTACCGCATAGACCAGAGCCAGCTGGAGACCCAGCGCACCCAGCATCTGCAAAGCTGCACCACCGCCCAGCAGCGCCAGCAGGTGAACCGGGAGTTTGATGCAAAGCAGCAGCAGAGCACCGCCGCCCTGATGGAGACGCTGCAATCCACCATCCAGCAGACGGCGCAGGAAATGCAGCAGACCATCGTGCGCACCGTGGAGACTAACCAGAAGGAGCAGGAGAAAAAGGGCTACGAGGACACCGTCCGTGACCATCTGCGGGGCTTTTCCCGCACCATCCCGTCCTTCCTCATGGCCTACGGCGACGAGACCGTGACGCTGGCGAATTTTGACCAGATCATCCCGGACAAGGTCTTTCAGGAGGTCACCAGCATCACGCTGGAGCAGTTCCGCTTTTTGCGGGACGGTGGACCGTACATCAACCAGACCACCGGACAGGAGGAGCATTTTGCAGGTCACCTGTTCGATCCGGTGGTGTTTGACGATTCGGTGAAGGAATTCCTGAACCTGAAGGTCAAACTGGCGGATTACTTTGACGAGAGCCGCACCGAGGATATCTTCGATTACATCCCGCCCCAGAAAACCAACCAGATCTTTACCCCCAAATGGGTGGTGAAAAAGATGGTGGACCTGCTGGAACAGGAAAACCCCGGCTGCTTCGATGACCCCGGCAAGACCTTCCTCGACCCCTACATGAAGTCCGGCCTGTACATTACGGAAATCGTCAAGCGCCTTTACCGCAGCGAGGAAATACGCCGCTGCTTCCCGGACGACAACCAGCGGCTGGAACATATCTTCGCAAAACAGGTCTATGGCCTTGCGCCCACCGAGATCATCTACCGCATTGCCATCAGTTACATTCTGGGTTTTGCAAAGGGTCACGGCATCACCGCCCACCATATCCGTCAGGCCGATACGCTGGAATTTGCCAAGGCGGGCACCATGGAAAGGGAACTGGATAAGATCTTCAAAGATTGACCAATAGAATACGGCATAAAACCAAAGGCGGCTGTCTGCATGGGTGCAGACGGCCGCCTTTTTGTGCTATGCCTGTTACAAAAATGAAAGCTGTTGAACGTCCGGCAAATCGTTTTCAGGTGTGGAATGATTAGCTTTTTTCATCATGTTTCCAATGGTTTTTTTGATGGTGGACTTGGTTTCGATCCCTTGCTTGCGCATCTTTGTATCATTGGTGTTCTTTTGAACCGAGCAGATACTGGATTTCAAGATACGATTGTAGAAGTCCATTGCCATGATATTCGTCCGCTCATTTATATCAATCGTGGACTTTCCAGCATATCGCTGAGCGATATTCCGTGCGGTATGAAACATTGATGTTTCATAAATTTTAAGTTTGCTGGCGAAATCTTTTCCATTGCACCGTGAATTTAGGCTGTCTTCAAGAGGAATCAAATTCCCAATAATGCCATTTTCAGGGGAATTTGTATCATCCAAGATATGTTCGATCGTGAAGGCAGCACACTGCTTACTGGCGCATTTGTATCGTTCAAGGACTTCCAAAACAACTTGCACACGTTCCTTGTTTCGGTCATCGTCGTAATACCCAGCGTGATGTGACCACCCTAAATTGGAGAATGCTTTGAGAAAGACTTCTTTGCTGGGAAGTTTATTCTTTAACTCTGAGATAAAGCATTCCAATGCGGAGTCGGAGTAGTGGTTTTCGAGAATACTGGAATTTTTGTAAATCGCATTTGTTATTTTGTTCGAATTTTCTTGTCCAATAATGGTATAGCAGATGAAAAAATCATAGAGAAACAGAAGGGTCTCCTCGTACTTCTCTTGGCTGAGGTGACCGAGTTCATATTGATGAATTAGACTTAAAAGGATAGGACGAATTTGTTCTTGCCGATGCTTTTTGAAAAAAGCATATACTTTAAATTCAACATTCGAACAGTTTGCAGATTCCTCAGATTGAGAAGGAGAAAGAAGGCGGTTGTAGTAGATGGACTTCTGATAAATATCGTCAAGAAGCGGAACAGTTGGAATGCCTTTGTTGGAATCACGAATGAGTTTATAATCGCTGATACCTTCCTGAACAGAGGTTCTATATTTGTGGGTTGCATAATGTTTTACAAAGCGTTCGATGTTGTTACCTAAAAGCGATTCGATCTCCGACCAAGTGGTTTTCGCAGTGTCGACATCTCCATCGGGTCTAATGCCTCTTAGAATAAAGTTCTTTAATAGTTCATGCCCTTCCAATGCTGAGCCGCGAGCGTTTAAAATCTCAAAAATCGTGTACGCATCTTCCTCGGAAGATGCGGTAATATCAACATATAGCAGATTGTCCGTTATGGCGGTTCGTAAACTGAGTAGGACCTGAATTGGGGAAAGAGTGGATTCTTCAATTTGTTTATAGATGCTGTTTATGAAAAACACAAAAGCAGCTGCGAGATTCTTGTTGTTTTGAGAAAACTGCTTTACAAGTGCTGCGGTTTCAAAACACTTTGCCATATTTGGAGAAATTGAAAAGAGCCCAGTAATAATTCGCTCCAGTGCAATATATTGCTCAGACTTGATTACCATGGCTTCCTGATTTAAATCGTCACGAGTGAACAAATACTGCTTTGTTCCTCGAAATTCGTCGTCAAATTCATAGCAGTGAAGGCAAAAGGCTACACTTGCAAGAAAAATTGTCAGGGAAATAATCCGTTGTTGACCATCTACAATTGTAAAATATGAGATGCCGTTTTTGCGGTCGTTCTCTTTGTAAAGAACGATACTTCCGATGAAGTGGGTTGCTTCTTTTCCGGTAGCAACGAGCAAGACATCATCAAATAACTCTTGCCAGTTTCTTTTGTTCCATACATACTGTCGCTGGTTTCGGGGTGTTCCATAACAACGCTTGGTGAAAAGGTCGTAGACGTGTTTGTCATCTGCTTCAAAACTCAATGAAAGTCACCTCTTTTTCAGTGGATGGATTTGACCATTTGCTAATTAAGTTCATTTTAACCCATGAGAGCCAGAAAATCAACATTAACGCTATGATTTGGAAGTTGCGGTTTACCGATGAAAAAACGGAATGGACTGAAAAGCTAATAATATAGAAAAACCAATACTGACTTCTACATAATCGCAAGCGACAGTTATGCGACAGTATGCTAGTGCAGGCTTCATCTAACGGATGCGGTTTACGGGTTTAGGTGTTCCCAATAAACATTCCGCAAAACGAAATGCCGTTTATATGCTGACGAATTGTTGGCTTACGCTACGGAGACTCCTAGGGGGCTTTCTAAATTTCAAAGCCATTTTGTAAACCAGACCGTCAGCTTTCAACTTTGACTTGAAACTGGCGGTTATTTCATAACCTAGATGATTTTCGAGTTCACAACACCATATCAAACAGGATAGGCTACCTTGTTCTCTATCTTTTTGCCAAAGTTTTCAGCGTGTTTTCTTGCATACTGCCGAAAGTGGCGTATTTTCAAAACTTTTTGTTGACATGGCTCGATTTTTGTGGTAATCTATCCCAACAATTTAATATAACATATTTACTTAGAATTCCAGCTCGGCTCCCGAAGGAGTCGGAGCAAGTTTTTAACTTTCTTATCGCTACATAACGAATCCGAACCAAGGCCATCCCAGAAGGGACGGTCAGGTTCAGGTTGTTGTGTGGCGATTTTTTATTGCAAAATCAGCAACGAACCTTGAAAACCGCATGACCGTCTGCATGGAATACACGGCGATGACCCCGCAAGGGAGAGCCGGACAACGCCGCCGGAAGGGGGCAGGAAAGCCATGCAGGGAGAACGGCGCACCCAATATCAACTGGTCAAAATGGCCAGTTGATGTGGTGAATGACACAAAGCGTCATTCACCAGAAAAACCTTATGCGTTACGGCTCACCTCATGTGGACATTTTGACCACATGAGGTGAATTGCTACAGCCTGAATCAATGTAGACAATTTGTCCACATTGACTCTGTTCGTGTTACGTTTGACCTCGACTTGACATTTTGTCAAGCCACGGTGAAATCCGGTAAGTGCTGCTTTTCAGTACTTACCAGATTACTGTAACGCGATCATTCTGTGGTGGGTTACGAAAACCGTAACTCACCACTTGGAAGTGGTAAACGGACAAAATGTCCACTTACCACCCAACCTTAACGCACAGATTTTAGTTGGTGATCATTTTGAACACCAACCAGACAATCGTAACACTTTATTGTGCGAAAGTGGTGGCTACCATTTTGTAACCACCATATACCCGTAACATTCGGGGCAAATAATGCTTTTCATTATCCACCACACACCTGTAACAGCCAAAGGAGGATGCCTATGACAACGGAACAATGGGAACGTGAAAATCAGGACACGCTGATGGAATATTTCATTGATGGCGACCCCAGTGTGCGCAGAATCCAGTGTGAATACTGCCGCAAGGTCCTCTACACCCAGACCCGGAACCGAAAATATTGCAGCTTTCGGACCTGCGGTCACAAGATGCTGAATCTGCGGAAAAGCCTTAAAAAGCGCGTTGAGCGAGGAAAGTACACCTGCGCTTGCTGCGGGGAGCAGTTCTTACCGATCCGGGCGGATGCCAGATATTGCAGCAACGCCTGTCGGCAGAAAGACTACCGCCATCGTAAAGCAAATGCCGGATAAGTATTGATGCTGCTTTTGTTTAGTAAAGTGGCGCTTCCAATTTTGGGAAGTACCAAAATACCGTAACGCTTAAATTGCCTGCGCCCAAATCCTCAAAGTGGGAATTAGGGAGGATTTCCGAAATCAGGTTACGCTTTCCGTAACTTGATTTGTACTCCTGCTGAATCAGGTTCCCACTTTGGGAACTTGATTTTAGCCGCATCAAAAACGAAGCCACCGGAGTTCTCATTTTGATAACTTCGGTTTTATCTGTTACACGTCACGCCCACTCCGTAAAAATCAGGTGGTCAAAATGACCACTTAATTCTACCCGTAACGACTCAAGGTCGTTGAAAATCAGGTTGCCAAGATGACAACCTGATTCTACCTGTAACATTTCAAGGTCTGTTGAAAATCAGGTGCCGCTACCCGGCACTTGATTTTACCCGTAACGGAATCAGTTGGTCAAAGTGGCCAACTGAAAAAGCCGGACGAGCTGATGGGCAGGGATTCGCAAATCTTTGCCTGTCAGCTTGCCCGGAGCAAGAGTGCAGAGAGCGCAGCTCTTTGCCCCAGTGATATGATGCTGTGCGTCATATCCTACTGGGTATTATCTGGCGCAAAACGGCGGCAGATCCAGCAGCTCCGCTGCTGCGTTCTCCCCGCCAAGCTGTTGAAACGGAGGGATGTCTATCTGAAATTAACACGACACAACGGACGAGCCGGAACCCACGGCACCTATAACCCCAAGCACAATGACCGCAGTTTCAACCTTGCCAACAGTGAGCACATCGACCCGGAACGAGCCAAGGGCAACATCTACTGGGACTGCTTCCACGGTTTCCGTTCGGCTCTCGCCCCACAAGACCCGGATGATCTGGCGGTGACCTTCTCGGATGTGGAACGGCAGTTCTACGAGAGCCGGTACACGGCCTTCGTTGAAAGTCAGAACGAGCGCAACGCCAAGATCCGGCACACGGAACGCAACCGCACCATTCCGGACCTGTTGTCCAGCCACAAGACCTGCCCGGAAGAGACCATCTACCAGTTGGGAACGCTGGATGAACACGCCTCCGCAGAGGACTTGTTGAACATCGTCACCGAGTTCATCGAGGAGTTTAAGGCCAAGTTTGGCGACCACGTTCATGTTTTGGACTGGGCTCTGCATCTGGATGAAAGCACGCCCCACATCCACGAGCGCCATGTGTTCGACTGCGAGAACAAGTATGGTGAGGTGGCACCCCAGCAGGAAAAGGCATTGGAAGCACTGGGCTTCGAGCTGCCCGACCCGGACAAGCCTCTCAGCCGCCGCAATAACCGCAAGATTACCTTTGATGCCGCCTGCCGGAAGATGCTGCTCGAGATTGCCAAGCGGCACGGGCTGGAATTGGAGGAAGAAGCAGAATACGGCAACAGCAAATATCTGGAAAAACAGGACTTCATCCTCGCCAAGCAAAAGGAGCAGCTTGCCGCCCAGCAGAACAAGCTGGACGAATTGACCCTTAAGGTCAACGATGTGGAAACGCTGATTGACGAGGTTTCGGCTGCGGCCTATGACAAGGCGGTGGAGGTCGTGACGGACGTGGTACGCACCGAGACCCGCAAGGAAGATATGCGGATGATCGAGGACACGAAGAAGTGGGTGCTGTCCCCGGAACGCAAAGCTCCGCAGGCCACGAGAGAGTACGCCGCTCACCGTTTGGACACCGTGCTAGACAAGCTCCTCAAGACCATGCAGACCACCGCTGCCCGCTTGCAGGAAAAGCTCCTGAGACCGGATGTTCGGCAGAAAGGCAAGGAACAGGTCAAGGAGAAAGCACGGGATTCTGTTCTGCAACTGCTAAGCCGATTGCAGGCAGAGCAGACACAGCGGAAGCCATCTGCGCCGCCTACCGCCGAAAAGTCAGAAAAATGTTTTCAATAATAGTATGAGGTGATGTTTATTGAGTAAAGAAGTCAATGAAGAAGACCGCCCTCCTCGAACCGTTGAGGATGTGAAGGAGATGCTGACCAAGCACTCCAACGGCGAGATCCAACGGACGATTCAAAACTGCATCACGATTTTGCAGAACGACCATGTGCTTGCCGATGCCATCCGGCTAAACCTGTTGAGCGAGCGCATCGACATTGTGAAGCCCGTGGGCTGGCCCCGCTCCGGCAAGACCCTGAACGACACTGACATGAAGTATATCCTGCGCCGGATGGAGAAATACGGCATTTCCAGCGAGAAGAAAATTGAATCCGCTATCCGCATCGTTGCCAACGAGAACCGTTACCACCCCATCCGGGACTACCTGAACGGCCTGAAATGGGATGGAACAGAGCGGATAGCTCACGTCCTGCACCACTTTCTCGGTGCTGCAGAGGACGAATACACTTGCGAAGCCATAAAGATCTTCCTGCTGGGAGCCATCAAGCGGGTGTTCCAGCCGGGATGTAAATTTGAAACCA